>JGI24158J21664_10001026_pt1 | contig 29533 bp, 16 predicted proteins | sample Ectturendosymbi3_FD_21664 | JGI IMG/M metagenome (IMG submission 21664)
GAAATATTGTACTCAGCGGCGCAGCGAGGCTAAGTGTCGCCCGGGGCCGACCACAAAAGTTCCGCCCCTTCCACCCCTCAAATTTGCTCACAACAATTTAAAATGAAAGGAAATCCTGTTTTGTGCTTGTTAAAGACAAGGAATAATAAAGCACTTTGAACACCAGAATCAAACGCTCACAAGCTAAAATAAGTCTTTTTTTCATTCGCTATTATGGCTCCTGCTGTATAATTCGATGTAGGCAAATTTAAGCCGCCAGAAGTAATTGTCTTAACTTTGTCACACAAATTGTTTACAGTTTTTGCGTGTTTTATAAAGATTCGGTGATAGTTGGAGATGAAAATGTGCCGAAAAATTTTCGTTGAGTATTTTTAAAAAATTTTTTATGGTATAAAGCAGTTTCCATCGTTAATGTGATCAAATTTACAAAGATTAATCCCTCGGAGAAAGTGTTTAGCTTAATTGTTGTTACCATCGCCAATGCCAAAGGCTGTGTTCATGGTAATCGGAAAAATTTTTACAGGAGGTGCTACTGGGGGATTTTCCCAAAATTTTTCCGGGAGAGCGCCAAAAGTGGTAAAATTTGTTTTTTTCCCACTTGAAACTAAGAAAACAAACTTTTTTGCTGAAAATTTTTAAATCCAGGGGGGCCAAGGCCCCCTTTCCCCCCTTCCACCGCCCAAGCCTGTGTTTGAATACGCAATGATCAAACACCAACAATTTGGCGTACGCCTTATTTCTCTTAAGTTTTCGATGATAATAAGATTTTTTGCAGTGCTAACAGGGAATGTCAATCTTTCAAATAATAACAGCAATCGCTTTATTTTCACAAACACGTTAGCTGCATTGAACAGACACATAATTTCGTCGCCGGACAATAATTAGCTCAAAGGCCAGCGAATCAACCGGGAGGTCATCTCTCAGCCAGTCGTCGTGGTCCGGAAGGTAGTGAGAAATTGTTTGAAAAGTTTCTTGTGAGCTAGAAAATTTCGGTTTCAGACTGAAGTGAATGTTGCATGTAACAACTTATTAGATGTGTTACGGTGTTCATACAAGAAATACTCCCACAGAAAAAGCTCATAACATGAAACTGTGTACGGAAAGATGTTCACTTCAGAAATTGATATGCAACATGTCAAAAAGGATTTTTGCAAAGTCCATTATTTTTTGAGAGTTTAAGAAAACGCCTCCGTTCACATAAAACACTGAAGTTAGCGTCTTTTATTTAAAGTAGGTTATTTTGCTGATGTTTTGCATAGGGCTATAGACTGCTCACAAAGGATACGTTTATACACGGTTTGAAAATTTTTTAATCCAAATATTTTGGGAATTTGTAAACTTGACAAAATATAACACGAAAAATAAATTCATTGTGAAAAAAACGTTATTTTACAAAATGTTATTTGAGAATCCCGTGCCATTTAATATGCACTTACGAATTACAACAAAGCCTAATGTTATGTAAATGGCCGGTATTTTTACTAAATCCATCTGGCAGCCCTGTACAGGAAGCAAATGCTCTCCTCATCCATGCCAACAGTGTAGTACATTATCAATTCTCTTTCCAATTCAACGTAATTATCAATTCTCGACATCCTCTGGAAAACATGGAAAAATCCAGGTTCTCTGACAGGTTTATAAAAATAAATACCTCAATACTTCTCCAACGTTTAGATTGAAATCCTGTTTACTAATGGTTAAAGACAGTCTTTTGCAAAACTACCAAGCCTAAAACTAAGTCTCCACAATACTGTTGTTTTTCGTCTTCGGTACATATTTCGCAGAGATTTGCCTGAAAATATAACTTTCTAACATTATAAACTTGCATCTTTAAATTTTGCACTGTCTGTATCCGAATACGTTACGACCTATGTTACGACAAAACTTGCATCTTTAAATTTTACGCTGTCAATTTCTGAATACGTTGCAATTAACCTTATGACAAACCAGTTACCCAGTGGCGATTCTAAGGGGGGGCTGGGTGGGCCATGGCTCCCCAGTTTTTTGCCTGGCCCCCTGCTTGGCCCCCCCACTTTTGTGCTTAATTTCACGTTAAAGTTCGTTTGATTGACATACACAGCAGATAACTTTCATTCAGCAAAATTTTAAACAATAATTTAGAAGTCCTCTTGCATGCATTAAATATTTCTCAAATGCATGATAAGCTGGGTTGCTGGTTTTGGTGGCTGGGTGATGGGAAATGTTGGTGATGACACATGCCAGTGGCAGTGATTGCTCGGATCCTGCTTGAAATGCAGCCAGACCGCCATTGTGGTGGTGAAAGTTTCAGTTCGAAGCTAAGAAACAGTCGCAGAAATGGGAAGATTGATCTATCGTGCGTTTCATTATGAGGTAGAACTGGATTATACTACTGTCAACAGATTGTTGTTTGTCTCATTAAAAAAATGTTTGCGACAGCAACAACATTAAGAACAGTGGTCAGTTAATTTATCCGAATTTATCCTGATTGTAGGTTTGTGTTCTGCGGCCATGTGTCTATGACTTCGAAGCATCTTACGGAAATGGTTTGTGACTTCAGTTTAAGCCTACCCACACATGTCCTGAAACCTCATAAAAGTTTGTAATGACTTTTTGTAATGGTTTATGAACTGAAACTTTTCTCGCCCCCTGGAAAATGTGTTGGACATAGTTTAGAACCACTAGACATAATTTAAAAAATTTGGGTCCCTCTCAGAAAACTCTTGGCCCCTCCTAGTGTACCAAGCTGGTTACGGGCCTATTTTGGAGCACTTCTTTCTGGTATTTCTGCTCTTTCAAGCGGAGTTCAAACATTTCTATCAGAAGAACACTTAAAAGAATTCGCAAATGCGCATTGAATTTGTGAAAATGATTTAAAACATGAAATATTTCTGGCAAATGATTTGCTTCGGAAAGAGCCGCAGCTGCCCACATCGCTCGAACAATTTATTTCGTTTAAAGCTTCTTTCAAAACTGCGTTTGATTGTTTATACAGGTTGTTACTAATAGCTGTAGCTCTTCTCGTCATCAACTCTTCATGCGAGAGAAGTTTTTCAAAAATGAATTAATAAAAACATATCTCAAAAAATCCATGACCAGTGAAAGATTGAGTAGCAATGCTCTACTTTCAATTGAAAGGGCACAAGCTGAAAAATATATTTAGATGGCTTCCTTGATGAATTTGACAGTCGATATGATAGGATTAAGTTACACTGTGTTGATGTTAATATGAAATTCTGACGTAGATTCTGTAGAAATTTGTGTGAGAATCATATTGCTCATTGTCTATTTGCCTAATTGTTTCTTTTGGCTTATTTGAGGTAGTGCATGTTTCTCTTATGACAAAATAGTCATAAATTAGTGGTTCTCAACCTTTTTTGGCCCATACCATCTTTCGATGGGCCACTTTGCTATGTAAACACCCCATGAATAACTAGTTGAAACAGTATTGCACATAGGTCAGTAAACGTTTATCAAAGATTGAGGAAACTCTCTGTAGGCAGGTGGATCACCTGGACCCCATTGGAACCACTGTTTTACATTAACGCAGGGTTTAAAAGTCAGTTTTTGAGGAGTATCAGAAAATTTAGTGTGAATATTAAAATGAACACTGTTTGGGAATATTCTGCTGAGCAAGTTTTATGCCTGCTGCTACATCTTGCTCTCAGGTACATGCCCAAAACGGCGATACACATATTTCTATTTGCGGCGGCTATGCTACTTTACGTGCAACTGGTCGATTGGTGCCGAAACCTCGCTGTTGTTAACTGCACAGAACTTTGAAAAGTCCCTATCCACGCTGCATATGGGTATGACATTTGTGATAGTAGCTACATAGCACTTTTACTGATACATCACAATCACGAAGTGTTCGTAAGCTACCACAGAAAGGGGTTAGTCAGTGTCACTAATCTGTTGGCAGGTGAGATGGTTTATTTTTAAAAAACTTGCAGTAAGAATAGTTTGACGAAAATAGCTGGCTATCAGCAGCCTACTTGTCTCTGTGTCAGGATGGCATTCATCGTTGGAACCATTTTGCTTTTATGTGAATTTCACTTTCGTGCCGCTGTTTTCGTTTATGTGGGGTCGGCACCGGCACAATTGTGTCCGGGAAATGGTGTTTCGTTTTACATGTGATAGTGTAGTGCTGTGGAAGTTGCATGTTTAGCACAGAATATTCGACATAGCAGTGTAGGTGTGCGATTGCATCTAGTGGTGCTTAGGTGTCTCTAGTGAACAATAACGCTAGATCATATTTAACGATATTCAGTCCCGTCGCCACGGGGGTTGGGCTTTGGTGGGTTTATCCCCCAAACAAAGCTCCAAGCCCCCCTAAATTGAAATATGAAACACTGTAAATCAGTGCAGTTTTTAACAATTTTTAGAATGTGAAGCACCTTTGCGCAAACGTAAAGCCCCCTATTGAAAACTTTCTGGTGACGGTTCTGAAGATATTCACAAGCCTATGCTGGGTTTGATACTTTGATAGGGTTAATCATAGCAAATTAACCTTCATAACAACGGAAAGTCACCATTTAGGATAGATATGTATGTTGCCCCCCTACTTTTTTCCTTGACCCCGCAGTGCCCCCCCACTTTTTTATTTCTAGAATCGCCACTGCAATTACCTTTCTGCACGAAACAAATCATGGCTGTACGCACACGTGCAGCTTTTAAACTCTCATTGTTTCCAGATAATGACCTTTCTTACAGTATACCACACCGGGTAAAATGTTGTACAGAAGCGGTTAACAATCTTCCGTGGTCTATAGAAACTTGAAAAATGCTAAAATTCATTTTATCGAAGCTAAAATCTATAAAAATATCAGAATCCGTGATACCACATCAAACTCTGCTTCGGCATCAGTTTGACTATGTCTATCGTCTAAAATGAAAAGCTCTTCACACAAAACGTGACAAACGTCACTTTCATTTTTGAAATATCACATATACAAAATTTAAAAAGAAAAGTATGGGGGAAATGGCATATTATATTCCCACTGTCTAAAAAATTGGTGGGTACGTCCTTCGTGTCCCTTACGCCCACGAAGCTACATGTAGCATGTAACACAATTAAATGATGAAGAAGTGCGAAACACTATTTTCAACACCCATGACACTCATGGCATCATAACGTTGTACCAGGAAAAGCTCAAGTAAGACACATGAGGTCTTTTGGTATGTTGTTTAGGGTGGTTCAAGGATTGCATTCAGCAATTTTCAGCTTTTTAGTCATTTTTCCCGATCTTAGCCAAAACATGACCTAACATCACTGGAGTATTATTCTAAAACGATTTTTGTCCCGTAACTTATTATGTGCATTTGCAGTAGAAAAAGCGAAAAAGTTTGTTGAAATATAATTTCGTTTTCTAAACTTGCCAAAGGTAAAGGAGAGAAAAAAACGCTTTAAAACCTCCACTGTAAAAGCAGTCCCGTCGCCACGTGGGGGCTTTAAGACAAGCGGTGGGCAGGGCCGGATTTAAGACAAGCGGTGCCCCAGACTGGTTTAACCATTGGGGCCCCTACGACGTCATCGTGTTCAGTCAACCGTAGTAGGCCCTTTTTGTGAAAAACTCAGCAGGTCAAATCCCCCGTACATACGGATCTGAATCGATTTTCATATATCTATACAGAACTGTCAGCGCTCGCTCTACGAGGTTTTTGGTTAAATTCGAGTCTTGGAGTGCAAGTACTGTACGACATGACATTACGATAAACTTGAAAGTTTTTAGGGCTATACACACCGTTAGCTCGCCTGCAGTGTCTTACGCTGATCACAAGATGCAAGAACAGACAAGTCTGTTATTAAGTACAGTGTAATCAACATCACGTCACTAAATAGAGCAATCTAGCTTGAACATTACGTGGTATTTTAATGTTTGAAAATTGTCAAAATGTTTAATCTTAACATTTGTTGAAAATATTTTTTAAATCATAGCATACAGATCATTGATCAACAAGCGTATTGTTCACGCAAAACATAGCTTACAGATCATTGATCAACAAGTTTATTGTTCACGCGAAAAGTCAGATTATCAAATTGTCATGCTTTCATGTTAACCTGTAAGGCTTTTTACTTTGTGGTAAGCGAGTATGTAGTTACGGTAGGTAGGCAATTTATTGTGAAAACATCTTCCTTTCTAGCTTTCCTGTCTGCGAATTCGTCACTGGTGTCATCAAAATCAATAAGTCACAGTTTATCATGCTTTACGCAAAGAATACTCAGTCAGACAGCCGCTCTTGTGACAGTGTTGAACGAAGCACACTTTTGATTCTTTTCAGCTTTGAAAATTATCTCTCACCAGAACAGTTTGTGACCATCAAACATAAGAGCAATCTTAAAATTGTTTCCACGTTTGGAAAAACAACCTGGGTTTTTCATGCTTGATTATTATTTGGTGCAATTGTTGGTGGTTGAAACTTTCTTTTTCCGCACAAGACGTTTGACGTACAAGTGAAAAGTCATAAGTTCATCAACAAGATTTCGATCAACATCCTCTGGATATTCTTGTTCTATACCCTAGTGGTTCTTAAATTTTACAAACACACCGAACCCTTACGGAGTTTTCCAAGCTTTTGTCGGACCCATTTTTGCCCAATATAACAGAAAGTGAAAATGAGTTATAAGTTTCAGATGATTTTTGTCGGACCCCTGAAACGGCTCCGTCGAACCTTAGGGTTTCCATCGAAACCAGTTTAAGAACCACTGTTCTAGTCTCTTGACACCATGGAGGACTTGTTCCCTACTTGCTTCCAGATCAGTTAAAAACGAAAAATGATCGGCAACACGTTTGTACACAGTCAGGGCCGGTTTTAAGCTTATTTGACCCGTTTCATCAAATTGGGCCCCGCGCTTCAAGCGACCCCGCGCCAATAGTGACACAGTTACGGTATTCTAAGGGACGTATATAGGTCGCTAAAACGTGCGTTATTGCTTTGTTTCTGTCACGGTGGACGCCAGCAGAGATAAACAGGTTTATGCTTTTCCAAATCCAATGCAACAAATTTATTTCAAAATACAGTCCAAGTTGAAGATGATCCTAATGCATCAAAAGCAGTGCCAAAAAAAACAATCCCAAACATCATGCAATGATAGATCTTCCGTGAGTATAGTTGTAATTAACATGTATGATGACCCAATTAGTTGACTAGCATACATAAATAAAAATGCAAACGCTTTTTATCTCGACCCTAAATATAGTTCTAAATTCTCGCAACGCAAACAATTCGTTAGCAGGTAATTTTGTGGAAAATACTTTATAGTTAAACGTCAATTTTAAGACTACTATTGACCATAGTAATTTTCTAGCTCAAAATTGTATGAAACTTAATACATAAAACAGTAAATGATTGCGTTTATTCTGTCTAATGAGAATGGCAAATTTAAAATGTAAATTTCAATTATTTGGCGACACAGAGTGGAAGGTCTCGCGACCCAACTTCGGGCCGCAGCTCACTATTTGCGGACCCTGATTTAACAGATTATACAATTAAAGATCCTCTAAACTAAGTATTCCAGTAAACAGCTTTCCAAGAAATAAAGAAGATTGTCTTTTAAACGTTTCACTGTTCAAGTAAAAATCCAAATGCATGAAGTATTGGAAGAACTTGGTTTATGTATTCTCAGTCTGCTGGTTAAGTTTGTAGCTTTTACTGCAAACGCTTTAGCAAGAAAACAACCAAAGCATTATAAACAAGTGGATTCAACAACTGGTGTAATCTTCATACAAGGTTTTGTAAGCATGAAAATTCAAAGAATCATTTGGAAGCCACATGGAGTTTCTATGGGTTACCAAAGATTTTATAGTGGACAGGCAATTGACAGAAAGCATGAAAACATCGTCAAGGTTCAAATGATGTTTCAGTAGGTGCAAGTGAATTGTCTGAAGCTGTTAAATCACCAGTATAGTTTAGACATTTTCAAGAAAAAAACTACGATAAACAACCAGGGACACCGGAACGTCAGTAGGGCAAGGGGGGGGACAGAAAAAAAGTTGAGGGCAATGCAAACTTACGAAAAACAAAAAAACGTTATCAATTATATAAAGACCATAACTAGAGGGGCGCAGGGGGCTTAGTCTCCCCTGAACAAATTTTTGCTCCTCCCTGAACAAAGTGTTGGACATAATTTAAAAATTTTGGGCCCCTCTCAGTAAACTCTTCGCCTCCCTTGGTGTCCCAAACTGGTTAGGGGCTGCTAATTATGCTTGCTACAGTTCAACAATAATATTGACTTCAAAAATAGTAAAACAAACTATAGACAAACTTGTTTCAATTCGATCTTGGTAAATAATAAAATGACCTATGAAAAGACACCTTTGCCCCCGTTGTCCCTCGTTTGAAAGGTCAGGGATGCAATGCCACCGCTCTCCGACGTCCCTGCTTTCCGCTGTCAGCAGCCACTTTCGCGCTACATTACCTGCCAAGATGTCTGCGTTCAAGAGTCACACGCGACAAAACGCCTAATATCGTAACTTGCAGTGAACATTTGAAGATTTGTTGCCATGTTATTATTACACGATAAAGACCCACAGTAAAACAATCCGGTCGCAAGTTTGGCAACTTGCCCCTGCAGGCAGTAGCGTAGTCAGCCCAAAAGTTTGAAGGGGGCAAAAATTTGGTGGGGGCTACAATGTTTGATTTTAGGCGAATAACACTATTTTGTTTGTGATACCGCCTCTCAAAGCACAAATGACTATTCTAATAATTTGTGCGGGACATGGTCTCCTAGCCCCCCCTGGCTACGCCTATGCCAGCAAACAAAGGAGCGGACATGAATGAACTGCAAGCTCAGCACTGCATGACACCAGAACAGTGAACCTGGGTCTTGTGTCGTGTGAGTGTCGTACCGGTTAATAAACTGTTACTGCAGGAAAAATATCAATTAATCGGAATTGAGCTGCTGACGTCAAATTTTCTAGAAAGTTTTAGTTCTTAGTCCCAATTTCCAGAGAGGGGCAAACGCCTGTTTTGACCCCAGGGCAGATCCACACAATGGGGTTAAGGGGTCGATTTCACTAGTATTTGTTAGTCAAGTCTCATTACAGGTTCACTACTTTAAGAGAGATGAAGTATACTTCACAACACTTCTGTGACAAAACAGTGGACGACAAAATAGCTTGGTATTGCGAATGCTGTTTTCTGAATTGTACACAATCATGGTAAATAAGGTTAATTCGTAGGTATTAGGGAAAGCGATCCCCTCAATCGCCCATCCTGGTTTCGCCCCTGTTTTGACACCCCTGCGGACGCCCATGGTTTTGACGTACCACGAGTTCAAAACTGTTTGCTTGAGCTCAGTGTAAAAGAACACCCATAGCCATAATAGTCATTCTTTTCGCATTTACATGTTTAGCAACAATGTTGACCTCAAAACTATAACAGAAATTGTAGAAAACCATTCTGAATTTTACGTGTGCGCCAATAGCTGCAATAAATTTGCTTCAAATTGATCTTGATAAATCATGAAATTACTGTACTTATGATACTTGTATGCAAGGGTACCTGTGCCTCCCCGTGCCACCCCTTTCAAAGGGCAGGAGGGCAGTGCCCCCGTAATGCATCCCCGCTCCGGCGTCCCTGCGAACAACCATTTAAAAGAGAACGTTTTCATATGAAACAGAAGATCAAGTTTTGGATGATCGGAACAAAGCGTACAGAGTTCATTGAAGACCTGTGTATAGGCATTATGTCCGGAATTGTGATACTTGGTATTAAAAAAACAAATAAAGCTTTCACAGTCTTTCAAAATTTGGGTATATCAAGCGTTAAGTTTTTTGTTTAAAGACGGGCATACTACACAAAATAAAATCGTATATGATCATTTCCTTGTCTTATAGAGGGGGGGCCCTGCCATCAGTTTTCTAATTGGGCCCCGTAATTCCTAGTACCGGCCCTGTACACAGTGGCTCTTCTCTCCAAATTTGAGTAAAGAGCATCAAGTACAGGAACAAATGAATATATTCTAAATTTATCTCTTGGCGGAATGTCGTCAAAGGCATCATTCGCCCTGCCATCATTCTTCTGCGGTTTTCTCACTCTACGCTTTCTTCGAAGAGTCTTGTGCTCTACATCAGGTAGAACAGCTTTTGCTTGTTTCTCAATCTCATCAAAATTTTCTCGTATGCCGCAAACAAATTGCAGAAGTGAACTGTGCAGGTTTGTACATGTGGTCAATAAAATCTGTGTAGTTTGCAGAGCATTGCTAACTTTGTGAAATTGCTTAAGCAACGTGTCCATAGATGAAGCATGAATACAAATTCAAATTCATGCATTTTTTGCAAAAGGTCTTGAGTTTGCCGTCTGGTATCACCCTTTTCAGTGGCTGAGTGCTGCAACAATGTGAGAAAAAGTTTCACTGATGGTTATAGTATATACGTCGTTACTCGTCAGACACCTGAAGTAAATGCTTCAAATCTATAGATCTTTTCCATTAACGCTGGCGCTGCAATTAAAACCAACTTTCAGTGATTTTTGACTTCCTTGCACAACTAATGGTCATTTTCTGCTGACTGCGTTGAGCTGCTGTTTGTACATTACAGCAGCAGCAGTATCCTGAATGTGGATTCAGTACCATCGATGTCAGAGTTACGGAATCTAGTCAGAGTTATGGAACTTAGTCATTGTCTGCGCTTAGTCCTCTTGCTAGGAGTTTGATTGCATTTTGATGAAAATGCATTTTATTTGGTGGTATTGGTGTGGCTGCACCTCGCACTAGGAATAGCAAAGAAACGAGGAAGCTAACTTTTTGGATAGTGATATTGAGTTTATCCTAACTTTTACAAAACGCAGATGAATTTGGAAGGCATGACTAGACTAAATGTAGATATGGGCTAATCGTAACCACAACACATGGCATGGCGCAACAACGAACGGCTCGGCAAATCAATGTCCCTACGCTATCGCAGGTCAGGTGACACCGCTTTCACGCAAGATTGACTTTTTGCATAATGCGGCACTCTCATGAGACCAAGTCCAAAACCATTTCTGCGTATGTGGTTGAAACAACCTGAAAGTAGCTCAGAAGTGGTCAATATCACTAATGTTACGTGGTGGGGTAGAAGCATGTAAATATTCTCAAAAGTTTTCTGGCTATCAGATGTTACTGTAACTGAACAAAGCATAACAATTTTAATTTCTTCCAATCCACATCTTATTAATATATAACAAACTGTGAGAAGTTAAAAGTCGCTCAAAATGTGGTGATTTTCATCAGGTTTCATCGTAATGATTAAAACGTTTCTAAACATATTGCGGCAAAAATAAACGTTAAACGTTTAGACAAAACATGTTTGTAGCATTTAAAATCTTTAGCGGTCTTAACTATAGACCTGAGGATAGCCTCGGCGAATCTTACTTTCCAGTCTGAACACATTCCTAGAGCAGGCGCAGATGAGCTACGAACACAACAGGCCTTAACTTAAGCATTTTCATTGCATTTTATTTCATGATTAGCACCCCTAACCACGTTCTAAAGGTAGGCCTATACGAAATACAATATTTGATTTATGGAGATTACAGACAAGTTGAACAACCGAGTTTAGGTATTGGCATTTGCAAAGCTTGTGCGACAAGGATGCAAGCTATTTAAGGAAGACTTATTTTTTTGGAAGGAATACGGGGCCCCGCTTACAAGGGGGCCCCGGGCTTTAGCCCCGGTAGCCCCATTGGAAATCCGGGCCTGATGGTGGGCTTAGCCCTCCCAAACAAAGCTCCAATCTTGGGGCTCCAAGCCCCCCAAAATTGAAAATATGAAACACTATAAATTAGAGGAATTATTGTCAAAATTGAATGTCAAGCCCCTCTGCATGAGCGTAAAGCCCCCCCACACAAAAGTAAAGCACCCCTATTGACGACTTTCTGGCGACGGTTCTGTGTAAAAGGTCGATATTTGGTTAAGTTTTAGTTGACATCAGCATTCGCAAGACTTCTATTCCCACGCATATTGGCTGCGGCCGGTTGTAAAAGGTGTGTTCACCACAACTTTTGCTGTCCTTCCTTCGCTTATATCATTTAGTTGAAAACGCCAGAATACTTGTAACTGAAATCTATATTTTTGTTGGATAGCACGTGTGGATACAAACGTTTTCTGTCCTTGGTGCCCTATCAACAGTAGATTTCAACGTTAGGCTACACCTCTGCTGAAACTATAACTATGCCTCAACTGCCATGCATTTGTGCCATAGCGGAAGAAGCTATCATCGATCATGTATGAGCTTAGTATCACCGATGAAAAAGTTTTGCGGCTGTGCAGACAGCAGATATTTCCGGGTCAGTGTAGTGAAACAACTTGTGCTTCACAACCTTTTCTGCTAAAGGTACTGTATAGAGAGTTGAGATAACAAACTCAAGCTGGTGTGCTGTCTACGCAATGTAAAATAAGTCCTTTCGAATAGCGTGCAGTATATGAAAGCAAACAGATGTTCGCTTCAGAGTTAGTCTGATTAGACCAGGAGTTCCCAACCTTTCTCTTACTATGTACCCCTACAGCATTTCAACAGATAAGCATGTACCACTTCAAAATTTCGACAGATGAACATGTACCTATAAAATGTCTTATGACAGAATGTTTTATTATGATTATTCATAGATATATTCAACAATAAGCATATAATGGCTTTTGATAATAATATTAACTGATATATGTATAAATATTTGGAAATAAACAATATGTAAATATGTTTCTATCTTATATTGCTAATCTTAAATGTGCCCCTTCGGATAGGCAAATGTACCCCGGGGGCTACATGTACCCCAGGTTGGGAAACCCTGGATTAAACGGGGCCTTTACTATTGAAATGAGCAAAATATGAACGTAAACGGTACCATTTGACTGAAGTTTTGCGATGAGAGCTTTACAATAGTTTAGGGGTGGCCAAACTGCGGCTCTTCGAACCTTTCCATACGGCTCTTTGAGCTTTCCGGAAAATTATATATATATATTTGTTTTTTATTATTTATTAATATTGAAAAGTGTAGAAATATTGTAAAATGGTACTATGGTGGCTAGCGTGCCGTACAGTATTACTTTTGCAAGTCTTTCCAAAAAGAATTATGATGTTACAGAAGCGTAGATTGCAAATAAATTCGTGTTTTTATATTTTTATGTTGCGGCCCCTTGTAACATCGGTTTTACGATATGTGGCTCATACATAGAGCAGGTTTGGCCACACCTGCAATAGTTACACCTTTAACTGTTTCGTGATCTAGTGGACAACAGCGCTTTGTTTGATCTAGGACTGCTGCCTTCACAATCACGACAAGAACTTTTCAACTAATCGTTACGTCAGCGCACTATAAGGTAATTGCGAAGGCGTTAGATTGCGAAGAATACTTAGTAACAAATTTATTGAAGCGCCATGGTCTCTGTCACTCTGTGCTTTCTGAAAAGAGTCAACTACGAAAAGTTTCATGACGCCGCATTTTTTGCGTGCGAAATCGCTGATGATTGTCTCCAAGTCCGTATCTCCAAGAATCTCACGCTTCATGCTCATCATAGAAAACATGTTTAGTTTTTCTTGCCCAACTGAACTTCGAAGATGATTCGTAATTCTACGCAACTTAGAAATCACTGAATGGGAGCCCTGCATGTGACCGTTGAACACAGACATCTTTGGCAGGCAAAGCAGCGAAGCAGTGACAGTGCTGAGTGCTGATAGCGGTAAGCCACGTGTAGTTTTATAATGTGTGAAAAGAAGCATGAATAAATCTGTAGCAGTGCTTGCACAACTTTGAAAAATCCATTGTCAGCGTGAAACTGAGATAAACGTGCCCGAGTGAATAGTTTAATCCAGTGGTCTTCACCGGGAGCGAAATCGCCCCGAGGGGGTGATTTTGTGATTTACCAGATTTGGAGGGCGATTTTAGTTTCCAGGGGGGCGATTTCTGCAAGTTAGAATATACTGACATTCTGAATTGATTCCACAAATAAAAACTACATTTTCCACTTTGGAGCCAAATCGTTTGATCACTTTCGACTCCATGGTTCCTAACTAACATTATAAAACACAATATATAGGACTGGTGATGTGAAAATCAAACTAACATTGTCCTATGTATCGCCTTACTGGACATTATCCAACGCTACAAGGAGTACTACTGGTTGGCAGCCAAATACTGCCGTTATGACGAATTTCTAGGTATTAAAACAAAATACAATACTGGAGAAACTACTGCAATGAGTAGTTGCTAGTTTGTTGACCGAGCCGTTGCATGAGCAGCATCAACTAAGGGACAACCAACAATAATATTTGCAAGCATCTATACGTATCAGCACGCGCAGGATTTTGGATGTTTCTCGTATGCAGTAGTATGCATTAGTTCGTTTATTTTACTTATATTGGTTAAAAGCGATCAATACTAGTATACCCATCCGAATATACTTAGTCGGCCGAACTCCATTTTTGAAAGAGGAAAACTTCAGATACTAAAAATGGTCCAAGAATAATAAAATTGCTACCACTAAATATCGCAACGACTATCGCAGCGATCGGGATTATTAATCATAAGTTGCCATTATGTTTAGCCTAATTATTTTTCGCCATGAACTGTCACAAATCCCTCCAACTGTAGTTATCATTTGAATAATTGCTTTGAAGCAAGACTTCACATGATGTTCGACAGAGCATTGCCAAACAATTATTTGATAGGCAAACACGTCATGGTCCATTATTAAGTGTTTTATAACTTTAGTTGGTAACTTGAGTAAAACAATGGAACTAAGTGTACTCTATTGAAAAAATATCTAAAATATCTGTTGCAAGACGATTTAAATTAATTACAGTTAGCTTAAATTAATTACAGTTAGCTGCAAGTTGCAAAACGTGCTAATCGTGTTTTTCAGTCAGTTCGAGTGTTTTATTGTGCTTGTGGATATAACTGTACTGTGTGCATCTGACTAATGGCAGAGTATACCTGTATAGTTGGCTAGGAAAGAGAAAACTTACGCTAGCGAGTAAGTCCAACTAACCCATCTTGTCTAAACTGAGTATTCCAAAAAATCGTTTTCGCCACCTGCAGTTTGAGGCTTGGTAAGACGTCATTCTGTTGTGGAGATCACACCGAAAGTTGGATTGCTTAGAAAATGACTGCGTGAAGTGCCTTTTTGCCAGTTAACTAGCCCAGGCCGGCAGCCACGGAGGGCATTCCGAAGTAGTGCCCAAATTTTTTTGTGCCTCCAAATTTGGTTGTTTCCAGAAAGGTTTATTTAAACCATATAATAAAAAAGATCTTGACCCCCTAAAAATGTATTTTGTCCCTCCAAACTTTAAAACATGGCTACAGGCCTGATGAAGCCTGTGCCATGTTTTACTAACACGGATGGTCAGACTTTTGGATCAAGTGCAGCGAGCGTTTTCCGGAAGTTTGGGGAAAAGTTAAGTTATTACTACTGGAGTTTCCCACAACGTATTTTCCTGAGCAAGGTTTCACCAAAATACTGCACATGCGTAATAAATACCGTAATCGTCATGATATGAACAAGACCGATGGAAACGCCATACGGCTTAGGCTGACCAACTTGTAACCTGCTTTAAAAAAACTTACAGATAAAAAGCCAGGGCCAAGGTTTGCAGTAGTTGGAACCACCTGTTTTTTGGAAATGAATGACATTTTTTCTGCAAACGCAATTGCATTCGTTTTGTTTGTTCGTTGTTTTGTACTGACTAGATTGCCCGTTATTTTCAAAATACAATAATATTCTGGACAACAGTAAAATGATGAGTGGGGGCGATTTCATAGCAAAATTCCTCTAGGGGGGCGATTGAACAAAAAAGTTGAAGACCACTGGTTTAATCAAATGACTCTTGTGCAGGCTTCTTTTCACACAGTATAAAAATCCGTGGCTTATTAGAATAGGTATTTGCAGACTTGTGAGAATACATCTTTAATATTATCGTTAAGGTTTAGTTCTGACTTCTTAGTGAGCACTAAGTGCAAAACTATATTAGCTGTGGCGAGTTTTCGTAATTCATATGCTCAGTTTTTTAAGCCTGCGTGGTGTTCTAATTTCAGTAAGTTGTCCGATAGTCTTGTCAATATATAGTTATACTTCTCAATTACTTGAAACAGTTTTGCGAGAGTGTCTAACTTTCTTGTTTTTTCATCCCTCATGTTCCTCTAGCAGCCGGTGATTATTCTTAAAAGATGACTTATTTGTAGAAAGTGCTCCAAAATAGAAAGAAAAAGCATTTCTGATAGCCGAAGTGTAGAAAAGATTGAGAATTGAGATTCAACCAGCACAGACTAACTGGGGTAGAAAGGGTAAAGCGTTTTGCGAACGTTCGTTCCATTTGCATTGCATCGTCAGCAACCTGTAAAGGATAAGCAAAATTCTACGTTGCCCCATTGGAAAAATTTCTGCGGACGCCCATGGATGCACTGATTTCGATCTAATTCAAGGGTCACAAATGCGTGGTGCTGTTTGGTTCAGTTCTTTTAAAGTTACTCAAAAACGATTAATGCCAAAGTTGTCAGTTTCCTGTCTATGTACTAAACGCAGTAACCAAAAAGCTCTACAATTTTGATGCACGTTGAACAGCCTAAAAACATGAAAAACCGGCGAAGGAGTGTTTGGTATTCAAGCGCGAAGCCCCGGGCATTTGCCCGGTTTCTCAATGGTTAACCGGCCCTGCATTCCACCAAATCAGCAAATGTTTCGTAAATGTATTATTTTTTCATTGTTGACAAAATGTCTTTGCGGCTAGATGAAATAGCATGGCGGGCCTGATTTGGCCCGAGGGCCGTAGTTTGGAGACCCCTGCTATAGACCAAGTATATCTTCAGAGAAGTCGATGTCACAGTGGTTTGAGAGATGAAATGATTATACTCAAAGCTTGACATAAATTTGCCACAGTTACTTGGGATTGCGAGTAAATTCTCTAATATTGGTCTATTTAGTGGCGTAGCCAGCCCAAATTTTTTTTGGGGGGCCGAATGCTTGAATTTAGACAAGAAACAGTATTTTGTTTGGGATACCGCTTTTCAAAGCACAAAATCACTGGTTATACTAAAATTTGGGGGCCATGGCTCCCTGCCCTCCTAGCTACGCCTATGGGTCTGTTTAGATATGGTGTTGTGTTTCATCTGGTTTTAATCAGTACCTCGCGTAGTGGTTTCAGCACAGTCGGCACGAGCCTTTAAAAATTGGTTGTGGATAAATTATTGGAAACGGATAAATGAAATTTTACTGATAACGATAAGATACGGATGTTGCATGATATACACACGTTTTGGATTGGATCAAAATTGCAGATTCCTGCACAACACTGTTTCTACAGTGAAGTTCAGATAGATGTAGTCTAAGTCTTTTCTAACAGAAACACGACTTCTATTCAAAACACTCGAAAGAATGACGAAGCATCGCCCCACAGCTACGATAAATACGTACACTTGATATCGTACACAAAATACTTCATAACTCAGTTACTCGTAAACGCTGACAAGATATGGCCAAGCAGTACCGAATGTTTTTTAATTTCTGCTTGGTGCACTCGATGTGCCTGTTATGATTTCTAGATGTTCCAGTTTCTCCAACTCACCGATCGTAGTCCAAACTGCTTGTTGCAGTTGCTGTTTAGCCACGGCCGTCCTTGTGACATTCGTCAATCTTCCTTTTATTAACAACTAGTCTCCACAGAAGTGACAAACAAGTGAATCAATCCACAAACTTTTTATAGAGGATCCTCTGTCCAATCCGCACCCTCCGTCCACTATGCATCCTCATTTCGCGTACCACTGTGCATCCTTTGGTTGGTGTGATTTAACGGGAAATCACACCACCCACAGACGACATTTAAGTCAATTTTATTTGGAGAAACAATAAGAATGAGGCGTCTCAACCAAAGGAAAAAATATTATCTCAGCAGCTTAAGCCGACTCAAAGAACAAGCGATACGCTCAAACTTCCCTTTGCGAAGAAGCTACCTAAAATGGCTTGATTACCTAAAAAAGTCATACCACCATTGGCCAAAAACTAGCAAACTACAAGCCTTACTTTGGGGCCACTCGGAGATTTTTCCTAAATTTTTCCAGGGTGAGGGCCTAAAGTGGTGAAATTTGATTTTTTTCACTCAAAACTAAGAAAACAACCTTTTTTTGCAGAAAATTTCAAAATCCAGGCGGGACCAAGGCCTCACCTTCCCCCCCTTCCCGACGCCCATGGGGTGTGTCATGGGCCTTGCAAACACTGTACACTTTGTGGGAGCGTTGGAAAACACCACAGATCCATGGTACCATGCTGAACCAATTCTCGCTGAACCAAAACTTGACATGGGCAAACTATGCGTTTTATACAACGACTTGTGTGATATGCCAATGAATAATATCTCCGCCAAACCGTAAACAAATTTTCCAAGAGATGGTCGTCGCACCAAAGTAATTGGAACAAACCAGATTGTAAAGATGACAAAGACCACATGGCTTTGTCGCGGCAGTATTCAATGTTCCATGGCAACGTAAATAAACCACGTATACATGAAACATATGCTGTTACTTTTGTAGAACAATCCAGTTTTCACTCTCTGGACACCTGTAAAGGTCAATGATATCACCAACTTGACGCACAAAAATTAACATTCAAAACATGATCCTCCCCTGTGTGACATAATTCTTGCTACCTTTTGCGCTGTTCTTTGACGTGTTGCGACCTTTTCCACCACACAGTGTACTAGCAATGCCGTTAACTTCCGTCACAGCGTTCAGCATTAGTTTTATAGTCGCTCTGTAGAGTTTGGTTGCCAACGTTACAGCGCTGTCTTGCTTACGCATTCTACCAACGCTACAGCGTGTTGTTTCAGGCATCAATGGGTCTGTTGCGTTGCTCGAAGATAGTTGGCGTCAGTTAGTTTTGAAGTCGGTGAAAGCAATTATTTGGGAAAGACGTATTTTCTAGTTTTTCATTGCCTCAGCTTGTGCTCTGATTTATTCATTTTAGTCTTGAGTTTGTTATGCATGCTTGAGCTTTTCAGCGTTTCTCCAGTGAGTATTGCTTCCAAATTTTAGGACTGAGGATGCGCAGCGTTACGTGAAACCATCTTATTTTAAAGAATTTTGCCGATTGATTCGCTTGTGTCACCTGTGTGGGGACTAATTAACCGAATACAGATATGTGCAAGTCCGAATCATCGCAAAGTCGTGAAAGCAGAGACCAGATGGCTGATTGCCTGAAAGCTCACAGCAAACCTGGGCTTTCAATCTATCTTAACAACCATATGAAATCGAACTGTTCTCATTCGGAAAAATCTAAAACCGCTGCTTTTCCTTAAAGAGGCCTAAGCTGTTGTTGTGAACGCACTCAGGCAGCGACCAGACCCTACACAGCAAATATAGCTAAGGTAATGACAGCGGTGTTTCTTTTTCCAGTGTGGGTACGCAATTGCAGTGCTGAAGGCTCATCTTCATATCTGTAAGTCACTGTGGATGAAGTTTCGGAAACGTTGTGATTTTCGTTTTGCAGGTACAATGCTTTGGTAATTTAGGACAAAACTCTGCGAGGTTAAAAGTAAAAAAGTAGAAGAATAAAAAAGTTTTGTTGCTGGCGATGACAACACATAAAAGTTCTTCATCGTGGAATTTCGTTAAACTGTTCACAGATCCGCGGGCGACTGTTTGAAAAGAGCAAACAGTAAAGTACTAAAAAACATACGAGAAGCAACACTACTAAGAGACAACGCCGCTTTCCATCCGACTGCTTAGTTACTTCGCAATTCAAAATGTCATTAAAAATTACAGGAAAATAAATGTTTAGCTTTTCCATAGGAACGCACCGATAAGTAAAACTATATACAGAGTCATAACCGCATGGCATGCAGGGGATGCGGTCACATCCCCAACGCTGGAAAATTGGCCATTATTCGGCCGAAAATTTTCAACATTAGGGCAGAATGTACAGCTAAATTCACATTTAAGTGAGGCAGTGTCTATTTTGCCATGAACGGCAAAAGCTCTGTTGAGACTATTTTGTCATTGTTTTTTGCCTCTGATGGCAAAATAGACACTGCCTTTAAGTGAACTGAAATCATTTGGTAATTCCAACAGCTTTCATCAAATTTGGGCCAATTAAAAAACTTCATTCAAGTTTTAGGTAAAATTAGAAACAATTGTGTAGATTAGGAGCATTTGTGTACGGTCCAATAGCTTAAATCTATGAAAAAAGCTTCATTCAAATTTGGATGAAATTAGAAACATATACATGAATTGGAAATATTTGTGTGAAGTTCATCAGTTAAATCCAATTTTGGCAATTTGCAACAGCTGCATTCAATAGTGGGCAACCTCAAACAGTCATATTCAAAGCTGGGCTACATAGAATAACTCTATTGAAATTTGAGTACATTTAGACTTGTCTGAACTATAAAAGCTTTATTTAAATTTAGATAAAATTGGAATCACTTGGGTACATTTTAACAACCTCAATCAAATTTGAGAAAATTAAAACAACTTCATTCAAATCTGGGTGAAATTAGAAATATTTTCATAAATCAAAAAAACTGGCGTAATTCCAACAGACTAAATCAACTTTGGTTAAATGGCAGTAGCTCCATTCAAATTTTGGTCAAGTGGAACAGCTTCATTCAACTTTGGGTAACTTTAAATAGCTTTATTCAATATGGGTAATATACAAGTGCTTCATTTAAATTTGGATACAATTGGAAGCATTTGGGTAAATTCCAACAGCCTCAATCGAATTTGGGTAATTGAAACAGCTTCGTTGAAACTTGGGTTCAAGTGGAACCATCTGGGTACATTAGAAGAGGTTCATTCAGACTTGCATATCTCTCTCTCTCTCTTAGTTGTCCGCCGGTTCGACGATGACACTGCTCAACGCGTTTCCTTGTGTCGGCACATGTGGCTACTCAGTCAGAAGACCGAGGCGCAAACACGGCCACATGCTGTACATGCGGATCCCTGCCGCGTTGTTGTTGGGGGTGGTTGGTTGCGCTGTTGATATCTGCGCATACGCTTTGCCACTGCCACATCAATATGTGGTGTTCGAATGTTGCCGCGTTGTTGGTCGATCCCTGCCGCGTTGTTGTTCGAATGTTGCCAGCCCCTTGTCGCAAATTGCACGCCATTCTTCTCGGTCCCCGGCCAATTCTTCACGTCTGTCAAAAGAGATCCCGCATTTACTTAAGGACGACTTAATGTGGTCCTTGAAACGTTTCTTTTGACCCCCCACCCAACGTCGGCCGCAGGAGAGTTCACTATAAAGTAGGCGGCGGAGAAGTCTGTTTCCAGGCATCCTTATCACGTGGCCGAGCCACCTCGTCTTCTGAGGAGTATCGTCTCGAGGGATGTTGTGCCTGCTCTGCAGCGAATCTCAACATGAGGTAGTTTTTACCACCAGTGCAAGTGCAGGATAGTTTGAAGACACGGAATGTGAAGGGCCTCTAATGTGACGACGGTACGGTGTCCATCCCTCACATGCATAGAGCAATGTCGAGATGCAGATAGCGTTGTAAACGGCCAAGTTGATGAGTGTGGAAAGGTCACGGTTCGTAAAAACTTGCTTGGACAGCCGCCCGAAGGAAGCGGACGCTAGTTTAACACGGTGTTGAATCTCCGCAGTGAGATCACGTGTGGAGGTAATGATACTTCCCAAGTACGTGAACTGTTCAGTGAGGCCAAGTTGATCCCCGCTGATGTAAAAAGTTGGGGGCGGTGACGAATTTGAGGGAAGGTAAATGACTTCCGTTTTTTTGGAGTTAACGACCAGTTCTGCGCGAGAGATACAGAAGAGATGGCTTCCAGCTGTCGTTGCAAGCCGTCTGGCTGGGCAGGGCAGCGTCGTCTGCGTATTGTAGATCGAAGATGGTGTCGTTTGTTACTTTTGTCACTGCTTGCAAACGGCGGATATTAACAAGCTGCCGTCGAGGCTGTACTTGATGCGAACACCATCTGCAGCAGAGATGTTGTGACGAAAGACGAGAGTCACTGCCACAAGGAAGAGGTTGAAAATAACTGTTGCTAGGATGCAGCCTTGTTTAACTTCTGTGTTAACACCAAAACTCTCCGACATTTCTCCTCCATGCACGACGCGGGCACTCATATCAGTCTGGAATTCCCGTAAGATGTTAACAAAATGTATAGGGCATCCAAATTTGCCCAGGACTTGCCACAACCGATCACGACTGACGGTGTTGAAAGCCTTTGTAAGGTCGCTGGAGGTAATAAAAAGGTCACGGTGTTGTTCCCTGCATTTCTCCCGAAGAAGTCTTGCAACGAAAATCATGTCAGTGGCCCGCGCGCGACGAAAGCCACACTGAGATACCGGAACCACACACTGTATTATAAACATTTGGGTAAATTCCTGTATTATAAACATTTGGGTAAATTCCAATAGCCCAAATCAAATTTGGGCCAACTGAAGCAAACTCATTCAAATATGGATAGAGTTAGAAATATTTTAAAATTAGGAACATGTAGTGGTAACCCAACATTCCAACCAACGCTAATTTTTTTAAACGCCGACATGTTGATGTTGTAAAGTGTTTTTGAGCTACAACAACTAAAATGTAGCTGTAAATGATGTGGGTTGATACTGAGGACATTTCATTTTTCAAGTTTGTTTCATGCTGTGAAATTTTCAAGGCTCCGTTTGTTGCTGCTATGCTTTCATGGGCAGCAGTACTTAGTGAAAGCAGCTGTGAATTGCTTCTTAAAAATAATAATGGACCTTTGATTCATTAGTGTGAAGTTATCATTGGGCGTAGTACTTAATGTGCAGCTGCAATTGTTTTGTGGTAATAATGTGGTGTAGCTGTGATAAGCAGTGTTCCCTCTAAGAAAATTCTCCGCTGAGCAAATGTTTGATTTGTTGCGCACTAAGCGCATGCAACTGCGCAACCATGCAGACACACAACCAGTACAGCGTTACCTGCCTCAAAAGGTCTATGCAATATACATATACCGTATTAAATTTGGAATGTTGGAAGTGCTCGAGAATGAGATAGCACTGCTCAAATTGTCTGGTGGTACTGCGCAATTGCGCACCTTAGAGGGAACGCTGATGATAAGGTACTGCAAAGGTATCGTGTTTCCAACTTGCTTGATGTTGTGAGATTTACAAGTGTGAATCTGTTGCTGTGAAGTATTCATGAACAGAATTAACTAAGTAACTGTAGCTACAATATGTTGTGTGGTAGTATTGTGGCTGTGATTTTATACTGTGTAGGTTTTCATATTTTCCATTTGTTTCATGCAATGAATTTCACATTTGCATCCTGCCAAATTTTAGTGTTTCAGTTTATGCTGATAAGTAAAGTTTTCACGAACAGTACGAACAGAATCTACTACACTACCTACTGCTCTGCATAATTCACTAATGCAGTACAGTGAAGCACTGCTATTTTTATAAAATATTTTTGTTGAGGTTATAAGTCATTTGTCATTGGACATTTGCATTTGTACACATTCTTTGGTAGTTGATCATACAGGCTGCAGTATTAATGTCTGAATCAGTTCCATAGTGCTTTTTTTAGCATGCTGTTTTCAGTGCACATTTAACTGTCAAAACTGGAATGATTTTGATTTTAATAATGTGATTATAGAAGCTGTAAACGTTTAAGTACCTTACTTGCGACGACCTATTTGCGGCAATGTAATACCTTAGGCTTAGATCGTAGCCTGATGTTGTACTCCTTTTCCAGATTGATTGCGATTGTGGCTAACACAAATGCACGCATTTGCGCTAGATAAGAACAGATCTTAGATATTATTGTGGTCGGGTTGGAACAATAAGTTTAGAACAGGGGACAGCAAACTTTTTTAACAAAAGAGCCATTCTGCTTCATCTTCAAGCATATAGGACCGGTCAGGAGCCACAAAACGTTGACACCATTTCATTCTTCATGCGACTTCATAGGGGCATGTAGGCTAAAATGTAATCAACCCAATTCTAATAATAATCAAATGCAAATTTAATTCCAAGTTTTTTCAAATTCAGAGGGCCACTTTGGAGGAGCTGAAGAGCCGCACGTTGCCGACCCCTGGTTTACAACTTAAATAAAAAAATTGAAGATGAAGACGTTGAACAACACCTTCCATACGTGGTGTCTTGAGCAGCAGTTTTTGGGGGAGTTTATTGTAATTACCTAACATTTGTTAACACAATAAATATTACCATTGTTCACATATATGGCTATGCAGAATATTGATTGCTAATTGAGGGCATAAGGTTTGATCCCCATAGTGATACACTCTTTTCAGGATTGCGTTTATTTACCTCGTCATTTATATGATTTGGTAATAAAGGTGTATAAACAGGCCCGACACCAGGGGGGGAGAAGAGTTTACTGAGAAGGGCCCAATATTTTTGAACTATGTCCAACACATTTTTCCAGGGGCGGCGCCCCCTGCTTCCCCCTAGTTACGGGCCTGTGTATAAATGATAGCAATTTCAAACTCAGGGCTGAGAAATCTGTCAGTTTGTAATTCATCAACGAGATGGAGATACCCACATCAACGAACTTGTATGGCAATACGTTGCCGCCTTGAATTTCATTTGTACATGAATTTCAATAGCGCGACTCACGCATAAATTCATTTGTTACTGACATTTGACGATTAGTAATTAAGCATGCACACACCTTGATTTGTTTACAATGGTACGCTTTAGCCTTAGCATTAAGATTTGGTGTTTAAACGTTGTTTGGGGAAAACAAGGTTGGGCTAACATTTTTTGCATCCCCAAATATATGCACTCCCGCACACCTATATACAGGCATGGGCGTCGAAAAGATTTTTTCCAGGGGGAGACTAGGAGATTTTTTCTAAATTTTTCCACGGGGGGCTAAAAGTGGTGAAATTGATTTTTCCCCATTGAAACTAAGAAAACAACCTTTTTTTGCTGAAAATTTCAAAATCCAGGAGGGATTTCCCCCCTTTTCCGACGCCCATGTGTGCAGAGTAAAGCTATTATTGGCATGACACACACGTTCTTTTTCGATTTTTACAGTGAATTACTTCTTTCATTTGAGGATATAGCTATACGTCACTGCCCGAACCACAGAATAGTTTAGGATGTTTTTCTACATCAGTAACAGCATTGCTGTGCGTAAGTCATGGTTGTGCCTTCAGACGGTGAAATTACCATTATACCGCAAAGCGCTAAGGCAGCTTCATTGTTTTTATTTTCAGTGGAAATATGAATACGTAACTACAGTGCTTAATGCTAATGTTTGCAAATAAGGTTTCGACTGTTGTCACAGCAACATGCAAAATCTTTTAGTAGATTTTTTATACCAACAACAGATCTCATGCATAGAATAACAACCATAGCATTCAAAACTGTGCAAATATTTCTATCTCAGGGTTTTAAATCCAGCAGAGTTCCTTTTTAGAGTTCTTGCACACTATTTATAACTTCTCAATTTCCGGATGCCGGTGCCACGGATATACTTGTGTTTCGCTTGCATTGTCCTTTTGGATTTGACAGCTTCCAGCAAAGGTAACATTTTTAACGACGCAAGGCACATTATAACGTAATTACCAATAATTATTGGTATTTATGTTACAAGTAGAAAGAAGATTTCAGCTGATTTGATAAAATAGATGTTAAAATGACAAAAATACAAAAACAACGTCGAAAGATTCAATTCTTATATTTTAGTCTCGCGAACCTGGATTGGTTTTGCGTTTGCGTCAGAGCAACGAGGATTCAGTTGGAACGGAGGCCGTGGTCCTTATTTCGGAAACATAACGTACCTAACTTTAAAAAGAACAAGCAAGTTTTCTGTGAACACCGACGTGTCTCTCTGTTCGTGAAAATATTGTTTCGCTCATCAAAAACATTTTTCAATGAAAAATTAGAAAAGTTTGTAAATTTCTGAGTACCGCAATTGCCCAAGCTTTGCACCCTAAATGAGAAATTCTGGCGACGCCACTGTGTGAAAGCATTATTCCTATTTTTGTATCTCTATGCAAGATAAATGCGAGTGAAAAAAACAATAAATTATATTGCAAAACGTGATCATAAACAAAACATGAAAGGTAGGAAAATTTCATATATATTCACAACGAAGTATGTTACTGTTGTCTGATGACAAAGATGTTTCAATGTGATGTATACTTTGACCATATCAAATGGTATAAATTGGTAGACGGCACTCATCGTTTCTCTTTAACTGATAAGGGATTTTAAATAAAGTTCTATTACATTTCAGTGAACGTCAATACACTTATATACTTTTCGCTCAACCGCTATTCTAATTACGAAAACCTGTAAGAATTGACTGGATTTAAGACGTTTTCTATAATGTTTGAAAGCAAAAGGTCTACGGATATTTTTTCATACTTTTTTTTACATGTATTGTCATCAATTTTTAAAGATGTTTTCCCAGCATTTGCAGTGAAGATCGCAAAGTTTCATCCACGCAGTAAAATTTAAGTACAGTACCTTAGAAAAATGCAAACGTTAGATCATCATCAGTTGCGGTTAAAAAAAGAAATCAGGAAATTACGTAAAGAACTTTCGCTTTCAACGGTCCATCAGCATCACCTCAGTAATGTTTGCATCGATGTGATGTTCCACTGAGTAAAACAGTAAGAGATGGGTTAAGCTTGATCAAACATTGTGTGTAGCGTAATAAAAATCTCTCTAGTAGTTTTTCAAACAAGTTGTCGTCGAATGGTTGTGCTGTATTAGATATTTAGATTACACCTTATTTTTGTCTCGAATTGTCGCAAAATAATCCGTCGTTTTTACAATGCACTGACAGCGAGAACTTCATCAGATGTATTACTACAAAATTTCAGATGATTACAACGATTTGAAAATTCATGACGGGCTATTATTTCTTGTGGTGTTAAAACGTATTTTTAATTTTTTCGAAACTTTTATACAAAACCAAGAATCCACCTTTCTTTAAGCTTTTTTACGGCATTCTCGTTTTTTCACGTTTCCCCATGTAAATCTACCGAATTCTGAAGCAATGCTGTTGTTTATATTTAATTTTTAATTTGCAGATCTATGCAGCTTCGTACTAGCGCAAACCAAAAATTTACTCTTTCAGGCACCACATCAGTTCGGGAATGCAACGGTACATTTAAAATTGGAAACAAAACAGATGACACACAACAAGGCAAAATAGTAAATGTACCTATTAGAAGCTGTTTTTGCAAGGATCCGTTCAACATTACCACCAATACAACAGGCAGGAAAGACAAACCGGATAGATTTAGTGCAAATATTTCATGCAGTGAAACGTGTTATTTCGTGGCCAACGTTTATCGAATCGACAAACAAGGACCTATTACTTGGTGGCAGAAAGATGTGCATCTGACATGGAAAGCTTTTGTTATTTTGGGTGAGTGGCTGCATTACTACTAGCGAATATGCTATTAGCAAAAATATTTATGAACTACCACTCAATTTTCTCTTGTTTTATTCAAATAAATAAAATATCAAAGTGCAATTTACATGGCAACGAAACAAAATCTTTCGCTAACTTTTTTTCAAAAAAGCAGGATTGCTGAATTTACTGTCGTTCTTGAAATGAAGCAAAGTTGAATTCTGTTTAATTACATGAAAACTTTGGTGAAAGGAACAGCCTGCAAACATAGCATGTTAGCCACGCATCAGCTGACTACATTGCGTACACAGCGACAAGTTGCTACTATTGCGCTAGGATGAAACCCAGCTGTAAGTGCGCCAAGCTTCATACTACGACAGCATAGCAACAACAGAGATTATACGACGAGATTACTCTTCGTCGCCACGAAGCTCAACAGCCATTAGCAAGTGCGACTAACAGAACTTGAACGAGGAGCAGTCAGACGGCCGCGCTCTTTCTCGGCAGAGGCACATCAATCGTACGGTTCTAGAATTACAGCTACCTGGACAACTGCAACCGGTCAACTGCCACGTAGGACAATCGCTAACCAGGATAACTACCACACGGACAACTGCCACCCAGCAAGCCCGTAGCCAGGTTTCAAGGTTTGGGGAGTAAAATACGTTTTAGAGGGGCAAGATTTTTGTTTTTATTTTATGTTTAAAACAAACTTTTCGAGGCATAAAAAATTGGGGGTCACTGCCCCGAATGCCTCCCATGGCTACGGGCCTGCCACACAAGACAACTGCCACCTAGGACAACTCTCACCCAGGACAACTGTCACCCGGACAACTGCCACCCAGTCTACTCCCATATAAGGCTGATATGAAAAGAGATTTGCACAACCTCAACTTAGGCAGTATTCAGCTAAAACATAACGTGGTCTTGTAGTGCCACGACTGAATTTGTACAGTTTCTGGTTTGTTTTGAATTCTTGGTGTGTTTCCTGCAGCTCTTCCGCACACCGTGCGTCTGGTAAGAATGCTGCAGTACCAATTTTCAACTCGCGCAGGACTCTATTATCAGCTCGTCGCTAGGAAATTATCGTAGAACAAAGACATATTGAGTTCCTGGCATTGTTTGCCATTTGAAGCTATGTGAACTTCTCAAGGTGCTGGTGTATAACAAAAATTTCTTCATCCTCTGACCACTTTTAACCTTCACTTCAAGTTTTATTACTTTTGGGTGGAGAATGTCGTATCCATGTCAATATATACTGTGTTTATAAACATTGTTAAGCCAGTAAAAAAATTAATATTTAACGCCTTTTCAGATTTTTATTTTCACAGCAAACTCTCTCATGCACATTATCGCGTCGTATTCATTCCACGCACTTAATAAACCTGTTTACTTTCGTTCATTACAAGTTCTGTGCATTATTTTGCATTAGCTTGTGATTTGCGAGTTCGATGTCAGCTGCGCTGTGTTGAAGCAATAATACCGCAGCACAGTGGTTCCCAACGGCCGTGCCGCGAGAAGTCCTATAGGCCTACGTGCCGCAACGCGATATTGCAAACAGAATTTGATAACTTTCATGTAGGGTGTAACGAGGGGGGCACAATTGCCCGGACGCCAAATCAATATGGTGGCGCCGAATCACTGCGGGGGCGCCGAAAAGTCCCAATGTCACAAGTACTTTCTTCATTTGCTACCGAAAGACCTCAGGTTCGAATATGGGGTGGGCAAACTTGCTTCTTGCTCCGGGCGCCATCTGACCTCGTTACGCCCGTGCTTGTATGCGATGTGTAACACGCATTATCGTAGGTGGTAGTTGTCCCGGTGACGATTATCCTACAGTATATGGCAGTTGTCCTGGGTGACGATTGTTCTAAGTGGCAGTTGTCCAGGTGGCAATTGTTCAGGTGACTGTTGTCCGGATGCCCAATCGTACATAAAGCAAAGTCACAAAGTAACGCAAATCAACACAGTTATGTTCAAGGGTGCACGCAAGAATTTTTTAAGGGGGGGCTGAAATATTGAGAAAAATATTTTGCTCTTACTAAAGTACAGGCTACCTTATTGACTATAACATTTATGTCATATATGCTATTTCAATTTTAACACATCAACACTTTTCTTGACCAGGTCCAGCCGCGACGTTTGATTTTCTTTGCCGGGTTTCCTCCGTTACCGTGATTTTGTTAATCTGTTAAAGTACGATGCGATGTAGTGTGGCACTTCTCTGCAAAATTTTGACATTGTTTATGGAAGTTTGTAACATGCTC
>JGI24158J21664_10001027_pt1 | contig 29512 bp, 26 predicted proteins | sample Ectturendosymbi3_FD_21664 | JGI IMG/M metagenome (IMG submission 21664)
TATCTTGCCTTTAGAATAAAACACTAATAACCTAAATTACCGTGTGTTTAGTTTTAATAGCCGGAATTAGAAGTCTTTGATAGGGGGGTCAAGCAAACTTCGATTTGTCAGGACCGTCCTTGCTACGTCTATGATCGAACCCACATAGGAACTTCGGATGTAGTTAAATGCGGCAAAGTCTATCTAAATAAATGAACTTTTCGGTAATATTTTGGCGCCCAACGTGTTTAATCAGCTACGCTCAAATGTACCTGGTAAACCTAAAAGACTTCTAAACTATTTAATTAACGGTGGTATATTTATGCTAACGCTCAAAACTAGTGTTCTAGCACATACCTGGTAAAGTTACAAAATTTTCAAAAGAAATAAATACTTAACAAATTTTTAAGTGTTTTGGATGATTTTTTCTCAACCCTAATTGCGACCTACAGAACTTTCTTACTTTTCCAAAATTAAGTACATATAATTTGTGAGTCAAATGATTTTTCACTTCGACAGAAAAATAGCAGGTTTTGCTATTTTTTAAGTCAAAATCATTTTTCATGTAGGGAACTCACTTACTAAACAAAGCAAGTCAGTCCGAACCTGCTCGGCAGCGATGACATTTCTTTGTGATCCCGTTGACATCTCTTGTCAGCTTGGCAGTAGTTTTACATCTTAAGTCTATCAGACCACTAATCATTTGATTCACTTAAACAACAAAATTTTTGTATGCCCCTTGATCAGTCATTGCGAAATTTTTCTTCTGAATAGGTACAATCCACACTTCACTCTGACAGCTTGAAGTGTTGACAACTTGTGACCTGAATTTCTGCTTCGGCAGTTAGAAAACGGCTTAGTCACCTTGGTGATCAAGGCATTTTGTTAACATGAATAACTGAATGAGTTTACTTTGTGATGCTTTTCACGCTTCTGCGTAAACAAAATGACAGCCTATACACGTAAGTGCACGCTCGATTGTTTCATCAAACGAAATGAAGGTCACTTCACTTTAACTAAGTGTACACCTGATTGTTTGTACGGAAGTATTGAAACGTCACACACTATCACATTTAGGAACGCGTAACCATTGTTAATGTAGCATGCTGCATGGCAAATGGCTGCCCGTAATCTGGTCCGGAATGCCGGCGCATCTCTTTGTGACCCGCTAGTGTCGAACACTGCTTGGCCAGTAGCACCAATTAGTTTATCTCTTGGTCTTCCTCCAGACCGTACCTCAATGACTGATTCTTAGCATATAATTAAAAACACAAAGCAAAAAATTTTTAATTTTTCAATAAGCATCCACGAACCTAAACTGAACACAAATTATGAAGAATCCCATCTTAAATTATCATCACAAAATCCTACCACCACACTTTCGACATTTTAATAGTGAAGAACAACATTTTTAAGAGAAAAGTGAAACAAGATTACTAACAATATATTTTTTTTTCAGGCTCTCGAATGGTTGACGGCAGCTTTACAACATCAAAGCACCGGCAGCCTCATGCTGCAAAGTTAAGTTACTTAATTTCTTTAGAAATAAAAAATAGACACTATTTGCAATTAACGTTTTTATTATAATACAGACAATTAAATAAAATTGTTTAAAAATATATTCTCATAGTGATAAATAAAAAATGAACCCAAGTGATTTTCAAAGCATGTTGACTAAATTCGACAACAAAGAAAACGTACCACCTAGCACGGCAAGCAACCCAAATGAGAGAGCGAACGAATCCAAGCATTCCACGTGGCAGATGCTCAAACAACAAGTGCCGTTTATACAGACCGCTATAACAAAATTCATCGTCAGCCCTCAACAAGTCAATCATGAAAAAATGTGGGAAATAGAGTCTGACACCTATTTTCTTGAACATGACTATGTAAACACTTTCATTGCAAAGTGTACACTCTATCAAGCTATGTTTCTAAGCCCAACACAAATACCAGTAGTACTAATTCGAGTACTAAATTCAGAAGAAAAACTCAAAATATTGTTTCGAATAACGGCTCTCATAGTAAAAATTGATGATTTATCACCGTGCATCTTCCATATACAAATCCAACCAGAAATCGCCTCAGCAATTCCGATTTGTTCATTGCCATCCCACAAGGAGTTGATCACGCTCATTTTACTAAACTCACCACTATTGCCTAAAAGCGTAATTCTAAAGATGAGAGATATGCTCACGGGAATTGAAGCAGTCATATCAAAAACCTAAGAAAGAGCTTCTACTATGAAATAACAGGTAGTTAGTCCAAACTTTTTATGTTACTTCATTACTGCTTATTTCAGATTTCGACAACAAAAATTAAGACTCATAGATTCAATTTGTCAGTCCTCTCGCCTTGTAAAATCACTATATGATGGAAATAGAATTTGATACAACTTTGGACGAACCACCGACAAAAATAATGAAGATAGACACGCAACAATACCCGTCACTATACGTAAAACTGGCTCTCACAACACTGTTCGATATTCAGAGAGCCCAACGTGTCATCTATTCAGAAAATCCAATAAAAAATGGAAAAATACAACCGCAATTTCGTCAAATGGCTTTCAATCTAACATTTGTGGCCACTGACGAAGACGAATTCGTGGCAATCAACAAATCAATACGCGAAATTTTGGAATGGAAACCAAAGAAAATACCATATTTACAAATGTTTGTGAAAGACTCTCCAACCAGATGCGCGATATTAACTCGCTCAAGCACGATACTCGCCTCATTTGCGGAATTACCACCTTGCTGCATTGGAATTCGCATCGTACAAAATAAAAAAGATGATGAATATATGCACCAACATTATGTCACTGGACTGCGCCGCATAATCTGGAGCTTCATTTTGAACGAAATAGACCTGATACCGCCACATATACGAATTTTCTTGTCTGCGGAGTTGAAACTTATGGCCAACGAGGATACATTTTCTACACCAGCAACTTTTCCAATACCGCAACGGCAGCAAAAACAAACCCCTTACAAAACACAGGTAAAATTATGTGAGAACAACAAAAAAAACAACTTAAATTAGAATTTTAAATAATGAAACCTTAACCAAAACTTTCATTTTCAGATTGAAGAAAAACCACAAAAAACAAAAAGAATTCTCCAGGATCATAATAAATATATACAAACGTTAAAAAAATGGGAAACAGACATGCAAGAGCTGAATAAGTGTGACGTTACATCAATAAGCTCACGTCACACAATCGTCATACAATTTCCAGAACACACATCCTTAACAAAATTGATCAATGCCAAAAACATGCATTGGCAGATAGAAACAATTGAGAAACTTTCACAACGGGGAGATGAATATGAAGAAATAAAAAAAGCCATTCAGCTACAACAGCAAAAACCTTGTCGTTTGTGTGACAAAAAAGTCCACACTCGATGGAATTGCCCACGAGCCAAACAAAAAGCTCAACAAAGGCGCTTAATATCAAGCAGAAATAAACGAAAAGATAATCAAATGGGTGCTTACGCCAACCACCCCCCATTTCATCTTTTAACTGATAGCTTGATCCCACAACAAGCTTTTGATTTGTACGAATGTGAGTTTGTTCCTTTTTACAACCGATAAAATTTCGCAAAACACCGCGGTAAGCCGAAATACTGCACAAATTTTGCGAAATCATGGTGATACATCTACAATGTGAAAAACCAAAACATTAGCTTTCCTGCTTTGCCTCAACGCACGGCAGAAATGCAGCACGTTCCAAAGTAACGTTTCGTTCCCTGCTTCCTGAAAAGAACTCCGAACGCCCTAACAGACGGCAGAACAGTGTTTATGAAAAGCAAATAAGCTGTCCCAGCGACTAAAACCAGCTTACAGAGATCACTTACGAAAATTTGCACATTTTTGCATGACCGTAATGATACTTTTTCTTTGCTCATATAACTAATAACAACGATTTTTTCCAATGTTTTCACAGTTTGAGCCTAAATAAGAATGAAGAAAAAAACCAATATAGTAACGAAGCTGCGTTATCGCGAAACTACGAATATCAAACAACGATTTCAGTATACGAAACAAATATTGGAGTCTCTAACAAAAAAAACAGATATCGTGGTACCGATAAGAGATTACATATTACCTACAACTTCCCGCTTACTCCGAGCACTGGAAAGTTTTTTTCGCTGCCATTATTTACCCACCTCTTTTGGCTACGAAAATATAAAGCTCTTCACAGCTAAAGCTGAACACATATTGTGTCAAAAGCGATATCTTTTAATTTACGGATATACCGGAGATAAAAAAACTTTGGATTTCAATACTGTGCACAAAGATGAATTTACTACTGTTCTGTTGTTACAAGAAGGAAAGCCGCTCGATTGAAGACGGAATACTGATCGGAAAAGCAAAACGAAACTTGAACGAACATTTTCAACAACTGCCATGCATAGACTTCTTCAAGAAACCTCTCTCGAACAATTGATTCATTGATGCACTGACTGCTCTAGCCAATAGAGCTGCGAACAATATGTTTCATTTAACCAAGAGTTTTACTAACCAGAGTTTTTTGTGCAATGTTTCACAATGACGTACATTCATGTCTGTCTTGTTCATGCCATTTTAATATGCAGAACTCACTTGTGTGATATATATTCGGTTGAGCCTAATTTGTTTGTTGTGTGTGCCCTTTTTCGTAATCAAATCGTTTTTGTGTTTCAGCTATAGCCCTGTACAAACCATAAAATAATAATTACTGAATTACCATGGAAAAATTTGGCAAGTTCAGTCCTTCAAGATCTCACGCTAATCTCAATATAGCCATGATGAGCTCACCAATCTTGGCTAAAAATCCCAGAGATCCTCGACTTTGTGATCCTTGGAATGTACAGGAACGGAACACTGCCAGCCTTCCTCCGTTCCCAGGAGAATACGCACACCAAAGTGCAGTACAACCAGCTTCTTACCCACATTTTGTAGCAACTCCAGACACCGGAGAAGAGGCCCAAGTGACCCCAATAACTAGATATACGACATTACGTCCTGCTAAACTTTCATTCTCCCCGAAGGCTACTTATCCGAAACATAAACCACAAAGACGTCTATCGTACTATCTGATGTACCCAAGCTATCAAGCTTTACAGGACAACCCACTTCAGATGGAAGACATCCGCACCATCTTTGCATCGCCCATCATTCAAGAGCAATTGCATTACCTGCTTATGGACTATTCCTTGGATGAAGCCAAGATATCGGAGTGCCTACAGCATTTAGGCATACCCCGAAGTCTCTTCCTCCGATATATCAGCAGAGTCTACCCGCACCACTTTTATACTCAACTCAATACACTTGATTGAGTAGCAAATGACGATCATTAACGGTTAAATGTTACACAGATTTCAAATATATTACAAGATACTTAATTCTATATCTTATATTATTATCCAAATAACTATACAGGTTGTGTTTCAGTTCGTTTGTGTTCTTCTTTCTTACTAAACGTTTCTTTCCTTTGTGTGAAAATACAAATGATGAGACGAAAGCTCAGTTTGCTGTAGCATTACGAAATTAACATTTTTTTAAATAGACAAGGAACGCAAACTCATAATCCGTTTTCTTATTTTTCAGAAAAATCTATATAAACCCTTACACCTAAAAACCAATCTTCAACAATGGAGATATTTTTAATAAATGTTTTGTTGAAGCTCAGTTTAAAATCTGTTTCCACAAATGCCAACATCTCGGGACAAGTAAATGAAACCTTGAACGCTCTTACGCAAGCGAATCAAACCATAGTTTCAGTTCTGTCAGACTTGCCGGAACAACCGTGTCATCAAAAAGCCTTTTTCAATCATCTGCGCGCACCAAACCTTTGGAATAAACGGCAACACGAGCCGACCTTTTCACTAAAACCTTTTTATCAGTCACCAGAACAACGCTGTTTTGTGACCACTAAACATTACATAGATTTAAGCTTTCGAAAAACCATGCAGCACCGTCAGCGTAACACAATCTCTAACTCAGTGTTACAATTCAATCACCCTATTTTAAGAAAAGCAGAATTTAAAATCGCAGGATGGGAACAACGCCCCCCTAGAATCCTTTCTAACCATAACAACGCAGACGCAATCACATTCATGTTTTACATGATTAGCTCGTTTTTTGAAAAGTACGAAAGCCTCAAATTTCAAATATTTTCGGCTCCCCTACCACATCCAGCATTTTTAGAAAATCAGTACTGCCATGTGAAACTAAACATGCTATCGCGACTACAGCATGTACAGTATACGACCTACACTCATTTGATAGACGAAGCCAATATTCCGGAATGTGATTTAGATCAAATGGTTTCTATTAACAGACACCCACAAGGAATATACCTCATAGGATTTTCAGCAGAAAATCTAACGCCGATAGTTCCATTAAATGCAAAAAACGACAGAATCTATTATCAACGTTATTCCTCTGATATGCCAGACCCACAAAAAAACCAAACGTCACCGTGGCTAATTTTAAAAGTCCAACTTGGACTACAATTAAGAACAGAACTAAACGATGTGTTCATTCTACCTTGGTACAATTCACACATTCTAGATCATAAATACCTTTTTATGCCTAAAGTGTTACGACCACAATATACTAAATTAATTTTTTCCTGCCCAGAAGGAATACAATTTCGACCTAACCAGACAGAACCTCCACATATAGTCACTTTCCCCATGACTACACAACAAAAAAGTCTTGCCAATAGGAATTGGACTAATTATTTACGCAGTACATGTGACCGCGATTCGCTACAAAACACTATATTCCCATACGGCTCTCTAGAAATACTCTTGCTAAGAACCTCCCCACCCGAAACTAATAGCGAAATTTGCCAAACCCTACCTGATGCCACAAACCCGCGTAAATCCTATGCCACTTTACAAAATAAAATACAACGCCTAGCTAGACAAACCGAACCAATATTTTTCACGTGGTCAAACCCTTTTATACATATTAAAAACCTTTTTTCTAATGACTATGCAAAACCAAAAAGCATAAAAAAACTTTTGTGTCGTTTATGATAAGTTCTCTAAGGTAACTCACGACACTTTACGACAACTACAACGATTGCGTATGGCCAAATATTACGACCAATTTCGTCTCAACCTACTACAACATAACTTGCATAACGTAGAAAATAAAACAATAATACAAAGAATAAAAAAATCAATAAATACAACGCTAAATCAGAAATTTAGACATGCGCAATTAATTAAAACATGTGCTGAAAAATTATGGAAAATCCATTTCACTAGACAAGGCATACTTCACGCAGCATACATTAGGACACACTTATGGCTATTTTCACAAAATTTAAAAAATAAAAAGTCTTTCACAAACGATCAAATATATCAACACCACTTGAAAGGCAACAAAGTTTTCTCTCGAAATATATTCCAAATTCTAGATACTACAAAGCGAAAGCGACTTACTCGACAATCAGTCCCCTCTTCACCAACAATTCTCAACCCACTTTTGCGACAGATTTTTAATCTGTTCAACCATGCCTTTCAGAATAGCGTCAAACTGATGACAAAAATTCAAAGCTTCTTTACCACCTCTCAATATGCAACGAATAAACCCCTTCTAGCTCAGATTTCGCTTAAACAGCTAAATACAAAACAATAAATTTCTAATTTAGGAAAGCAAACAAACACAATTAAACAAAGAAATTCATTGCCCTACATGCTCAACTTACCTGAGTCTAATACCCTATTAAAAGCCACAATTAACGACTTTAAACGAACCCCCAAACATTCACAGACACGAAACGGGATACGGCCTAGTCAAACATATTTTACAAATTGGACCTTCAGTTCTTAACCATAATAACAAAAACTTTTATTACATCGTTTCCACAGACACTTATTCTATACGAAAAACAACATGAAAACGCTACTATTATTCCTTCTTTACATAAAAATAATACTAAGCTTGAACCGACATCGTAGAAGTTGTTCCACAGAGTTACAATCAGCCTTTGCGTCGTTAATAAAACAGCGACACCTCATAATTTCAGTACCTCAAGAAGACCAAAAAATGCACGTGCACCACCTACCGACGATTTACAATCAGCCATGTAACCAACGAACATTTTATGAAAATTTAAAACATGAAACTTTCACCGATAAAAAACGACATAATCCCACGTTTTTAATCAAACCTTCATATCAATCACCAGAAGATAGATGCTTCAGTTTTTTCCAACGCAATCGCGATTTACAAGGTCCCTCTGTACTCTCACAACAAAACGAAAATCCCCTTGCGATAATGCATTTTTCATTGGATTATGCTAATCCCAACCAGATTAAAAACATTCCAAACGAAGACCACAGCCAAAACACACATTTAATTTTTCCTAGAGATGCTGACACTATATTATTCATTTTCTATATAACATCCTCTTTTTATGAACGATACACTTCAATACAATATTTTCTCAGCACCATAAATGAGGTACCAGACTCAAGATTACGAGCTGAACCATGTTCTGTAATGCTATCACACATACCAAAGGTTGCCAGCGTCCAGTATAGGACTGTTACTAGTACTTTAAATGCAAACACCATTCCTCTGTGTGATCCCAAGTTCACCACATCTATCCACAAAACTACATTCAATACGTTTCACGTTCAATTCCCAGGTGGAAAGCTAATTCCGATTGCCCCTCAAAATGCAAACAGCGACCGACTATATTACAAACGAGAATCAACACTTGGCCCTACAAACCCCTTACCATGGTTTAACTTAAAAATCATCACCGGGCCACCCCGCCTAAAACCACAAAATTTAGTACGCATCCTACCCTTTGCAGACACTCATTTGCTAGATCATAAATTTTTATTTGCACCACCTGCGTTACGACCAAGACATACTACCATAACATACAAAAACAACTTCGATTTTTTTTACAACTCAAACTTTACGAGTCCTCCAATCTCAAATTCTTACCCCGCTCAGTTAACATACAACAACCAAACTAACCATCAGACCAGCTATCTACAACATAGCCGCTGTTCATTCACGGATCTTCGCAAAAACTTATACCCCTTTGGACCACATGAAATAGAACTATTAAATGTTCTAGCCCCCTTAAATCCCCGAGAATTTTGCCAACATTTACCAAACCCTGATCTACCCACAAATTCATATCAACAACTAGAAGAAAAAATCTCTAACCTCACGCGAACTAACCATACTTGGTTCTCATGGTCAGCAGAACTGGATAATAGTACAAACAGCACGGAAAACACGTCATTCAGTAACAGCCTTTCTATACAAGAAATTTTAAATCTATACAAAAATTTCACACCAGCCAATAATGAATATCGCATTAAATTACATCATGCGCAAATTAATAATCAGTTTGCCACATTTGATTTACACTTTTACACACAAGAAATGCTACACAAAATTAATCAACGCAGTGACATACAAAAGACACAGGCAAATAAACAAATTGCCTCAAATGAAATTTTTACTACCCAACAGTTGATAAAACTCTACGCAAAAAAACTCTGGAAAATCCATTTCATACGACAAAACCTTTTACAAAAAGCGTTACTGATCTGGAAAACAAGAAGATTCTTAAAAACTATTAGCAACTTTGGAGGTTTTAAAAAAGACGTCATTTATGAGCACAAGCTTGTCAACGATAAAATTTATTCCTGGAACCGCCTTCTCATCCTGGGAGACCGAGACTACGAACACCGTTTCACCATCCCAGAGATAGAAACACATCAAGACGAATACTGGAATCCTACGAAGCTCGCCGCCTTATTTGGAGGCGCGATAGCTGCAGGCACAGCGCTTGCATATGGAGCTTACAATATTCTTTTCGCAGGATCAAAGATAAGATCAGATCAATCATTCTATGCACAGTTATCTTTGCATGCTATCAATAACCAAACGCTTCCATCACCTTAACTAAACAATAACACTTGTTACTATTTTATAATCTACTTTTAACGATTTCGCAATTTGTGTTTTTTTTATTATTATTCAGCACCATGTTTTTAACCGAACACATATTTGTACTTATTTTTATGCTGTCATATTCTCACGCACGAGAATTTTCTACGGACTTACACCAGTTAGACAAAAAAATCAGTCTCTCCACACCAACCTTACAATATGTTACAACAAACCGCTACCGTGACGTAACACAACATTTCTCGCCATTAAATACGCTCATCTGCGACTGTCAAAACTTCCAAGAACAAACTAAGCACAAATGGCAAAAATACACGACATTAATCACGGAAAATATATTAGGAACGAGACTACAATTCAATCCTAATCATCATTCACATTACTTCCGCCAAATCCCATGGTCACCAGACACATGGACGACGATTTCACACCATCATGAAGCACAAACATATCATTTTGAAATGATTCATCTAGAACTTATAAAAAAACCACTGTATATTATTTACACTGAGGATGTCTTTGAAGAACCACATGGTTTACACTATTATAACTCCGGGGACACAATTGCATTAATCTCAAGAATAATCTCCTACTTTTACGAACACTTCACCTCTGTGAAATTCAAACTTTTTTCTAGAACTATCAAATGGAAAAACGAATTTAGGGGAAATTGCTACCTTTCAGCAAAAAAATTTCCACTTATAAAACAAGTTCTACAAACGTCTGAGACTACACAACATGTTATAAACATCCCATGTGACGAAGAGAAACTCATCAGAACTTTTAAATTTAATGATACACACTATGTGGTGACATTCCCGAAAAACAAGATCACTAACGAAGTCCCTGAATTAAGAAACGTTCAACAATACGTCGACCAAACAGGACACGATTACGCATTAGATTTCCAATGGTCAAACCCCGACGACACAGGGTATAGTCTTACAATTGAAATAGGAAACAAATTAACCTACGTACCAAAGACGTGGTGGATTCATCACCAATCAGACAGCCTTCTCGGTTACCATCACAATTTTTTTCTGCCAGCTTATTTTAAAACAATTCAAACTACTTACTCTTACGCGCGAAACGCAAAACATTACTATGCCGAAGGTTTTTATGTAAAAAAAACAGGAATAAGGTACTTTAGACAGAATATTCGTGAGTATACGCCCGTCATTACCTCATGGCCTATACCAACACAAAAAATAAACATTAAATACCCGCCGCACGTTTATTTCAAACCACATTTAGGACAAGTAGAAACCTTACTTTCCAAAGCCTTAAATCTAATTCGAAACCCACCACACATTGCGCCAATTTTAAACTTTAAATTACACCAACACGTTCCATTCCATTCGACAAGAACGTCTTAGTTATCATCAAACTGTCCTCAACCAAGCAAAACCCATACTCCACAACATATATTCATATGGCCAGAGAACACAAGCTCGCAATGATAAACAAACCAATACCGTTAACCAAGCCAATTTACAACGCCGCATCGACGATAAAGCGCAACTTTTCAGAATACTTTGGAAAAATGTACGACCTCACATCCTTAATTTGCAAAAGAATTTACTAGACCACTATTTTGCAAGCAACGAAAAAATCCGGCTGAAGACAGAAAAACGCATACATATGACGTCTCTCTCTCAAACTCTGATTCATGAACGAATCTCACACGCTCGCCTAAGTGAACGACGCGCGTACAGACAATTGCTAATTGAATGCAATTATTTCAGCACAATCATACCTGCTATGCATCAACGCTTTCGTGAAATGTATGCTATGACCTTAGAACATAAAGCCCTTCATCTGCTGAGTCACTTTACAGAGCTACAACCTTACGTACTATATCAACACGTAATTACAAGCGACTTCATTACAAGCTACCCACTTAAATTCGATCCTGAACGAACAACTGCTAGAACCGTTCCGGTGCTTGCCTCTACCCCAGCTACACAAAGTTTAAACCACACCTCACAGAATTCCAACAGACAGAACCACACACAAACCACGCCACGCTCCACAGATCTCGAGTTTCATACTTCGTCTTCACGAACATTACAAAAAAAAACACAAAAAAATGCACACCGATCTTTGAATCAGACATATATGTTCCTACCTTGGAAACACTTAAATGCATCCGACACACGCCAGTACATTTTTAAACTAATTCCATCACACAAATTGTTAAACACCACTTTTACAGACTACTACATGCTATAGATAAAACGTACATCGCTACAAAAAATTTTATTGCGAAACTTTTCCATAAACACATCGCGTGCGACACCTAATGGTTAAATCACCTAAACATGCATCAAGACACTTCTTTTTTTTCACACAGACAATTATGCAATCAGCAACGTGTTTAAAAAAGCTTAACCTTAATCATGAACATCTCCACGCACTTTATTCATCTAGCGCTCCTTCTACACTTATGCACCAGTCAACGACAATATGCATCAAACTTATTCTCATTAATAGACACTCTTAAGAAAACCGGCTACAGCATACAAAATATCTCAGCAAATTTACACTACAGCCGCATTGAAAAACTTCCGCCTTTAGCTTACATACCATCTGATGTACTCAACTTTCATCGGCAAGTAACGACCTCGTGGTCACACTACCAATCAACCAAAGCGAATATAATCTCTTATCCACCCACCAATGTCAATCCGATGTGCAACAGTTTCACGTATCAACCTTTTTACTGGTCCCCATCACAGTGGACTTCAATAACTAACCAATACCCTCTTAACAACACGGACTTTCAGATGATTCACTTAAAAATGCCCTCAGAAACCCATATTACGATATCACGCACAGATTCATCAAAAAACGCACTCACCATCCCACGACGTTCTCTACAAGAAACGTTTTTATTCACGTCAAAAATTCTCTCCTATTTTTATGAAAAATATGCACACATAAGCTTCAAACTTTTGCACCACGCAGACAACACGCTTACAACCGATATTATTAACTGCACTATAAGCCTGAATGATTTGCCTACAATACAGGAAGTAATTCAACGTAAAGGAGACACTCGCGTGCAATACACCACTCCTTGCATCTTGGAAAAATTCGTAAGAATAAAACAAGTACTATTAACGCGATACGCAATTTATTTTCCAACCTCAAAAATACAAAATATCGAACAACAACCCTTAAAAAGATATATAAATATAACCACACTTTCACAAGCCCTTGACTTCCACTGGCCATACATAAATCAAACCACTTATAAACTAATTATCGATGTTTCACAAAAACGTCAAAGTTTACCCACAATCTGGTGGATTTTACCATACACAAATAGCCTCTTACTTTACCACAAAAACCTCTTCGCACCATGGTCAATAAACACAAGAGCAACTACATATTCATACGCACTCCAAAACAAACACTATTATATAACCGGAAGATGCATTCCGCCATGTCAACATAATACCCTACAACAGAAAGTGCGCGAGATAGCATCATCAACCTCTTCATGGCAATTACCTACACAACCGAAAAATAACTTGATTCCTACATGTTTTTACTGTCTGCCACACTGTGGCGCAATTGAAACTCACATGAAGCTGTACCACCCATACGCGATTTGGTGGCCTTCTTCTTTTAGCGACAGATGCAGTACACTTTCTTCAAACTTCACTACAGTAACTGCACAATTAAACAAAATTTTTCCCACTCTCCAACATCTAAACCCCTTGCTAAACAGAACCATTTACTCATACGACACGAAAAAAGCAATAGCCATGTCAGGACCCCTTCGAAACTATCGATTCGAGCCTTCATACCTCAACAGGCGCCTAGCACAAAAATCACTCAAATTTGAAACGTTATGGCATAGCACATATCGACGATACAAACCAATTGAGAAAGCCATCACAGAAAGTTTCTCATTCCACGACGAAAGCCTTTGCCACTTATCAGAACTTTTATATTACAGCAAAAGTAAAAGTGATATTGCTAGAAATACCTTTAAAATGTCTACAGCCGCCTACCTTGAAACTTCAACTATACATACGCTTCAAAATGAATATTTTTTCCTCCATGACCTTTTTACGCAGTTACAAAATCATACTGAACATATTTACTCACTTAAATACATGACCAACTTTTTACAAGCTATACAAAACCGAACCGATCTACAATCTAACCTAATCTACTCACATAAAATTCATGAAGGCTACCTTCAAAACAAGCCAATACTGCGAATCTGGCCACAGGAATTACACGTTTTCCTCACCCCCTCACATGTCAATAATCAATCCAAACAAACAGATACCAAACATGCGCTCATCAGCCATATATGGCCAACAGTTCAATATCCACCGAACGTCACATCCACTCTAACTGCACCTTACATTACAAGAACTGCTACTAAAGTGAAACCTACTGTAACCACCTTACACGAGATTTCTACAGCCAAAACAACAAACATATACGCTCTAATACCTGCATCCTTACAAACAGTACGAGATTCACTCACAAAAATAATGAAATCTTTCACGTACATCGTGAATCACTCATATTTTATTTTCAACTCTATACACATAACTACGTCGCGATACATTCAACATTTTTCTGAAATACTTACAGCACCATGTTGACTCGCAAACCAGTCTTAACTATGTTCGCATTACCTTGCTAATATATATATTTCTTTTGCAGAACAGACAGATACAAACATTTACTAATAAAAACAGTAAACATTTCCTTAAAATACGAGCTCCCCTCAAAACAAAACATGACCGAGAAAACGTCAGATAAAAAACTGCTAAAACGCATTTTCAAAAACAAAGAACATCACGAACCAACTACAGCACATGACATCGAAAAGGTCGTCATTGCACAAAATCAATCGGCCAAACAAATAAAGAAATTAGCCGATGACATACAACAAAATCAACATAAAGCAGCCGTAGGCACTAACGATTTAGTCTCTCATATCAAACACTTTAAACACACAGAAAAGAAACGCCAAAAACTGACCAACCAGTACATACAGCAACAACGTAAAGATCCCACCCTATAGCCTCTAAAAATAGTACAAACAGTCAATCACGAGTCAGATCCTCTACCGCCTTACACGGAATCACCAAGTGCACCCCCTGCAAGTCTTTACCCCGAACTACAAGTACACCATACCGAGTCACATACCATAGACCCATTCGCCCCACCAAATATATGTGAAACTCTAGCAAAAGTAGCCATACCAGACTTCTACCTAGACGAACCATGACTACGAAACGAAACGGCCCTAAAAAATGAAATCACAGCCGAAACACAACTTCTCAACTATTGCCAACAAGAAGCGACCCCGATGCGCGAAAAAATAGCACAGCTTCTTGAAACAGTACAATTACTTAAACAACTACAAGAGAGGTTACCTTCTTTCTACCTTGACGAAACTACACTAAAACCCGACTACGAAAAATTAATGAAAATTACACTTTCTTCAGCGTCACACTCGCAAAACACGTCAAGAGCAACTACCCCACGTACATCAGGAAGCTACGACCCCTTATTCACATCAAAACTAACGACACAAGACATAACTGAACCACAAAAAAACATCAGAATTAATGCCTTTCTCACAATACGCTAATACACCATTAAACCTTATTATGGACGCTCTAAACAAACTACAAATTAGTACACACGATTCTCACATCCATTGGGAGTTCCAACTCAACAAACTCCAAGATCAACTCATCTCAAACTATGTCCGCCAACCAAAGATTACATCAAATTCTCGAACAGAAGCTTTACAGAAATTTACACATTTAAATAGGCTTCTACACGACATACAAAGACAGTTTCATGAAAGCACTTTAGAACAAGGCGTGACAATCACAGATACACCACAAATTAGTCGACAATATTTACATCTATTCGTTTCCCCTGAACAAGACACTACAGAAAAACAACTCTTGAGTCTAAATTCTCAAATTGACACTGCAAACACAATTCTACAAAAACTCAAACCAGACACTGATCAATTATTGATTAAACACTATCAAACCAAGCTCGTCCATCTCGATAATCTACACATATGTCTTCAAACCAAAAACTCAACAAAAAGCGCAGGATTTAGTTCACCTACACATCCAGAACAAAAAACATTGCAAACATCCCCAGACCCTACGCAACGACCCTTACACACCCCTGCCTTTTTACGAACACCAAGAACCAATCCTCAACCAATATTTTACCCCGAAGTTAATCAAACACGTTTTATCCCAAAGATGTTATTGAATCCTCTCGAGATTGGAGATGAAATACAATGGGCCAGGCTCACACAGGCAACTTTAGACGAATTTCCATACATCGATTCTAAACCAAAACTTAAAGCATTAACGCAACATCTGACCAAACACCCAGCAGCAAAACAAGCTGCTGCGGCACAGCTACTACAGGCAATCCAAGACTCTAATTATGACCCATTAAACGGATTTTTCACCTGGCTATTTCAATCGTACGCCCTATCTCGACAAGAACAGAACACCAATCTCAGGAAAGCAATAGAGAAACAAAAATTTGATTGGTCTAATAACCCAGCAATTGATTTACAGAACGCAATAGCTCAGGTCCACATGAGTCTAAAAGAAATAAATGACAATGAAATTTTTCGTGAAACATTACAGGATGCTTTAAAGTACAAATTACAACCATATTACCATTTGGTCGCCAATACACCCATTCCAGAATTACCCGAAAAGCTTCGTTTCATTTGGAAAAAAATTGCAGTGCCCACAACAAAAAACAACGAACCCAGTCCTCCCAGCGAACCTATCATACTGAACACAACAGCTCAATCAACACCACCACAGAAAACTGACCAGCCCGCAAACACGACAACAGAAATGCCAAAACCCCAAGCCAACATGCGAGAATCACTCATGCATGAAATAAAAGCCATACACAAACAAATAGGCAGAATACACCAATTACAATCAGACACAAATCCACAACGACCGCAGAAAAAACCCGAAACACGAGCTTGTTTTCGATGTGGAAAAATCGGACACGTTGCAAAATTCTGCAGATCTAAACCCCAACAGTTTCAGCAAAACCGACCTAATCAGTACCGACAACAAGACACTAACCAACGACAACAATTTACGCCACGCCCTAACCAACAACGAAGACCATTCCAGCCACAACAAAACAACAATTATTTCAATAGAAACAGGTCATTCCGACCTAACGATAACCGACAAAGACGCAACAATGGCAATTATAACAGACAACAAAGTTACAATACAAATTACGACCAATAACGATATACTCGTCAATCAAACAGATTCAATCCCAATCAGCAAAATTCGAACAATCCAAATCGATCAGACTCACGTGATCCCACTTTCCCCAAAACATACGAGCGACAAACAAACAAACCGCAAACCCAAAACAGCTACCGATATAGTAAACCTGCACAACATGCTGAAGATAATTTCGAGCCAAACCTTTCAGCGCCACAACGATCGAATAAAGAAATCCAACGACCACCCTTTCCATATGACAAAGCCATGGCTGAACGAGCATTCGCCATGCATTTTGACGTAACACCAGATTCTTCTCTGGACTCATCAAACGACGAACATTTTTTAGCGATGACCCAGTCCACGTCATCCCCACCTACATAATCAATACGGAAGTAAACCTGAACAGTGATCAACAAGGATTCATATTTCTACAAGACATACGTCAACCGCGCTCGTTCCTGCTGGACTCGGGCGCTAATTGTAACCTTATTTCATGGCAACACCTTACAAACGATGAAAAACTAACGATTGACAAAAAATCTGTCATAAAGATAACAGGCTTCAACAAACAAAGCCCGACCACACACTCTCTTGGTAGAGTTGAAATCTCTATCTGCACAAAACAAATAACGCCTAAACTACAATTTCATGTAATGCCTGATCACACATTAAACTACAACATCATAGGAATCCATGACATACGTCAACACTTTTTACCAAACCTCCTTGAAAGTGGCTATCAAACTCAGCTTGAAACAACCCGTCCGTCGAGACTTATCTCCACTTCTTTACCACGTCCCCCGAATCCAATGCACTGCCACATCACACAGGCACAACATTTATCAGAAAAATCATCTACCCCTGCAACTACCGCAAAACCAGTCTTAACCTATGAACAAGCGTCAACACTTTATTCTGAAATACCCACCCCCCCAATTCAAAAGCCACAACCCCCCAAACCAATAATTAACCAAACATGGTTCAAAGCACTTTGGATCTTATTTCCACGACTCATAATGGAACACGAGAACCTTAGTGAACCGAGCCGTTTACCCCACAAATTCTTTATAAAACTAAAACCAGACGCTAAACCTTTCATCAGTGCCACATATCAAATGGACAAGAAGCGTACTGATGAAATGCTAAAATTTTTACAAAAAGCTCTTGAAGATAATCTAATCGTCTCCGTGCCTTGCCAATATATCAGTGCGAGTTTCACAATTCCAAAAGCAGACCCCACTAAGCCATACCGCTGCATAATAGACTATCGCACACTAAACAAGGACACCGAAAGATTTGATTCAACCTTACCCCGAATTGACGCCCTCAGAAACTTCACATCAAACGGACACATATACAGTAAACTCGATATAAGTAAAGCTTTCCATCACATGCAAGTAGAAGACGATAAAATTCCTCTCCTCGGCTTCGTTTCGCCACTAGGGGTATACTCCTGGCGAGTTATGCCGATGGGGACGCGCTGCAGTCCCGGCCAATTTTCGATTAATTTAGCCTTCGTCGTTGCCCTGGCAACGCACCACTATAATGAAGATCGAAAACAACGTCAACTTCAACCAATCCTACAACCATATATGTGCTATATCGACGATATACTCTTAATCTCCAACACCAAAAAAGAGCATAAGCGAGCCCTTTACCATCTCGTCTATATTCTAAGTCGTTTTCACCTCACAGTCAACCTAGACAAATGTCAACTAGGCATGGACAGCACCACCTTTCTTGGACACCACCTTTCTAACAAAACAATGCAGAGATCACACAAATGTGTAGATACCTTCAAACACATGCCAGTGCCAAAAACAATTAGAGACTTACGAAGATTTCTCGGCATCAGTAATTTTGTGAGAAATTATCTCCCGAAAATTGCACATTTCCAAGACTCCTTAAACAAAATCGGTTCAACAGTCCCAAAAAAATATAGTAAAAAAGTAAATATACAATGGACCAAATCTCTAATAACAGACCTAGCAAAAATACGAAATTTGATAATAACTGCAGTTGCAAACCACATGTATGACCCCAGTCTACCACTGTTTTTAGTATCAGATGCTAGCCAAAAAGCTGTAGGCTCTATGCTTTTCCAAACAGACAAAAACCAAAAAGTACTACCATTAGGATTTTTCAGTAAGCCACTAACAACTGCACAACGCACGTACGCTGCTCTGGACATCGAACTTTTAGCAATTGAACAATCGATTCTTTTTTTTCATTTTCTGCTTGACTGCAATGCATTCACCGTGTACACTGATCACAAACCCTTACTCACTCTTCTTAAAGCTAAACACACACTCAACAAATTTAGACGTAGACGTTTACAATTCTTATCGCAATATGAAATGCAAGTAGAACACATTTCAGGCATCCATAATGAGACAGCAGATTTTCTGAGCAGAATACTATTAAAACACGATCCAGATGTTCCACAAATTAATTTCACGCTGATGCAAGATTCACAATTTTCCAAACCACTCGCACAATTCACAGAAAAACTTAAACCAGTTTTTACTGAAGAATTCAGACAAAAACCTTTTCAAGCACAAAAAACACACCTTGCAGATCAACAACAGAAAAATCAATTTTTTAAGAAAAACAATCTCCTTCACTGGACTAATCCAAAAGGACGTCACTTCATTTGGTTACCGCAAAAAGCATTTTTAGAAACACTAACGCTTGCTAACCACAGCTTTCACCACCTTTCGTGGAAACAAACATATTATTGCTTAAGACAATTATTTCATTTCCCAAAAATGCGCAAATTCATACGAGAAACGATACGAAAATGCCCAACGTGTTTACGCTGCAAACCAAAAAGAAATCCAATCTTAAACCCATCACCGACGTACCAAGTCTATGATGAACCATTCCAAACATTACATTTGGACCATTTTTACATGGGCCCGAACATTCTCTTCCCACAAATGACAGAATGTCTCACAATTATTGACAGAAAAACTTCCCTGTTCATGGCCATACCACTTCCACGTCCAAATTTCTTATACACATGGTTAGCACTACAAAATCACTGGATTTCGACACACGGGTACCCCTTACTGATATTGAGTGACAATGGCGGAGTCTATAGATCACAAGAATGGACAAACCACATAAAAAAATTAGGAATTGAACACCGCTTCACATTAGTAGCAAATCCAGCTTGCAACGGTAAAGTAGAACGCGCCCATCGCACCATGAAGTCAATACTTAAATCATATCAACAGCCTACATTATGGCCATTTTTTTTAGCACAAGTAGTTCTTGCAGTTAATACCCACTACGATCACGATTTGCAATCCACGCCAGCATATCGTACATATGGATTTTCACTAACTACGCCTGGAATACCCAACTGGGTGGACCCGGACACACATCGCTTTATTATAAATAAACGACAACCGTCTCAACGAAAAGAATACATCTCACCTGACTGGAACACAGCAACACATGCCTATATACGAATCCTCCAAAGAAAACATAAACTCGCACCACTCTACAAAGGACCTTTTAAAATCATTGATCGACAAGAACGATCAATGCTACTAGACATTGACGGAAACTTGAAGTGAATCTCTTATCTCCATTTATACCCCATACACTTCACACCACAAGACGACTCTAAAACTCCAACAAAAGTAAGTTACATTAATTATCAACGACAAAGATGTACTCATTTTTTGAAGATTTATACTGAAAAGTGCGAACGAATATTGACATGCTCATCACAAACTATCCAATTCTTTCCATCCACTTTTCTCTTTCTCTTCTCTCTTCCTTTTCGATGAAATTGACAATTTTCTTTTGCTACACTCAAGACCACCCATCTGTGCGCCATCAAATTCTAGTCGGAGACACCCGGTCTCAATATGATCAAATTGCCAGTCATTCTTACTATCATTAAAGATACACAAGTCACGCCCGATAATCCACACATGACTGATGACGAGTACACACAACCCTCAAATTCCGAGTCTGACACCCTCGCTAAGGACTCGGGAGAGATGGAATGACTAGAAGAATCTTCAATACTTTTCAGTAATGTACACAAAAATCTTCAACTACTATAACCAACTTTTACAGAATACTGGTCTCGAATCAACAACACTACAGGAAGCACCGCCCGAAGACGCACCTCAGACGAACCAATATACATCTCCTACACAAGCATACAAACTACAAAAAGAACAGTTACAACGGCTTCCACTTCAACCCTTTGAACAACCTCCAATACCCACGCTTACAGACGACTTAAACAGTGAACTACTGTTACAACCTTACGACACTTCAGAAAAGCTACAAGTTTCCTCAAACACCCCTACTCAATCCAAACCTCATAGGCAAAACTTATCATCACGAAAACAACTAACTGACAATGAAACAGAAAACCCCACTCCACAATTACGCTCCAGACGAACTCGTCCAATCAATGTCAAACGCTATTCTGATATGATATACTATTAAAACTGTACATATCACACTTTAATGATTAATTCTTGTTTTTCAGAACAAATATCAAATAACAAACGATCAAAATGAATAAGTCACTCATAATATTACACGTAATACTTTTATTTGCAATGTCACTTGCCCACACCACTTCTACTTCCACATTACATGTGAACAGTTTCTTTCACGACATATACAATGTATCAGATATTATATTAACAAGATTGGAAGCACAAAATGCGAACCCACAGAAATATTTATTAAGTGTTACTTTAGGATTCACCCTTCTAGAATGCCTTTTATTAATTACGAGTTTAATACTACATGTTGTTTCTATTACTGTTTTAAAAGCTAGTCGAATAATTGCGCATTAACGTTGAATTACAGATAACTCATATAAATAGATATGCATACACCGATTCATAGACAACAACTTCTAAAAAAGCAGAATATTTCAATGCACCACTACAAAACCGCACAATATATAAGTAACACAATCTCTTATATGCAATTGAAATATCCGCACACTCACCAAACCAATGACGCAACTACCTTTGACATGACCGATGAGTCACACCGCATCCGAACATACAATGTCAATTGGGATCGTACACTATTTGACATTCACGATTTCGCCAATGAAGGATTCTTCTCTTTATCACATACTAGTTTAGATATTCAATGTTTTTCGTGCGGATTAATTTTAACACGCTTTCCATCAAATGTCTCTATTTTTGCGATCCACTTCATAAAATCACCACATTGCCCCCAAGTAAACGCGCGAGATCCCACAAACAAACCTATACTTCAACATAGTCTTTAGGACACACCCCCACAGTTAGATCAAAATACATCTGCGCCAAATACGAGAACTGCAGACTTTATTCATATAAAAAACTTACATAATGATTATTACAAATGCCCGTCATGTCATGGCACTATACCAGAAGTGCAATCAACCGACGACCCCTGGATTACACATGCAAGAAATTTTCCCTTTTGCCCTTACATCTTAAAAGAAAAATCCAAACGCTTCGTGAAATCAGCGTTACAACAACAGCAACCCTACCACACACAGTCAACTATGTACTCTCGATACTTGCAAAACCAAATACGAGCTCTCGATTTCGACATCATCACTCTAGAAGTACAACAAATGCTCACGTCCAAATCCACCTTTGAACTACTTTCTTTCTTACAATCACAACATGACAGACTTATGTTCATCCTGCAATATTACTCAAACCCGCAGAAAAATGTCACTACAGAAGAATGCGATCAAAAATTACATACGCTACAGAAACAAATTAATTGCGTCATATGCATTAACGAACCCAGAAGCGCAGTATTACTACCATGTACTCATTACATTGCCTGCAATACATGTCTTGAAAAAACGGGAAACAAATGCTCCCTTTGTCGAACTTTCATCTCATCTATCATAACTGTCATACCCTCCTAAATTATGTTACAGCTATAATCTATATAAGAAATAAAATAATAACATAAAATGTCGAAGTTCACACTCCACCCTCCTAAACCGTCCTACATTAAAGAACAAGAAGATGCGATCCACATCTTCTCACCTATAAATACCGCCAAGAACTATAAAGGAAATATCGGACTACATCTTCCAGGCTTACAAAAACCAGATGCCCCAAAATCAATCGTCTTTACACCAGCAGACAATTTACAAACCAGTTACATACAATGGTCACCCAATGGAGCTACAATCTATTTACAGACCATAAAAGGAAAACCCATCAGTATAAACCAACGCATTGGCACCCTCAAATGCATCCAATCACAACAGTCAGCATCAATACCAGCCAATGGAAATTTAACATTTTTTCACTAAATAATTCCACAAGAAACGTACTGACCTAACGACGGATACTACTAAATAAACACGTACCTATTTTTTTTTCAATAGACAACATCAGTATAAACAGTCAGACATATTTACGCCTGAAAATGTCAGAAATAAAACTGAAATTACCAAAAGCTTCCTATTTATCTGAAAGCAATGAGGGATTACAAATACGCTCCCCGATATCATTAATGAAACAGATCAAAGGACCGATTGGAATTCATTTACAGGGATTTCTCGAACCAAAAACCCGCAAGATTCTCAAATTTCATCCACAAGCTAACGTCTCAGCAGAAAAACTAGTCTGGACACTTGATGGAGCTATACTCTATATCATCATTACCGATGGACCGCCTCTAACAAGTGGTCACACATTGGGAAAATTAACACTGCATGAATACTCGCAAACAAGCCTACTAAAAGATTACACTAATACGACTCGTTTTTCCTTAAAGCGTTAAGAATAACATATCTTATGTGCAATACTACGTCTATATTGCGTAACTAACAATTACTTAAATAAACTTTCCCGCAGCATATAGAAACTGAACATAATGACTTCTATCATTTCTGATACTGATTTACTTGAACTAAGCACTGATCGTTTGGACGACGACATGCAGACTCAAGACCAAGAAATTCCTACAAGCAAAGAACACAGTACCCCACAAAAACAGTATGAAACACACAACTACAAAATCATCACAGGAGACACTCATGGAATACAACATGCACAAGAAGACAATAAAAGAAAAAAGAAACAACAGCAAACTCTGCAATCCTTGAACAAAAAATTAGACAGTCTACAAACTCATTTGGAACGCGCCAAACAACTCTACGTCTCACAAGATCGAAGACCTGCTTATCGACCCCTCATGCAACGAAATTTACCGTTCAACAAGGACTCAGTTTATGAAATAACAAACTCACCAGCAAGCATCACATTCCGAATTTCTGATCGACGACATCTCAGATGGAATGCTCAAGAACAATGTCTCACAATTAGAGCACCTCACCGACTTGATACAACTTCAGTATGGCATAATGAATATGGACAACGAATACAAACTGTCACACATTCGACAGATTATGCCAAATATGTATATATTCATGGTCTTCACATTGAAGCCATACATCGTGTCTATTTTTACTTCAGACCTGCTCATAAATTTCAAAATATTTTTCTTGAAGAGAGACCATTCGCTAAAAATCGTATCAAGTTACGACTAACCCGAGCAGCAAGTAAACAATCAATAATCATTCACAAAAATGAATACATTGGAAATCTGTATTTGATTACACCATTGATTACCCACGTCGTTTAAAATCATCATGCTAAAATTTTACATCCGAAACTCTACCTTTTATTAACCAAGGTCGCATCGTTGTGCTGTGTTTTCCAGTTATGATACTCTCGCCTTACTCCAGATATTTTATGTTACAGCATACAAACTTCTTTTACATTTAAAAACATTCAAAGCTGACAATAATTTCTAAATATGAATACTGATCAAACAGTTGCCGACCGGAGAATCATCACTACAACCCGAGATCCTCCAGGACAATACAGTATTTATACAACACCTGGAGATACCAGAACAGAACTGTACCGTATTACAACCTTTCAAAAATTTCCTGCACATGTCCCAATCAATCCGTGCAATCTGGCAAATAATGGATTTTTCTATACGGGATACAAAGACCTAGTCAAATGCTTCGACTGTGCACAATCAGTTGACAATTGGACAATTACCGATGATCCTCTATCTGTCGCATGGCATCGGACCAATTGTCAAATGATCAACCGTCAATTCACAAGCAATGTCCCACTTACAGCAATGACACCAACAAACATTCACAATCACAATCAAGATGAACTAACACATAGTCTAACAAATTCACCTGCTGCAATCAGTTCACCTTGTGCAACACCTACTGCAGGAACTATGACAAATAAACAATCTCCTGACTTGTCCAATCGCACAATCATGTTTCCGTGCAACAACCCAACCACTCCATGCATGAGAAACGAACAAAGACGAATAGATACATTTTTTGAACGAGCACGTAACTGGCCACAAGAACGACTCGCAGCTACACCTGCTGATATGGCCAACGCCGGTTTATATTACCTCGGAACACAAGACAGAGTAAAATGTTTTTACTGTAACGGTGGATTACAAAACTGGGATAGATTTGATGAACCATGGTTCGAACATGCCAAATGGTTTCCACAATGTGAATTTTTGTTACAACAAAAAGGACCTGAATACGTTGAAAGAATAACAAAGCGATTTCCAAACCTTCAACGTCCAAATCTGAACAATCCAATCAGTCTCAGTGCAAACAATGATAAACGCTCAATCCATAATCCAACAATCATTGATCCAGCTGAAACCTATCACAAATTATGCACGAAGATAGAAACGGAGATATCATCTTCACCACTAACAACAGAAGCAATACAAATGGGATTTTCATCAGAAGAAATCCGTCAAGCTCTCCACAAGCAGTTCATTACACACAATGAACCATTTTCAACTTTTTCAGCTTTGATCCATGCACTCCTCGACCAACAAGCAGATCCACATTATACACATAAACGTGACATCTATTCAACACCCCCAATTGAAACCATACAAACACCGCAGCAAGAACTCAGCAAACTAAAACAACAACGACAATGCAAACGATGCTGCACAAATACAGCAACGGTCGTTTGTCTACCATGCGGACATTTGGCCAGTTGCAAAATTTGCTCTCAAACAATCACACGATGCCCCATACGCATGACCAAAATCTCCGAAAAAATAGAGACATACATTGCATAACACCTTTTTCCAAAAACGATATCGTAATCAACATCACAAATTACTATATTAATTCATATTTTGCTTATATTCCCCAGAACAATATATACTACATCAAACGAAAAATAATAAAATATGTTTTTCACTTCATTTATTATAAATTTGTTAATATACTCATGGGGAGAGTGCAGTCCCTTTCCAGATTCCATGCTTCACAGCACAGATGAATCAATCATACTCAAAGCACTACAAAAAAACGGATACACGACAGCGAACATACCATCACCAATGCAAGTAAGTAAAAATTTTTCTCTATACTCATTGATGCCTCACAAATGCAATCTATCACGAATAGATAGTTATACCGTCTCAAAACAATACGGATTAGTAGGATTTCAAAGCAAAACTTACACTGAAGAATATTTCCCTCAAGGGAAGTACTATCATTCTATTGACGAATACGATAAACATTGCACATGTCCACACACCAGGACTTTTACCTGGAATCCCGAAACTAACTGGACAATTTTACGCTTCAGTGAATTTCTAAAATATACCAACCGAATGGAAGTCATTCGTTTCAAAACCCTCCAAAAACTAGATTACCACATTCCACTTGCGGAACGGTATCAATTTTATGAGGAGGGAGAGATAGATGTCATAGAAAACATCTATTTAAAAGACATCTCAGGTATAATACCAATTATAATCGCAAGTTTCTATGAAACCTCAAATTGGGTAAAATGGAAATTACAAGTATCACATAGTATACAAGAAAATGACACCAAACCATGTAAAGTCAATCAGAATGACATGCTAATATCATTCCTACAAAAATACCCAAGAAATAACATACCACTCTGCAATGCCTCAAACTTTTACAAAATACAAGTCGTCAATGAGGATACAACAAAAATCACTATACCTGGTGGAAAACTCCAAATGATACCCCCAAAACAAAAAAGATCACTAACACACCAAGGTATAGGAGGAGCAAATATTTTCCACTGGACAAATTGGCAAATAAAAACACCATAAAAACACCCACAAATTACATTTTAACGATAATTAACGGACCAATAAGAAAACAAAAGAAAATAATCCATTTTGCATTAGAAAATGTACAATCTCATTTAATGACAACATCAGACGCCGTGGTACATAAAGATTTACAACCTAAGAATACACTAATCGCTTACCACAAAGGTGATCAATACTGCGAGCGAATTAGTTCAGCCAAAACAGATATGTACAACTTAATAAATAGAAAGCAAAAAACATATGAAAAATGCTATGAATATCACAACAACACAATAACTTGTAAAAAAATGGAAGAACCACACTGCAAATATGCAGTGGGATCAATAAGAACCGCACTGCAAAAACCTGGGATTCTTCCAGACATAGCAGAAAATAAACCATCAATAGCATACTCAAATGCGTGTTTCCTACCACAAAATTACACCATTTACGGGAATGCGACACAAATCACGGAACCATTAAGGACAAAAAGAGAAGTCACATTAGCAGTGGTACTTCTCATCTCAGTCCTTATGGGAGCTCTAATAACGAGCATCATAGAAACTCAAATGGCAACATATAATCAAATGATAAACAAAAAACTTGAAGATCTGGAAAATAAATTTACACTCCAATTTAACCAGATAGAAAGTCAAGTTTCTGAACTTCAAACACAACAAATGGAATTGGCAAAAGCCATTGCAACGCTCTCAAGAATCACTGCAAACTTAGCAAATAGACAACATAGATTTGAAACATTCATACTAGCTTTCAATGAACAATTGCTAAAACAACAAATTGTGACGACCAGAAGATCTATCGAAAATCGTAAATTAATCTTAAGTCGAAACGCACATGCCACACAAATAGCTTTAAAAGAATATAATTCAAGAAAATTAATTTTACAAACATTAAAAACCTTGAAAAACATACCTGCTCTAAAAAATGACACAATTTATAGAAATCAAATACAAAACGGTATAATTCAGAATACTGAAATATACAAGATAATAAAAGAAGGTGAACAAAACCTAACTCTGTGGAAACAGAGACATCCACTAACCGTCAGAAATCAGTCAATAAGACTGAAACAATTTAACAACATGAAAGAAATGTTAAAAAAAGAAGACAGTTACAATTAGGACATAAAAATACTTCAAGAGCTAGCAACTATCACCGTGAAACCAATCGAAATACTTAAATTTACAAATAAATATGAACCCATCCAATTTCCAGGAGCAGACATGGGTCTAGGAATATCAGGTGTCATAAAAACGGTAAGTCATACCGGAATGCAAATTCTTGAAAAAGGGTCAACGCTCGTGAGAGACGTGGTTTCACAAGGTCTAAACGTTGTTAGCGGACCCACAAAAATAATAATTATCACCGCAAGTATTGTAGGAGGAATAATATTACTCCTAATTGCATATAAATATTTATATAAAAGAAAACCAGAAAATATTGAAATAAACTTAGTAACACATACGCAGACTCATCCACATATATGGAAACATCATGATACTTACTACAAAAGAATTGCATCGAACAATTAATTTCAATTTTTCCAGGATTCAATACAATGGACACAGAAACTACCCCCCATTGCTATCATGGGACTAATAATTATCACTGGAATCCTGACTCTTATATTGATCCTCGATAATTTCCGAAACAGAATAAACATCCAAATAAAACAGAACTGTACAACAAGAAAAGAAAGAAACAAAAGACCTGAACGAGAAAAAGAACAAATGATGCAAAACCAAGAAGAACCAGACAGCATCTGGAGTAATGCTGGACTAACCCCTCAGAGTGAAGAAAAGGAACCTCCGGAATATGAATCAATGGAGGATAGTACCGAACACGATCGAATACCACCCCTTGGAAAAGAAGATCATCAATTGGAACACGAAATTAAAGACTTTCAAGGAACAGGAAAGAGTCTCCAGAAAGAAATAACAACGCGCTACCCCATCATGTAAAATTGCTTGAGACAATCAATTTCCTTAAGAGGGGGAGGAATGTAGCAGACACCTCATGGTCTGTACATGTAAGACTCGTAACTCCCAGTTGCTGAGAATCAACTATGCAAAACAGCTCTCTCTCATATTGAGAAATCTGCCATTTGCTGTAGATCA
>JGI24158J21664_10001032_pt1 | contig 29476 bp, 19 predicted proteins | sample Ectturendosymbi3_FD_21664 | JGI IMG/M metagenome (IMG submission 21664)
ACGGGTCTGCAGAGACGGAGAGAGAGCGCGCAAGATCATTGCAACGGTCTCAGCAGGCGTCGCGTTGTAAATGCGTGCGGGTTCATTCTGTTCGATGTCAACCATTTTTCGGTGTAATCCAAAGATATCAACATCATGTCAGGATCGGAGCACGCGGTTTATGCCTCACTGTTTCTCACAAGGCCGGGTAAATTCTATGCAAGAGCTTCCATCGGCTGCATGAGCAGCAAGACGCGATCTGCTCGCACCAGCGCAGAGCCACAAGCGCGCTGCTGATCATATCCGTCAGCGCGAAATCGTCCGGAGCAAGAACCGGAAACCGCGTAGCAACTGGAGCAGGCATAGAGTGGCAAGGCGTTTTCCGTGGACGGTCACGACTAATGACGGCGTTGCTGCCAGGGATTAGTCGCGGCGGCCAAATCGCATCAATCAAGCGTCGACGAACGCGAACCGGCAGAATGCCAAGCGCGCTGTGCGGCTCCCGAGCGCCGCGCTGTCGCAATTTCAAGTCCGAATCGATTTTCAAGGACTCGGGAGAGCGCGAACGTGTCGGCGGCAACTCGTAACCTGACCTTGCCGTTGACAGCTGTGCGCGCTACGGCCGCTGAGACGAACGAGTGGAAGTGTAATTATTCGAACGAAGACGCGGACCTGCCGGCTATTTCGCAATCGGACAAAAGCGCAAACGTGGATGTCGTTCTTAATGACGAAACACTGTGTTCTTATGACGAAACACTAGCCCGTTCGGTTAGCGGTTTCTACTTGGTTATAGCACGAACACGTGACGCGATCCGATTGGCCAGTGTGGTGGTATCTTGTCCGCACCTTCAACGTTCTTATGACGAAACACTGGGTTCTTATGACGAAACACTGTTTTTTTTTTATGACGAAGCACTTGTCCGTACCTTGGACGTGCCTTTACTGCTGTAGTAAAGGCCGGAGTTGCGCAGAATGCAGTAGAGTTTCTTCCAGCTTCGCTTGCTCGGTTCTCTGACGCAAAGCCACCCGCACATTTCCGGTGCTGTCTTCGTTAGAATGTGCTGCGAAAACAAAGGGACTTGTTGCGAAACAAAAAGACGTCGTTGACCTTTGCCGCACGGGTCGCAATTTTAAAAAACAGCAGTTGGCGAAAGATTGATCGGCGCTAAATTTTACCGTTCTGTCACCGCACAAGACTTCACGCAAACAACGAAACAACGAGAATCATCCTCCGAAACACCTGGATGTTTTGATTCGTTACATCGGCGAGCTATAGATGCTCACTGTTAGGGACGTTACCGAGGGACGGTACGAAACGCTCAAGGTGCCGGTCTTTTTTTCAAATGTAATAACCCGTGGCGGGTTTTACACGTTCGACTCCCACCATCCGGGAAACGAGGCAAGCAGATAACTATCAGCGCAGCGAGAAGTAGAAGTCAAGGTTGCATCCGTGAAAGCGCTTACCATCGCTTTCGCGTTGTTGTTTTTTTTTGTTTGCCCTTTAAGCGAACAGCTTTTGTTTGACAGTCAGTCAGGACGACTGCGTAGCGAACTGACGTACTTGCGACCAAGCGATTGAATGCTGCGCTTCGCCTTTTAGGTGAAAACCACAAGTAACTACGCGCTTTTCCGGCGACACCCGCTCGGCAGCGATGTCCGTGGCAGGCATCGGTTTAGTTTGGTCGCCGATGAACACAGGCCCAGCGCATAAAATTCCCATTCGGGGCTGCGCTGGCTCATCAACCTTCTGCTACGCTCGCGGCAAATAGTTTAAGTTGTCGAAAAAGTCTAAAGGAAATACTCCTTATGAGACACAATCACACATAAAGACAGAACACTAGGATTCTTCGCGAGAAATATTGCTGCGCATTTTGCAAAAAGCGCGTATTTCTTAAGCTTTGCAGTGGATTAATTAAACGACGGCAAGTTTAAAGCATTGCTTGCAAAAATACAGTCGTGGCATGCTGCGTTCGCAAGCGCTCTTGCAGAGCTACAAACGCAGGTTATCGAAGAACATTACCACCCGGGCAACGTTATACACAATCAGCCGCTCTCATGCGCAGATCGCTTTACTGAACAAATAAACATTTAATTATTAATTAACCATTCCAGTCCAGACGTGCAAAAACATGCCGTGTACGTCATTTTGTCTGCACTGCAGCTGCCTCGTTGAGATGAGGACAATGTTGAAAGTGAAAAGCTTCGACAGGCAGACACTAGCAGCTCAGCAGTTCACGAAATCGCCATCTCAGCGCGAAGACGAGACAGTGTGAGAGAAGCCGCTGCGTGCGATAACGCAGTGCACGCCAAACTTGATCAAATCCAAAAAATGCGTATGTTTTCACTAAATTCGCAAAGCCACATAGCCCTAGGTTTGCTGCACGCGGCTTCAATACTCTTCGTTGCCTTGACGACGTTCAGAAGGCCGTAAAATTTATTCTGACCAAACAGATGATTATTGGATTGTGTTATAGACTGTTTTTTTTGCTGAGACATTTTGATCATTTGCTCGTGGTAGCATTAAAACTTGCCACAGTAGTATTCACCAGCCTACGTTTTCAGACATTATGACCGAATTGACTTAATTTTTTTTTTTTTATGACCGAATTGACGAAAATTTTTTTCGTTTTTTTTTCATGACCGAATTGACTAAAATTTTTTTAATGACCGAATTGACTAAATTTTTTTTTTCGGTCATTAAAAAAAATTCGATCTGTGACCGAAAAAAAACAGGTTCTTTTAGCACCTGAGCGCCTGAGGCGGTGGAACTCGCTGCATTCGCAAACATTCTGCGCTGAGGGCTCGATCGAGAAGCGGAGCGCCGCAAGCGCGAAAGTACAGTGCATCGCGGCAACGCTCACAGAAGACGACCCTCGATCGCGAAACCGAACACGGACGCACTTCTGAGCGATGACAGGTTCGCCGCAGCGCCGGTTCAAAGCGACGCGAAGCAGCAGCAGCAAGAGGCGGCGGCGGCATTGCGCATCGTCGGCGTTGGTTTACATTGGACGCGGTTCGTTTCCGTTCTACAGTGCAAGGGTCCGCGGCCGGACCCGCGTCGGCGATAATGGCAACATTAGAAGTCGAAACTCCGCTCTTCGCCCGCGAGAGCGCGGCCGGCGTTTCGACAAAAGGAGTTCGGTCGGTGAACTGGAAGCGGCCTTTTTTTAACTGCTGGCGTTCCGCACACACCGGTGTTGTTGGAGATGGCTCTGGACGTGTTAAAGTGCCGGTGCGCCGTTTCTGAAGCAAGTCTAGAATAACTGGCGTACATCAATTACGAGCTAAATTGCCCGCACGAAGCGGCGATACGCTGACGTTTCGGCGCATTTGTCTTCGTTGAACAACAACGGTCGTTGTCATGGTCACGAAAACAGAGCTCAGCAACCTGATCCTCTTGGCAAAAGATGAGAGCGGCACATGGTCACGTTTATTCGGCGAAACATTGCTTCGCAAAACCACGGCTGTAGAACCGTGATGGAAGCGACAGGCGCGAGGCACGGTGCTACACAAGTTGTCTTTGCCGGGCTATGAAATGGTCATAACACCCAGCACAGAGATGAGCGGACTGTCGTATAATACGATCCGGATCCAGACCTGAATTTAAAAACTCAGTTTAAATGCAAGCATAGTGCAAAAATTTGATGTCCAAGTCCAAATGAATTCCTAAAAATTAACAAACTACACCTTTTTAACAACAAAAATGACCCAATTCTTATTCCATTAAACTCATTCAAATCCGATCCTGACGATCAAGTTTTGAAGGATTTCATTTACAGCTCGGATCCAAAAACAAATTTTATGGTCTGGGTCCAGCCCAATGCTCATCTCTGATGCAGCATAAAAGGGAATTTCGTGAAGTAAGCCAAAAAGCTTTTTAATCATTTTTCATGTTTTATTCGCAAATTAACTTCCTGTCGCAACTGGCGTAACGGACGATCAGTTTTGTCTTAGGTCTGTATTTCGCCTGATAGTAAATTTAAGCGCACCTATTTCTGTGCCGCAAAAAAGCCAAGCACCAGGTCTTTAGTTCACGCCGCGTATGAGAATGCATGTGTCAGTGTCGTTCGTTCACGTATAAATTCGGTTTTCAAGAGGCAGCACGACTCGGCGAGACAATCACGTAGTTCGCGGCTGGAACAATGCGAGGATAATGAAAACGAAATGGTGGAATTTGTAAACATTGTATGTGTACACCCGTAGCGCAATGTACAGCTATGTAGTATGTACCCACGTCCTGAGGTCAATTTGCACCGTTGCCAAGTTGCCATGATCCAACGCGCGCTAAAAACTGTGATTTACGGCAAAAAGAAACGACACAGGTCAGACTGTGATTTGCGGCAAAAAGAGATGACGGCCAGACTGATTTGCGGCAAAAAGAAACGAAACAGGTTATATTCTTATACTTTGAACGAAAAAACTAGTTATACGAGGTATAGAAAAACTGCAGTGGAACGGTTCGGGCGCCTACTTCCTGCAAATTATCGCGCCAATCTCGCTTGTTAGGCACTCCACTATCAAAACCAGCGATTTTCCGTAAGCTTGCTCGCGAAAGAGCAGGTCCGCTGACACGCATATGCATCCGCCGTATCGACCTTATACCATTCCCGTCGCCACGGGAGGCTTGGTGGGCTCAGCCCCCCAAACAAAGCTCCAAGCCTCCCCAAACTGTAATACGAAACACTACAAACTAGTGGAAAAATTTGTCGAATTTGAATGGCAAGCCCCCCCCTATTGACAACTTTCTGCCTCATACAACGTCTTGCAACGTGGGTAGCCTTGATTTCTATTTGTTGAGGGGCTCAGGCCCCCCATACCCCCTTCACGACCGAGCTCGGCTCATCCGTTCGTGATCTGAACACTTACTGATCCGCACGAACCCCGCGTGTAAATGCAGTAACATGATCTGCCCAAAACAGAGAGCACTTGCGCACGAACGGCTTGACGACGGAAGCCAAAGACAGACCGGCTTTTAACTTATGTATCTTCCTAAAACAACAGACGCCCGACGGTCCACTTCTCATCATCTGTTGTATGCGCGCTCCCTCCTGCATGAACTAAAAGTAGCTTTGCCGGAGTCAGCGACGATTCTTTTTGAAGAGGCGCTGAAATTGTCCGCATGTCGATCCACTGTTTCATCGTTTCAAGCAAGACTTCCTCAATGTTACGCGACACCCATTGCCGTCTGACCTTGTCTTTTTTTCACATGGAAAGGTCAAGGATTAGTTTTTGACCTTGGCAAACGCTTTTCCCGGTCTTCTGGGCGCTGCGCGTAAGTTTCGCAATGTTGCGATAACTGGCACTCTTGAGTAATTGAGGAAAGTATTAAAATTTTCAACGTCGTATTAATTTTCCGCTACGTAGAATTTTAAAGCGAAAGATTTTCGTGTTGCGTTGAAAACAAGCATTCAAAACGGCAACGTTCACCGGCGAGGAAAACTGCTGTTATAAGGTTCCAAATTGTTTCGAATATCCTTGTGTTGGGTCCTCGTTTCTGGCCAATCTCTCAGCGACGACCTTTATCAGTGATTCTCAAATGGGGGTACGCAAGGGTGTTCCAAGGGGTGCAAGGGGTGTTCCAAGGGGTGCAAAGGGTGTTCCAAGGGGTGCAAGGGGTGTTCCAAGGGGTGCAAGGGGTGTTCCAAGGGGTGCACAATTTTGTTAAGATGAAATTTCATAAATTCCCCGAAGGGTGCATCACTTCAAAAAGGTTGAGAACCACTGAGTCCTATACAGGGAGGAACTGTCCGCACTATTGTTTGTGAACACCAATTAAACCAATCCATTCTCTGTCTGAGCGCAGTTCGCAGTTTCTGTCGTTTGCTTTCAATCGATCTTTCAAATGGAGCAGCCACTAAATCTCCTTCCGGCACCACATGAAAGCAGCGGAAACGAAAAGAAAGCTCCATGAAACTCGCTTAGCATCCCCTTTTGGGACTTTTTTTTCGCTGAGACATTTCGATATTTGTCCAACAACAGTATCAAAAATCGCCGTAACAGCATTCACTAGTCCATGTTTTCGGACAATGTGACCGAATTTTTATCGGTCATGTAAAAAATTCGGTCCGTGAATTCTTTCACAAGTGGTCTGCCACGCCCATCTCCGCTTGCGCGGCGCCGTGGGCCACGCGGCTACTTTGGCAGTGAATGCTGCAGGTCTATTGCAACACAGCAAAGCAGTGAAAGCATAGGATAGTGAGATAGTCAGCAGCAATAGCAACAAGGCAACACCGATTGCTGCCAATCAAACGCGGTTTGCTTGAGTGCGACACTTAATAACTGCCACATGAGATCACAACTGAATCGCTCCGAACACTGACGAAACGCTTCGCAGGCATGCGCATGTGCGCGAAGGATCTCCGCTATTAGCGAAACCAAGCGCGAGAACGCCCATCACGAACTTGAAATCGTTTGGATTGGGCGGAAGCGACGAGAGGGTTGCAGCTGACGTTCAGCATCAAAGCGTGCGGTTTGAATCGCTGTTGAGATTTGAGCGATGACCTTGCTCGTTTCCCCGGCTCAATTATTTGTTCCATGGAGCAGCGGGGGATGAACGCTGACGACAACTCGTCGCGTCATGATTTACGGGACGCTGGGTGACGTAACCGGATGTGTTGCGACGCGCGCGGTTCGTCAAGCGACCGCGTGGAACGATCGACAGCAGAACGCGTCACGTGACCAACTTGCGCGGCACTGTATTTCGAAAAGGACGAAACACCGCATCGAGCTCGTTACGTTCTTCCCGCCTGGACTTCCTGCGCGAATTCCGATTACCAGAAATCGATTCGTAGCGGCGTGGGTCACACCGGAAAGAACTGCGATAAGGTCGTTTCACAGTTTTCGGCCCTACTTCAGCTGGATGCTGAAAAGCACGCACCCACTTCGCTGATCGAGGAAGGTACCTACATGCACTACCAGCGATGGAGTGCCTACATAATGTGGGCGCTTTTTTGTTGATATTTTCCACTTTGTGGTGAACGTCTCGATGGTCCAAGCCAAGCAAGAACGTAACGGCAACTTCAGTGCAACCTTTGCTTCTTCGCGGTTTCGATTCCTAAGCAATGTGCCTCCGCACAAGTCAGGAATTGTTCCGAAAGTTTTTTTCAAATGCGGCTCAAAACTCGTCAACTTAAAGCTGCACGCGCTGCATCAGGAAAGCCGTTTCTGCGAACGCTCACGCTGCGATCGTCCAACTCCCCCCTCTTTTCACTTGCGCACACGAATGAGATTTCACTGCGCAAATGGTTTTGTGGACTTGCAAAAATTTCGCAAGTGGTTTTGCGGGGTGACCTCCGGAGGGAGCACCGATTACGACGTCGGCGAAACTCGAACCTGTGCGCTTGAAAGAACCACGAGTTTCGGGTGTAATTTCAGTCCTTTCCACAACCGGACCTGGGCCACGCCCTTTCGTGACGTCAAACTAACAGGCCACAAGACGCGAACAATGCACGTCGCTTCGCGAACAACGGCTCTGAGCATCTCCGAACAACGAGATTTTGACGGCTGATGTCAGACGACGGGGAACCCTAGATGCGGCGATCGGCTTACGAGCTTCTTTGAATGAAAGTGCGAGGAGGGTGTGTTGTGTCTTGGGAGGCAAACGAGTTCGCGCGCACGTACACAAGGGCGGCCGTGGCAGAAGAGCCACTCTCACCTGCATCTGCAAACGTCGTACGCGGTCGGCCATGTCGTCGGTTCTGTTTAGAGTCTCGGGGAAAGTCAACATGTTCGGCGGGAGGCAGAGCTTCCGAAAAAATACAGAAAGTTCGTTGAAGAAAAAACACACAAAGACAAGCAAAAGAAAAAGCACCACGAAAGACAATACTTCGAAACTTTGCAGAAGAAACACGACACGAAAAAAACACACGAAAGACAACACTCTAAAACTTTGTTGAAGAAAAACACAAAGCAAAAAAAACTCTACCTCGCCAATCCGTTACAAGGACTGGCAGGCCCAGACACGGTTGTGGCGCTTTTTGGCCCGGGCTTTCAACAAGAACGATAAACAAACAAATAAACACCAAGTTGGTTGTGTGACGGCTAATCCGAGCCAAAAGCGACCGCGGTGTTGGCGAACGTGCGCTTCTGAGTGGCAGGAGAACAGCGTTGAGCGAGCAATGCGGTCTATAAACGCGAAAAGAATTCAGCGTTTCAGTCGCACTTTGACCCTGACTGGGTAATTACGCTCGCGATGATGATGTAACAGCTCGGCGATGAAACAAAGACCCTTCAAGTGTCGGAATGTTGATAGCGAGGAATCAGGGTGAAAATTAAGTGCAGCAGTTCAAAAGATTACGCGCACAATCGAGAAACTTAACCAGGTGCCGATTGCATCTGCTCGCGATAAATGCTAGGCTCACAGGAACGTTTCGACGCACTGACCACTAACTAAGACCGAAACGATCGTTAAACTCAAATCGTCGACCTGCATTTCAACTTTCGACATGCACCGCAAAGGGTAACGTCAGTGAGCGTCGGAAACCGATAGGAGGCTAGAATGGTGTTTGTTGTTTATTTCGCAACAAAGCCTGATCGCAGATAATGCGAGAACACAAGAGCGACACGATTTGCTTACAGGTCGAAAATAGAAAATGACTCGGCTAGCTCTCGTCTTATCTTCTGCATGCTGTATATACAACGGTTAAACAAGATCCACGACTTGATAAGCTCAGCGACTTGCCGCGAAAGACCAATGTCCAGGTTTTCGCAGAAGGGTCGGTGAAAAAGCACTTGTTTACAATGCGGGTGCGCTCGTTGTCATAACAACCGGAGCCACAACAACAAAAAAGGACCGTCTAGTAGGAGCATTACTCACTTCTGGGTTCTGCAGCAGACTGTACTTGGACAAAACTTTGTTCAGGCACAGGCGTGAGAGCACGTCCTCGTCTTGGTGAAACGACAGTTCGTCCATGATTTCATAATCTTCTATGACGCGCTCTGCAGCATAATCGGTTGCACTCGCACAATAAAAGACAGCGCACGACTACGCGTTTTTCATACTGTCCCCCATTCTCACCGGTACGACAAAAAACGTTCCAGAAGCAGGTCGGCAGTTATAAGATCCTTGGGTTAATGCAATGCACGGATAGTTTGGAAAACACTGCAAGCACAGCGCGCTTACGTTTACTGTGTTTTCAATATTAAATTGTACCTTTTCGAGGTGGCCATCGATTTGTGCCTGCGACAGCGGTACAAAATTTACAAAAAACACTTACGCAGTTTCAACACCCTCCCTCCCAGCGCAGGGTTTGTGGTTCAGATGCAAGAACAGTCAGAGCGGAGATATATTCCCCATCTGCTTATCGGTTCTCTATGTCTTGACTGCGAGTCCCACATGTCTGAAGAGCTCACTGTACCATAGAAATAGACTATCTGATCTATAGCTGGAGGCTTAAGGCACAGTGAAGATGGCAATAGTGATGGCTAGAGTGTATTCCAGTTTCCCAGAAACAGCAGAACTTACGGCTCGCAGCCACGTCGCCAGTTACAGCTTAAGTGTCATGCCCAGGACGTTAATTCACACTTTGCATGTGATGCAGGAAGTGAAAAACAAATGGCAGTGTCGGCAGTCGGGGACAGCAGTAAAAACATCTTGAAACAACATTACACGCGGTCGTAAAACTCAAAACCAACCACACCAGTTGCACCGAAGCTGCACTGCCAAAGAATTTTTAGCATGACAAATAGGTTGCCGTTAGACAGTATAGACGGCAGTTTTCGTTCTTGAAACGTCTCAACAGCGGCAAAGATAAACGCTGAAAATGTCAACGAGGTTAATCCAAGCCGAACGGAGAGGTCACTCACCGAGCATGAGGTCGGTGTTTTGTTCGATCAAAGTCCATGTGGTGATGTCCGGCGCGCGCTGAAGCTTGGTCAGGATCGTGTGAAGCAGGAGGGCGCAAGTTGACGAGGGGGGCAACTCCACCTCTTTCCACACGCCCAAGTCGGTCACCCACACGTTCCACACGATCTGCATCCGTATGCGCGTTTTTCAAATTTTGGTTGTTTGACATTCGCGAAACGACTGCAGGGTTATCGTGCCTGCAGAGGCTTGACTGATCGCACGATTAAGCAGCAGCGGGATAAGCAGCCAGGCTGGAATGAATCTAATCACGGGCGCGTAATTACGACTACCAGAGCAAATAGAATTGCTGAGACCCCTAGTGCGTAGATATCAGTGCCGTGAAACTGCACCTGACAAAACTGAACCGGTCATGAATTATACCAAGTTTCAGAAGCCTCTTTCCGGCAATGGCCAACTCAAAGCCACTTTGCTTGCATCGCTGTCACATAGAATCGCGGCAGGTGGAGCTGAGCCGTTTTCATCGGAAGGGGGGGAGGGAGGCCTTGGCCACCCTTTGATTTGGAAATTTGATCATATTTTGCCTTTACAATAGAAAAATGTCAACAGACAAGGAAAAATAAAAACCTTTTCTGCAGAAAAATGTTTATCTCTTAGTTTCGAGTTGGTAAAATGAAATTTAACCACTGTTGCTTGTCCTGGAAAAAATCCTTTGGTCGCCCCCGGGAAAAATCCCTTATTGCCTGCCCCTGGAAGATTCGGTTGTAATTCACAGTTGCACGGCAACTGTGAATTACAAAAGAGGCAACGATCAATACAATACTTTTTCACAATATTATTTTTCAATCCAACGTCTGTTTGGCCAAAAACCTAAGCTGATTACGACGTCGAATCGCATCAATAATTTCGCGGTTGCGTTACTCATTGATTCATTGCGGGAGATTGAGGATATTGGCCTGGCCCGCGTGCGCGCCAGTCCGTAAATCGCAACCGAATCTGCGTGCGTAAATCGCAGCGGGCTTTTTGCGGCAGACGAGAGAGCACGAGGTTTTGCAAGTGACAAACGGCCTGCAGAATCGACCGTCGGGTTTCGAAATCGGGCGATCGGTGTTTCGACCTTTCGACCTCGACGCTGGATAACCGCGACCAGCACATCAAACTACCGCGCGCGCATTGCAACAGACAAGTGACTGAGCTTCAATTCAGAGGAGTTTCACTGCTCGAAGACAGAAGCAAGTCACGTGGCCAAAGCTGGACCGGTTTTGACGAATGACGACAGTCACGTGCCGGTCATGTGACCGAAGCCGATTTTGACGAATGACAGATGCCAGGTGTCGTTAAGAGGTTTGGTTTGAACGTGAAAGAGTATGTCGCAGAGAAACGCGCTGACAGCTTTAAAAGTGACTAATAACTCCTTTCCTGGGTTGTCGCTGCACCACAGTGNGCGCAACAAATGCTGCGGGATATTCAGATTACTTTACATGTGGAGGAAAACGGCAATGTCATTTCGACCATGGGTTACTAGGCCAGTAAACAAAGCATTTCTGCGGTGCACGGTGTTTGCGTGGTCACAAAACATAACAACGCCGAAGACGGAACGAACTTCCTGATGTGACGTGGTCGGTCGATCAATATATGCGATATTTGCGCGTGAAAGCCACTACTACGCTATTGCGTGGTGGTGCGTTCAGATGTTGAAGTGGTTACTCCGTATGTGATCTATTAGCGATAAATCTCAGCGTAAAAACATCTTCGTGTGTTTCTTCAGTTGTGACCTGTTCATTTCTTCTGACTTGGTGTAATATACCATGTAAGGTCTTCTAAGTTTGGTGTAAGTTACTCAAAATATCGGTTATCGGCAATGAACAATATTGGTAATAATATTGGCATCAGCCCAAAAAATTCTTATCAGTCGATCGCCGCGGTGACTGCCAGGAGATCTGACTCAGCTCTCGATTCAACTGCTAAAACACGAAACGAGTTGCCGTGTTCGGCTGGAAAGTTGGCAACTCTAAGCAACGCGCGTCAAACAGTACAAGCGCTCTACTTTTGGGAGTCTCTTCGTGACGACCTTTGACCTCACAGCAAGCGAAACGCAAGTGGAGTAGCAACCGTCCCCATTCTATGTTTTCAAGCAATTTATGCAGCAAATAATTGGATATCCCGCAAGAAACTTGAAAATGTCTGTCAACATTGCCTCCGGTACGTTATTGAGTACTGGAACTGTGGATAATAGTTCTACAATCCGCTCAAAATTACTTAGTCATAAAAACATTTATGTTTCAGGTGCAGAGCTCTACTTTACTTCGGTTCGTTGATTGACGATCGTCACAAAGTTGCACACAAGTAGGAAAGGTGACTTTTCCCTTTAATGGATAAGAAGGCCGCAAATGCGCCACTTAAATGACTCTAGCGCATAATTCCTACTTCCATCTCCGCGCACTGTAAACACACATGACGTGAAAGTTAAAGGCGCAGGTAAACACTTGACGGTTCGGATTTATTGATCTCTGCATTGACGCGTCGACGAAGCCAAACATTATATGCAACGACTCTGAAACTATGCGACAATACCCGCTTTTCAACAGGAACGCGCAATTTCAACGACGACAACACGTGGTGTTGGTGTCGACCTAAAATCAAGCGACAACAAACCTGCTTTGCTCCGTTTCGTTGGATCTTGCATGACGACAACCGCTCATTCTGCGCAAAAAGCATAAAGCTTGCCGATCCGCTCGTGAACGCTGCTTCAGTTTTTTCGTAAAACATTTGGAAAAACCGCAGAAGAATTTCCAGACGCCCGCACGTTTGAGCGACGGACGTCCTCACCACGCGAGTGAATGAACCACAAGCAGGTGGAAAGCACACGAAGTGGTTATTGCTGGTAAGATCAGGCAACGATTGCTCAGGAATATACGTCTGCCACCACACTCAACGCGGATCCAAACGCAAAGCGGAACAACAGTCAACAGCGTTGGTAGCGGAAGCTACCCATGCACGACGCGCGCTTGATTGACGAGTGCGGAAATTCGCATTCACGAACTTGTGCGACGCGGGCGTGAACGAAAACCTATGAACAACTTTCTCTGCGCGAAACCCCACAAATGCGAAATACCTTCCTCTTCATCAGCGGAGTCCCTGTGTGGGGGTTGGTAGGCATGGACAAGGCGGAGCTGGGCGAGGGGGCGGACGACGTCAGGTCTGAGTGCGATCCGAACAGCTTCCTGTGGCGATACATGCGTCCCGTTAAGCAGGTGCAACAACTGAGCTGTAGCCTGAGGTACTAGGAATATTACATCCACACGTTCAAGTAACGGTTCCTGCGAAAACGTTTCAGCGTAGTTCTATGCGCTTGTGCCAAACAACAGCAAACTGGTTGAGCAACGCAATTCCAAGAGACGCCAATGACAGGATTTCGACAAAATACGCAAGAAACGATGTACGAATTGCCCGTGCTACATGGTATCGAAATTTATTGTCAATAGATCAGTTTCACGTTTAGTCGGCAAATCTAAATAACAATGGGGACACGATAAATGTACACATGCCCAGAATGTGAGAACCAAGGAAATTCGACGGCTTTTTTGTTACATTAAGTGGTTTCTTCATCTCAACAAGCTTTGGACGTCAAACTGTGAAACGTCCTGAGGGCGAAAAACGGGCTGCACGTACTTAGGCTGAATGTCGCAGACTGTTGATGATCAAGCAGGGATTTTCACAACTTACACTACTCAGCAAACCTCAGACAACTGGAAATACGGAAGAACTACTACCAGACCACACACTAGCATATGTGAGTTATACCCGGAAGTGGCCTTTCTATCTGGCAGTGACAATCATTAAAATTCAGATCTACAAATTGACAACAATCTTACCTTTTGCTAAGAATAGCTACAGGGAGCGATTTGAGAATATGCTTTTCGAAGAAGCTGGACTTGTTAGTCGTATGACTTCCCTCTTCACTCTCAATGGAGTCGTCACTTGCATTCAAAGCCTGATTTTCTGTAACAGATATTTTCAGAGCTGCCAGCAACAACGCTTTTACCTTTTTCCAGACCTATAAACAATTAAAGGACTTGTCCACATACACACAACTCACAATAGATCAGTGATTCTCAACTACTGCTCTGAGAGCCACATGCGGTTCCCAAGCGCCCTTGTGCGGCCCTCAGCAGTCTTTCAATAAAATCTCTAATATTTTGTATAAGCGACTTCGTTCTGCAGTAAAACAAAGTGTTGATTACCTTGTGTTAAAATTTCTTTAGCGCGACTCTCTAACAAAGTCCTAGGTCTGGATTTGGCTCCCTTGAGCGAAAAGGTTGAGAAACACTGCACTAGAGACAGCAGCTAAAACAAGAAAACCATAGGGAAAGCGACGCGGTACTCAAAAGCCAGGCCGCTCCCAAGCCAGTCCAAGACCAAAGCTATCGACATGTGCTGCGCTGTCAGCAGACACTGCTAATTGCTCACGTTTTGAAACTGAAAACAAGAGCGTATTGAAATGTTCTGCCAATTTACTCCAGCTTAAAACATGTTTGACCTGACTACTAGACACAAAGCAAAAGTAATTAGCACCGTCCGCTCTTGTCATTAGTAAAGCTGCGAGACTACAGCGGGGTACCGTAGTCCACTCCGACTAGCTCTCTGGTTCGAGGCGCTCGCGAACTGAATGGCTGCGAGAAGCAATCGCCGCATGGCGAGATGAGAAAATCCCCATCATGCGTGAGTCATAGTAAATAAACCGTGCTCAGCACCACGGGATGACAGTGAGCACTCGCCTCACACAAGCTACAGCTATGAATACGAAAAACACTTAAAAACAGGTACGCCACATCGGGCTGATCGAGCTAACGCGGAAGTGCTTTTGTCATGTCCGGCCGTAGCGCGCTGTTGTGCAGTTGTGATGCGATTATCAAGCTGCTGACCTTCGCTTTTGCGCAAAAAGCGTTGCTGTTGGAAGCGACACCTAGACGGAACGGCAGTGATTGATGAATGAACCTAGGGTTTCCAGATGCTTGGCAAAAATATGGCTAGTGTTTGTTCAGGTTATGGCAGTTTTTGGCAAAAAATTTTTGACCATGGCAATTTATTGACAATGATCATTTTTTGATACTTAATGTTTTTTGCAATTCATACTTTGTGCATACTGTCCTATTTTTAAAGTTTGGCAATTATAGGAAGATCTGTTTAATGGGAATCATGATGCCTACTCAACAGGCAAAAAGAGTAGGCAAAATATATTCTCCGTTCAGATCAGTGGTGACTCCCCACTCCGGCACAGTCCTAGCCTTCGATTACGACTTACATTGTAGAACGTGAGCTTGCTTGCTTTGTAGCCTATCGCTGTGCCACCACCCACTTCATTGATTAAGGTTATTAACTCGGGCTTTTTCATTGAGCATTGTCAGCGCTGAGTAGAGGGTGTCTCGTCTTCGTTCGCTCGCGCTTTACTTGGACTTCTCGCCTCGGTACAACTTTTTCAAGATCGGGTGCTTTACGGGCAGCTCGGGCGGGTGAATAGCGGCGCTGCGGGTGAAAAAGGTTGCGTGCGATCTTTGATTGAAAACAAGTTGCAATTGTTTCAGCGTTGCCGCGGTTTCAGACGGAGAACCACCGACTGCAGTTTGTGTTACGAAAAACAGTGCCGTAGCCAGCCCTGAATTTGTTTAGGGGCAATATGTTTGACTTTAGGCGAGCAACAGTATTTTCGTTTGGGACGCCGCTTCTCAAAGCACAAAATGACTAGATATGCTAAAAACTTTTTGGGGGGAATGGCCCCATGGCTACGCCTGTGACGTATAACACCCGGCATGGCAACTACACTGAACGGCAACAAGTAGTCCAGCATCCCAAAAACTTAACAACGCTTTTCTCGATTGCTTTAGCTCGAGCGCGACAAGCGGAGAACTGCATTTTTACAGATTGCGAAGTATAATAATTCAGAGTTGAAGATGCTGACCTGTTGAAACGAGATCACAATGCACAAGAGTGTGCAAAAGCAAACTAATCAAAGCAAAAAAAAATGAGCGTGCCATTCGGTCCTAGACCGAATTTTTTTTAAATGACCGGAAAAAGGTCAATTGGGTAAAAATGTCTGAAAATACAGACTAGTGAACACTGTTGCGATAAGTTGTAATACTTTAATGAGAAAAACGACCGAAATGTTCCAGCGAAAAAAAGCAGTAGCAGGTGATATCAGACGCCATAAAAAGTCATTTTAAACATTACGTAAACATAAGCAGAATGCTTTCGTCCTTTTGCTCGACAAACAGAAAATCAAACACACGAATATTTTAAAAGAAAGCAGAGCCTGAAGCTGAAGGGAGATGTTATAAAAAAATGATGCAAAGCGAAAATTCAGATGTACGGGTCTGTGGAATGTAATCAAAACGTACATTTAATTAAAGCATGAAATTTGAGAAACAACGGGGTTTAAGACTGCAATCTGGCTTTAGTAAAAGCACATGTCCGAAAATAGTGAAATAAGAATTGCACTGTCAAACAGGCTTTTACAGCAAGTGCAATGCTAACAAGAATGTAACGTAGCTCACATAACACCAAACCGCAACACCGAGTCATGAACGACAGAGCAAAACATCCTCAATAACCTCAGTGGGAGGTATGAATAACACTACGCAAAAGCTTTATCTCTCCCTACTTTTGCCAAAAGCGGTTGGCGAGTGAGCTGACGATGTATTTTCCAGCTTTTAGCACGCCTCAGTGCGCATGTGAACCCTTACGTATACCGTAATTCAAGCCAAGCAATTAATGTTTTCACGTGACCAGTGAAAACACTGCAAGTTCGCAAAAACGCACCTCTTCCGCCATAAGAGTTGCTGAGATCATTTTGAGAAATTTCGTCATTTCCACTGTCGATCTGCTGCATCAAAGTTTCCAAGTCAACATCATCTTCACCTTTTAGAATGCATAAATCTCATATCTATATACATTTTTAATGGTAGTGCACCACGCAAGACTTCAGGATGGGTAACTTGAGTTTTTTGTGAAACTTTGGACTCACAGGAATGCAGCGTCAGGGAATGTCAAAAAGAACAAAATCGATTGTTACAAGACCAATAAACACACACGTGCTGAACCAGGGCCGTCGCCAGCGGGGGGGGGGCCAGTGGTGCCCTCCCCCCCATTTGAAATCTGTGCCCCCGATTTCACAGTTGGCCTTCTGGTTGTTGCATACATCCAACACAATATTTTAAAAATGTGCCCCCCCCTTCTGGGTTTTGGCCCCCCTGCTGCTAAATCCTGGCGACAGGCCTGTACTGAACACTACCAGTAGCCGCAATTCTGTAGAACAATCAGAGGATGACCGAATTGCAACACACCATTGGCTATATGTTAAGCGACTCGATATTGAAGGGCACTTTTGGATACTTAAACCAAACTCACCGTAATTTGCAAATCAGTATGCTTACACATTTCACCCAGGGATTAATTTTGCTCGCAAGCTGTACAACAGCCAAATAGTATGCACAGCTAACATGACAAAAATTTCGGTTTGGAGTAGCCTGTATACATTGAAACCAAATGGACAAAAACACACCGCATGAAAGTGATTTGTATCAGCAAGCCATGCAAATGCTGAATTTAACACTGTGCGACAATGATTTATATTTCTTATTTGGCGCATTGCCTTTTCACACTGTTTGTATCGAATGTCTACAACAAAAGCGCGGTATGAGATGTAAGCGAAAATACACAAGGAAACTGAAGAACGTAATCCTAGTACCAAAGCCTTAATTTGCGTCATCAGCAGAGTAACATAACCCTGTACCTTTCATAGGCAATGTGCCCAAATCCACTTTTTTCAAATCAAAACATGTACTCATATCTTCTGTTTCCAATAAGCAGCTTTTCAACCAACTGACTTCAGTATGTCTTGATCCGCTAGGCATTCATTGTTTCACAACCACCTTTGTGAGACAGTGCAGTAAATAAAATATGAACACTTTATCTGAAATAGTACAGAAAAATATATACATTGCCAACAAACACTGGCTGGTAGAAATTTGTTTTGTTAGTATCATTGATAGATATCATTAGACTTTTTGGACTCATCTGGCAGAGCCAAGAGAGATGCTACATTTAAATGAGCACACCCATTTCATGACATCAACTTAGGCCAGTGCTTATAAGGGTAAGAGTCATACAACTCTTCTCAACATGTTAGGAATGTCTAAAATGGTTACTTATGCTACTCTTCTCAAAAAGTTGTAACTGTATCTAAAATAATTATGTTAATATCAGCCAAGTTTCACGTACACGTTAATAAAATGCAATATTTCTGTTTAGACATTTTTCCAAACACTTTTACTCATGTCCACTTCCATTTTAATTCCTAAACGTTGAGAGTTTTAGTGTCTAATTTCTTTGGATAACTGAGATATTCAAGTGATAACTAGTATATGTAAGTCAGTTTTTTTTTCCTACATTTCATCAACTTTTCATACTGAAATTAAATTTATATGTAACAATTATTCAAGTGGAGAAAAATGTGACAAGATATGCTTCACAAAATCTAAATTGAAAAAATCTGAAAGCGCTAAACTGTTTCTTCCAACAAGTTAGCAGTGTATCAGTGTGATTGCATACCTTATGCTGTAATTCCTGTGGTAATACAATATGCGGTAACCAACAGTGGAAACAAGATTTGGAAAAGCACAATCCCCTAGATTTGGCTCAAGCTCAAAGAATATTAAATTTTCTCAACAAGCTATGTAGCACTTGCAATTCTGCAGTAGTATACAACATCTAACAAATGATTAAAAACACTTAACTACTCTAAAATCAAAAGCACATGGTGTTTGTAGCTTCCCATGGTCAAACTCACTGCTTTGTGGACAATTTTTGTTGCTTGTGAGCACTGTGGCAAGACACTTTTACTCTGAATTCACTTTACTGAGTGAGATCTTTGAATAAGGACTGAGGATGCGTATGTTTACGTGAAATCGATTTCCTAACAAAAATTTGCTGATCGATTCCTTGCTTACACCCATCGTGGAAAGTACATACTAACCAACACCATTTCCTTGTAGGCATCAACAGGATGATGGGGAAAATCTTAACTAATCAGTATTTTTATACATAACACACAAGTGATTAAACTTGTGATTAAACACCCAATTCAATAAGCTGATGCAAGACAAATGGCATTCTAACAAATACAAGACAAATTGCATTCTATTCAACCATCAACAAACCTTTAACAAAAAATATGTTAGGTAGCCTAGCTACAGTAACAAATTTTGAAATTTAGGAAAGGTGTAGAACTACCAACTTGAATCAACACAGGTATCAGGTATGATNAAATGCAAAATGTAACACAATATTAATACTGCAAGAAACTACTGTACATGCAGTTTCAGTCACATCATTTTTCTCACAAATACACCATAACTCAAGTGTGTTAACAGATGTGCTACTTAGCCATCAACAAATTTCAGTGGTGAACAATCCTGCAGCAGAAAAAGCTTTTTCTGCTTCAACTGAGTTGGGTGGAATGTTCAGTAAAGCATTGTAAAGGTACTCAAGTTTTCTTGGACACTTTGCCTTTTTCTAATAACTTCTAATAATCTCATCTCTTGCTCGATTATTGCTTGGAGTCAGTTTTACATGATATCTTGATCAGAAGGTGTGAGGCATTAGGATTATACAACTGATATCTTTGTAAAAGTCGATCATTTTTGGATTTTTGTTGGTCAGCTTGATCGTTCCCTTTCATCTTAACCTTCTGCTGCTATTACCCACACCCCAAACAAATGCATGATAAAAGTTACGGTTGTTTTCAGAAAACCTTGCTTTGTATTAATGCTTTATTGCATGACATCAATACCAGCATCTAAATATTCAACATGTTCTGTCAATCCAATCAGGTTTAAAGGTAATGCATCAAGTTAACTAGATCGTATTTTCATCTTTGTTGTATGCAGTTTTTGATGGCAAGTTAAAACATCACTACCTCATACAAATTCCTTAAACTGGGATCCCTGTTTTCAAACCCTAGTTGCAGTTGTATTTTAGAGAACAACGTAAAATGTTTAGGCCTTCCTTAGTTCAGCATAATATTTTTTCAGACCTTGTCAACAGACTAAAATCTGCTAACCAGGGTAAAAATAGATCCATGTGAATTAGGCAGGCACAAGTTAAAAGGATATTAACCACTGCTTTGTAAGTAGCTAGGATTGCCAATTCACTTTATAGTTACACTAATATATACCTTACATCAGACCAACACCAACAAGCACACTAAACTAAAAGTTAGCACGATACTGTGGAAAAATATTAAATTTGTTTGTGCAGTTCTTCATGAGCAACTGAAGAAAAAACTATAGAATCTTATGATTAACTATAACCTACACAGTCTCTACTGTACCTGACTTGGTTTTTATCACAATTGTTTCAACCACTTACTACAACATGTTCATTACATTTTTATTCTACTGTATAAAACAATCTTATGCATGTACCCTAAAATATGAAAAATCTACCTGGACAAAGTTAAGATCACAATAAAATGGACCATGCCTAACTCACAAACACCTCAAGGCCATTATTATAACAAACTTTTGTAGCCAATATTAATTTCCTTTCCTGCAAGCTTGCATTACCACCATGGCAAGTGATGCTATGCACTGCACTTGCAGAGCGGCAATGACTGCTATGAATCACTATGCTTTTTTTACATGCTGAGAAGAAAGACTCACACTCTTAACCTTTTTCTTGCTTGGTGCAAGGCCTGGTAGTAGAAGCAGTCACCACCGTTGATAATGAAAGTTAGTGGAAGCAGTCACCACTGTTTGTATTGCTTCTACTTATTATTAGCTGAGCCATATGATATAATAAACCACCATTTACCATGAAATAGCACTGTAGTGTTAACAAAATCTTTTGTGCTGTTTACACAAAAGCAGGGGAGAAAGCAAATACTTCTAAGTCAACAGGTTGATTTGTTCTGAAAATGAGCTGCTTTGTGTAATTTATTAACCTTCACCTTGCATGTTAGCCAGGGTAATCTCAATTGTGAGGAAGTAAAGTATAAATTACTTACCAAAATTACACAACTGTCTTAATTCTACAGTAAAATACTGATATCACTAGATCTAAAGGCTAGAATCCAACAAAAATTATGTTCTCATTAGCAAAGCATTTGCATTAAACAGCAAAACATGCTGTAAAATTCAGACCTAATACCCTGCAACAGCATTGTGCTTGTAGAGCCTAAGAAATTAGAAGCTGTATTTTGATACGGGGGCAAGTGGCAGGCAGCGATGGTGGTCAGAACATTAATTAAAAGCTACTAGAAAAAGAACNGGTAAAATTATATCAAACTTGCACATACATAGGCCAATATCATGCTGATGCTGGCAGCATTTCCCGACCACAGCCCTGAATGTTTACTGTGCTGTACTTGTACTTTACTGGTTTAAGGTTGAAGTTGTTACAAGCATTGCATGACATAACAACTCCAGGCTAAGCAATACTGCTTAAATTTTTACTGATTGATTGCTCACAGGTAAATGCAGGATGGAGGCAAACAAGCGAACAAGAGCAAATGCAAATACAACTGGCAACACATTCAATTTGGTTTGAGTTTGACATCTAAACAGAAATTAATACAGTAGTTTTTTCATAGAAGTAACTGACAATGTCTGTCAAGCTTCTGTCAAGTAAACCACCTTTTGACATATCATGTCAAAAAGCAAAGTTACGAACTTCTTTGGAGACATACACAGCATTAAATAGCGTTCTTGGGAAATGGTAACTACCGATGCACTGCTACAGCTTCAGATATTTCGTTTATTGTATTGTTGCCATTAGCTAATATTAAGCTGTTGTCCACAGCTGCCTTGACATTTGCGGTTACTTCGACACATTTGGCCATCTACGTCGTACACAGTTGCACAAATTGCAACGATTCTGTCAGCATGGTAAGCAGTGGAAGTTGCTGTACATGATAAAAAATCCGAAATTCAACTCCACCAGCGGCAACACCATTGCACTGAAACTCGAGTCGCCTGCCCTGTTTAGTGTTTGTAAAGCCAACCAACTCGCGCAAGAAAACATAACAAAAGTATTTTTTCTGCTCGTAAGCTACCTCCATTGACGTACGCAAGAGCAATGTAGCAACATTATTTTCACGCGTCCATTAGTCCTGTGGAATCAGCGGCATGCGCTTGAATAAAATTATGATAAGCACGCAGACTTTGGTGTCTGACTAATTGTGACATCATTCACTACGCGCACTAAAAATGTTTGCAGAGAGCAGATAAATTGGCAAGCTTTGGCCGCTAAGCCTACGTCAGCGTTAAAAGCTATTGTAGGGCTAAGAATAACCGTCTACGGCAGGCCTGCATAACTCAGAAAGCTCGAAGGGCCAAATTGACCAACATAAATTTGCCGCGGGCCGCAAAATCTTTTTCATTTTATTGTAGTTTGAAAGAAATTCTAGAACGACGATATATCCGAAGTCCAGCTGCTGCAACATTTTTTGCAATTGCGAAAGCTCTCGCGGGTTGCATGTTGTGCAGGCCTAGTCTAGGGCATTTACCATTTGTCCCATAATTGCAATTGCTCCGACAGGACCACACGCAAATTGCCACCATTCTTTCGGCCAGTCTACATGCCTTGCTTCATTAGGTTAAATTTGTGCCTGGCTTAGTGATTGCTTATAGTAGTTTTACACTGTGTGATCTAAATAGCAGCCAAGAGCCATGGGCGTTCGCAAAGGGGTAAAACGGGCATTTGTCCCCCCTGGAAATTGGGACTAAGAAGCAAATATTTCTAGGAAACCTGAAGTCAGCAGTTTAATTCCGATTAATTGAGTTAATCCTTGCAATGACAGTTTGCTTGCCGGCGTCGAGCGAAATTTCTGACCTGTTATTACCTTTCAGTTACTTTGCTTCTCAGAATAAAGAAATAAAGGCTGGCAATTACTTTTTTGATGTGTCTTGTGCAAATTAAAAGATTTTGGCTAGATGTCAGGTACCAACAACCATAGGCGTAGCCAAGGGGGGCCAAAGGAGCAATGCCCCCCCAAAAATTTTTGGAAAATATAGTGATTTTGTGCTTTGAGAGGCGTTTATTTAAAAAAATAGTGTTATTCGCCTAAATTCAAACATTTTGGCCCCCCAAACTTTTGGGCTGGCTACGCTACTGCCCACAACAAGCTATAGCACGGGAATAACTTTAACAATTGAAAATTTTCGGCCTTAGTCATAGAACTCAATTATTTTTCTTTTTCTAACCCTAACCCAAACCCAAACCCGGCACACTTACTTACACACGAATTCCTAAGCCCTAATAATCAGTTTTATCAGCGTATTTGGTATGTAGAATATTGCTTTGTGCATGCGTACATGATGTGAAGTCAGAAATTTCGCAAGTCAGAAATTTCGCTTGACACCGGTATGTCACTCACACTGCACATTGTGAACTTAAAAGTAACAAATTCCTGACAAAAACTTGTTTCAACAGTTTGCGACGGAAACTCAAAAGAACTTGGGGAATTTTATACCCATGTGACTTCCATGCTATCTTGCGTGTATGTTTTTGTTAACTGTACTTCTAATACTCATTCTGGAAGCAAAAAGAACTCAGTTGAAAAGCACTCAGCGTAAGGCTAGAGAACATTTCACGTGCTCCCAAATGCAAATAACACAAAGTTTGGAGTTACAAAGACTAAACTTAGAAAGTTGTAGGGCTATGCTTTGCTCAGTCTGTTTGTCGCTAAGCCTTGTTCTAAACCAAGTTCTTAACCTGTGGTCCGTGAAACCCTGACGTAAAGGATCCGTGAATGTGATTTAAAGAGTTAATAGGCTTTGCAGATATTTCGATTACTATTACGATGTTTAAAGTTTAAGTTCGAATATTCATTGCAACGTTTCTTCTAGCGGTCCGTAACTTTTGTTAGGATGTAGTAGGGTCCCATGACCCACGGATATTTGAGAAACGCTGTTCTAAACACATGCGACTGTTTGACAGAGATAATAGAAAACTGTGTGTCATACAAAAAAGACGGTAATCTCTAATTACGTCGCTCAAAATGTCGGCAGAAAGAAAATCATGGGCCCAAAAGTGTGGTGGCGGAGACCGACATTTTGTACCTTGTCCATTGATGTTTCTTAGTGAGTGCAAGACCAAAAATTGATACATAACTTTACAGTTCATTTTAATCATCACAAAAAAGCAGATTTTTTGGAAGAATTTCACTACTTTTAGCAGATTTTAGCCGAAAATTTGTGATGAGATTTTTAGCAGAATCTAGCAGTGTTTCGTGACACTATTTAGCAGATTTAGGTGACATCCATCTGGTAACAGTGGGCAGTAGGCGTTTTGCCGCATGTAACTGTTGAACGCATGATTTTTTGGTAGGTAGCCTAATGCGGTGAGACAGTGGCTGCTGATAGCGGTAAGCCATGTAGTTTTATACTGTGTGAAAAGAAGCATTGATGTCAACAAAGCGCATTTATTGCAACCACTGTTCCCTCTGAGGCAGGGGTTCCCAACTTTTACGATCTCGTACCACTCGGGCATCCCGTATTGTCAACGCGTTCCACTTCTTCCAGAAAAACTAATTTGATCGAATCTTAGTTTATTGAGAAGAATAATATACATTAAAATAACAATAAAAGACCACAACTAAATTTGATGAGATTTTTGTTTTTGTTTACATTCCACCGTTTGGTCGATGCGCGACGTAAATTTGCTAACAGCGCATCAAAAGACATTATGTTACGAAAAAATAGGAATAGCGGCTACAGGAAAACTTATTTATTTATAAACAACGCCCGATACGTAAAATAGAAAGGTGTGAATTCAGTTTTTTTGTGGAAAATGGAACCACCTGCAAGACCTTCGCGTACCACTGTAGTGGTACGCGTACCATATAGGTTGGAAACCCCGGCTCTAAGGTGCGCGGCTGCGCAGTGAAATCTCATTCTCGCGCACTTGCAACATTCAAAACACTGGGAAAACACGAAAACAAAGAGAACCTATCTGAATTAAACGCGTACTTTGCTCGCATTTTGATAAGATTTTATACTTGTTCTAATAATTCACAGTTTGTAATTCATTCAGAACTCTGCTAACTCAGTCTTAAAATATCCATGCTCATTAAAACAAACATTTGCTCAGTGTAAAATTTTCGTCGAGGAAAAACAGTTTGCAACTGTTGCCGTGAAATTGAGCATTTTCTTTGTGGTGTAGAAAGGATAAAGCGTTTTGTGAACGTCCACTTGCGTTGCATCGTCAACAACCTGAAAAGGATAAGCAAAATGTCGATTTTGCCCTGGAAAAATTTCTGCGGACGCCCATGCCAAGAGCGATGTACCACGATTGCTTAGACAAAAAGAGGTTTCAGGTAAAACCTTAGCTGATACAACAAACCAAGAGCATATTTTTGCCAGCAACGAGTCGAAATAAACTGTTTTGAAAAACGAAACCATCACATGAATGAAACGGCGCTATATTGTGCGAAGCTATCAGTGGCATAAAACGCCTATTTTAGTGGTTCATTTGGCAGGCAACACATGTTACAAAGGCATTACAGAAGATTAAATAACACAGGGTAAAAACGTTTCGTATAGTTTATGCCCTTTCTTGTACTACAAAGAAATAATTAAGACACCGTAAGTGCTTTTCGTATATGCTCCTTGAAAAATAACGCTAAGGTTATATACTCCGTGACGCGCATTCGGGGGGACGCTGTTGCACAAATCCCATATGTGAAAGATTAATTGTGTTACCTACGTTCCACCAAAAACTTGACGGCAGTGTCGCTTGTGTTTACTGAAACTCGTGACAAATTTACCAGCTGTGCTGACTGTATCAGAAATTAATTTTTAGTAACAGTGCGCCCATCTATCTTATTCTTTGGCACTACGACACCTCCCTCTGGTGCATCTATTTCTCAGTTAGTGTGTTTACATGGCTCCTAATGACTGTGCCGTTTTTGGTTGCAGCCGGTCAAAACATAGTGCATAATTCGTTTTTTCGACGTCTTTTTGGCTAACAATACCCAACATTTGCTCTTCACCAGCAGGACCGAATTAATACAGTACACCCTCTTTCGTCGATGAAGTTAATGACTTTGGAGCCAGCTGTTACTGAAACAGGGCAAAACTTTTCGCTAAATATGCTTACGAGGAGATAAAGAAAATACTGTACTTTTTTCGGGGTTTGGTGGAGGTGTTAAAAAAATGAAACAGATTAAATGGCAAATCGATGCATCGGTGTCATACAGAATATCTTTGTCTGATATACAGAAGATCTTCCTCTGTGATTTTACCTATTGCCAATATGCCTTACCTGTAGGGACCTTTTAAGCTCGCCTGACCATTACCGAGACTCTCTCAAATCGTTAATAAATCTGCTGTACTGCTTGTCAGAAGAATGACCACATGTTCCATTTTGACCAGGACAGTCCATGTGTTTAGGGCATAGGCGTGGTCAGGAGGGCCCAGGGGCTATACCCCCCAATTATTAGCATATATAGTCATTATGTGCTGTGAGAGCCAGTATCCCAATGAAAATAGTGTTATACGCCTAAAATCAAACAATTTTGCCCCCCAAAATTTTGGGTTGGCTCCCCCACTAATTTCGGGTCGTAACACGGTTTGTTGATTGAGATTGTGCTGGAAAACATTAAGTACTCTTTTCACCGTGACGAAACTCGGCCAACATACAAGCAGCAAGCAAGAAAACTTCACAGTTTTCACAAACAATGCCTCCGTAGCATTGGCGGCGTCATGTGCAGAGATAAAATGAAAAACGAGGTTATGTTGCAGCGCACCGACTGTAGCTCGCTGTTCAGTGCCAGGGGCTTACGCTGACTTGGTCACGTTTGTCTTCTCTGTGGTGAAATGAGTTCAGGTACTCGAAGTATTGGCCAACGCCTCCTTCATTTTAGAAATGTTATATAAAGAGACCTGCTGCGCAGCTCAAAATCTCGTCTTCTGAGTGGGAAATATATACCCAAAATCCTCTGGCTATGGCGTGCACTCCTTCGCCAAGGTTCCCTGGAGATCGACGGTTAGGCCTATTGTTCTTCTCAAAACGATCACCGTCACTCGAAGAGGTTCTCCACACTTCCTGTCCCGACAAGCTTTTGACTGCAGCCAACAGGAAAAATAGTTTCGAAACGGCCTGGTAAAAATAGGCAGTGGAAAATTTTGTTTACGTTGTGGAAAAGAAACAATAACCAATTTCTGCTCTTCACCAAAATTTTCACCGAATCTTACACTTTGTTCAGATCTCGCGCACGCTCAAACTACTATCGCCGTTGTTTAGATGTTTCACATCTTAAATTCCGCGGCGTCCGGATTTGGAAAAGAAAAATCATGGTCAACCTAGTCCAGAGGTTCTTAACCTTTTTTGTCTCATTTACCCTTAAACAAAATCAAAAAATTGATTTTACCCCCAAAAATGTTTGTCAAGGCATTATTTTTCTGGAAAAGGGCCCGGGGCAGGTTTTATTGGAAAAACGTTGTAAACTTACACTCAGATGAATGAATTTTTGTGCTTACTGGAACCAATTTTAGGGTAATGCTTGTGCGAAACTTAACAGTCTCTGAGATTAAACTTTAACAAAATGCTCAAGCATGAATACGTTGAAAAAGTCGTTCGCTGAGGTTGTTGAATTCTAAAAACAGTTTAATACGAACCGGTATATCAGTGAATCAAGGGACGAAACGTTTGGGAGAAGGAATGCACAGCCATGTTTAAATGATTATTTTTTTGAAAAATGAAAAACAATTTCAACCGGTCAGTCACTCGGTGAGACTTTTGTGCTATTTTCTGCGCACAATATCTGAGATTCTGGGAACAGGGGTTAAAGGGGATACTCTCATGTCATCTTAGGGAATCAATTGAGATCGATGTTTTGTTTTATGGTCATCATTGAGTAGAACCCTGCCTCACACAGATAACTATTTTGAAAAAGTATAAAAACTTCAAATGCGCGCTTCGACAGCGTTGGAAACTCTTCACCCAATCTACACCGAAATTTGGAAAGTCACAGTTGCAAGCTATCAATTTGGAACAAAGCATTGTTCAACATTAAAGATCAATCAACTCATCTTTATAAAGCAGTTTGAAAACACGAGCCCCTGTCCTGATAAAATTTACACGTTCAGTTACATGTTTCAAAACTTTTTTACAACTATTCTGGAAGGGCTTTACTCGCCAGTGCATGTCGATCAAGAATACAAGCGGTAGAAATGATGTGCAATGTCCGTTTATTCACCAGAGTTGTAAAACCTGACTTCACTGAGCATAGAAGAGGCGCCGTCTCTGCATAGGGAGCCAACGTGATTCCACAAATTTATTTTGTTGAAACAGATTATTCATTTTTACAACTGCACGTATGTATCGACAGTAAACCAACAAATACGTGCAGTTCGACACGTCAGTTGACTCCAGGGATGCCGGAGAGCAGAAAAGTGGCGGGAGCATTTGTTCCCCCACCCTTTCAAAAGGGAGACAACGGTGCGGAGGTGCCTTGTTCATTACAGTATCGTGGGTAATTTCATGGTTTGTCATGATTGATTTGAAACAAATTTATTGCAGCGTTTCGCGCACCCACATAATTCTGCATGGTTTTCTGTAATTTCTTCTTTTATTTGTGAGGTCAATATTGTTGCTAAACAGGTGCAAACATATTGGTAACAGTTTGTTTGATTTTTTATGGTTCCAATGCCCTCAACTTTTTTACTGACCCCCTGCCCTACCGTTGTTCCGACGTCCCTCGTTGACTCATCTAGCTGAAGAGTGACTCTTGCCTTATTACTTCGAATTTCAATTGTTACGTGATCTAAAACATCACAAGACATAACACTTATACGACAACGTACGGTTTGATAAATAAATTATCTTAAGTTTCTTCTTTTGTTCTCTTTTCGATTATATCCATAGTGTACGGTTTGGTAAGTCACTCCCCGGTTGTATGCGGTCTCTTTCCTTTTGCTACTGCAAAAGCAATGTGACAGCATGCTTTCAATGCTTCCAACCAGAGCCGGATTAAAGGTTAAGGGGCCCGGGGCAATTTTTACTGGAGGGCTCCTATGACGTAATTCATGACGTCATCGTTTGTGAAAGTTGTATTTTCGCTGATTGGCAAGGTTTCCGCTTGTTTTTTCCGGTAGTCGAGAATGTGCTTACTCAAATTCACGAACAGTTAGCTGCGAGAAGAGAATTTATGATATGAATACTAGAGTGTATTTTCACTAATATTTCACAGACTGGAGAGTGACTCGCCAAGAAACAATATTCACCCAAACCATAAGCAGAAACCAGAGATTACAAACAAAAACACCGCAAAAAGAACATGTCAATATGGCCAGCCAGGCTGAGTGTGAACTTGTTTGCAAGCTAATGTCTTGATTTTCACCTTAATTTTCAGGTGCTCTGGTTAACACCACTGCTTTAACTTTGCTGCTTGAAAGTTTTGCTAGAAAAAGCGATTCAGTCACGCCGTTTTATCTAACACTGCCAGATCCTCGCGCTTTTTCTTCTTAGAAGCTTTGCGCTTTTCATAGCTCCTGATGTCCTGATGGCATTACAGGTTTTGGAGTTTGGGATCATTGATGCCAGGGTTGCCACTTCTGATATTTTAACATAACATCAGATGTGATGTTCTCAGATAAATTTCTGATGTTTTGGCGATAAATCTGATGTTAACTGGGT
>JGI24158J21664_10001033_pt1 | contig 29473 bp, 23 predicted proteins | sample Ectturendosymbi3_FD_21664 | JGI IMG/M metagenome (IMG submission 21664)
AACCTGTTTAACAGGTTTTTTTCGGTGTCCCAGCGCCTTAGCTTTAATTTGTATGAAATTGTTTAATATTTGCGCCAATAAACTCTCTCTCTCTCTCTCTAACAAATAACCTTCCCACAGGAGTAGGCCTACAGGACACTCATGCAGAGCCCCAGCAGAGATTACACCACTCGATTGAATAAAACATGGCATCCCTTGGTAAAATCTATCACCATTACGTAATAGACACAAATAATTAATTGCACCATAGTACGATTTTTCTGAAGTGTTAACTTGCTAACTGCTGAAGATGCAAAGCCAGAATGCTTGAAGTTCGCCATTTTATTCACGATTGTTGATATGTTTTGAATAAAAACAAGACAAGTACATGTTTCCAGAGGACACATAAAATCAGGAACAGAAATTTCATTCACCCTTTATTCACGCCTCTTGTTTCATTCACCCTGGCAAAAATTTCATTCACTCTGGGGTGAACCATTCACCCGGTTAAGAAACACTGACCTAGAATAACATCGCCTGATCATTTTTGATACGTTTGTGAGGCAGTGATGTGCTCGAGTCATTTTTTTCGAGTCAGAGTCACACACGCTTTGAGTCAGAGTCATCTAAAATTTTTTCCAGTCGAGTCATGACTTGGTTGAGTTGAGTCAGAGTCGAGTCATGACTTGGTTGAGTCGAGTCAGAGACGAGTCACAAGAACTGTCGAGTCACTTCAAGTCATTGGTTTGCAAGCTCGAGTCATGGTCAAGTCAAATGAAATTTCACATTTTTTCTATGACTTTTTTATGCTATGAAATGGCGCCTGATAAGCTATAAAATGGTGCCCAGTGTTGTTTTAGCAAGTTTGATTGCAGGCTATTTATATCTACGTTCTCCAGTTTGCATTTTACTTGTCTCTTTCACTCTCAGTCATTTCAACAAGCCTAGCCCAACCTTGCAGCAAGTGTTGCAACTTCTTGGTTAGCGTTGTGTTGAATGTGCGATTCACCATGAACGGGATGTGCGTGAAGAATGACTCCATATATATGTGGCGCGAACTTGATTCTTATGCGCACAAAATACGAGAAGACTACTTGGGCTAGCCATATTACATTTTTTCTAATCCCTGCACAAAATACGTTGATCAAGTGGAAGTCTGACTTCTGGACGTATAGCTTACAACTAGGTATGTAGGTTAACTTCACGTTCAACACTCCAAGCAACGAATTCTGACGCTTTACGGTCAAACCGCAAATACGTTTTTTATTTCACAACAGTGATAGCGTGACTCGAGTCAATGACTCGGCTCGAGTCACGATTTTCACAGCATGACTCGACTCGACTCCATTCGCTATCAGTGACTCGAGACTCGACTCAGAGTCATTTTTACAAAATCACTGAGCCTCTGGTGGACAAACCCAGTTTGTTTGCACACAAAGAATTGAGCATTTTTTTGCTTCAGTGATGATCAAGAGCATTTTTTTGCTTCAGTGATGATCAAGATTGGCGCAAATTTTCTGTTTTGACTGTCTAATCGTGCTATTGCAAAGCTTGGCTTGACCTCACTTGATCGGGCAAAGTTGCATGGGATATTGTAAAATTAGTAGCTACCAAATAAATAAACACTTTACTTTGAAATTACACCATATCACTTGAACATACAATAAAAACTTACAGTGCTTCGGAATCTTTTATAAATTTATTGCGAACATCGAAACAAACTGGACACTGCAAATTAGGCCTTCCTTTTACAATGCCTGCAAAAAACTTTTTGTCGGACATTTTTTGAATATGCATCATTGACGATATTTCCTAAGCCAGCAAGGATAATCGTAAGCAAATTGTGTAATGTGGCAGAAGTCTTAAGAAATCTTTACTATGGTCACTAACCTGATCTATTGTAACAGGAACGCCATGCACCCTGAACTCTTTTGTTGAAGGGCCCAACACCATTTATTTTGCCACGGTTTCTACGTTTAAGGGAGTCATTACACGCGTGTGACTCTCAATGACATAATCAAAAATAGAGAACAATAGTGGTCGTGATTTGATGGAAGTAGCGTGGCACGAGAATCAGCGCGCGTGATCAGGGCTTGATAACACTATGAAGCAGAGCAGTTAAGATTCAAATCAAAGTCGAACGTGGTTTTACAAAGTCGCTGAATCGAGAGCAGTTTTGAAAATTATTTGAGGAATTTGAGAAAAATTGGTGAGTTTTGGTATTTGTTGAAGAGTGTGCCATTTTAGTAGCTGATGCTATTTGCTTGCGATTAAGAAATAGCAGGACACTTTTTCTATCGCCAGTGATGCACATCGTTTTGGGATGCATGCTTGCATAGCGCTCTAGAATAAGTTGCTTTTTAGGCGATTTTGCAGTATAGGAGAAAAGCTCTGAATTAAGTTTGGTCTTTGAAACATGTTTTTGGTCACAAATTTTCCAAATTTTGGTAAGATTTATAACTAATACAGTGCCTTACCAAATCTTTTGGTTTCTGTTTGATGTGCAGTATCGAAGTTTTATTGCGTCTAACTCAGGCATTTTGCATAACAAAAGCGTGATGAATATTATCGAGAGGAAGGCCTTTTCTGCGGATTTATCGGAACTCGTATCGGTATAATTTCATGAGTTGTTCGAAGTGCACGATGTAGTGTCTGCATGAATTTGATTCGATAACGCTAAACCGGCTTAATTGCTTTTACACATGCACCTAAATTGGTGTTCCCAATACTTAGTGCTGTCTCTGAAAAAACGAAATACCTTTCATTAAATTCTGCACAACTTAAAACTTATGGCCCAGTGTTGGATCAAGTGATTTCAACCAAATTTCGATATACTGTTATCTTTGAGCCATACAATAAATTACCCTTCCTTATTTCCTTATTGTCCAGTGGTTCCCAACCTTTTTTTGGCTGTGCCGTAGTTTGCGATTCAGTTTTCTTCACACGGCTCACCAAAGCTAGCAACTGAAAGCAACTGCAAAAGAATAGGCAAACGTGTCAGCGCCATGATGCAACTGCTGGGACGAACAATGAATCATTATTTGCTGTCAATCGCCGCATCGAAGATGTGGAATTCATATGTTCACTGACCATTATTACGCAATACTGTTACAGGATGATTCTAAACGGTATGCTTGTACAAGAAACGGGTTTAATAAACGAACTTCGCCTTCGCCGTACCTAAAATATACCACGGACAGACTTGCCGCTCATTATTCAAAGAAGCATGGCTAGCCCTAATACAATAATATCAACAAAGTCGTTCTTAGTTTTGAAAAATTCCCGGCACACCTGTGACTGTCTCGCAGCACCCGGGTTGGGAAGCAGGGGTGTAGCGGGGGGGAACGCATGGGAACGGCGTTCCCACACCTTTTTCGTGTTTTGCTTTGAAATAAGTTGGAAGCTATTTCAAAACGGCTATATTTTTGGATGCGTTCCCACACCTTGTTTGTTAGCACTACTTCCCTGCTGGGAAGCACTGCGTACCCTACCAACATGTTCGTCTCCAAAAATTTTCCAGTGGGAAACGTCGACATTTTGCTTATCTTTTTCAGGTTGCTGAAGATGCATTGCAAATGGACGTTTGTAAAACGCTGTAACCTTTGAACACCATAACGAAAATGCCCCATGTTATGGCAACAATCATAAAAATTACGCTTCGCTGGCAGCAATATCCAGGAACATTACTATAACCTACACAAGAAGCTATCTGCAGATTTTCAGAACAAGGTACATCTTTTCACAAAAGCAATGTCATGGTCTTTAAAGAATGAAGCATGGGCCAGCGGTAGCTCAGTGGTTGAATGTCTCTCACATGGAAGGTTCAATGTGTTCGAGGTTCGACCCACGACCACTGAGTAAATTGCCGTAACGCCCCTTGGGCAAGAGCGTTCACTTCATCCGCCCGGTAAGATGCAACTTTCAGACTTCGGCCTGCCGCCAATTGCCGTCACCAACATCAAATTAAGCAAAAGAAGCATTGCCATGGTATCTGAGGGAACCACAAATTATGACTTTGTTTTACCTTGCAAGACTCGTCAGCGACACTCAGAAACAAGCGCTGCAAACATCTGGGATCTCAAACAAAGCGATCAATGAAGCCATACTTTTCTTTGCTCATTTTGTGCACGGTGAAGGCTCATTATACACAAACCGGACAATACGACTACGGACAACTTACAGTACCAAAAATAAAATCCCACGCAGGCTTCAAAAATTGAGCAGATGAATTATGAAAACTCGAAACAGCAAATGAAGTATGCACTCAGCGTTGCAATTGATGTGGGGGGGCAGGGGTGTGAACCGCCACCCCTGGAAAGCTAAATATAAGAACCGGGCCCCACGCACCTTATATTTTGGTACCTTTTGGTTTTCAGTATTTTTTTGCGTTTTTTGAGTGATCTCCGGATTCAATATCATTTCTCAATTTTTATGAATGTTTGGCTCAAATCTCTAATTACGCCACTGGCTGCACTCCGTGCTCACTCAGAAGTCACAATGGAACCTTAACGATTAAGACGTATTCCCACAAGCCTTTGCAGAGACGTATTCTAACAAGCCACATAGTTTTATACTATGTGAAGTGAATCCTGCATAAGCGTAGTTTGATTAAGCTATGCACTCAGGAAGATTGGTGACTGGTCGCACTCAAACTAACAATGGATTTTTCAAACTTGTGGAAGCATTCCTACAGATTCACTCAAGCTTCTTTTCACATAGTGCAAAACTACTTGGCTTACCGTTATCAGCAGTCACTGCCTCACTGCAGGGCCTAAGAGAGGGGAGTACAAAAGGTACATTGTACCCGGGCCCGGTAGGTACTGGGGCCCGGGCGGATGAAAGTACGCACGCTAAGTTTTTCTTTAATCAAGCCCAAAATCTCTAGCGTTTGTCAGTTTCCATGCAGTATAACAATTAATCTATTTCTAAATATTAGCATAATAGCTGTTTTATTTGTAATCTGTTTACTATACGACAAAGCTATACACGTTTCGACGAGGCCTCCAGAAGTTGAGGGGGAGCAGTGTCGGTCTTTGTACCCCCCTCTCTCTCAGAGGCCTTGCTTCGCTGCATTACCTGCCAAGATGTCTGCGTTCAACAGTCACATGCGAGAAAACGCCCATAACCGGAACTAAAGTGAACCTTCGAAGATCTGTTGTCATGCTTTTGTTAGGCAATAAAGACGAACAGTAGAACAATTCGCTCGAAAGTTTCGCAACCTCCCTCAGCAGGCAAAGGAGCGCACAAGAGTAAACTGCAAGCTCATCACTACATGACATCAGAATAGTGAACCTGGCTCGTGTGTAGTGTTTAAGTGTCATACTGGCGAATAAACTATCATTGCAAGAATTAAATCAATCGGATTTAAGCTATTGGCTTCATTTTTTGTAGAAAATTTTGGTTGTTAGTCCCAATTTCCAGGAGGAAATGCCCGTTTTGCTAAATATATTACTTGAAAAATTGTTTTACTATGGAGCAAGAGGAACACCCCTAAAACTTCTTGATTCTTACTTAGACAACAGGTTTCAGTGTACTAAAATAGGAGATACTAAATCTTTCTTTTTATGTAACATGTGGCGCACCCCAAGAATCTATTATTGGGCCTTTATTATTCCTTATGTATATTGATGACATTGGCCTACAACTTTCATACTGCTTTATATGCTGATGATATCAATCATCATATTTCGGGGAAAAACCACAAAATTTTAGAAAAAAGTAGTTCGCCATGAACTCAAGAAAATGATCATTGGGTTCGTGCTAACAAACTATGTATCAACTATTCCAAAAGCTATTTCATGCTCATGAACAACCGTGACAATATCAGTTTTTCAGTTTCTATTAACCACCACCCAAAATAAAGACAAGAAGCTTAAAATATCTTGGCGTTATACTTGATAAACTTAATTGGAAGCCCCAAATTGAAACGTTTGTGACACATCTCTCCAAATCATGTGGAATGTTAATTAGATTGCAGAATAAGCTCTGAGAACGTATGAAACTAAAACAACTGTACAAACTAAAACTACTGTACTCTATTCTAAGCACAAGATTTTAAATATACCAGACTTATTTAAATTGCTAGTTGCCAAATTCATGTACTCCTTTCATAAATGGTAGATTACTTAATCACATTGATAAGTGCTTAACTGAGATTGCATCAGTCCACAAACTTCAAACAAGACTTGCTTCTTTGCAAAAATATCATTCACCCAGAATGAAAACGTCTCTGAGTCAGGTTTCTTTAAAATATGTTGGTCCCAAAATTTGGTCTAATATTCCTGAAAATTTGAAATCTCTTTCGCCTTATTCATTTGGAAACAATATAAAAACTTCCTGCTATCTTGCCATAAATCTTGTTAATTTTCGTTTTATATGCATGTCACTTTCTGCAATGTTGTGTTGATGCCCCTCTTTTCCCTCCTATCTTTCACCTCTACCGTTGCTCACCCAGAACCGTCGCCAGAAAGTCTTCACTAAGGAGGCTTTACGTATGTGTGGGAGGGTTTTACGTTAGTGCGGGGCGAGCTTGATATTGAAAATTTCATAAAATTTCCACTGATTTATAGTATTTCATATTTCGATTTGTGGGGGCTTGGTACTTGTTTGGGGGCTAAACCCACCAAAGCCCCCGTGGTGACGGGACTGTGCTCACCCCACCCCTTGTACATTGGCATGTTTTTCCCCCACTGTTTTTTGTTGTTTTTTGCTTATTTTTCCTGACGTTGATCCGATGCATTTTGTTACTTTTTACTACTTCTGGAACGTCCTCATAACTGATTTGTTCTAGCAACAGGGCTGGCTGAGAACATGACCCAGATGTTCTTTCGCTAACCCTTTGTGATTCAATATGTTAGACCACGATTGTTAAATTGTGAGACTTGAAATTTCTGATGTTTTTATATTCTCATCAACATGAAATCTGTTTGTGATCGTTGATGTTATTGTTTTTCCTCTTGCTGCATTCTTGTTATTTCGTGATTTGAGTCAAAAAAATGCATGAATAAACCATAACCATAACCATATGGAACATTGACTCTTGGTTTGTTTCGTTCTGAAGGTGGAATTGTTCTTGTTGGCAGGACACGTCTCTCACGTGGTATTTGCGTCTCTGATGTCTGCAAAGATAGAAAAATTAATTTGCACTTCAGGAATATAATGTGTTTGTGACAGAACTTCTACGTAAGAGAATTATCACTTTGAGAAAGTTCCCATGCGAGCCCGGGCAAAACGTTGTAGTCACTGGGTTGCCAACTCATCAGCAGACAATACTTCGCATTCCCTAGGGCAGTGGCACACAGCGGCTGTCGATAAAAATTTATGTGGCCGTGCACATGCAATTTAAAATATAAGTTATGGCGACCGTGCATTAATAAAAACTCTTTGTCTAGTGCATGAGCATACTTAACAGAAAAACAGACGTGTGGAAGCAGCCTGGGCTCAGTGCGTGGAAACAGAATATAAGCAGTGCAGAAAAGTTAAAATATCTTGAACACATTGGCGGCCGTACTTCACAAAAATAAACGTAATGCAGCCGACAATAGCGAAAAGGTTGTGCATCCCTGCCCTAGAGAATCCCAAGAAAAGGTATGGCCAATATATTGGGGCGAGGTTCAGCTGCGCTGCATGAGTGGGGGAATATTCCCAAGGGCCTATCGGTTCGCCATATACCTAGACTGATTGCAAAGAGCTCAGTCTACCCATGAAAGCGACTATTTGATCCATAGCTTGATCCCAACTAACAAGCGTCACCACTCCGGGCCAGAGCGAACCTGGGAATAATGATGGCTGAAGGTGATTCCATTTTCCTATAAGCTGCAGAACTCCCGAATTGCAGCCCCTTAACCGGTTGCAATATTTCGTCATGTTCAAAGCTTATACGAAGCGAAGAATGGAACGAACTAAAATATCCTTTCAACGAAAAATTATGTTCTCTTTGCTACCTATGCTGTTGCGTAGCATTTGCCACCAAGTTAGCAGATAAGTTCGTTCTTCTGGCGATTATTTTTATTATTTAGCCGACGTTTCGCCCACCCATTCAAGTAGGCTTCCTCAGGGCAATGTTTTTAACCACATAACATGCAATTTACCAATAACAAAAATAAATTGAGCAGTCGTCGTCGTCGTCGTTTGAGCCTGTTCTATCAGTCCACTGCTTGGTCGCACTAGATCTCGGGGCAGGTGTGAGTACTAGCAGCCATTCCATTGTCTCATCATCCACAACTGTCCGGCCGTGCACTCCATGAGGAGGTCGATGGATTGGACATTGGAGGACAACATGGTCGACGGTTTGCTATTTTGCGCCACACCCACAGGCCGCAGAGGGGGCCCATTAGCCGATTGGACCGATTGCTTCCAATCGGGGCCCGCGCCAAAGGGGACCCATAGCTACGCCTACTAACCTACGCAAACTTACTTTCAATCGAAGCTGCTTGTGTAATGAGCAGTGTGACGTACAAAGACAAAAACAGAAAACCGACAAGCGAAAAAAAGTGAAAAAATTGCACAGAAAAATGCACAAAACGTTACTATGGAAAGCAAAGCAACCAATAGTGTGAAAGTACGCGGTAAATAGCGATCAATAATGCGGTAAACTGAGTGGTGAGTTGACAATATTTTTGCGTTATTTTATTACGTTGTTATACATTTTCACCTCCCGGCGTTTTCATTTTACACTTCTTAACTTCCACGTTCACTGTCGCTAACTGTCACTCATTTCCTGTAGAGCATTGGCGTCAACAGATTTCAAGGGAGACGCGAGCCCTTATGCCAGCGGTTCCTAATCTTGCTTTAGGGCGACCCAAATCTGAGTTTGGTGGACACCCAGCGACCCAAGGCGCAAACATCGTATTAAAAATATTGGTTGTTTGGGTGACTTTTGTCAGTAAGTTGTTAAGTTCGATTTCAAAGTCAGAAATCTACTTTTTTCTCAAGTACCTATACACTACAGAAACAGAGAGGCACAGACAAGCAGGTGACGTTGAAAATACGCAATTCAGTTTTGGATCACCTCGGCGCGACCCATTTTTTGACCCATACTTTCTGCCTTATGCGCTCTGCAACATGGAAGTTTGATAAACAAATTAACCAAAGAATACATTTGCTTATATCACTTGTTTATTGTCAGAGAGCTTGAAACAAAGGATTATCACTTAAAGGGGGCTTGGAAGAGAAAAGGTCAAGAAACACTGCTACGGAGTGATGGTCGGCTTTGCGTTTTTGTCTTTGCACGTCACACTGCTCATTATTTTTGTTATTGGTAAATTTCATGTTATATGTGGCTAAAAACATTGCCCTGAGGAAGCCTACTTGAATAGGTGTGCGAAACGTCGGCTAAATAATAAAAAATATCGCCAGAAGAACGAACTTATCTGCTTATCCTTTTAACGTTCCGCTACGGTGATGTCTCTCTCGTAGTGTCTTCCTCAGCACATAAAGCAAGTAAATAATGCTAATTCACTGACGAAAAATTTAAAAAAATATAAAAAATGCTAAGTTTTTATGTCGAGTGCGTTCACTGCACACCAAACCTTTTGATGGTGAACTGGTTGCTTTTGATTTGAAGAGTGGGCTGCAAAAGATGCGTCGGTGTCGACTGTCTTTTGGTGATTGTTTTTTGACTTTTTTTCGGCGCCCTTATGAAAAATAAGAAAATTTTTGAATTGTTAACGAACTCGCATCAAACAACAAAAATTGCTTGGGTGTTTCAGAAAAGATTGTTTAAAACTTACGATAGATGTGAAAGTGCTAGCTTTCCGAACATGCGTTTGATACTCAGATTGACCAATCGTTACATAAACTCATACGAGTTACTGTCCTATAATTTACGAATTTACTTCAGAAACGAGTTAAACAGAAAAAACATGCCCACCTCAGTGACATCACTGCTGTTGCCCTGCTTCCCGCAGTTTCTCCTCCTTGGTCTCCTGATATTTCGCCGATTTCTGATTCCCAAACGTTTTGACCACAAGTTTCGAACTGCCTCTTGCCGAACGCAGTAAAGAAGGAATATGAACAAGCCCTGGAAGTTAAGACCAAAAGTGTTTGGATAAATTGTACTTTTTCGTTCACGCAATCATGATTGTTGCAAAGACTGTCAGCTTTTTAGTAACATGGCATTCAACTTCACTAAACCACTGTCTAGAGGGCATGGATACTGCCTCTGAACTTAGAAAATATGTCTAGCGCTTGCTGCTTGTTTTTTTATATGAAGTGTTGAAAGATTTTATTAAACCCTTGGAAACCTGGCCCAACATCAGAAACCTTCTGCCGATTTGTAATGAACTTCCTAAGTTAGATATAGTTGGTCCAAACGAAACCTAGGCTTTCTAACTTTATACACCCCTTGACTTACTTTGTGGTTTGTGATCTCAGTTATGTTGGTGTGTGAGGATTTTTTTCGTAGTTTGTGATCACATGAAGTAACGATTACCTAGACGAGGATGGTGCAGAACGCAATGTTGTGCTGTTGGGAACGATAAAGAAGCGCTCATTTCAGAGCTAATATTCCACAAAAAAGAACATTTACGGAATCAGGCTTGTAGCTCCTTGATGCGACTGAATCTGATACAGATTAAACATTTCCAACACCCACTAGGTTTTGTTAACTGTTGCAGTGTTACGCTGTTGAGAAACACTGAAAGGCAGGTGATCCTTACTTGCAATGAGTTGAAAATTGTGAAGATGTAAGAAAAGACAGTTTTGATTGCATCTTCTTTGCTCAGTAGCATAATAAATCCGAATATCCAGGGTAAACCAAGTGCAAAGATCATACACAGAGCTCGGCGCACGGCTTGAGCAATTTTTCTTAAATCCATATTTTTGTTACATACCTGGAAAAAAGTATTACATCCAATAGTTTTGCATTATTCACCTTTCGTGATTTCTTCATTTATGATTGGTTTTATAGAACATGGCATTATATGTTGGATGCTTTAAAAATGTGAAATCATAACCAAATGTGATATATTGAAAATAAAAGAGCTCAATAACCAATGATTTGGAGGATTATCACGGTTTTATTCGATTGAACTGGAGCTTATAATTCAAGAAAAGAGTTTGCAGGTATATTTTACAGTTGTCTTTTTCGGAAACTTTACAGCATTAGATTGGAAAGAACATCTAAACTCTTTTTTAGCGAATCCACTTACTCGAGATCTGCATGTAGTGTTGTACATGATGACAAAAAAAATTGAAAAGTTGAGCACAATCACTACTGCAACAGGTATGACGATCGAGTACAAGAGTGGTTCAGGGGCTAGCCAGCAGTATCTTTCGCTGATGTATTCCTGCTTTGACGTCGTCAGAGCAAATGCGGTAACAATGACTGCAGGTGCCCCTGAAACAACATCAGGTTTGTTTTGTTTCCAAACTTAAAATACTATAGTAGGATGCAAGAAAGTGAGCCCAAACAAAATTTTCGACACATGTCATGCTATTTAAGACAAATGGTACGAAAAACTTTCGAAATGGTTGGGGATATTTCAAATTGTCCTTTATTAATAAATTTATCAAACGTAAAGACAAATTTTGCGTTTTATAAGGATCCTTACTGGAGAACTACAGCATTGACCACATTTCCACAAGAAGGTATCAGCAGGTTAGACAACATTTGCAAAGATACTAAAAGGTACAATCACTGTTGTTCATATTTGTGACAAATGTGGGGAAAAGAACTGATAGATAATGAAAAGATGCTTTGCTTTGAGACGTGGTATGGTCGTTAACGAAAAGTCCCATTTTAAAGCGAATGTTTCAAGCTGACAGCTTAGCTAAAAAACACAAATTGCTTTCAAAGATTTAGATGCAGAACCGTGTTTTCATAAGTTTCTCCGTGTACAACGTAAAATAAATTCTTCAGTTTATGACAAGCCAGCTTAAGTGCCCTGGACACTTTCCGCCTGGTTGATGCAAATAAACACGTGTTTACACGGCTTGTTCAAAACTGAGTTAAGTACCCAAGGCGTGATCGCGGTGCAGAAATCGTGAAATGAAGCAGTTTTTAGGTTGTGATTGACCAAGCTTCGGCAGTTGAAAAAGGCACAGTAAGTATTGCACATTACTGTTATCAGAAACTTTTCCACAGCAGCAGTTTACTGATTCACGCGTTGCAGACATGTCTCACACGTTTTTCCATTAGATGACAAAGAGACAAGTTCATGTCATCAGCAGCTAAAGCACGCAGGGCCGGGTTTACCAATAGGCTATGTAGGCTTAGGCTTAGGGCTTCAAGATTCAAGGGGCCTCCAGCAAACTGTGGCACGTATAGAATCAATTGTCGATATTTGATCAGTTCGATAGATATCCATCAAAATTTTATGTGTTAATTATTCACGAAATTGACTTTTATTTACCTAATCAGATTTCGTGTTGATAACGCCAGGGTTTTCCAACCAGGCCCGTAACCAGCTTGGGACACCAGAAAGGGCGAAAAGTTTTTCGAGAGGAGCTCACATTTTTTGAACTATGTCCAATAGTTTTGAACCATGTCCAACACATTTTTCCAGGGGTGGCGAAAAATTTTCTAGGGGGGACTTCGCCCCCCTGGTTACGGGCCTGCTTCCAACAAGTTTCCATGAATCTCAAGATGACCGTTGGCCAAGCTACATACCGACTGTTGTGTAGTCAAACTCGATGCATGTTGGCTGCGTCCTGTGTTTGGTGAATTGTACCGATTGTTACGTGATCAGGGGAAAGATCTTGTGGCTGTTCGTGTTTGAAATGCACCCGATCAAAGCTTAAAGGTTGTACTGCAGATAAGAGCTATGTGTAGGGCTAACAGCATTGTCCTACAATGAAAACATGTTGCTTCTTCTGAGCAATACTGTAGTGTTTTAGCGTTTCTATAACGTGAAGCTCGTCTAATAATTTTAGATGTGATTTTTTCCTTTTTCATTTTCTTTAACAAAGTCATTCAGAAATCAGATTGCTATTGAGTACTTGCGCAAGTTTGTACTGCTCCCATGCTAAGCAAATCAGAGAAGATCTTGATGAACTTGAACAGCAAGCAAAAGTCCATCTTCCAACTGGCAACCTTCCCCAAAGAGACAAAAAAAGGGAAACAGCAAGAAAATGACAAAAGCGCGTTTGCGTCTGATGCCTAAGATATTAGTGGTTCTTAGTTTGTCCAAACGCTCAGATCCTTATTTCTTAGCTTCATGCTCACTAAACGCTCGAGAGAAAGGTCATTTTCAAGATTCAAAAGAATTAAAAATGAATTAAATATCGAAATGTTTCAGGAGAGGTTGTCCACACTAGGCATTCGGTGCATTAAAAGTGACAAATTTAAAGCAGACATATTTAATGAGGTCCCTGATTTTGTTATGAAAAAAGTCTGGACCCTGATTTTGTTATGAAAAACGTCTGGACTTTATTGTTTGTTGTGATATGTTCAGTCTTACTTGATTCAATAATTGTAGCTTTTTTGTTTGTTAATACCTATTTCAATAATGACAGAATAAAAAAGTATAAACCAGTCCCGTCGCCACGGGGAAGCATTGGTGGTCTCAGCCCCCCCAAACTAAAATATGAAACACTATAAAGCAGTGGAAATTTTATCAAATTTTCAGAATGTCAGTCCCACTGCGCAAATGCAAAACCCCAATTGAAAACTTTCTGGCGACAATTCTGGTTAAAACCTCACATCCATTCGGGCGATGTATTCGTTGCGTTCGAATCTTAGCAGTATGAAAAAGTCACAAACACGCGAATCGTGAACCCAGCTGTTGCAAGCATTTCAATGCGTTTTACTTGATGTGTTTTGCTCGTGTGTGTGCAGAGATCTTTGCAGCCGTGGTAAGCGAGTCGCAACATGGTCCTCACGTTGTGTTTTATCGTCTTTATGCCGCCACACATATGTGCAGTGTGTTTTGTTTTTTTGAGCACAGATGAGAAAAAGCAGATGTGAAACTTATGAAAATCGGATGCCATGTTTTTTGTCAAATAGTTGACCGTGACGGTTTCGATTGGTTTGTCTGCAAAAACAAATAATCTTCTTCTTGCCAACCAAGTACAATTTCAACAATTCCGTGTCATTGAACGCTTTTACGTCGAAGCCAGCAACAACGCAATGGTCGTGGGGCACTTTAGTAATGATTTACAATTTTTTGTTGATTGAGCTTTCAGAGGGTCAATATCGTCATTTTAGGCTTTGCGCAAATTGTTCAACGTTTTTCCATTTTTCCTCGTAACAGTTGGTGAGGGGGCCTCACAAGTGGACTAACCTAGGGCCTCGCAGTATCTAAATCCGGCCCTGAGTACACGTTAAAAAGTCTGAACGCTTTGCGACGAGAGTGGAACTTTGCCAATATCGGTTTTGTTGATAATATCACACACGGTAAGCTCAAATCACACATCCAGCTAAGAGGGCGCACTACGACTAAGGCCATGTTAGTCAGAAGGCGAGAAATTCTGCTAATCTTTTGTCGACGCCAACAAAAATGTTCTACGAAGAGAAAGCTCAAAATGTGAAAAACCTGCTCTTCAATTCAAGCTTGTCCAATGACGATTTATTGGCATGCAGCCCTGAGTGGAATGTAAATCTATATTCATACTAGGGTTAAAAGAACCCTTTTCTTGCAAAATGTTACGTCATTCATGCACCTCACAACATCCTTATTCCGTTAATCAGGAGTCAGATGGCAGCTACTGCTGTTGCGCATTATGAAAGTAATTTTTATGGCTCCAATTGGACATTATGTCAAGAGCAACAGATAATTGCTGGAATTTGATTTCAACAGAATGAGTACTGTATTTCAATCGATCCATAATAATCTTCCAGATATTCTTACGGTCTTACGAATATACTACGCACACCAAACTCTTGGTGAAATTTGACGCGAGGATCACCCGAGAGTTTTGCAGAAGCCAGCTAAACTCCGGTTGAATAGAGTTGAGCTTATTTGGCGAAACTTAAGAATATATATATTAAATTGTTTAGGTGCAAACACTTCTCTGAGAAGTGTTTCACCTAAACAATTTAATATGTAGCTATACTGGAGAAAGGGCATTTGAAAGAACAAAGAACTCAGCGGAAAAGTAGAGCTATTGCAAGGGAAAATGCAAGCGTACAGGGAAAAAATCTCATTCAAAAGTAAAAGTTATAAAATATGCTTTTTTCTGCTAATTGTTTTTCGAGTGATTTCACCAGGAGAAAAAGCTTCCTCTAAACGACTTAGAATGGTGGAAAATAACTTTTAAACATATTTCTTTTGAAAAATAAGACACGAGCAACCAAGACACCCAATACCTACAGTTCGAGCAACTTACTGCACGTCTTGAACATAACAGCGCATAATAACCTGTAAACAACAATGCCGTACCTAACAAGTTCTCAAACAATGCTTAGCACAAAGCGTGATGCGAATCATAATTACTTCCTTAGTCAAGGCTTTACTCATCAATATCTTGCTTTCCGGCTTGTGCTGATCAAGCTCAGGAATCTGCTTTGTGCTACAACGCAATCATGCTTTAATAAAGCAACGTTGCTGTACATTAAATTTCATAAAAAGCATTTCGTATGGTAACAATCAACAAAAGAAACAAGAATTCAATCGACCATTTGCCCAATTCCACGTATTTAAACAGTATAAAGTTTATTTGTTAACCAAAGTTCTAGCTACTTTTAGGCTTGAACTCAGTTCTGTTGAAAAAAGCATCTTGCCAAACCAAAATACAATTTTTTTTTATTTTTAAGTAAAGCGCGTAGGAACTCCTTCCAAAACTACATCGACTTCTTATTGCATTTTGTCTATAAAATTATACCTTGTTCCATGGATGCAGGTGCAAATATATGCAAAATGTACAAAAAACAATTAGCCCGCAACTATTTTTTGAGTTTTTCCGCCACGATACAGCTGTGAAAGTATCTATGCATGCTTCAACTTGTATATTATACACTACTTGTCTATACACTGCACCACACCCATTTCGGTGCAGATTCAACAGTACTTACCGTAGCATAGAAAACAAGCGACCCAAATATGGCGGCTTCCACCAACGCCTCTGTTTGACAAAACGAAAGCACGAAACAAAAAAGTGGCTTCAGCAAACATCCATGCCCAAGCCAGGAGAACAGCGTAATGCAGCAGAATGGTAGAAGCAAAACAGAATGTTTCATGCTCTTTGCGTTCAATACCAAGAAGAAAGAATATGTTGAGAAGTAATATGGCGAAGCACAAATGAATCATCAGCTGGTGCGGCAATTTGCTTCGAAGCTGTCTAGAAAAGAAAGATGTAAAAATTGCAGATATTTCAGTCTAAAATTCGTTTGCAAAATACCTTTTGTGTTTTCTTTTGTCTTAAGTTAAAAAGCAGTTTGAAGTACACATTTGTAGCAAAAGTTGTCCTAGTTTTAAGGATGTATTTTCGTTCACAACTCTACTTCCTATTGTTTTAAATCAGGCAAAATGTATTGAAATAAAAATGCGAGAAGCTATAAAATAAAAATGCGAGATGCAAAACGCGTGAAATAAAAGTGCGAGAAGCAACTTTATCAAAACTTCAAAGAATCAACGTTTTTAATATTCAGATCAGCCCCACATAAATGCAAACTCGCCATGCTAAAACTCATGTTTTTATTTTTTAACATTGTGATTGAAGTGGAATGTGATTTGAACAATGCGAGAAGCATGCATATAGTTTCATTCTCATAAAATTAGAAGTTTTTTACTGCACTTAGCCTGGCCTATTCAATCAGTTGAACAACTTTTTAAAAATTTTCATCCATGCTCAAGAACATACTGGATAAGCCTTCGTCATGCCTATGCATTTGAACTAGTGTTTCCAATTTGGAAAATAAATCAAAACCCTGTGTTCTGGGTACCTGAGAGAAAAGCTCGAGGTTTTGCGGGTTTTAACAAAAATTAGATTTTGAATGATAATAAACTCAATATTAACAACAATTGGGACCATTTAAAAAAAATTTACGCATGAAAGTTTCATCTCCCTATCAGTTATTCTGTTAAAGCTGCCCTATGACGTCCATAAAGCTTTTGATTTTGATAAACATTATTTCAAATATCTGGCGGTAGCACAAGTTAACTTTTACCGAGTAGAGAGTATTACTTTTTGAAGAACTGCTATGAATCCATTTGATGTAATAGCCTAAGAGTTTAATTATTCAAAATCATTTTTGTTAAACTTAATTTTTCCCCACTTTCATCAGGTCATTATAAAAGCGCCATTTTCGGTTACCAGTGTTATGTAAACCACACCTGAAAAGGCAGCTTCATAAAATAGCCGACATCTTTCATGCATGTACAGTTCAACTTACTGTTCCCAAACTAGGTTTTCTTCAACCCGTTTTTTGCTATTTTCTACTGCCCGAAATCTTGATTATGGAATCCGCTACCCCGGATTTTTTGAGAAAATCTTTGCCCTTAAAAGCTTTTGCATTGAAAAATATAAACCGATTTGGTTTTACTGAAACATGCTATTTATACTATTTCCTCGTTGCTTGGTCAATATTGTTCTATCTTATCGCAATGGCGTTTTTTCAAAGGAATGGTTGAAAAGTTATGCTTTGACTTTAAATGGTTCGGTGCTAAAATTAGTGAGAAACTGTGCTTTAGCATGAAAAACGTGATCAAAACTTGTGTGTTTTCGTTGCCCTTGTGATCTTTTGCTGAAGTAAATTCGTGGTTTTTATTGTTCTAATATTTGTGCTTAACTTGTTTGTACATTTAGTTATTCATGTTTTACAATATTTAGAAGTGGCCCATAGACGGTGTTGATCTGATGGCGATTGACTTTGAAAAGCATTTTGTCACATCGCCGTTTCTTTGTGCAACGTTCGCGTTAATTTCAAGCAATAAAAAGCATTGCTGGCTACTACTAAATTTGGCAGATTTAAGCTGTTTTTTGCTGTTTAGCTTCGAAATTAAGGAGTTACCCAAATGCTTGCAGCGTGATTTTTCGGGATTATTTTTCTTTTCAAACACTTTATTTAAACGCACCTGTGTCGAAAGCCAACAAAAATGGCTTCATGATATCTTTCCTCACAAATTTTTGAACGGTGGCGATGAATCAAGCTATTTTAACATAAAATCATGAAAACTCACAATAATTGCTTTTATAGCAATGAAATCTTTTGAACGACATCTCCCACTGCTGTGCATGCATAATCCGAAAAGAGTTTCAAACTTTCTAAAGAGAACTCGTAGTTGACCATGCAAATATGTGTGCGGAGATTGTTTTCTTGCAACATACACAACCGAAACGTACGCATGGATACGGGCATATTTTACTCTCCTATTTACTTGAAAATGATCAAGTGAAAACGTACTTGAAGTAAAGGTAGATAAAAAGCGTAGAAATAAGGCAAACAATGGACACAGAACATCCAATGACGGTAATGTATGTCAGATAATTAGGTTCGTAATATTCGTCTGTTTCCTGAAAAAATAAAAAAGACAAATAAACTCACTAGTTCTCTGTAACGGATTTACGGAAGCATTATCATGTAGAGCAGATCGATCTTTTCAGTTTTCTGGACAATTTGACTTTTACAAACACGGTTTTGTGACAAATTCTATTCCATGCTATTAGGGTCTTAGAAGAACTCCTAATACCGTCATAAGGAGGGCAATTAAATGCATTAAAAATAGAAGTATAGTCAATCTTAGCTGACCACAAAATCCAGCAAAAATCGTGCAAGTGCAGTTTAAATTTCGTGCGATGTTCAAAACGTATAAGAACAATAAAACCAATGCATCCTCTATTCTTCCCGCAAGCATTTCCAAGTTTCTACGGCTGATTCTTTCAGCTACTTTACCATCTCCCACCAGAAAAAAATTTAACATAGCTCATAATTTTAGCGATGAAGGAAGCTTTTTCAAAGTGGATGGGCACAAGCCGAAGCCAAATACAAAGCAAGCATACTCCAACTTTAGATGTACTGAAATTAATGCAACATGTTTCAACTTAAAGGTATATCGAAACAAACATGGCTAACTGTACTTGTGATGCCAAATCTTTTCTGTCGTTTTCTTCATTTTAAAAAATTTCGTGCGATGTAAGCTTAACTGGATGAAAACATGCATGAAGTTGCCACCCAAATCCTTGAACAAACTCCTTTCAAAGCAATCAATCATCCATAGTATTGCTTGTAACATTACATACATAGTAGCAGAGCCTACATCTAATATAACTACTTCCAACTTAACTCAAACATAGTTCATCCAAGCAACGCTACTGCACTGACTGTCCTTCAGCTTTGTTTACGGATAACTTTATGAAGTAAATTTATTGTACTTGCTTTTACAGTCACGAATTACTTTTCCTATAGTAAAGATTTTTTTGAGTACATTTGATATTCCGTTGCCTTAAATTTAAGTAATTAAGAAATTTTGGAACGTGTGACTCGGATAGACTTTGGTTTAAATCCTATTATTTTAGATAAGTAGTAAGCACTTTTTCATGCAGATGTTATCTACCAGCCTACTGAGTACCGGACTGTTATTACATACTAATAATCCAATGCTCTAAAAAGTGGGCAGGCCAGGCCCACCAGTTTAAAAAGTAGGTGAGCCATGTCCCACCCCGCTCACCCACTTCCTCTATTACTGCATAATTTTAAGACTAGTGCTACATCTTCTTTCAAAACTTTAAAAATGTAAACGTCATATGCAACTCACCAGAAGTATTGCGAAGTTAGTCATGTGGTTACACTGACATGTAACTGTCACCTGGCTAGTGTTGAACGTCAAATCAGTTAAACTGCATCCAGAATCCGACCACCTTCCATTGCTTCTTTCATTGTCAAATTCCCAGTAAACGCATCTCACAACTGTTTCCCAGCTCGAAGTTTCACCAACCGAAACATGTCTACCAACGTGGTCCCAAACGTTGGAATCCCAATCCGACCAAGGAGATGAAATCTTAATTTCCTTTGAGTAGTTGATTGAACTTGAGGTAAAGAAATGTTCAATGATTACAGGGGATTGCAGGTTACTCATAGGCACGTTCTTGACGTCGACAGATATCACGTCGCTAACCACATCTCTCATAACATGACGTCTTGGTCCTTCTCCAAACCATGAGCTTTCCATGCCAAATTCCTCCACAAACAAACTCGGTCGTTTGTAGATGATCGTGTTAATTTGAACTGAAGAAGAATTTGCCCGTTTTGAAGTTTCACGAAGAAGTGAGTCAGACAAAACTACAGAACTAGAACGATCTTCATTCAACCACGCCGTTTTTCGAAGTGTTGCCGAATGGCGGTTGCCATTTTCGATAAACGAGAAGTTTCTGATATTGATTGCCACGTTCGTTTGAGTCACAGTGTGGTTACCCTGCACAGAATAAGTTAAATTTGTAAAATCACTGAAATCTTCGCTTGTGATTTACTAGAATGATTTTGGGTAAATATACAAGGCAGTGAACCGTGGCTGAATTCAAGCAGCAAATTAAAACGAAGAAAATAATGCTTTGCATAATTATTTCTGTTTGATTATCTTTGCTTCTTCGCAAACAAACCACTTCCTCTTATCTTTTTTGGGCAACATATTTACGAAAATAAGAAAGGTGATTTGTGGTGTGTGACTCCGCTGGTTCTTCCTCAAAAATCAAAAGAAAGAAAATAGCTGGCATATTGTCAGGCAGAGCAAAGCCTCCATATACAGCCTTTTTTAACAGTGGCTTGCAATATGTCTTACTGTTTTAACAGGTAGAACGCTTTGGTTAAAACCGCTTAGTCATCTGGGAAAAAAGCATCAGTTAAAAAAAACGATTATACTTGCTGAGATTGCAGTGTCGAAGTTGTCTAATGTTCGAGTTACTGCGTAAATGACGTTTTGCTCCGGAATGTAGCCATAGTCCATCATCAAAGATGAAACATCCAGAAGATTGTTAATTTGGTATGACAGCTTATTCACAGTAGATTTGCTGGAAACGTTCAGTTGCGACAACTGCTGTATGGATCTGACCAGAGACATTATCTGGTTCGGAGTGTAAGTTCGAGGATCTGGAATCAATGATTACTTTGTATTCATCAAGCAGATACCAGAACTTGTGTGCGAAATAAATATGGTTTGTTTTGTTGTTTGGTTACGGTTGAACAATTTCTGAGCACCTCAAAAATTTTAACACCTGAAGCAACTTCACTAAACTTTCAAAAAGGAAAAAATATGACGCGATTTTGCTACACGCGAAAAATATATCTTGTAAATTTATATAATCGCATCATAAATCGACATTCAGAACTTTTTTCTTCTTTATACTGCTACAAAATGAAAATTACAAACAGTTCAAAGAATGCATACCTTGGTCTTGGCAAATGAAGTAACGCGGCAAATCACAATAAGTGTCGTCCCACTTCCAGTAATAAGCTCGCCACAATTGTACACAAAATGCACCGGCCGTTGCTGGTTCATTTGGAGCCCAGTTGCTATATCTGCAAAGACAGTTCAAGGAATGCATCTGATCCAAGAATATAATATTTTGTTTTATGGGGAAACAAAACCACTCACCTAACACAGCTGTTAACAAACACACTGGAGCGCTGCAAGTTCTTTTAACTGGAGTACGCAAACTTCCACTTTGTAGTGGAAGCACATAAACAGTTTTTCCGTGAAGACGGAAGTCTGTTCATGTGTCAGCTGCCAATTCAGCTGACTTAAAGTAAAAGTTACTATATAGCAAAAACAGGATGCTTCTTACCAGAACCAAGACCTTTTCAAACAGGTCAGAGTGCCAAAAAGCACTCAGAAGAAATCATCAACAGATTACTGCCCTGTTTGCAGATGCGGCCAAATCAATGGAACTTTGTAATGACTAGTCCTTTCAGTTTAAATGTAGGCACGTAATTTTAGTTTATATGGTTGAGGAATTCTGTTCGTTTACCGATAAGTGTTTGAGTCATCAAAAAGCTCTAGAAAACTTTTAAAAAGCTTTATTAACTCTTATACTGCTTAGAAACACACGATGATTTTGATCTGAGGGGTTGTCATTACAGTAACTGAACGCCTATACTTGCTGCTTAGCGGTTAGTAATCTAATATACTCAAAAAATGTTCACATCAGTAAATAAATATCTTATAAATTTTGGTCAAAAATCTTGTTTATGGAAAACTTGCTACTGACATGAAAGAACCAAAGAGGAGCAACGAATATATACACTTACTGTACAGGTTCCAGTGGTTCGTTGTTTTGCCAGTAAGGCTGCTTTGTTGTCTTATTTAACTTGAGACCAATCCATACACCATCAGACACATACTTGCTGTCCCATTTCAATGTCTGTTGTAGAAACCTGCACGGAAAAATCACAGATTTACAAGGTGACAACATTGCTTTTATGAAAACCTATAGGTTTCTTGTCAAATATTTTCACAGTCAGCTTGCTGTTAATTATCATGACGTACAGGTTTGATCCAGGAAGTAATTATCTAAGACGATGTGCTTTTATTTATTTTTCATCAAGAGGCCTAGTTTACGATGAAACTCACTCTCGAATTTTTGCAGGTTAATTTTCTGGTAGTTATGAAAAAAATGTTCTACACCTGCCATACTGTAGATTGCCGTGCTTAAAACATATGGTAGTTTAGTTGCCTACAATCACAACTTTGTTGATGACTTTTTCATTCAAACAAAACAGATGGTGCTTCTGATGACTCAAGCGGTAATAAAAGCAGGTTCTTATCAATAATATCAGTTGCAGAAGTAATCAGTTTCAGGCGCAATGAGCTGTGCTTACGTCTGTAAAGAAAAGATTGTTAAACAGCAAGAAAAGTTGGTGCGTTTCACTCGACAACAGAAGAGCAATATGCTGAGATAACACAGAACATATTTATCAACTCCACTGCCACAAAGGTAAAAATCACGAAGTTTATTTTTCGTTACACGAATATATAATCATCTACTTAAACACCAAAAGGCCAGCTTGAGAAAACAACCTGTATATGAAATTCCCGATGCTGCCATTTCTCACTTCTAAGAGAGATGCGTTTTCTGCTCGACAGGCTTCTGTTGCTTTAATATGCGATGTTTTTTGGGTTGAAAGCCTGTACCTGAAGCCGCTGTAAGAGTTGGAAGCCTGAAATTTGGAAACTTGAGATGACGTTAAAATAACGTCTCCCACTGCTGCTTGATGATCTGCACAAACATGTTCATTTTCATGACACAACATGCGATTTCTACGTGTGAGATGTTTGCTTTTGCACAATAGTCTGCGAAACGTGTCACAGATGTGTTAACCCGAGAAACACTATGCAGTAGCGTCCAATATTGTTTGGTAATTGTATGAGTGTGCGTCAAACGCAGCAACATTACAAGGTTGGTTTAGCTTTTAAACATCGAAGTGATGACATTAAATCTATTTGACCAGGTATGCTTACACTTTCATTTGACACTAAAGGAATGGAAAAAACTTACCTTTAATAAAAAGAAAAATTATAAACAAAGTACAGCTCATTCTGGTTACTTAAAAGGCACCTGCCAACGTTAACATCACCATAATGAGGTTTTCCTTATATTTCTAATGCACCTACTCTCGAACCAAGGCCATGTTTTTAAGCAGACACCACTTGAGGAAAAATTTGAAACAATGCTCGAACACAGGGGTTCCAATCTGAGGTATATGTACCATAGGAATACATTTGCCTATCTGAAGGGATACGTTTAAGGTTGACAATAGAAGGTAAAAATATATTTACATATTGTTTATTTCCAAATATTCTAAACTACAAAAGTCCTATTAAAAATTCAGTGTATTTCTGTTATTTTACTCAGCCTTTTTTTCATAAGAAATTTTAGGGGTACATGCTTATCTGTCGAAATGCTGAAGGCGTACATGGTCAGAGAACGGTTGGGAACCCTGCTCTAACATTTACAAAAAAACGAAAGAAACGCTAGCTGTCTTAAATGAAATCGCTTAAGTACACTAGCTCAACTTGCAAAATTACGGCAGCATAGTGTTTACCCACACTAAATGTAGAAATAACCACACAGTTTTAAATCTTTGAAGGAAAACCCAGGTTCAGCAACTTGAAACAAATGCAGGCTATTTTTGCAAAATAATTGTTTCGTAAAACAGTTATCTTCGTTTCTTAGCAAGCTTAACTCAGGCTACAATTTTCGCAATTGAATCTCATCAAATTGATTTACTGATCCAAACTTAGTTTCAAAATACCAACAAAGAAGGCACAGAATATAAGGTTTGAGCCTGCGGTGAAAAATATGTGTGAGAGGTAAGCTGCAATTCGCCTTTGTGGTGCTGATATAACGTCAATGACAACTTCCAGTTGGGTCAAATACGGGTACAAACAATATTGTGATATGTAAACTTCAGTATATTTTTTAGTATCTTGTTTTAACTTCCCGAACCAAACGCAGTGCAAATCGCAAAACATGAAACTTAGACACAAAAAAGTCGACTGAGTTTGTGGAAAGCTTTTAACTTGTTTCAGGTCCAGATACACGTTTACCTAAACTCTACCATAAGATGTATTTTGCTACAAGATCAGTCTAATTATTGTGCATGATGACTTCTCAACAACATAAAAATATTCTTATTTATTTTTCTGGTGTAACTGATCAGTTGGCACTGCTCAAGTTTTTGACAAAATCATCGTTTATCAGAATTACAACATTTGCCTTTTCGTGGAGTTCTTGTTCGTCACAAACCACGGTTCGCCTAAACTCGACATGTTCTAGCTTAGCATCAGTAAGTGACGCTGCAAAATTGTCCAGCTTGTAGATGATTGTCATAATGCTTATATGACCCGTACATGTCCCTATAAGGGCTAAAGCTGATTCACGGCTGTTTATCACGAGGTCGGTGCAGAAACAATTGCGTGGCCGATGGCGCATCAGCTACAGGTGATTTCCTTTGTCCGGCCGTCTTTGCAAAACGTTTTGCCTTCCCCCAGTCACTTTGAAGCACAAGCAACACAGTAGAACATTGCGCTTCAGCAGCTTGCGGGTCGTTCGAAAGTCCCCTGTAATGATGACCGTGCTCACGCAATTGTGACTGGAGTTCCCACGGTTGCTTGAAGGAGAGTTGGCTTGATCAGCTCTAAAAATTAACAATTCGAACGCGATTGAACTGGCTGCACCAACTGACTAAAGCTCCCTCTTTGAAAAACAGAAGACCAAATATAACTAGTATTTTATGAGCTAACGTAATGCGACAAAATGTACAAGGCGAGTAACCTATGCACGGCACTGCACGGTCATTACATTCACCCCATGTCTTGGTCGACCCACTCACTTTTCAAAATTTTTCACTGAGTAAATAATTGAAAAGACGTTTGGTGGTACAGAACTTGAAGATGGCTAAAGAATTTCTGATTGACTTCTATCCCGTTTTCCTTGACTAATTGTACAGTATATCATATTATGTACAGTACATCTCGTATTCGAAATGTACATCGTGCCGAGCATAAAAATATTTTTCAACTGCATTTGCCTATGAAGCTGCATTACGCTTGCAGTAAAAATGTTTAGGATTTGCGTTAGTAAATCATAATATTAGTAAGGGATTTTGCCATTTTGTTAATTTTACACGCAAATTTTAACACGAAATTCCTAGAATAGTTTTAGGGTAGTATCACATAGCTTCACGCGTAGTGGGTTGCGTACTTGACAGTACACATGTGAATCGAATGAAAAAGTATAAAAAGTATGCATTCTCGGATGCCGCAAGCTTTGTGCAGGTTAAAAAGACACATACTGTTGTCCAGAATCAAGCGGACAGTTGTTAATTGTTGAATGATTTATGGTGGTATGAACATCACCATCAGACAAATGTTTTGTCTTACCAAGCGCAAACAGATTTAAAGTGTTCACAACTGCACAACCAGTCGTCAACAGAATAGAAATGAACTGAAATTAGGAGCTGAAGCAGAAAAGTTTCAGTTACCCTCCTTTGCTTTTAAAAATGATCCAGTCGTTTCAACGTGCAGAGGAAATACATAAAATGCAAAAACGTCTGTTGGCGAACTCGCTACTACCGCTTGTCGCTTTGCCTGATGAGACTTCAATGCCAAATTTTCTGGAAATTCATTAACGTTTTCGAGCATAACAATTCATCAAATGTTTTCATGTTTGTTGATCCAACATGAGTAACTTGAACACAACGACGTTCTCAAATTTTTTTAAAGACGGATGTTAAGACGCCGCGCTTGTCCCTCGTTTGATGGCGATTTGTTTCCTTAGCAACTGCGACGTTTTACTTTTTTGATATTTTCAAAGATGTGAAGTCAATAACTTTGGCCCTTTCAACTATACTCTTGAAAATCTATTGGCTAAAATGCACTTTTGACTATGTTAGCTGTCAATCGCGTGCATGACATCTTCCAGACCCAAACTAAAGCATCGCAAACTGACAACTCATCACAACTTTTTTATGCTACCAGTGCATTGAACGTAATTTAAAAAAGGGTCATTTGCTGAAATAATTCCGGAATCAGTTCATAATAGACCAGATCATAATAGACCACGTTCGTAAAAGACCCGTTCATAACAGAACACGTTCATAACAGACCGTGTTCATAACAGACCACATTTCAAAAACAGACCACGTTCATAACAGATCAGTTTATAACAAGCCTATACATAACCAGGGCCAAATTAAATGGGATTGAAAGCAGGGGAGTAACGAGGTTAGATGGCGCCCAGGGCAAGAAACAAGTTTTACCCCCTATATTCGAACCTGAGGTCTTTTGGAGACAAATGTACTGCATTGAAGGAAGTACTTGTGACTTTGTTGGGACTTTTCGGGGCCCCCGCATTCATTCGGCGCCACGCAGTGATTCGGCGCCGACATAGTGGTTCGGTGCCCGGGGAATTGTACCCCCTTTGACCCCTCATTACGCCCGTGGCTGAAAGAGGTAATTGTCCCGCGCCCACGCAGTGAAAATCAGTTTTTTGTTTCATGTTAATTAGTGCTTTGCAAAAATTGACACTATTTTCAATTCTTTTGTAGTTTTTCCCACTATCGTTTGTTTTACATGAGTCAGTGACATCTACAGCGGAGTTCTAGTTATGCCTGACATGAGTATATCTCTTAATTTTAGCAACTTGTGCATCACGTCATTTGCATCAAGCTAAAAAATTAAACTACATTCTGGCTGAGTAGATCCTGAACAGAAGCTGAAATGCTTGGTAAGTTCTTGCCTCCAGGCAAAATGATATATTCGCGAAGTAGCATACGTATTGAATAAATAGAAACATCTCTTTTGCCATAAACGAAAAATCTGCAGAAAAATTTCAGCATTCACCCCGTGTTTCGCATAATATCTACGTCTACGTGACTACGTCTTATGTAGACATAGACGAATTCACCGCGACAAGCTGTTTGAAACAGCTGTTGGTGCATGGTCCGTAAGGTTTTGTTAAGCGTAGAAAGAGTAAGTACGGACCTAGAGAGCAGTCTGCAAGGAACTGCTAGCATGCTACGGGAAATGACGAGATCGACTGTACTGTAACATCTGGAACTCAAAAGCGCAAGGTGGCTACGGAGAAAGAACAAAAATATCTAATGGTATTAGGCTATTAGCTGAAATGCCGCGACTGAAACTTTTTCTCAGCAAGACAGTCTTCACTTAAGAACTTTCTGGACTCCTCCGTGATGAGTTTGGCAGTTTTGAAAGGAGAGTTGGTGGCATATGAGGCAAGCCGCACACGAGTGCATGAAGTAGTTGGAAACAAAATCAAGATTTATTAAAAAACATTTTCGTCTGTCCTGGTTTTGTTTAGTTTATGCTGCTTTTCAAATAATGGGTGGTTGGTAACGCGGTTTTCGTCGCAACCGGGATTATTGTATGGCATACTGAACGTTATGCACGTTACGGTAGCTAAATTAACATTGGACTGGAGTGTGTCACACTGTAAACACAGCACACGAAGGACATGTTTAAATGACATTTTACGCACCAAACACAGCATACTTAAACTCGTTTTTACGAATTTTATATATGAGCGCCTTCGTGAACTCGAAACGTCATAAGCCGAGGAGCACCTGAACTACAGTAGCTGAGACGAGGGAGCGCAGACCTCGTTTTGTGAAGCTGCGCCATTCATGTGAAGTTGCGCCAAGCAAGATTCATTGTTGTTTTACGCAAATAATCCTTGCCAGCTCCACACGTCTGAATTGGTGAATGCCAACTACATACCTAACGTTTATGTCGCCGTGGTGGAGGTAGCATTTGTAGCACCCTCGGAGAAGTGCTTATAATGGTATGTTAAGTAGCAAAAAGCAATCATTCTACAATACTCTGTGCTTTTAGCGTCGTTACCGTAAAGAGTAACAAAAGGCGGAGTTGCTTCACAGCACGGCAGAACCCTGTAGTTCGTATTTTGCTGAAGTAATGAATCACCAACAACACATGCTACTTTCCTGTGAGTCTTCAATTATACAAACAGTCTTATTTATAGATAAAATAAATTATCTCTTATGAAAAAATCGCTTATGTATAGGTCTATTATGAAATAGTCTGTTATGTAGCCCACTGGTCTACTAAGAACGTGGTCTTTTAAGAACGTGTTTTGTTATGAAATAGTCCAGTGGTGGCGAACCTTTTATAGACTGAGTTCCTGAACAGCAACTCTTAACTCGCGTATGTATTTCAAAGTGCCAACAAGACAATTTAACCTGAATGGGCTAACTATGTTTTACGCTAGAAAAAAACTTATGCACTAACATCGTTTGTCTTTAAAAAAAACACACAATAACAGAGCTCCCAAGATGCAAACAGTTTTTTATTGAAGGTAAGAGTTTCCATTTCGCATGCTTTTGAAGAATTGTCGAACCTTGACTCATACAGTATTTTGCTAGTTTGAGAGAAACAAATGTAGCACTCAGGCCGTAGTCTGTTTTTGGTGTCAGATGTGTAATATTCACAGCTCGAAACAGCTGCTTGCACGCATGCGATGATCCAAACAAAGTAAGGAAAGCAATACCAATTGCTTTCAGTGACTTAAAGTCATCTGGCAGAGAATTCCAAACTTCAAGAATTTCATTTTCTGAACTAGCGTGCTGTCATTTGGTGCTGCGTCGCCTCAGCCTCTTGAAGAGAGAGTCGAACCTAAGACCATCAGCATAACATGAGAGCAATAGAGTTTCCCCACTCGACTAGGTTCACTCTACTCTTCCTGCTACAAATTCAACGTTATATGTGGCAACGTTATATCAACACCACACATTCCTTTTATCTTCGAAAGTGTTTCACGCATGTCGTAGAATTTGTTATCCAGATACAGTTTTCTTAAAATTCGAATAGCTCCATTTCTAGATTTTCTTAATGTCATTACAGGTAGTGTAAGTAGGAAAAATCAAGTTACTCAAATTTGGCTTGATCTGGAAAAGTAAGAAAATGTAGGTTTGTCTCCATTTCAAGAACGTGTAAAAATATTTTGCTAAATTCACGTTTGCAGCTGCTACAAAGTTAGAAAATTCTTCGTAGATTTCTTGATGGCTTGTAAGCCTGTCTACAAATGCTGTAGAATTTTGTAAATGCATTTTTAGATTTGGAAAATATTTCAGCTGCCCAATTTCAAG
>JGI24158J21664_10001037_pt1 | contig 29453 bp, 22 predicted proteins | sample Ectturendosymbi3_FD_21664 | JGI IMG/M metagenome (IMG submission 21664)
TGGCAACACGGATTTCCCGGCGTGTGAATTTCAAATCTGTGGCAATTTGGATTCACTGGATTTGCATCTTGCAATAATCCATTATGCCCGACGCTAGCAAGAAAAAACACTCCAAAACCAAAACCGCGCTGAGCACATAACAAGTTGCTCAGAAAATCAGAAAGAGCATTCAGAAAAAATTTGGCAACAACTAGTAACTAGTTTATCAGTTGCATATGGTACGTCCCGCACTATGCTAAATAACAACCCCTGTCCCTGCAGAGAAACCTACAACCAAGTAAAACGTGTCCGGGTACAATGACCAACCAGCACCAGTCCCTGCTTCTGCTAAGCATTCGCCAAACATAGCGTTTTGTCGCGTTGGAGCGGGTTCCACTTTTTGAACAGGCAGAACGAATAACGTGTGCAGAAGAAGTTCCCTGTGTTTCACAGATACCCAGCTCCTTGGAACAGCCGACTTGAGCCAGTTCACCGGATGCTGCGTCACTCTTCTCTCCTTCACCTGGCACGTCACTTCCTGGACCATCTTGAACACTTTTGCGGCTGATGGCTTGAAGCCATCCACGTCCTTCGCTTTTCATACGGCCACCACCGGGCCGCCATTGTCCAAAAACGACTCGTTATACGAGGGTGGTGGACGCATGTCGCTGTGCGACGCGATCGTACCTGTGCGGTGACGATCGGATTCCGAAATCAGCCGACTGTGGTGCTGGTGATGGGCGTGCTGCGACGGGTGCGAGATGGGCAGCAAAGTGACTTGCTGCATCGGCGTGCCACCGCGGACCGGCGTTATGGGAGGGGACTGGTACTTCTTGGTGTGCCGACGACGCCTGTATACTCTGTATCCCAAAAAAGCGATCAGGACGACGAAAAGAACAGCGCAGGCTCCGAGCACGATGCCGATCACCAGGCCGTTGCTCGACACGACTTCTTCTGACGGTGTGTCGTTGCTGCTCACAGGCTCGACTCTCTGGGTGGTAGCTGCAAAGCAGAGGACAGAACTTTGGTAAAAGCAGAGAAGCGTGAACGCTAGATCCGTTACGCGTGATCAGTTTTGCGCAATTAATATTAAGCAAACTTGTGGAATTTGAAAGCATACAAAGTTAGGAACCACGTCCTAAGTTTGGATGGAAATTCTTGCAGCGCTTCTGGATGACCCTGGTTGGTCCACTTGTAAAATTAACTCCTCGTTTAAAGCGGTTGCATAGCGCGATGGGTGGGAGTTCTGAACCTTTCAAGGAAAGGGTTTGTCGTAAAAATTTTGAAAGACTTCCAAGGCACTTATTGCAAAGCCCAAGGCCCCGTGCAAACGTATTTTCATAACAGCACTGTCCTTTCAAGCATTTCAAACTCCTAAACAAATATTTCTTCACACACACAACGAGACAATTTAAAGCAAACACACGCGCAGCCCCAACCCGGACCCAGGGAGTGTTTCCGAAAACAAAAATGAAGATGCGACGCCCCTTGCTCAATGTAAAAACATATTTAAAAATGTTCCAAATGCGTTTCTGTTGATCTTGCGAAATCCAACGTCTCACTTACGAAAAGTACGCACCCAGAAACTTATGGACAACAATAGCAAGATCTCGTGAGCTCGGGACTCAAAGTATGAATCAACGAAATAAAGCTACGGGCGCTGCCGGGCCCGGCCCGCGAAAATGCAGATGCGCCCATAACAATCCGAAACGAACCCAGCATGATTACCCAGGGGATGAAATCGCCGGAAAACTTACAGCGTTGGAAAGTTGACAACGGCCGAGACAACACACGCGGAACGCAATGCGAGGCATTCGCAGCATCCCTTTCTGCGTAGCGCACCGTGAATAAACAAACAAGTATAAACGGTTACCGGCGAGTCGCCAGAATCGCGACGTGTACTGTTTGCAAGACTTTCGCCGACGCAGGCGCAAATACTGCGCGTGTTTTGGTTCGCAACCCGGAGAAGAAAAAGAAGCCGACGTCGAACAAAACCTACGGGTCGACTACACGTTGGTAGGAATTCCCGCATTCGGGGAGCGGGAATCGTAATCTAGACCGTGGTTGAAGTTTCGACAAGACGACTGCAGTTGCTCAAACAAACAAATACTGACGCAGACAATCGATGTAGAGTTGGTAGTTCTAACTAGCGGCGGCAGCGGTTGCTAAGCGATGCGGGAAATTCGCACCGGCGCAGACTGTTGTCAAACGCTGCGAAACGCGAAACCAACGGGTGTTAGAAAGTGATGGCGGCGGCGACGTGTTATATTCTCACGAGCGGTGTGCCGTGTACACTTGCGACAAACCGCATTTAAAACCGCGACAAACGCCCTTTCACCCCTTTGTCGGTGGTCCTGCACCCCCGCCGCTAAACAACGTCACGCGTAATTTGCTCAACAGCATTTGACAAAAGTGCACGCGGACTCAAAAGCTCAAACGGTTGAGGCTGGTAATAAACAGTGATGAATCCCTGGGTTTTTGGAAGAGACAAACAGCAGAGTTGGTACAACAAAGCAGATCCGGAGTGAATGCATTGTGTCATGCGATGGGACATGCTTTCTCGGAACAGTGATTCAACACCTGCATTTGTTCCGAAGCCGTTCAACAACACCTGCTATTTTTAAGGATTCTTTCGTCACCAAAAACCTATATCCTCAAAGAAAAGTGACGCAAACTGGTTCCCAGTGATGGGCGCCCAACCACCGCTTTTCTCCCAAGTCCCGTGTGTTCAACAAAACTACGGTCGAAGAACATCGGTCAAAATATTGCCAGCGCCCCTGTTCAGGTTTAACTTCTACTTTTATAATTGAAATTGATGTGTGGAAGCATCGAACACAACCCCCGCTCGAGTTTCTATCCCAAACAAGTTTTGTGCCACAGGCGACGACACTGTAAACTGGAAATTTGAAAAATGCGTCGTTTTCGAGAAGCGACAGTCTCCGACTTGGGACGCACCTTTCAAAACCGATTTCGTTACAGAACAAAAAATAGCCAGCAAACATAAAACTTTTTCAAAAAAAAGAAAGAAAACTTACTCTTTCGAGTGACGGAAGAATGATGATTCGATTGTTGGGGCTGCTTCACAATAGGCGGTCTGACCACAGGCACCTCAGTGCTTGGTCTGACGACTGGTGGTGGCTTTGGTTTATTGGATGCAGGCTTCGTTTGGTCTGAAAGAGAAGAACAAGTTTAACCACGGAAATGACGACAATTTTTGTCTGTGTAAGATCACAATAACGCAAAATACACTGGCTCTAGCCTGGAGTCTAGTTAGATCACGAGGATAATTAGCAAATTGCTTGAAGCATATTTTCATGATTTTATTCGACCGATACCCCAACACCTATTGCGTGCATCTCCCAAGATGTTGCCACCCACCGCAAGACGCGGCTGTATTGGCCCCAAACACCGAAGCATCGCTTGATTGTTCGCGCTATTCACGGCCTCCCCACAAATCGCACCGGCGGCCGATTGCAACATGTAGCATTGCGGCATTGTTTATTTTGCCCTGTGCGGATTAAGTCACGTTTTCGGGCGAGGACGCCTGAACAGGCCGCGCATTCGATTGTGGCCAAAATAAACGTCACAGCGCTGGTGGACGAAGTCAAAACGTACTTAGAGCGGAGCAGGAGTTCCGCAGTTTATGCGCAAAGGACATTATTCGCATAAACAGGCCACGATGGGATGAACCCACATGAATTGCACTTGGCCGCAGCAAAGCGGCTTGGGCAGGTGCATCGGATTTGGTGAAAACACAAAACAACAGGAATTAGTGCGACCTAACTTGTCCTTGCAGCATTGAGAATGATGACCCATCAGTGAAGACCACAGTAGTAAACCTTATGCTACAACAAAGCGGCTTACGATGAGCCGAAGAAGTACACTGAGGGGCCTTTATCCCCTTCCCTCAGGTGCACTGAGGGAGCTTTATTCTCTTAGTTTCCTGCTGGTCTCAGTGATGTTCCCCCACCATTTTTTCGCTTATTCAAGTCGTGTTTGCATCGGAAGGGGGTTGAAGCCCCTTTGCCCCTCTTAGTCTTGCCATACAACGAGATTACCTCACACATTTTTTCAAGTCAGAAACTTCCAGAAATTTTAGCCCACAGCAGCAAGTTGTGCATTTCCCTGAATGGACCTCCAACAGACTTCCGAAAATAAAATCGCTATTTATGAAAACGCCCTTGTGACGGAAATGCATCGTCTTTGAAGCGGTTGCTTGCCACGTCATAGTCAGTCATTAATACGCAAAGGGTATAAAGGCTCAGTTGATTGTACTTCTGAAAACTGAACGGCCCGAACACATATTACAGTCGCCGGCAGGGTGTTGTAACGGACCACACAAGAGGTTTTCGAACAGCGTTTGGTTGCATTTAACTGAGGAGAGTATGATTCATTGGAGCCTCGAGACGTTTTTGACAAACCGCGCCGTGATGCAACTTGACATCTTCAGCGTTTTTCGCGCAAAAATCTGATATCGCCGACGAACATTGACAAGAACGGGCCTTTTTCCCAAATGGTGCGCGCGCGTAAGTTCAGTTCATTTTTCGTCACAATCCCTTTTTTCTCCCCTCGGAACGTCGCGAGTGGCCAACGGGGCCCATCACCGGTTGCTTGCGTGGGGAGGCACCCAGTCACATGCACGATACGAACAAAATCTCAAGTAGGAAAAGCGTCTTTTTAGGACAAAAACGCAAATTCGGGTGTTCTGCAAAAAATGTCTGCGTTTCATAGAACTGAAAAACCTGCCCTCAACTCAAACGTTTCGCAGAACATTCTCCAACTTGCTCTTTCGTTGCCTGGTAATCGAGGGTAAATGCACAGAAACAAGCAACATGGTTCTTAAAAATTTTGCCAAACAAACCGATTGTGATTTGATAATTTGATATTTTCATGCAATAAAACCACGTGTTACAAGCCATACACTTGCCTAAAGCTGCGCCACTCCAGCAACGTAGTTCGGCCGGATGCCAGACTACGTTATGCATCGGTGGTTATACTACTTCTGAGACTGTTTGGTTGATTGCGAGACGCAAAAGCATTCGCGAGAAAATTGATTATTTTCATAAAAACGTCTGATTTTCAAGAAAATTTGATTGATCATTTCCGACCGCGTTCACCAGGAGTTAATCAGATTAACTCCAAGGCGCAGGTGTAACGGTTCGTGAGCGTTAAGTTGTTACCATGAGAATTTTCCACGTCATAATCCGCGTTTGTTGATCAAACAAAAGATCTAGGCCCACTGCTGGAAGTAAGATGAATTTTCATGGTACAGTGCTGTGCCATTATTGTTTTAAGGTGATTATGGCCGGTATACACGAACAGGCTGACCACCTGTGTTTTTCTTTGCACAAGAGCTTCTTACATACATGCAGTTAACTTTGCAAGGCGTATGCTGTAGAACATTGTCTGCTGTGGAACTTGATTAGCATTTCATTGGTTACATCAGCAGCCAGTAATCCTATTGCCTCTCTTCTGGCTTATGCACAGTACATACAAGTTTCTAGTACTGGATATATTGCTTCATAAATGAGCTAAGGTCATTACGTGTTTTTTCGCCTCACAAATGAACGCAAGCACCATTCGTTGAGCAGGCGGCCGGAAACAGCGGAATTCGGTGCTTGACGCGAATGCAAATGTTTACGCTTTTCAGTGATATCTCAGGAGTGTTTGTTTTACGAAAATCGCTCTTGACAAAGTTTGCTTTAGGGGGCGAGGGAGGTTGCAGCACTTTCGTGAAGTCGGGGCGAACCTGACAACCGCAGAACCGTGCCAGTTGGCCTGGCGCAAATCAAGCAGGGCATAGATAAGCGCTTCGAGTCGAACTTCAGGTGCTGACTAATAAACTGCATCGGTATCGTGCAGTGACTCACTCGGGAAACTTTGCTTCCAAGCATTTGCACAAGTTTCGAGTGTGTATACAACCCTGGCCGGCTCCTGGGTAAACCCACTGCCCTAAGAGCAACGGGCTTACTACACTTAGGGAATTGAAACGCGTCAGTCAGATCGAAATCGCAATCACAAAGACGCAAATCACAAAGACTTGTTGCACCAAGCAGGATTCGTTGCAATTTTTTCGCGTTTTCGAATGATGCCCAGTGCTGTGCACTTTGGTCAAAGGTATGGCGCGAAAGTCAAGTTAATTGCCTCAAGCGATGCTTTACACAAAACCGTGGGAGTTATCACAGCTGCTGCAAAGGTTTTCAACAGATAAAAAAGGCAACTTCGCATTTTTAGCTTTGGGTAATACCAGCCTGTTTGATGTTACTTGGTCGAACCTATGTTCATGGTGGTCTTCAGTTGAAACTTCACCACGTAAAATCGGCAAAACGTTGTTTTTTTGCAATTTTCACGAAAACGGTTTTGGAAACGCAAAAAAGGAAAAAATGCAAAGAATAATAGCGAATCCAATGAGACATTTTTGGCGTTTTGAAGTTCCTAATGGCTGTATCAAAACCGATGTCTTCTTGGCCTTTTGTTATTGCAAATCTAAGCAGCTTTTAAAGACAGCGTTGCTAAACACTGAGTTTACTTTTACAACCCCTAGGAAGATTTGGCAGTCAGTTTTTGCAGAGGCTGCTCACAAAAATGGCGAAATGAGGGTACTTAGCTCAGACGGTGCTTATGTAACTTTGAGGCCCTACTTCAAGCCCAGACAAACTGAAATGAAACGAGTAAACCGTGCACCGGAGGCAATTGCACTTAAAACAATCCCAGTCATCAGAAAAGAGAGCACTTGTCAGTAGTCCGTCAATAGCGATGTTTAAACACCGAATGCAAGTCAGGTGAGTGCAAAGACGGAGCTGAAAAAGGACGGCTGTAAAAACAACCTTCTTTGTTTTCGCGCTACGGCTGCCAAAACGTGACCAAAAATGGCTCACTGGTCTGTTCCAGGCCACGTGGGCCCTGCATCTTCGCGCCCCGGCCGACAGTGCTGATGGACATGAGCGACACTAACGAGCCATTGTAGAACGGCGCTTGCCAGGCAGGTGTGGTATTGTTATTGCTGCTAACTATCGATGGTGATGGACACTACAAACGAAGTAAAATGCATTTTGATTGTTCGCTGCATCCAAGCGATTGTTTGCTGCGAAACATTTAGTGAACAATTTAGATGAGGAGATTAACTCCACGTTTTTGCTTCTTCATCACTGTAGCGATTTCCCACCTTCAAACAACATTTACAGTTCAATCATCATGAAAATATCACTTCCTGAAAAGTGATCCAAGTTGAAATGGAACCCCAGACAAGGCCTATTTTTGTCCTTAGCCGATGATTACCGTCGAAACTAAATGGAGTTGATTCCACATGCACTCTCGTTGACGTGTTTTTATATTTAAATACCAGTTCAATTTTACGAACACATGTGTCTGAGCAAGTGAAACTAAGGGTGGTGCAATGATTTTTTGTTTTTAACAGTTTGTGAAGTCAACTCCAGCACCTGAAAATGTTTTCGTTGTTTTCAGATTTGTTGTACAGGAGCAACAGTTTACAGACCATTGGAAAATATTACGAGAATTAAGACTTTTTTCTCAGAACAAGGAGAAAGTTGTGGGGTGGAAGTGCATATCAACTGGTGGATCATCAAGTTTACAGCTTGTTTTTCAAACACCTGCACTATAATAAAAACAATTGATTCATATCACAAACACCTGGCGTGGTCATTTCTGCATTAACTGCTCTCTTGATGAATGCACCTAGATTACAGATTTATCACACTTTTCCCAAAGAAAGCTTGGGTGACGTTTCCATCACCAAGGCGGCCTGGCAACAAAATTGGCATTTTACCATCATCTCGCTCAAACAGCAACCACAAAAAAATGTAAGTTGATGCTGAAATAGTCGCTTCTGCCGGACAGTTGCTTACATTCCGACCCGCCGCACTTCATCTTTGAAACAAGAAATTGGAAGCTCCCGCAAAACAAACAATGACGCACTAACTCGGTCACGCATGAAAGCACACATCTTTGCAGCAAGGTGATCTATCAAATTTAAAGTCCGAAAAGCAATTACCACATTTCCATATCACCCCCGACATGCGCCACCAAACTCTCAGTGTACTTTTCCTGACCAACGTTTGATGTCTCCACTCAGACGAACCTTTTTCTGCGGCCAACATGTGATTCCACATCTGTTTGGCCGCAGGCCCGAAAAACTGCAGCAGGGTCATTAAGTCACCGCCAGAGACTATGGCTTACATGCACCTAATGAGCCGGGCTCGGACATATACACACGTTCGGCCGTGTGGGGGGTGGCGGAGGGAAACTCAAAACCGACGACCGGGGCAGGAATCGCCCGCTGCCAGGCGTTCCCGGGGACGATGCGGGATCTAATTTTAGATAATGCGACCGGAGCTGACCGGTCGCAGAGTGACCAGTCGGGGCACTTTGGCGTGTGCATCGGGCCGTGCGCTTCGCCGCTCTCGGACGCGATTGATGGATGAGGGGGCGACGAGGGAGGAGATAACAATGGCTACGCCATGTGGCTGCGTCACCGAGGATCGAAACGTCGCTATCGGAGTTTCACTTAACCTTGCCTCAACTAAGTCAAAATGGAGAAATGGCACAGGGGAAGGTATTAAATATTCACGGGATCGAGTAACCTGACGAAAGCAAAATGTATATACCGTGAGATCGTGTGATATTTCCGACTGCGGTTTGGTAATGAGCGATCAAATATAATACCTTTCCCGACAAGTCAATGATGGTTAATTTGAGCGTTACCTCATTTTCCGCCTTAGGTCAGCAGTAAACATTACGCACAAGTGCGGCAGTCGTATTTATTTAATATCGGATACCATGAAAGTGGCAGAAAGCCCTATTGAACGACCACTAATAGTCGTGTACACGAAAAGTGTTTTACCAGAATCATTTTTTGCACTTTTGCTGAAAGTGCTTTTGAAGCTAATCCCAAGAACCAGCAAACATTAAAATTGCAAAAAAAGAACTTGCTAGAAAAAGAAAAGAGCACTAAAGCGTATTTGTAGCACTTTTTAACGATAGTAAAAGGATCAACAAAAAACTAATTCAACAAAATGCTGAAATAGAAAATATAAGACAGGTCACAAAACGCTGGTTGGTACTGAGCTCAGACCGGATTTGGTGCTACTTACTACAAATCCACCAAGCAATATTTTCAAGCTTTACTTATTGCTGCATCTGCGCTCTGTTCAAACAGAATCAGACGCTTGGTTTGAAATAAAAAGAGATTCTGGGACTGTCAGTCCAATTGACTTCAGAGCTACGTTTCACCAAGCAATGTTTGACAGTCTAATCCCGAGCATGCAGCCGCTGGTACTTTCATGAAGAACGCCAGACAGACACCGGAAAAACTTCTGAGAAGAGAGTTGGACAGCACTGCTGTGTTGCGAAGTCACAACTTTGCAAGTCTGGAAGGTAGGTTTCAACCCAATACCCCTCAGATGTCAAAGTGTCGCGAGCACGAGAGCAACCGGATGGGAAGAGTCGGGGGGCGAAAAAATTATCCGGAAAAGTGGCATGGCTCCATCGAAAGCCAGCCGCACCGCAACCAGTTAGAAGCGCATTATTACGGTCATTAGTGCGAGCGAAGATATCGAGTGAATTCCGTTGTAACCGCAGTGGTTTACAGTTGCGAAAACTCAGGAGAACAATGCGATTCGCAGCCCTCCACTACCCGTTTCAACGCCGACGACTGCTTTGGCGAAGCGCTCTCGCGGCTCCAGTTCACGCCCCACAGCATCAGAGTCAAGTCCCAAGTGCGTGGGTCCGCGGTGGGATCGGAAACCGATTGCGAGGGGCCCGCGTCTGTGAGCCGACTGTCATGAGATGTGCGTTGAAACGAGACTTGCTAGGAATTAGGCAGCGTGCGGACAGCACTTGCGCAGCTATTTCGGGAAACCGAGCGACACTTGGCTATTGCGTGTAAAACACAGGATTGCCCGTGTCTAAGCGACCAACAGCCGCTAGCACGGACTGTTTGATGGCGTGGTTTGCCAAAGAATTCGAAATACTGTTATGGATACCAGCAGAAAAGTTGTTTTTTCAGGGCTTGTTTTAGTTGTTTTTCGCTTGTACTACCCCAACGACTCGTTTCGCTACTGCAAATGACTCGTTTTCGGAATGTGTGCGCTCAACAAAAAATAATCGTGTGCATCTCCAAAAACAGCTAATAGCCCTGTATGTGCGTCACGTCAAACAAGCTTTAAAGGAAGAAGTCATCCAACACAAGTTCTTCCGGGCAAAGGTCTTGGGGTGTGTCAAGAGCGTGTCAAGCAAGAGTCATCTTTCACAGATGCCGACAAAAACTCCCAACCAACTCAAAATATAAAACATGATGGATGCTGAACGGCGGCGCGACCCGAGACAGCCTGCAGTGCAAATAAGCCGCGAGGTGTTAAAACTGTGCTCAGAAGCCTTTTTTTGCGGCACGGCATGGACAGAAAAAGTAATTTCGAAATTGAGTAAGTGCTTGCAGCAACCTCAGTCGAGTGCGATTCGCAACAGTGATCCGGATACTGCGGTGTATTCCGACCGCTCCATCTGGAACGCGGGAAAACGATGCCGGGCACTACGCACGGGGGGCAGGTGAAAGATATCAAAGCACACTTTTCTGCGTCAAATGGCGGTCGCGGAAAAATAGGAAGGGGGTGAGGTGACAAGGCGAGGCCTTCAACGGCAGGTGGAGCTTGCACAAACAGAGCCACTCGAAATCGGCCGATAACAAGAGCGGAATTAATGATTGAATAGTTGGGCGAACCTCCTTGCAGCAAACTGATGGAAAAACAAGCGGCAAAGACAAATTAGGTTTTAATCTAAAGTACACAGCAGGACGGTAGCCGAGTCGCGATAGGATTCGCGTTGCAAGCGGCGATAAAACTAGAAAACAAAGAATAGCTTGGCGACGAACTCTTCAAGCGATACAACCCGTCAGATTAAGATTTTTAGCGTATCTTTATTTACTGTACTTTTGAACCTACAAGGGAAGTTCTCATTAGTTTTGATTTGCAGTTTGTTGAAAATCGTTGCACTGGACCTAAGTCGCAATCAAATGAAAACACCGCGTAGGAGGCGTGCTTGAATTAAGTCTGGCGAAAAAGCGTAATTACTGTAATAATGTTTACAAAGTTATTCGCATAACTAAACTGAATGCACAAATGAACGTTTGCCAATATCGTTCGTTTTCTTCCAAACAAAAATGAGCAGAAGGTTTTTAATGAAGACACAAACAATATTTACTGTACGTGCCTCGTACCTCACCCAGACCTACTGATTATGGCACCGAGCATCCAGGCTTTATTAAGGCCATACAAAGGCCACATGGTAATATAGGTTGTAAGCCAGTCTCATTTAAAAGCAACGCGCAAATTTTGGTGATCAATCACGTCCTGAAAGTGTGTTGGTTTTGTCTGATTAGGCGAACGTCTGCCAACCAGCAATTTGCACATCCGTTGCTTTTGGCAGAAAGTGCAACAAGATGTTGTTTGTTGAACGTGACAGAAGTTTGCCAGAAATCAAATCGACACCGACGTGAACTTTCCGTTCTCACCCCGTGGCAAAAAAATAGAAAAAAGGAAAAGGTCCAAAACAGCTATGAGCGTAGACTTTAAACGCAGTCTGATCCGCATTAAAGAAGCCCTTTTTTGTACTTAACTCTGAGCCTTCCTGCGAAGCGCAGCGTTCGTACGACATTTCAATGTTCGAGGTCAGTGGTTTTCGACCTTCTTTGCACCGCAACCCATCATACATACCCAATATAAACCAACGACCCCCATCTAAAATTCGAATAAAGCAATTGTAATACAGCTGTGTACATGAAATATCTACTCGCGACCCCCATAAATGGTTCGCGACTCCTCTGAGGGTCGCGACCCCAAGGGTGAAAACCACTGGTCTAGTTACTTGTAACACACTGTGCATAATCCCCAGTCTGCATTGGCGGGTCCTACCCAAGAGTCATGTCCATCCAAACCGGATGGTTGATACGCTCTACTGCTGGGCCTTGACTGGCACCGTGAGATTGCCGATCGCACGTTAAGGCACGTATACAAACAAAACCTCCATTCCGGGGGATTATCGACCTTCTGCTGAATCCGAACTTTCCTGCGTTCGGCAGCGCCTTTTGACAAATCGGATCTGGTTCGCAGGAAAACAGAAAGTGCGCGCCTCAGACACGTCGGAAATCCCTTGGAATTAACGCCAAACTTCGCCCCACTTTCACCGTCACCGTACTATGGTGATTTGAAACATTGGGGGGATGAGTGGGTTTGTTGTTTTTTGTTTCATTTAGTAAAGAAACAAAAGCCAGCAGAAAATAAGTCGCTAAGGCACTGTGAAAGCAGGAATGCTTTACAAAACACATTAACGAAACATTACCCGCTTTAACATCCCTTAATGAAATGTTTTCCGCTTTGAAATTACTTAAGCAGCGCAAAGCGGCGTCGGCAGGTATTCTCAGTGCCTTGCTGATGCGTCGTTAACCTTGTGATTGAGTTGTCAGCTCACAGTTCAGCAAATTCCGCTGCTGCTTTCAAGGCTAAGCACTGAAAATGTCACCGAATGGCAACGGCGAACACTAGACAACAATGAGAGATGGCTGCTGTGCCCGCAAATTGCAGCCTTGGCGAATTGGGCTTGGAGCAATAAAAGCGTGTTCGTTTCGATGATAGCAAAGCGAAAAACCTCAAAACTATAATCTTCTCAGTGGTTGACTTGGCAATCGCTGGCGCGCGTACATTGGAGATGACATTGATGGGGTTCTAATTGAAGAGAAGTTTCAGCGCGCGTGAGGTTTAACGGTAATGACTTCGCGCCTTCCTCCGTCCATTTAAAGTACTCCGATCCATGAAAAGCAAGCCAGCACTTCGCCCAAAGACACGTCCCCATTCGCTTTTACTTTTCGCTGCTGGCCACGGTCGCCTGCAACTTCAAGCACGAATGCATACGTCGCCCAAACCAGGGTGACCTGCCTCCGGCGAGAGGACGACTGCGATGCGACGTCGCGGCGCTTAATGTACACCACGCGTCTGTCAACGCAAGCGGCTCGCAATATTTTCAGCTCTCCGTGATCCTGCCTGGCGACCTGCAGTTCAGCACACTTCGCAAACCAAAAAGAAACCTGTCGGGGTCGGCAACTTAGACGCTGGGGTCAGTTCGGCGACAAAGGCGCCATTGTCGAGAGGGCAAAGAGGCTGCTTTGTGTTTGCGCTTGATCGTTCCGCGTGACTGCGTTTCAAACTGCGACGACGACGAAAGCAGCGGATTTAGACGAACAACGAGACCGGAATTGAAAATCGAAAAAATCGATAAGAGCTGTCCAAAACGAACGAAAGATCATGCGCAAATCTCTATTTTTTGTTGACGCAAGCCGAATTGCATATTACGCGACAGTTTTGTCCACTATGACGTTACAAACGTTTCCATTGTGGGGTAATAATAACAAACCAAGTGATTACGTACAAGTTTGAATCATCGCAAAGTCACGAAAGCAGAACCCAGTCGGTTGATTCCTTGAAAATGTAGAGCGAATCTAGTGCTGTTAATAGAGTTTTCCAAGTGCTGTTACTTTCTAGCAAAACTTGGTTATTTTCGTCTGCATCATAACGCAAAAAATATTTAACACGTCTCCAAATGCACAGAGAAAATTAGGTTTGCGGTTCTACTAGTTATGTACAAAATCTATCAAATGCGAAGAGACGCAATGGCAGGACCATGAAATCCACCATATCAGCGCAATATAATGATTTCTTTGAAGAAAATGACATAATTTCTCAGGATATTCAATTGCACAGCAGTGCACGTCTTTCTCATTGACTTTACTTTGTAACTGACAACGTCTGGAAGTGCGACAGATATATTTGTTGACAGATGTGTATAGAAAACTAGTGACCGATTTTCCTTTCAGAAGTTATCAGTGGGATTACGAGCTGAGCAAAATCTACGCGTTGCCGTGGTAAGTTGTCCGATTTTGCTTTCATTCTGCCTCACTTCCGCAGCCACGTCAAGGCTGTGAGCTTGGATTCCTGCCTTAGCAAGCTCCTGCCACGGATTAAGGGTCACACGGTCACAAAAACTCCGTGCAAGTGTTTCTTTGTCGATCCAGGCCGAACCTGAATACGAAGTGAAAACACAAGTTGCATGCTTGGCGTTAACTTGCCACATCAGTGGATGGTGACTTTTATGAATTTAGTCTATCGAGTTTTACGTCAGTGAATGTAGATGCGCCAATCAAAAATTGCTTTTGCCTATTTTTAAGAAATGTTAACCAGCGATTATTGAATTCCAGCTGGATTATGAGAGTTCCTATTTACATTATAGGTGACATTTATAAGCTCTAGGCTGGCTGTAAGCATTCAAGGAATTAGCCGACTGGGTTCTGCTTTCATCTTTTTACGATGACTCAAATTTGCACATATCTGTATTCAAGTACACACTCTCCACATGTGAGATAAGCAAGAAATTCTGAGATTTGATATAAGCAAGTCGATAAGCAAGGAATCGGAAAAAATTTGCTGATGGATTCCTTGCTTATCTCACACGTGGAGGGTAGTTACTTGGAGACATTATGGGTGAATGAAGAAAAAGCAGCACCAGTTCCAAGTACTGCGTAATGCGGTAATGCGAACATTGCTGGTGAGCAACAACTGAATGACTTATTTTGTCGATACACCGACAGCATCGACCGTAGTATTCCCCTGGTGATTTCGGGAGTGAGTATATTTGCTGGAGTGTGCCTGACAACAGTTCGGTTGGCGATATTCAAGCAAACCTTGAATGCGAGACACAACAGCCCAAGAAAAATATTTTTTCACGCTGCTACCGCCTATTTTCCAGGATACGTCCATGTGTATTTTCAACGTAAACAATTTAGGTTGCTATGGCAACCCGCTTTCATTGTGCCGGATCAGCCAAAGCGTGTCACGAGACAGTCAGGAGCAAAAAAGGACTGAGCTTGCGCTTTTTTAGGTTAAAAAGGGCGGTTTTTGTTGAAGCAAGTTTTACTAAGGACAGAGATTTGTCTCAGCGTAAAATTGGCATCTTCTGCACGATTACGTCACATTAGCTACGCATTTACACGCATGACTGCGCTTTCAGCGAACAAAAGCGAGAGACGGACAAGCACTTGAGGTTTGTAAGTCGCTGCCGAGGTTGCGCTTTACTCCGAACAAAACCGGTCTTTGGCCATATTGAGCTGAAAAACGAAACGCTTTCAGGATTTCGGGAAACACTGCCGACGGGTACAGCAGAGAAAACAAGATATTTAGTCAAGGTTGCCTCCAACGCCCGGTCTTTTGTAAACACAAGGTGTGCGTGAAATTAATAAATTTCTACCGTTCCACGAGTTTAAACAGTTCTTCAGTTGACTTGATGCGAAGGGGCAAAGAGTAACGCCCAAGAGGGGCAAGAGCCTACGATATCCCAACAATTCCAAAGCACACATGGTCTCTGCTTCACACAGCCAGGCGTGGCAATGATTTTGCTGAGTGCAGAACACTCGCTCGGCCGCTCCTTAGAGTGGACCAAGAATGTGGGGCAAATCATAAGTCCTGATCTTTTCAACCTGAAATCGACCCCACTATCCAGACGGTGCCGTTGACCCGTGTCGCGCGACAAGTGGCCAAGTGCCACAACTCGTGTTTCGGTCCTTAGTACTTCCCTGGTAGCCGGGTCTCTTTCGGCCCCAGCTTAGTTTATATCTTTTATTTCGTTTCCACGGCGTGAATTCTTTCGGTTTGCCGGTGATGACGTCAAGGAAACGTAGTGCTAGAAACTCGTCACTTACCGACGGGATCGTGCACTCGCAGCTCAATCTTCATGTTGAATTTCTCGCAGACTCCTCCGTTTGTGCTGTCGAGTCCAGCCCTGCTGCCGTCAGAGGTCGCTGCGCGAAAACGCAGAAATGTGATTAATTTGCCTGTTGGGCGATTTCATACCAAAACATTTTATGACAGTTATATTTAAGATAAATCGATAAAATATTTCGAAACGTCTTCGATATGCCTAATGCCAAACACATTTGTGCCTGCCAGTTTCCATTTGGTAAGTTTTGAAAAAATAAATTTGTTTTACTCAGACAGAGGCAGAAATTCTCCGGAAAAAAAATGAACTTTTTAACTTGTAATAAGACGAGCGGCGCTCATGAGTGTAATGCAACTGAAGAACGAAATCATCAGGAAAAACAGAAAGTTTGAACTGCAAACATGCGCTCACATAAAAATTGCACCGGTAACGTCAACATGTGCAAAGATGTGAAGTTCACTTAGAAATGATTGTACAAGGTTTATGTTCACTGTCCAAATCTGCTCGGCAAGTTCGAATTTGGATTTTGAAACAAAATCGCGTTTTGTCCAGAAAAGTTTGTGTTTGGGATGCAGTCAGAATGGGAACAAGGTTTGGGGGAAACAGATTTTTGCCGTTTCGTTTGTAAAGTCATCTAAATAAGCGGCATTCACTATTGGACCTACAATCAGTTTGTTGTGAGTTGGTATTTCAAAAACCTGTCAGTATCAGAAGTCAGAGTCATCTTAACCAGCGAATCGCAACCAAACTGAGGGGATCCGCGACAGTTTCGCGATTACAAACCGCCTACGGTTTTTATGACGTAACCATGTTGTCTTGTCGATAACTCGAGCTAAGTCACACTGAATCAAAAGAAAGCGATGAAACGATACGCCTGGCAGAACGCGCTCCAGCATCACAGGGCAGTGTGTCAACTTCGGTTGTTGCACTGGTCAGTGTAAACGGCTGACATCGCCAACTCAAAGCCAGCAGCCTCAAGCACACGCTGTGGCGATAACGGCGGGAATGTCACCTGAGGCAACAAAACCCGATAGCGACCGGCCTTGCAGCGAAGCATGGCAGGTGTCGTGGTCGGAGACGAACTGCGTCGCAACAAACCGCCACGAAAAACGTTGAGCCAGCCTTGAAAGCTCGCCGTGGAGAGCATGTAACGAGCGTCAGCCCGGCTCATGTCCAACCCAGCAGGTTCCCATGACTGGGACCAACCTGATAGTGGCGGCCACTCTCGCATCTCGCATTGTGTTGTCACAATAGCAACGCAATCCAGAACAGGCCGATGTGAAAAGTTTGAATCGCTTTTTGCAGCGGCGCATGACACCAGTGGTGCTAAGTACTCCAGCGCGAGAATGATGGGTACGCCTCGCGTTGATGGGCGAGCGACCAAGTGCATCTATTCCTTTTTTCGTGCGAGCGAACTTTCGAACTTGTTCTACTTATGTGCTTGAATATTTTCATGAACCTCGATCTTCTGAAAGCTCAACTAAAGTCCTTTCAACGAAAAATAGCTTTCAGTGGGCATGCTGCCTTAAACGTTGGACGAAATCGAAGTTCACGGAAGTTATTTTGGACTCACGTTACAGTTCAAATTATCATATTGTGAGCAGAGATGACATTTTGCGGGGATCTTTTTTAAGTTCAGTATTTTCTTTGCTCAACCGCATTCTCCTTAATATCAGCGTAAGCAGTTTCAAATCTTCAAGTCCACAACAGCATACAGATGCTGCTTCGCTAGCGTGAAAGGCACCGGCTTGTTTTTGAAAAATACGAAGTGTATTCTTTGTTGCGTCACATTCCAGGAATGACGACATAACCACCAAACTTGTTTTTATTGCTGAAAAATCTAATGAGAAATTACGTTCATGAAGGAGCTTAGGAGCATGAAGGAAGTTAAATTCCTGTTCACCCACCGAGTCTGGATCAAAGCGAATTGTTAAATATAATTTTCTGCAACAGTTTATAGAGCCTTTAAGCGCGGATAAAGTTGCAAGTCGCTTGGAACGCAGCGCGTTCGAGGCAAACAAATGCTTCCTCGACACAAACAAAATTTGCAAGGTTGAAAGTGGCAGTTTGTTACTCAAGCGTTTAATTTTCCAGCTTATTTTAACGATTACTGCCAAGTTGAGCTAAAAGGGGGAAGCCCGGAGAAGAGAAGGCTGTAGAAAAACAAGGTGATCGACTTCTTCAGAAGAAAGTCAAGGAAAATTTCTCACCTGCCTTGGCATGCCTAACACGCAATGCGTTTCCCAAGAACAAGCAAGAACACAGAACAGTCGTTGCTAATTGACTTAGCTGCGCTTGACCGAAGCAGGAGCATCATCAGCAGCCAGGCAGGCAGGCTGATGCGGAGTGAAACGAAACCAACCTTAGTTGAAACACCTGACCTCAATTTTCTGAGCTTTTCTGAATGATGATTGTGTTTGGATGAGGAAGACGTCACCACGGAAAAATTTTGAAAAAAGCATTATTTACTTTCTACTAAATACGGGTAAGCACACCCGATGATCTTTAAAAACAACAGCTTTTATTCGAGACAGCAGTTTGCGCAAAAATATTTCAAAATTAAAAAATGAAGCGTGGCGTTCACAATCGTCCTACAGCAATTTTCGTCTGATTTCGACTGTTTTTCTTGCTTGTTTTGCCAGCAGCTCGTTGCTGCCGCCAAACGTTAATCCGCATAAACTCCTGGTCATACAGCGTCATGTCTGAGTAACGTTTGCACAACGGTTTTCTGCTCGTTAGCAGCTTCCTTCTTCCGGGCGTAATTACAGCTGAAAAACTGTATCTATGATTTCAGCCCCCCCACCTTACACATCACCAGCAATTGGCCCCAAAAGAAACGCCTCGCCAGGAAGAGGAAAACTCGTCAGACGTGCGCAAATCCTCCCACGTGGTGAATATTGAAATAGCAAGAAGCAAAATGGCGGTCAAGCTTGCATGCGAATAAGTAACTGGATGTTTGCTGACCAGGTCAAACCGGTGAGGTACGTAGCAACGGTGCGATGAGTCCCGGAAATAAGTAGAAATTCAGAAGCAATGGGTATTAATGGAAACTCCCAAAAAAGTAAAGCCTTGATGAGAAGATCCATGACTTTGAAGCGTTACCAAAACTATTGTATTTTGTTCGAAATGCAACTGATTTCTGTTCTGAAGTGAGAAAACGTTAGCAAGAATGGCTCTTATAGCAGTGCCGCTGATTCCGGGTAAGCAGTTTGGCTGATTTTTAAAAATGGACAGTTTTTGCCAAAAACCTTTTCGGACATTTCCACGAAAAACGCGGTGCGGCCGCCTCAAAGTCTTCGACAAGTTTCATTTTGAAATAAGTTTTTTTTCTCCGGGGTCTAATTCAGCAGAACAAGTTGTTATGATCTGAAGGTCTCTTTGCGGTGAACGGTCGCACACAGGTTTGTTCAGCGACCGTGCATCGGTGTCCTTGCAGTGCAGAGATCCGTTTCAACATGAAAGAAGCGGAGGCCGCTGGTTCACATGCGCTCGATCGCCAAACGCCGCCGCGCCACCTGCATGCGGCGACGTGGCGATCCACTGTTGCTGTGCAAGCAGTCGACAACTTGAGCTCGCGCTTACATCGGACCGGGGGTGCGCGCTTGAATGGCAGCGGGGTGATTAAGCAACCACTTCCGAGTGGTTCAGGCGAAATGCACGCTCTTGTTGTTTTAAACTGGCGATTTTTCAGCGGTTCGCACAGGTTTCATGTTTCGTGCGATGAGCTTCGTGAGCTGAATACCACGGCGACAAGCCTTGCCTGGTCAAAGGCGTTTAGAAGCTTGTTGAAACACACGCCAAACCTTTACTCCGCTGTACCTCTTTCAGGATAAATATCGTTGCAGGTAATATCTTTGTTCAACAACTTATTTTCAAAATTATTCGTTAAAACTAACGATGGAAATATTTGGCGGCTCAAATGCCTGACAAGTTCTAGGTTGTCTCCTATGCGAGAAGTCAACGTGTGATCACGAGAGACAGATGTATGCGTTACTGTCGCACTCATATTCATTTTTGTTTACCATCCAGGACACGAAATGCTCATAAATACTTTTGAATGGAAGAACACAACCTTCATTCGTAGCAGGACAATCATAGTTCCTTGCACTTCTTCGCCTCAACTGGAAGTGGTGTTGGAATGTTAATATAAGCTGCAAAACTTGCTTGCAAATAAAGACGTGGGTGCTCAATGGCTCTTCGAGTTAATCTATGAGAGTCAGAAACTTTTAAATGTAAGCACAGTGTTTCTGACGTCACAGTCCGCGCTCGCTCTGAAGTCTCCGAAGCTTTCTGAAGAGAAGCAGCGAGAATGTTCGACCTGTGTTAATTGTTCCCCCGCGCACTCGACGTGGACAGCGATGAGTCAGAGGTAAAATAAACAAAACGAATGAGTTAATCTCGCCAAGCTACACAGAAGCCCTTGTCCATCGCAAAGGTTACGTAGAAAAACAACAGCACATGAACCATGAATCCACGGGGCCGAGGGACAGACTCGTAAAAAACGCACGCGAACTACAGCAGCGTCGATTTTTGTTACAATCGCGTAGGACATTGACGCGAACGCCTTTAGCTTTGGTCGCATCCCGTGACTGCGTGAGTGACAATTTGCCGAGGTATGTAATATGCAGCGTTTCGACGAGGTACACATACGGTCACAAGCGCAAGAATTCGAGCAACGCATTCCAGCAAAGGCATTCATTGAGTGCGATAGAGAAAAACTACTGGCTGCAAAGGCTGGAGTTGAAGAGAAGCGGCCTAAAACGTATCCGGACGCCATTTCCGAGTCGCCAGCGCAAGACGAAAATGACAATTTGACGCGATCGCAATCTCCCCCCTATCGCGCAGGGGTATGACGCAGGCGGCGATATTGAACAAGCGAGACCTTAAAACGCGCGACTGGCCAGCGAGGCGACGTTCGATGCGCGTTCTATCTATCTTTCCGTGTCGCCCTCTGCTGACGATAAGATAAGGAATGATATGTCACGATGCACTGGAAAGTGATGCGCTTTTCGGCAAAATTTGACAACTCTGAACTCCGCACCGGTGGTTTCGCCTTTTTCTGCACTCCAAATAAACAATCGCGCAACAAAATTAAAAACAAAAACAGAGCAAGAATTAACTGAATATCTGGAGTGGATGAATAGTTTCGAATGGGTGATAAAACCTCAAAACCTTTTCAAAACTTAGTTGGAATCGACACAGTAGTCTTGACTTCCAAATCATGGCAGACCTTTACTTAAATTTCGGAGAATGCAATTGTCCGGTGTTTCTGAAACATCCAGCACGTGGGAAGTTTAATAGGAAGTGCCTGGCTTAAGTTAAAAAAGCAAAAAACACGCGGTTGTTTTACTTAAGCCAGGAAAGGAACGAAACACGCGCGCACTAAATGTTAGTCGCCGTAATGGAGGTTGCTTGTCAAGAAATAGATAACTACGCCTTGTGGTTGCGACGGCGATAAAACGGACGATTGAAAAGTTTATTTTAACAGTGTTTTCCGATCACAATCAAAATCGTCCAAAGACAATGTATCATCACAAGCCAGCAAACGATGTTCCTATTCAGACGTGGTAGGAGCAGGTAAAATGCAATACTGAAGAAACTCAATGTTATGAAGATCAGGGCAGAGCAATTTTGTTTTTAAGTGAAGTGCGGATCTTTGTGATAAGGATTGATTGGCATCAGGATCTATGAAGCTATGGAGACAAAACAGGTCCACTAATGCGCTATATGCAAAAGGATGCTAAGGTCGTGACATCATCCACAAATAGTCGGGTCACTCAGGCACCGCTTGGGAATATTTTATCTGCTCAGTGATAGCTGAATGGTTGGCTCATAGAATCTTTCGCCAAACCTTTTTGTCTCAAATATTTAGTTCCCACCAATTCGCAGAATTCCTCAGTCCTCAACTGTCTTCCTCATTTTGATTTTTATTACCATGTAATTAACTTTCCTGCCCTTTTTGTGCTTTTGCTTTTTTATTGCATTTCTACTGTATTAATTCGTAGGTTGAGACGTAAAATGCATGAAAATACTCCCCACCCAGCTTCTTGCAATTTCTCTGGGTGGGCTTGGCTCTAAATGTACAATTTGCAGATAGTAGCGAAACGAAAGCAGAAGTTACGCTTTTTGCGTAGTATCGTAAACTGCACTGCTGCGGTTGAAAGCAGATGCCCTCTAATTGCAACGAGCGCTTCGAAAACCTTCAAGTCATAGGATCACAGCTCCCTCAGAGGGAGGAACGCCCGCAGTGCAGTTACGCCTCATTTAACAATCAACTGAACCAAACAGGGCTTACAGGGTCGTGACGTCGCAACTGAGATAATGCACTTCCGGTCCAAAATCAGACGTCAACAAACGTCCCGCGAAAGAATTCGCTCAAACTGTACTGCTGTTTTGTGCGCTGGTTTAGCATAAATAAAATATGAACCTCATCCTGCACCGTGTCTTCAAGCATCGTTGACGAGACGCAAAGGCTTTTACCGAGCAAACAACCTAGCAATCCAACTAACATGTGCTTTACATAATTAATATGCGGCTGCAAGATGATGACGATGCAATGGACACGGCAGGTCAATGGACAACAAGAAAAACAAGGATATAACAAAATATACCTATGAACACTATTTCGGGCATTGCCAGACTTAGTTATCACAGGAGTGATTGTTTGCAGGTAGTTCGTATTTTTTCATACTTCACTTTCTTCTTATTCATTTGTTACGTCATAATCTTTTGTCTCAAACGCCGGGCTGCCAAATGTGGGCAAAACAGCAGTAAGTTAACAAAAGCTTTGATAACAGAATAGGATTCGCATGGGGTAAAATTGATCAAGCATCACGTCGCAACATGCGTATTTTAGAAGTGCTTCTGTCATAGTCACGTAATATACGATGCTAGAAACACGAACTTTTTTTCATCATCTATGAATTTTAGACTGAGGTATTCAGCGATTTCTATTTTATTGCTTGCCAATGCGTTGTACTGACAATTATCGCCTTCTAATCGACACAGAAATCCGGGGATGAACTCAGTATAGTTGGGATCGAAGCGGGTTCCACAAAGGTCACCTCCAGTCAAGCACTATAAAACTTGTCGCAAAACCCACAAATGCAGGCGCCAATTACGCGCGTGGCGAACGCAATCAGCTTTATTGGGATCGTGCATCAGCACTGGACTTTAGGTTTCCCTACGAGAACGTTCGAGGAACGTTTCTTTCGTCTGACAGGCAATTAAACAAGACATTGCAGCTCCACTCGGACCACGTTTGCTTTATCACTCATGGTTGTTTGCTGTCTGTAGCCGCAGCACTGAGTAGAGCACAAATAAAATCTGGTTTAGATTTTTTTCACAAGGAAAGAGAAAAATGGTAAGTATCGGTAAAATGGTGACCTTTGTGTTCAGGCTTCTGAACGAATCGGAAACAGTTTTATCTACAACAAAAGTTCAAACATGTGTAAGAAAAACTCAAATACGTTTGAAAAAAGAAACTTTGTGCAACTGATCATAATTGCGCTCAAATATGTTGTCTATTTGGTGTTATCCAGTGCTCCGATCCATGAAAAAATATGGTTTTGATATGCCGAATAATATTTGTAATCTGCAGGTCAAGATAATTTTTATGCAATTCTTAACTGAAATTTTTATGGGGAAATATTTATTGTGAATGTGATGAACTAATCTTATCAATCTTTGTCTAATCTTACGCACCAATAAAACTCGTTGAAACTAATATGCCTTTTTAATATTTAAAAGGACGATCTATTTTTAGATGGTGCTCGTGGCAACGGCATAGGTCAAGGTGTAAAGAAAATGATAGTCAAACCGTCAAAGTTGCTGTTGAATCCAATTGTCGCACAAAAGGAACACTGGTCAGGCTATTTCTCGTTTTGCAAAGCCGACTTGTATGTCAGTTTCGCGAGGTATATTAAATGCATTGGGTTATTTGAAAAATAGCAGGGGATGTTCTCATTAACCATAGTTTCACGTCACTTGTCTTTTCAGTCAAAGGTCATACTGATGACGTCGATGGACCTACAGGTGAGGTTTATCACTCCATTTCATGTGGATGCTGTGACGGAAGGGAAGGTATCGTAGTGAGGCCATTCAATCCACCGTGCGGAGAAGAAAAAGGCTAAAAACATGTTTTCGTCGAAGAAACCTATACGAATTACTCCGAGAATGATGCTGTTTTTCTCACTGGCACGAACTTGGAAAAGTATAGTCAGTGAAGCGTGAAGCTCATGTGACCACACACACCAAACACAGTGACTCACACAATCGTGTTAACTGCAAAACTGGAAAAATCTGATAGCGTTTTTTGAGCTTCACAACAGACAGTCATCATCAGCGTGGAATGTGCCAGCAGGTCAGGTTCAACCACATTCGTCTTCAGATAACCTAGCGCTGTTGTTTCGTGTCAACCGCCTTGGGATGTACATTATAGTCTCTTTTGGAAGCCATGACTGAGTACGGATCCCTAAAAGGTTTCACCACAAATATTTCAAGAACGTCTATAAAAAGCGAAAGTAGTGGAACAAGTTTGAATTTTTTGTTAAAAACTTCATCAAGCTCACCTCTTGGACAGTCATGCAAAAACTTTTGGAAATGTTGGTGCTTCAGCCAAGCTTCAAAGAGAAAACCTCTTGAGAAATTGTGTGAAAAACTCGCGTTTTTGCATGCTTTACTTTTCGCTTCATAATCTTGCGTTTTGACAACTATTTTCTGTATATTTACCCGCACAGTATTAGACATGGTTAAATTAAATCGAAATATAGCAAACAAGTCAGGTTCATTTGGTGATTGCAGGTGAAAAGCTCGAAAGTGTGTTGTTGATGTTAACAACCAGCATTGTTCAGACGCAGCCGAACAGCGAAGCGGCCTGCGCCGGGCAGCAGTTTGTTTACTTTTGAAATTAGCCGCGCCGACAACTTCTGTTGGAAAGTGGCTGCGAGGGCACGAGATCCTCTTTCATCCGCTTAACCGCCTGCATTACAGGTCAGCGCACTACAAAAAGAATTTTTAGGAAATTTTCCCGGTACAAGTTTATCCTTTTACGGCACTTTTCACCATTAGTGTAAGCCAGCTGCTGATTGGCAATGAAGTTCAGCAACATTTTCTCTTCCTTTCAGCGATCAAGCTTTAAATTTAAAGTAACCGGCTCCTAATCCAATCTTCCAGACGTTTCATTCCTTGCGTTTCACAAACGGGTTTTAAGACAAAAAAACACGTTAGGGATAAAATTCAAAATATCCAAAGATTTTATTTTAAGCAGGTGCCGTTTTAGCGAAAGCTATTTTCATGCGTCGATTCTCTGACCACATGAACGGGACCGGTGACCCGTGATCACTCAACCGTGTAGATAGTGATCAGCTACCCGCCTCAAACCAAGGCCTACTAGGAAGAGAGGAGGCCTTGATCAAACGCTCAACTCAACAGAAAAAAGCGGTGGTAAGTTCATGAATAGTTAGTCGGCTCGGCAGAGGAGGACCTTGTTTGCAAAGCAACACAAAAATCCGTAAAAACTGCAGTTGACGAAAAAAATTTACAAGCACGGAAAGTTTCAAATTTTGTACTGCCTAACGATTGGTTTAGTTATCTTATTAACCTAGCTTGATAGTGGAACAAAGTAATTTGATCTGTCCTATTGCAAATCTTGAAATACTGTATTTGTGGAATGATGGCAAGATGCAAGTTTACTCAAATCTTGACTTGCTACATGAGTATGACTTTAACATCAACTAAATTTTTGTGAGTATCAGTTTAAAGTCAAGCCATCACTACAGAAAATAACTACTTGAAACTCAATGGTTGTTAAGAAGCTTTTGTTTTTGAAAGTACACGTAAGAAGAACTTGGAACAAAAAAGCAAGACGAAAGTAAGAAAATGCCATATTTTTGCACAGAGAGTCGAAAACATTTCTGCACAGTTAACACCTATTAAACAACAACCTTGACCACAGTTAGAAGCTACCAAGTCTGTTTTGGAATGAAAGTAGGGAGTTGCGACAAATCTGGAAGTTCCCAGCAGAATTCAAGACAGAACAAATAACCTGATGCCCCCGGTTGAAAGAGAACGTCACCCATGGTTTGGTGAAATTCGAGCAGAAGCGATTACCGACAGCCAAAGTTGTGTTTGCTAACATCCCTTTGTGATCTGCTGCAAGTTTAAGGTAACAGAGCGCAGCATGACGGTGGGCTTTAAGCCCTCGCTTGGCATCGGTGTGAAGCAGCAGTGGTCGTCTGGTTGAAAAACGTGCGGCTTCATCGACGACCCGTGTCTGAAACCGATCGAGGCCTTGTGCTGAGCGAGACGCAAACACAAGTTGTGTTGAGCGAGAGCGAGACGCAAACAAAGTGAGCGTTTGACGGGAGACGCGAAGGTGTCGGAGGGGACGAAAGATAAAGTTACTCTTGACTTTCGCGCCCTTCACACGCTAGGCGTTCCACCGCGGATTTGGTCGAGCAGCACAACAACCGGGTCGCACTTGTAAAGATTAGCTTGTTTGGCACTCCTGGCCATCAGCAACGGCCAAAACACCTTGTCGCCGCATAAATAATGAATAATAATAAAGCTTTGCACGTGACTGCGATTGACGCCCACTAGCGGAAAACAGAAAGCAGCGCTGTCGCATAGCAACAGGTCGTCAGGCGGATGAATATTAATGCCGACCGTCTGTTTTGCAATCAGTACGTCAATTAACGTTGGCGTGGAATGTAAATGACTCACATGAGCAATCAAAAGTTGTTTAAGTCATGAGACGACGGGCGTCATAAGCCCGGGCCCTGGCGCTCCTGTTGGCGAGTGCAAGGATCAGCTGAGCGACTGCTTTTTTTCAAACCTCGACGCCGAACATCGTCCGAGCTGTCCGGCAATGTCTGCTTCATATCGTGAGGAGCTTGTCTGTCGTCGCAGCTCGTATTTTCGCGCAAAAACTTTTGCCAGACGCACAAGCATCAAGGGCAGGACCTGATTGTTTATGAGTGCAAACGAAAGTGCGGGATCGCTACTTGGCAAGAACGGCGAACTTCATAATCTGAGGCGCAGCGTAATTTCAAAGGGATATTTTTGCAGTAAACCACTTTCTGGTAGGAAATAGCTTAGCACTTCTAACATAGAACGCAAGCTGTTGCCGCCATCTTGTCGATTAACGGAACCCTTTGTCCATTGATCTTAACACCGAGCACTGAATAAAGGGCGTGTGACCAGCGCATGACGAACCGTGTACAAACTGGTCACAGAAGAATTCTCGGCCGCGAAAAAATGTTTCCACGCTTCTGCATGCTTTTTGCCGTCCGGTCCAGCGTGCATTTGATGACACCGTGGCGGACAGTGGCAGAAAAATAACAAAACAACTGACGTCGCACCCATCCCTTTGCGCGAGGGAGGTTTCGGATTGTTTACAAAGTCCGGAGGGCTTGGACGGGTCATGGAACATACCACCACCTGTGCGGGCAGTGCGACACCCCAAGTCCAACGCGGAAGCGGCGACAGATGAAAGCGGCCAGTCGTGCACCGCCGTCTCCGCTCCGCTACGGCGTAAAAAAGGGAACAGTCGAACTGAAAACGAACGCTTTTCGATGGTAGGGTTGGCTCTAAATCTGTACCTGGAGCAGGTGCATCATTAATCGTGCGGTTACAATCCCAGCATTCTTAGCACGAAGGAAATCAGACAGGGGTGACGGGGCCACGCCTAAAATTAGCAACATGAAACCTTGTAGCTGGTTGTTGACGTCAATTTCAGCATTAAGCAAAATGCCGTTCTCAACCAACGCGCGCTGTGCAGGAATATGTAGCAGCGGTGATAAAGAGTGCGAGTTAAAGCGATGTTATTATGGTTTCAGTGTTGTTCTAAAACCAAAAGCGCGAAAGAAAGGAACAAGGATTTCAAGCTTGTAGTACTACGCCAGTGGACCACGGTTGGACACTATCTTGCATCTTTTGTTGCGTGACAGTAAGCCTCTTTCCTTCAGGGATCACAGCCAAAGAGCTCAGGAAGATTCAACGAAAAATGCCACCCATGTTTCGGAGCGTGCAAGTCCCGTGAAAGCAAACTTGCTAAGCGACGTTTGGCACGAGAAAGGTTGCCCTAACTGCGTATTTGCCAGCGACGTTGCGACCGGCGCAGCACCAAGTCTGATGTTTAACGCACCGTATCAGCTTAGCCAGGTGCTTGATGTGTTCATGCTCGTGTGTTGTTTTTGTTCCCCCATCAGCTCACATCATGTGATGGCGGCAGCAAACTGCTTGGGTCTTGGTTTCCATTGAAAACGAAACAAGAGCAAATTGTTATAGCACGTTTATCAAAAACGGTACGAGTATTTGAGAATAAGTCAATACAACTGCGGCTGAGAACGAAAAGGTGGCCTTATGAACTTTTACTGGGACCAGCCTGACTTAACTTACGAACAACGCAGAGTGCTCTAATAATCACAAAGAAATAAAAACCCGGCACCGACTGGTTGGTGTCACAGACTCGTGGAATGCAACTGTGACATCACAGTCGATCGATCATTATTTCGTAAGAGTGGCTGTGATCGGCAATGGGAGCTTTTGCTTTTACTTTTTCAAATCTCCTGCTTGCGACGTTTGGTGGCCAAGTAATTTATTTTGGGAATAGCAATGAACCATTACGGTTCGGTTGGGGTCACAGAGGTCCGATGAAGGTCCCAAGCTCGTGTTTAGACATTTGAGTTTTCATCAACCGAATCGGGGTAAAAGAACCAGACAATCTGGCGCGTTCATTCCAAGCCGTTTATCTTTGGACTACAGAGATTAAAATTGGTATCCGCTTTCCTCAGTCAGTGAAAATCGATAGAAAAGAAACTGCAGCGCCAATACTCGCTGAAGGTCTCAGGCTCAGGTTTGGACTCAAAGGTTCCTTTTAACTAGTAACTCCTTTTAATACCAAGTTTGGAAAGTGATGGGGGAAGAAAAATGGCTGATGAGGATTCAAAGTCTGCACAGCTTGAAAAATTATAATCAAAAGATGCAAAACTGTCAAAAGATGCAGGAACAAAAACTGATGTACCTATCACACTGGAGCAGGGCCACTGTCAGAAAGAAATCGACTGACGACGTTCGAAAGCTTAGCCAGAGAAAGCAGTACTGGCTGAATCACAGGTTTGCGGTAAATTACCCGGTCGGGCTGAGATCCTGACAAATGCCCGAATTCGGTGGTCGATGACGAACTCATTCCGCATGACTAATTAAGCGTTTCACTCTGAGGCAGACATTGCCAGTTTAAGTCAGGAAAAAAATTTCACGTTGGGGGCTGTCCAAAAATAAAATAAAAAAGAATTTGCAAGATTTGATTATACTTCAAAAGCGCGGTGTGGAGTTGAGAATATGAATCAGCCTCTGGACCTGCTTCCTGTTTGAGGTTTGTTCGCTGCTGGATTCCTCAAATTTTAAGAAAACAGTAAAACCTCCACGATTTGGTTTCATGCGCATGCGCAATACTTACAGTTAGAAATTAAAAAATAATTGGAGTGGTCCTTTGTCTTTGAAATGTCGCAAGCTTGTGGATGAAGACCCCACACTCTGGCTACGACGCAGAATGGAAGTATGCGATGGTTTATGTTTACCCTGTTTCAAACGACTTCAGAAATTTTGGTACACGAAAAGCGGAAGTGCTAAATAGCCTTATAATAAATACTACGGCCAAAGCAAACGATACAACTGACATCTTGCAAACGTTTCGATAA
>JGI24158J21664_10001038_pt1 | contig 29448 bp, 14 predicted proteins | sample Ectturendosymbi3_FD_21664 | JGI IMG/M metagenome (IMG submission 21664)
GCCAAATCGGTTTCGCCAATAATAACCTCTTTTCGACTTTGTTTTGGCCATAATTGTCCACGATTACCTTGCGCAATCTCAGCCATTTTGTCGCACTTCAGATAATCATCGGCATCCCTGCCCATATGTGAAGGTAACCCCCCTTTACTCGAAAAATAAAATCTTGTGCAGATTTCGATGCAAATGCTCGAACGAACCTTTTGAAAAAATCAGCTACTGGAGGAATGGGGTTAATACGTGCTTTTTACATCTTTGAACAACTTAGTTGAAAACTGACTTACCCTGCTCGACCTGCGATTTCCTGAGCAAAAAATTTTTTGCTTCGCATGGAAACCCGTGGTTACCGTTTAAATTTCATCCTTGTAATTACATTGGATTCAAATAAAGTAAATGTAAAGGCATGATTAGTTTGTCCTAACAGTTCATTTTTTGTACCAAATAAAGTACGAGGCTAGGTAAGGTACTTGCGAGAATGCAATCGTGCTGATTTGAACATTTTTTTCGAAGCCAAATAAAGGTGTTGTATTTTGCGGAGAGAAGTGCTGCAGGTTGGCTTTGTCTTCTGCAAAAGCTTGTAATATAGGCACCATACATGATGCAGGAAGACGAGTCAGAATATTGGACGTGGAGCTCTTGATGCTGTGATCAGACTTGCATTGCAAATATCAAAATCTTGTTTAGGATAATAACATGGTATATTTATCAATATGTCAAACGAATATTGCAATATGGACACTTGAAATGAATCCAACAACACGTTTTTATAGAGCAAATATTTTCAACATCGATAAAAAATGGATCTGTACAATGCGTCAATGGTTTTGACTGGTTCGTTTTCTTTTACTGCAAGTCCAAATTACAAACAACGAAATACTTCTAGCCTTTTTATGGATAGAATTTTTTTTAATGGAGTCAACATGATTACAATTTTCCATGAAAGAAATTTTGATCTCTATCTTGCACATTTAAGTGGAAGGTTTTATTGATTCCGAAGTATTTTGAAAGCAATTCCCCGAGTTCTTTCGGGTTCGTGGCTTTCTCAAGACACATGATTTCTTCTGTTTTCGGATCAACGAACTTTATCTTTCTGACACACCAGCCCCACAACATGATGAAACACCCGGGTTTAAATATGGAGCACATTGTGTTATGAGCGAAAAATGCTCGGTCGTCGTATTGATTGAAATCGCAGCTTTCTTGAAAATCGCTCCACTTGCGAGGTGTACAGTCAAATTTGTATAAGGTTATCCACTCCGCATTTTTTCTTTTCCTTGTTCCTGTCACAGAACAATAAAAATTAGTGGCTAAAAATAGGCACAGGCGGCAACTAAATGTGATACGTGAGTTTGATGGCAAATGCAGAATGACTGATCAGGTGGGCGGATCATTTATATCATTGATTCATGGCAACTGGCTTTAACCTTTTATTAAAGACTTAATTTTCAAAAATTTCGTTTCTGGAGAGTTTGTAGGAAAATCTTGCATTAAGGTCTGACTCACACCAGCAGAGATTTTAGACATATCAGGTGGTACCAGGATTTACGAGTACATGTTGTGAATCAGCATGGTACCAGGATTTGCATAGGGTATCTCAACGTGGTTTCCAGAATTTACATATTGTGTGTCACCATGGTACCAAGATTGACATGCTGTGTGTAATCATGGTTCATGGCCAAGCGCCTTTGTCGAGCACAATCGTTTTTCAGTAGATTATTTTGAAAGAGTTTAGAAATTCATTTTTAAAAATGTAGTGCCTAATGGTTTGCTTGCGCTCAAAACAATTGACAATTATTCGTTAAGCTCCTCGTTCTTTTGGGCCAGTTTATTTGAAACTTGTGTACTTAGAACTTGTTTCTTTTATATTACGAGTTTATTAGAAGTTAAGTAAGGAAGGTTTATATGACACTTCGCTAAAAATGAGTTTGAAATGGACATTATTAAATGGGTTGCAATCCTGTGACACCGGATAACACCTGATGTTTGCCATCACCATTTATATATTGATGTTCGTCACACAAATAAAAAATAAATAAAATAACGTATTTTGTTATAATGGTCTCAAAATTTTGCAATTCAAATTGAATAGGTGTAGAAATGTTTGTTTTCACAGCTTCGTGGTTTGGGATGAATGAAACCAAATGAATAACCTTAGCTGAATAGGAAGTTGAGATTTCTTCGAATTATTGAAGAAAGTTCGATTTTTGTTTTAGCTTATTTGCGAGTTGCAGCTTACAAGTTATAACTTAAGGAAATGGTTGATGTTTATTTGAGAGTAATGCAAACACAAACTTTTCAATTCAAACAAGGTTGAAACTAACTCTTATGAATGAAAAATTCCTGTGTCAGGAAATTGTAGTTACTTTGATGAATGCAAAAAATTCATAAGAATTGGTAATAATTGCTTCAAACAGAGAAATAAGGTACCTTTTACATTGCGCTAACTTTTCATATCAGAAGAATCCTGCATTAAAATGCAAATTGAATGCAATGTGAGCAGCTACGTTCAGGAAGAAGATACATGTCTAAATTTGTTGTTTGCGGCAATCAGACTTGCTACTTGTTTTTTGCCTCAGAGTTCTATCCACCGTAATTAAACTTCTACTCGCTATGTTTGCTAATCATTTGCTTCACCAAACTTTTTGTGATGAACTTGCCTTTCAAACAGCAATGGCCACTGAATGGGTGTGATATTAGATGGTGTTGAGAGCTGCGATCAGAAATCACAGCTGCAACCATTGGACAAAAATAAATTGACTACAGCCAAAGTCTAATAAACAACAAAAATCATAACAATTTCAACTGCTGCGAAACTCGTGATTAGATGGGAACCATTAGCCTGCCTTGCGATGCTTACAGTAGCATGTAAGTCTGTTATCATTATCATCCAATGACCAGAAATAATGCGTTGAGTGCTTTCCCTCAAAACAGTTTTTGTTGAAAGCGGTTGAGCATTCAAACGCATAAAAAATTTTTTTCTCGTAAACCTGTGCACTTAATTGAAGTTACTCCATAACGACGTTTATTGAGATCGTGCGAACTTTTATATTTTGTAATTGCGCATACGAAAAACAATCTGTTGTTTTATTACCAAGCGCATCAAGTCAATGTACAAACGTTTTATTACCCTGTAATCAAGTGTACGAAGCTCATGGCAAACATGTTCCCCTATGAACAAATCTTACCAGTTGCTGTAAGACAAACTAGCATTCTGTATCGAAGTGTACCAAAGCAATGCATAAATTTTGGCGATGCATGACTTTTCGCACGTCCGCAACTTATTTCGGTCAAGGACAGTTCCGCTGTTTGGGCGACAGGACTTTTCGGCGATGGTGGTCGCAAATGTTTTATCCGAAAATAATGTGTTTTTGAAATACGTCATTGGTTAGACTACTTGGAAAGTGCTTTTGTTGTCATCTTGCGGGCCATGGGCTAGTGTGGTTTTCCTTCAACAGGAAGTTTTGAAAGAGCTTAGTGCGGCCGTGACCACGTGTGTAAAGAAATATGCGTCATGCATACCTAACAAAAGATCTGTGGACAAACCGAATTATGGCAAGTTTCCAAGCCATCATTCATCACTTCATTAATACAAAATAGAAGCATCCAATCTTTGTCCTGGCATCAGACTCAGTTTTAGACATTGCCAAGTCTTATGACAATGTTATAGAAAAATTCAAATTAGCATGAAAGTAACGAAAGTTGAGTCAGATAATGCTATGTCTATGGCTGAAGCATTTCAANTCTTTTGCAACTAGTGTTTCCAACCCGGGTTTTCCCGAANCCGAGACCCGTTTTTTGGCTATTTTTTACTATCCGAAACCCGTTTTTTTTCAATTGCCAAANCCGGGTATTTTTCAAAATTTGGAATTGCTGTTGCATTCAAATATTANTAATTCCGATAACACTGAAGTTGCAGATTGGAGCGTGTAACGGCCAAATTAGCACGTTTGAATGTTCAACTATTATNATGAGGCACGAGGTGCGGGGTTTGCTCGGTGACCATCGTGCGTTCTTTGTTGGTCCGTTTATATTTTCGTTNAGTTGACCTATTTAGACGGATCGCGACGNCATTTTGCACATAATATCTGTCTACGGGAACTTTAGTCTTTTCGCTAACCTGACTATCACGTGAAGTAGTTCTTCAAAGGTATGCCGTAGTTTCGTAGCTACTTAGATTTTTCATTTATAAGCTGTTATGTATTAGTTCATATACAAGCTGTGATTCTTTTCAAAATCGTATCATTCCTTTTCAGTTTGCAATAACTTTCTACAAAATATTTGGCTTTCCTTTAGAAGCGACTTTAAGTAGATACTACATTCAGTTTTAAAGACGTTAACGTCTTTAAATTTTTTTGATTACTAATTAGTAATCAAAGACAATCAGAAGAAGCTTAGAGCCATTTCGTATAAAACAAGGCTCAACCAACACCAAAGTGCAATTTGTGCTCAGTGAGACAAACGCAGGCACTTCAAGCACCAAAGTTTAATCAACCATTTCAAATCAAAGCACAGAATCCATGTAATCCTTGAGAGTGAAGACCACAAAACTATTCCGGCACAGAAAGAGACCCGATCACAAATTGTGAAAAAGGAAATGAGTGTTTTTGAGGCTACAAAGAAGAGGTCAAACAGTCTTGAAAAAACTGTTCCATGCCTTAATTACAATCAAGCCCAAATCAGTGGAACCAGACAGGGCTTTATCAGTCACGGGAAAAATATCACAAAACTCAGAAACAGACTGACTGATGAAAGTGTGCTTTGATTGTCATGCGTCAGTGTTATAAACATCAATGAAAAGCTGTGCTTAACTAAATTAATAATTCGCTAATAAATTGCGCAGGGACCAACAGTAATAATTTTACAATGATATTGAGTTTTATCGCTCAAAATCGCATTCATTTCAAAATCCGAAAAAAAACGGTTTTTCCCGGGTTTCTTTTGTTAGCTACCCGAAACCCGGGTTTTAAAATTTTGCCCCGAATTGGAAACACTATTTGCAACTCGTGTGCTGTATTGTGCTTTCCTTATCACTATTTACAAATCTTTTCTACTGGTTATTTTTACATGTACTCTTCAATTGGTTGCTTCTTAATGTATAATGAGGTATAACGTTCAAANTGTGAGAGATAACTAACTAATGTGAAACCTGACACCTGACACCGCTTCACGAACTATCCGCCATTTATGCACTTATTGCTTTGACTTTCTCATTCTATCAAAATTTGTTTGTAATTTGGATTTGTAATTAAGTACAAGTTTAATAATAATTGCAATTGTAATTTGAGATTTTTGGCACAGAGTAATTGTAATGTAATTAGAAATTTTGCAGGTGAAATTGTACTGTAATTGTAATCACTAAACATGATTGAACAGATTTGGTGTAATTGATCTAACTCTGCTCGTGACGTTTCTTTTTGTTGGCTTGAGGCCTTTGTGAGTTTACAGAAATGTTAAGCCTGGACATAAATTATTGCTTGAGCTTTCGCGTAGCTATTCTGATTGCATTTCACAGCTAATTTTTAGTATAGTCGTACTCTCTTTCCATCGGTTGCCTATCGGTGCACGAATACATTCGTACTTGCAATATCATGCCAACGGTTGCCTACCGGAGTGCGAGCTCCTATGCGCTCACAGTGGGGTGTCAGAGATTGCATCCGGGCGAACGCGAACTCGCGTTTGGCGGAGGGGATGCCAGGGTTGCTCACAGGCAAGCTCCAAGTCACGTACGTACAAACAAATGTGAAGTAAACTTTTTCTATGGACATTCAACCATTTTTCTTGACCATCTTGGCCATGGCACCAACAGTGAAAGTTTTCCTAGAGCAATTAAGCATGGTTGACACTGTGGATAAGTTTAAAAATTTGGAAGCAACAACACTGAGCTAAAGATAATTGCCGAAACGTCCATCGCCGAAACGGGGTCGTCGAACTGTCCTATTCCGACGTAGTTAGCTGTTCTACTTCTCACCGTCCAAACCGATGGTTTCTTTTGAATGGTACTGAGCTATAAAGTCATTTTCTTCTGACTTTACCAATCGGTAAACGCCCGTTTCTTGAATTTGCTGTTCGTTTTCTTTTATTTCCAAAGGATGTTTGAAAGAAACTCCACCCCAGCAGACGTCTACCAACCACTTTCGATCGTCGTCAGTAGACACCTTAGAGTAGCGTCAAGAAATTGAAGTGTTATGTGAGGTAAAATTGTAGCACGTTCCTTCAAAATATTTGGTTAACAGCTTGAAAACAAGTAAAACTTGTACATAGGCCAGATGAGGAAACTCATCTCAACAAAAATTTTCTTCATTGACAACTGAGCTGACGCATAGACATTCCATTCATTGGACTCATCTTTTAAACTCTTGTGATGTACAAACGTTAGTTCAGCTCGCAGGTAAAGAAAAAAAAATACCCAAACCAGGTGATGAAATAATGTAAACGATATGGATTATATAAAACAACTTGACAGCCTGGATAGGCTCCAGCATAAGCGACAGTCTCATTTTAATGAGATAGAAGCAAAGGTGACTGATTTGTATCATGTCATTTTGCTGTCCAGTGTGCACACTCAACCTAAGTTAGTTGTTGATTTTAGAACCATATGGCTGAATATGTTTGCTGTTTTGATCTAAGCATGCCAAAACTTCGATCGAGATTTCATCTATAGGTTGCCGTGTGCCACCATTCACTCCGCATCGAAACCTTTGTACAAGATTTTTTAACTTCTTCATAGTGGGATATGCTAATGAAAAGTGCTGTAGACGAAAAATTAAACGTGCATGTTTAATACCAAAATGTCTTTTGATCTTCATAACGTATTTACAGATCTTTCTTTCTTACAAGATTTTTGCTACAACTATGAGATATCTAAGTTGTGTATAAAATATTTTGGTCAGATTAAGCGCACATATTTACTTTCTTCATCATAAATTTCATCAGCTATATTTCAAAGACTAAAGTAGACTATATTATTTCCTACCAAAAACTTCCTTGGATCAAAGTTAATATGAAATCGCTCATAATCTGCATGCGGTGATATTTACTGCAGCAACCCAACATTATTTTTAAGATTTAAGCAAGGACATATTTGGCAAGGAGAAAAATATCAAATTTATATCAGAACATTGCAACGTGGAAGAAAAACGCACCACGTTGACAGTATGTAAAATTTTTTTTTTCTACAAGTACCACTCGCTCTTTTAAAACAAACAAGTTCTTGTTAAAAACTCTCAAATGTTGTTATCATTTTTTAAATATAAAAGCATTTTGTTCATGATGATTCAGTTGATGGTACTAGTGTTGCAAACCATAAACACAAAACTTACCAATAACGCCAAGTGATTGAACTTGGGAGAGAATTCTCCATAATTAAACCATTGACACTGAATAATGTCCACTTGGAATCCAAAGTTTCGCAGCAACCACTGAAACAGGCGATTAACCTCGTAACACGTACCCCCTCGATGGTCAATAACTATATTTTTGTAAACTGTTTCTAGATTCAATACTATTCTGTCTGCACCATGCATTCCCAATACGTCGAATGGAACAGCGTTGTAGTGTAATTCGCAAATTCTTTTTAAAATTGCATGTGAATTGTTGATTGGACCACTGTAGCCAATGCGAGTTAAATATGCATTGAAGTCCATTTTCACGTTGATTTTGAAAAGGCAAATGCTCGTATATTGCGTGCAATAGAGTGTAAAAGAAAACTGACCGTCGCCCAGAGTGAAGATGGCTGGCCACAACTTTTGAAACTTCTCTACTCTGTCTTATTAGCAAATGTCTTTATTAAAGTTGTGCGAAAGTGCAGTATTAGCGCAAAACTTTTTAAATTTGAGCTCCAACGCTAGAAAAAGAAAAATTGAAGTGGTTATTTTTACATTTGTACAGGACAAATAAGCATGTTTGAAACCTGCCACCATTCAAAATGTCATCTTATCTTTTTCACCAAATTGTATCCATGCACAAACAATTAAAAGCTCTGAGTTTGTTGCAAGATTTCGAGGAATCAGTCGACCATGCTCTGCTTTCATTACTTTGCGATGATTGGCAGGTCCACATTTCTATGCTCAAGTAAACTCAACACATCAACAGTCCTGAAAACTGAAAGCAATGCTTATGAGTGAAATGCAGCAGGGCTAAAGTAGGAGCAGAGAAAGCAGGCAGATTCACGACTAAACCGAATAAATCAAAACACAAGTTGCAGCAAGTAGAAACTAGAAAATAGGCCGTTCTCAAATAATTGTTTTCACTAAAACTGAGAAAATATCTGATGCCAATCAAAGAGCAATGAAAATACATTTACGAGCAACATGGCAGTGACTCAACCAAAGCGGATAGTCGAATGCATCAAGCATGAATGCGGTAATGAGGTCGTAAAGTTAACAGTCGTGGTCTAGGTAGTGCCATTAAATCAGTAGTTCTTAACGTGTGTTCGATCGAAACCCTAAGGTTCGTCGATGCCGTTTCGGGGATTCGACGATTCAGGTCATCTGAAACATGACTAAAAGCGTGAACAGAGCAATTTTTGCTTGCTGTTATATTGGGCAAAAATGGGGGTTCGACAAAAGCTTGGAAAACTACATAACGGTTCGGCGTGTTTGCAAAGGTCAAGAACCGCTGGATTAAATGCTAAACGTTGGAAAGTGAGGCACACAAATAAGTAAATAAAAAGTACATTTGTGTTCAAAATTCCAAAAAAGCATGAAACAAGTGGACAAAGCAGAATGAAACATTTATCTTCCCAGGTATCCAGAGAGTCAAAACTAGGTTGTTCTACAATAGTAACAGTGTAACGTTATGTTTTCGTGGTTATTTATGATGATATGGAACACTGTATAGTGCCGCGATAAGGCAATTTGGCTGCTGTCATCGCTATTGTCTGGTTTGTTCCAAGTACTTTTGTGTGCTGACCCTCTTGTGGAAAATTTGTTTACTGTTTGGCCATCATAGTTTTGATTGCAAATCACACAAGTCGCCACATAAATATTATAGTTTGCACACGCCCGGTTTCGATTCTCTTAGAAAGTTTTGTTTTGTTGTCAGGTTTCGTGAAAGAGTTGAAACACATCAAATCCTTGGGCCAACTGTTTCACACAACCTGGTATAAAATAAAAGTTTTTCGCAGCTAGTGTTTGGATTTATTCATTTTATTCTTGAATTTGCTTGCTTCTCTAAACTTATTATATAACCTTCCAGCTTATCACCTGCAGACATGGCTTGCAGATCTCAGGACTGAAGATACGTTGAGTTACGTGCAATCAATTTCCTATTAAAAAGTTTTGCTGATAGACGCTCAAATTAAATATTATTACATCAAAAAACTTTTGTTTTATAGTAGAACCTGAAGTTCTTTCTACGTTTCACAGTATATTTGAATTCAATCATTCTTTAATCAATGCATGAATTTTTGAACCAGAAAAGGAATAAAAAATCAAGAAGGCAACTGCGTGAAATCACATAAAACCAACCAGAAACTGATGCTATCTATGACAAGTTCTGTAAATCCTAAATGAGATATACATTTCACCAAGAGCTATTTCGTAAGTTAATGAAACTACCTTCTGCTACACCTATTAACGAATTAGGCCTCCTAGTTTTCCGAAGCATGTCTCAGCTTGCAGTAGAATGCAGCAAAACTTTCGAACGTCCATAGGATCACCAGCCCTTCATCGATGTTTGCTTAAACTTCCTACAAATATTGTTTTTGTGCGTTGGATTACAGGTAACGATACTTTGCAAAAGCCTTCATTCCAAGAAATTTCAGAGTTTTAATGTGCAACCTTGAAACTGGCCGGTGACGCCCACTGCTTGTTTGTTTTATCTAATTAAACAGATTACGCCACCCTCGCTCATTTGGACTCCACTCGAAATCAAAAAGCTTCATCTATTAATGCAAACAGCAAATTGTAAACGAGACAGAAATTCAGTATACTCTAATTTAATTTCTGCTATTGTGTATAAACCTCGTTGTATAGAAAGTGAAGCTAATTCCAGCAGAATTTCGGGCCCCCTATCATGGATCCTTTGTTGAAGCATGCATTACTCTTCCATTGGAATGCGTCATTAAACCTTAAACATACGAGAATTGTTGAGCGTATGTTCATGAAGGGCTATTCAGCTGTTAAGCATGCAAATGTACCAAAGCGTGCTAAATCTTCCCAAGCACGCGGGAAAGTAAACCTTGGTTTCATTATTGCGTGGAAAAACTTGTCATAAATAATTTTTGCCTCACAATGTTCTAAAGTTGTATTAACTTAGTAAGGTGTTCGAAAGTGTCTACGCATCAGGTAACCCTGGGGAGTATAGCACCCATACGTCCTATAAATATAGGCTTTCAGCGACATTTTTGCAAAATAACACTTTCACCATTCCATTTTTCTCTGAAAATCAGGAAAAATCATGGAAGCACAGATTTCTAACATTTTTCTAAGTATGTGAAATTGCCTCTGGGTAGTGGACCCTCAGGATTCCTGAGCAGGGTAACGAAGAAAACTTCTGAACTATACGAAAGAGATATAAATTCCAAGAAAAACCACATTGCCATTTGTACTTCAGGAGAACGTAGGAAAAGCTTTAATTTCTGTTGAAGGTCTCCCTAAATCCGTCCTTGGTCAGAGGAGGATGTCAACGTACACGAGTCCAATGGCGTACGCAGAAAATTTTCATGGGGGTTTTCATTCAGTGGTATAGGGTGGTCATTTGTATCTGGTTTGTGGTGTTTGTGACGTCACAATTTGACGTCATATTCATCTTTCCAAACCAACGTCCTGGCGAAATTTGTTGACACAATATGCGCGTATTCTTCTACACGCACTCCCCTTAAGTTATGTGTCATTGCACTGACTATAAACTATCAGGCTCCAGATTACGATATCGGAGGAAAATAAACTCAACGCTACGACACAGCAGTTCAAAATTGCAAAAATATCAGGCTGCGCGTTAAATCAGGGTTGTAAAACACACTCACCACTATGTCAGAGCAATTTACAACTGCAAAATCAAGCTACGCTGTCTTATCGAATACCAGCAGTGGAGCATTGAAAGTGTGTGGCTGGACTGCCAAACACACACCCCGGGTTGCAAGANCGAATCTTGCTAAACTACACAAGAATTGAGAATGCGCATATAGTACGCAAGAAAACTTTCGATTTTTTGCTATGTATAGAAGTCCAGCAAACTTTTAGTTTTCCTTTTTCCCTGCTGAGACGTTATCAAATGTCTGAATGCTTCTATGTTAACAACTGCTGTTTTGAACTCGTGTAACAGTTTTATCATGCTACAGAAACTGGTAATGTAGCCAATGCGGTCAGCACTTGCGCTGCTCAGCCATAGTAGACAAAAAAATGCAATTGTTTCGGACAAAATGAACTATCGCGGAACACAATCTTAAACATGCTTAGTGGACGAAAGGTCTGAAAAAAATTGGTGAGATGATTTCTGGATGCAAACGATAACCCAGATTCCCACCAAAACCTAATTATTACTTTATGGCCCCTTTACAATGTTCCTTGAAAATTGCATACAAAGTCATTCCGTTGTATTTGCATAAGTCGACAAATTAACAACCAAAAACTGTGCGAAAATAATTAATCTCCTTTGCGCAGGTAATAAAGTTTTGTAAAATATCAAGCTCGGTAACCCAACTCAACCCCCCCTTGCGTACGCCCTTGCACTAGTCAGAATTACCTGTACAGTAAGCTGTTGTTTCGAACAAACTTTTCACGTGGGCGGCACCTGACAGTCAGCTGAAGATATGGGCATGCACTAACAAAATCAAGTTTGTTTTTCAAAAAATACAAAATGATGTCTTGTTGAGCACTTGTTGATTCCAGACAAGATGCGTCTATCGATGGATTTTTCAATTAAAAATATATCTGGAGAGCGATGTTAAGATACCGAGAAAGAACATTCTGGTTTATAAAACTTTCAAGGTCAACTCTAGTTTTAGGACATATTCCATTTATGAAGATACTTCATTCTTCATTCAAACTTGAATCAATGAGGTAGTACAAACTTGAATATTTGTTTATTCGTACAGACTTGAATCAATAAGAAAAGATAAAAAAGAATAGGACAAAGTTTGCACATTCTTAATGCTAGCATTCTTTTTAAATCAACCTGATATTTACCCGGATGCCGAATGCTTCTGCACGAATAAGTCATGTGTGCCATTGTTAGATTTTCAGAAACGGCAAATTTTTCTCTTGTTAAAACGTAATGTCAAATTTTACAGAAAACATTCCAATGAAGGATTTGACAAAACATACTCAAACACATTGCATTAAAACGAGCTCATCTCGTGACTGTACTGTCTTGAATTTATTACTTTTGGCAAGTATATTGTGACACGAACTTCTAGCAGAAGAAAACATTGCATAATTTAAAGAAAAGTACAGAAAGTAGGTTGCAATCAGAGCTTTTCTCCTGCGGTTGCCAAATTATCCAATGTCTTGGAAGAAATTCAACTTAGTTACAGCTTTGTAATTTTCACACTTTCTTCCCAAAGTTTCGAGGCAAGCTCTTCGTCTTTGGCATATTCTGTTAACTCTTTTCTGGCGCAATCGACAAAGAAATCGCCACTGTACTTAATTACTTCGTCATCTAAGGAACAGTAGAGGATAGTCTGGGCTCCATAGTAAGTTGGTCTAAACAGAAATTTTTTTTTTGTAAATATTAAATGCAGAGATTGAGTGCAATTCTGTGGAGACAGAGTAAAATCATTGATTTAGAGTGGAAATTCAAGTGTTGTAAAAATGGTTGAAGGTTTCAAAACTTCCACGTGAAATCAAAAGTAAAATTTCAAACTATTAAAGTTAAAACAAACAATCAAATATCAAAAGGAATAATTGCGAGGCAAAAGTTAAATTTGAAATCTTTAAGGTAAAGTTTCCTTTTTTAGTTTCATACTGAATTAGTTTTGCTTTGCTTCTTGTTGACTACTCTAACGCAAAGACAGTCATTTACCTCCTGACAACGTTAGACGGCAGTCTAAGTATTCTCTTCCACAGAGCAAGATGGTCCCCAATTTCAGAGTATATTAGACCTGAAATGAAACGATGAGTTTAAGAAATACTACGAAATTATTTCTTTTCGGTCAGTGTGGGACACGTGTGGCGGTTGAAATACGACATGCTCGATTTAACCGCTTTATAAGCAATCAATATCGTGACATTGCATCAAATAGCATTTCTTGCTTGACACTTATTGTGAGTGATCATGTGTGCAACTGTCTCTTGACTTTTGCTCTTGACGTGAACGAGTTTGTATTTTAAAGGTGCGGTGCTGTAGTTGAAAGTAACTCCCAAATGACTGAAGAGATTCTACTTACGTCTCTTAACGGTTAAAAAATTTTTCCCAGGTTTTTCTAATGTTTTTTTTCTTTTGCAAATGTCTGCCATTTTTAATTTGAATGGTACGCCGAGTCGATCACCATAACGCAGCCATTTTGAAACAGTGTGAGATTGGTTGGCCAACCTGAATTGCCAGCGTTTCAAAAGGCTGCTAATACTTTTGCGGTTAAATTTTTCAGATTGAAACAGAGATGGTGAGAAGTGAAGGAGGTCTGGGGTCTAGTTACTTTGTATTTGGTGCGCGTTTTCTAAATTATGTACCATATTAATAAACAAACATTTCTTATCGTAAATTTACTGTAGTAATTGGTTCGACAATGGTCAACCTTGGATCTCAGTTACAGGTAAAAATGTCCTTATTTTGCGTACTATAATATAGAATGTTTAGCAGGCAACCAGACATATGTCGAAACTTTTCTGTATGCCTTGAACGAACATAAAATCTTAGAGGAAAATACCATGACTGCGACCGCAATTTCACCAGCTGACAAAACACTGAAGACTGGGAAAGCTACAAGTTGTGATGAAATCGGACCTGAAATGCTTTTAATCAGAAAAAGAATGTCTTTTAAAAGAAATATATTTTAATATTATTCAATCAGAAAGAAAAGTCTATGACTAACTCGTGTGTGTCAAGTGGCCTGGTGTTCTGAAAGGGCAGCAAAGGATTGGCAAACAAGGATAGCAACCCCTATGCAAAAGGCAGACATCAGAGTAATCGCCAACTACCGTGGCGTTTACCTTCTTAGCCTTACCGGGAAGCAAAGGATTAGAAACATGCTATTTCACTGGACTCACATTACGTATCAGAAGAAAAAGAAGTGAAAAGATTTTGATGACAATGCGGGATCAACCGAGTTCCACAAATGGATCACACAAATAAAATAGTGCACTGTAAGATGAAAAGTTTCACCTGGGTCAATAGAGTATGTTGTGATATTAAAATCTTTGAATTTGCGATGAAGTTCGGAAGCGAAAAGAATATTTGCAAAGAGCGTGTTTGCGTAAAACCGATAGTCCTGTCGGAACGTTTCAGAATCGCTGGTGAATCTGTCAAAATCTACCGTCTTTCTCCAACTGGATCGATGCATGTAACAAAACAACAGATACTGACTGTCTAAGGTAGCGTAAAGGAAAAGTTGAAATATGCAGTTTGACTTAAAGCAGGAAAGGGTTATGCAATAATTAAATCAAAAAGCCATACCGTCATAAATTGCACCAGTCCACCTACTTTCAGCACAAAACAGAAGGAAAGGTTCTTTTCATCGAAAAAGTAAAGACGGGAAAGCAGAAGGCTGCTGAAATTAGTCTGGTATTCTAACTGGAGTGCATCTCGGGCATTTGGAAGCATAACATTAAAATTTAAATGGTATAATTATAACGGCTGTGGCCTTTAAATAATTGATAAAGCAAGGTAGTTCATAAACCTTTGTACATAATATTGATATCAATCGAATGTGACGCAATAGTCACCAACATTGGTGTACAACGGAATAGCAATTTTTTAAAACATGAAATATTCCCTGACACATTGTAGAATTTAGATATTCTAGCTTTTGATTCATTTTTTGAGGAGTTGGTTGGAAAGAAGTTCAGCATCTGCTTTTCTGCTTGAAAATTGTTATTCAAATCTAAATTTTACGCAGCAATAAAGCACACAAAGTTCTGTGCTGAAGCATGAAATACGTGAGTGAACCGTACAATTGAAAACCTTTGCAAATTGAATTTCTAGTTCTTTTAGTGACCTTAGTCGGTCTTTTGCTTTGTGCAGAAAGCACAAAAACGTTTAATGAATTTCTTACCGGCAAGTAGAGGTTACAAGGTGTTGAACATTTTCGGTTTCAAACACAGATGTACTTTCTCCCAGTTGTCATAAACTTATTTCCATTTGATAGAGAACAGTCTTGCCAACATAAATATGCGATACTCTGAGACTCTACATTCAAAATACAGATGCGTAACATCTTTCACCTTCATAAGTACATTGCAAAATATTGGCAGAGTCAAACTGCAATCTGAATTCTTTCGATTTAGACGTTGCCCTTAATTGGAATATTTGTTTTCAGTGTTTTAATACTTCATCATTTTGCCAAGTTTTTCATGCGATTGTCGATTACCTGCTTACAAATCTTGCCATGTTTTTGGGGAAATGAACGAAAAAAGCGCCTTTGCCAGCATTTGCCTTGTTCTACTCTGCAGTGCAACTTCGTTTGTAACGAGGGGCAACGTCAGGGTTGCCAGATGCTTGACCGAAAATATGGCAAGTGTTTGTCTAATTTATGGCAAATTATTGGCAAAAATTTTTGAAAATAGCAATATCTTTGGCAATATGGATTTTTCATTACGAAATGGCAATTTTTTGGCAATATTGATTTCATTTCATATTTTTTTCCATAGTTTTAAATTTTTTAAGTTTGACAATTAAGACAAGGTCTGTTTTATGGGAACAAAAATGTGTTCTCAGTAGGTGAAATATATCTTCTTATAGTTTAGATCAGTGATTCTCAAAGTGAGCGAAAGGGGCGATTTTAAGGGCAAGGAGGTGGAAAAACCAAAGGGGGTGTTAGGGAGCAAAACAACACAAAGAGGGTAAAAATGCTCAACCGCTAATCAATCACTGAGTTATCTTCAGTAGCCTAAAGAAATTTATCTGTTAAATTTTTACTCTGGATCGTCTATGTGTCCAGCTGCAGTGTGGATTATTTTGACAAAAATTGTGAACGTTGGCCTACTAATATTGGCGTCATGATACAGTTTCTTAATTCAGCTATTTAATTGAATGGCTTGGTTCAGCTATTTAATACTTTCTTTAAATAAAATTCTTATATTTACCATCTTGTGTTTGTTTTATCAGGCTTGGGGCTAAAACGACATGTCGGTAGTGAAAAAAAGGGGGGTTGGAATTAAAACGTTTGAGAAGAACTGGTTTAGATCACAGACCATGATTTTTGGCCGCAAAATGATTCTTATGATTCAGAGTTAAAAACTCAAAGTAATATTTCAGGCCTAGTTGAAAGCCGAAAGCAAAATATTCTGGTTTGATCTTCATTTGCAGAATCACTACTTTAAAGGCACACAAACCTAAGCACAGCGATACCTGAAACAGCAACAGCAGGTCAATTTTAAAATAAATTCACAGTTATAATTTGTTGTTAATGAAATCAAACACTACAACAATTACAGCAATTCTTCAAGCAGTAAATCTTATTCAGACATGTTGTCTTAGCTGTGCTTTCTAACGTTTTGATATTAATTTGATAAATTTTGTTTATATTTTAACAGTCACAACTGATATTTCAAAAATGGCAAATTTTTGGCATTAAAAAATATTGCCCAAAAATTGGCACGTTTTTTGGGAAACAGTGATTTTTGGCAATATTTGCCAAATTTGGCACCATCTGGCAACCCTGGCCAACGTGGTTTGCGTTTTTCCATTCCTTCAGCATTCAAAACAAACATGAGACTAACTTCTTCATTCTGTTCACTCACCTATAACCTTTTGACGTCACGATTACAATCCTGACCGGTCGTGTCTTCGACTGCGCTTTCAGATTCTGCAGTAGTAAGTTAGTTAGAAGGAAATGACCGAAGTAATTGATGGCGTGAACACGATTTATCCCATCAGGAGTTTTTCCTCGAATAGCAAGAACGCCTGAGCGAGAGAAAAACTGCTGGAGAAAGAAAATTACTTCCAGTTTCTATCTCATACGGAGATTGATCAAAGTTTTAGGGTTTATCATTTGTTTAGTTTGTTCCTCGAAGGGCTTCTACAATTGTTACGCTCCAGCTCCACTTGTGAAATTGCTAAAAGTTGCGAGAATCTTTAAGCGAAGCTATGTTACTTAGGACTTCTTTGTGAAAAAGAGTCAATGCTTCGAAATGCTATGATATCATGGACTATTGAATACCGGTAACGTACTGTACATCGAAAACAACATTCGAAAATTGTAAAACCGCAATTTCCATCAAACACAACCTATCCTAAAATCAGGTTTTGCAAGCAGGTAAATTTATTTCTTGTAATTTCTATCAGCTGCATGGTTGGCCTACTGTTGTAAACGTAAACTGATATAGTTGCTAAGCAGTGGTTCACTGTAGTTTTACCCACCTCAAGTATGGGCAATATTGAATTATTCTTACCACGTACTCTTCATAAAATTAGATTTCCTTTTGTAGTCTTCCGTACAAATAAAGTTTGTTTGCCCATAGCGTTTCTTTTGCTTAAGCTGCCATTAAAGTGATTCCTTTCCTAAGCAAAGATTATCGAGCTTTCTTGACTACAACTGCATTATTCTGTTCCATACACAAAACGTTACTTAAACGTATACGCAGTACAGTTATTCTCAATATGAAAATTTTAGACTGCAGAGTTTTGCTTTTTGGAAAATTTAACTTTCAATGAACTTTCCGTCACCATTTTACATCACAGTTGCAAAGTGAGAAACGTGAGTCACTTGCCTGCGTTATTGACCAAAATGTCAAGATGATCTTCATTCTTGATTAAATTTGACGCGAAGGAACGAACTGAGTCAAAGTCTTCCAGATCAAGATTGTACGTAACAACCTTAAAGGCAAAGCAAAGGCAAACCTATTACATTTTTATCTGCATTTGCTCTTCTTGCAATGCAAGGTGACATACCTTATGACCTAATGCAAAAAAATTAGTTATTGGAAATATAGGCAGAAACCGCGTTAAAACACTTGGGCAATCATTGTAGTTGTTAACTGAACGGCGGTGTGCACGTTTTCGGCTTTGTCATGCGCTTAAACATGCATTTGAAGTTGAATTTATTGTCTCCACGTTTACATCGACAACTAGCATTATTTCTTTTGAGTCAGGAAAGGATACAAGTGTTTGCAAACACAATTCAAATAATTTAATATTTTCGAACCCAAGTTACCAATATCTGTTTAAAAAAAACTTACGTTATCATTTTTCGTTTCTTCCAATATTTCTTTCTTAACTCTATTCGATTTTGTTATGTTCCTGGAGGCAATTATTACCCTTGCTCCCAATCTTGCAAATTCAGTGGCTGTTGCTTTACCAAGCCCAGCATTTCCACCTGCAGATGAAGTTTCCGATGATCAATATTGATATGATCACCACAAAATAAAGAATGAAAGGTCAGGATTCATCGTCACGGTGTATCGAAGTTCATATTTTCAGTGGGCTACAACGAACTGAATCCAAAAATGGTACGACTGCTTTGGGTGTGTGGCAAACTTGCAGCAAGGTTTTAAAGGATCAATACCCTTGATCAAATGCTAGTTCTACCTTTAGGTTTTGTTTTTCAATTTTAGCATTACTTAGTAAGTCAGTTATTGGTACATTCATAGAAATAAGCTTCATTATCAACAGTAGCATTAAAGTGACAAAAACACTTAAAGTCTTGATTATTCAGGAAAAAATATTTCCTTGTTGGTTTGCTACGACGACCCGCTGAAAAATTGAAAATATATTATACTGTATAAGTTTGGAATAGCACATTTTTGTAGATGGATTGCCGTGCTTAGAAGTAGTTGAAGTAGTTGGCATGCAAGAAAATAGAAAAAACTTTAGATACCATGCAAGGATAAATCTAATAACATTAACATAAACGGGTAGGGCAACCCCATCATTTCTTCACTTTTACGCTTCCACAGACTTAGTGTAACTGATGAATCGAAAGACAAAAACCATGCTGTTAAGAAGTTTGAAACAGGGGTCTAAAATTACGTATAACGGATTTACATCTGTATCATCAAAGCACCGAAGTTGAAAAGATCATGATTGCGGCATATCTCCGTATTTCACAATTCAATCTCCCCGATTCAACCCCGGTACAGTTCAACCTGTACACAGTTCAACCCTCACAAAACTCAACCTCCTCAATCAAATGTTATTATCGACAATTTTATTTGGAAAAGCTTTAAGACACAATGGGAACCATTATCAAAAGGCTCCACAGTCATTATTTTGCGCTTAACTTGAATGCTTGGGTATTGACAAAATTGTCAGCGTAGGTCGCCTTGCATGAAATTATATATATGCCACGAGTTGGATACTTCCGGCACCGTGAGTCTCTGAGCCGTGATTAAGACAGCAGTACTATCGGTATAATAAAACTCTAGTCACAGGAGGCTAAGGCCAGATAAATTGAAGCCAAGACACATCAGAACTGATCTGGTTAAGCCAAGTAAATTTTGGCATAGATGACGCCGTTCAGGTCAGGGATCTCAAAGTCAATTTGCTCTGAGGACCAAATGAGGACTTTTACCCCGAGAGCCGCATTATGACGCAACAACTACTGCACCTGAACCTTATTACAAACGGTTTTTACATCTTCTTTCTTGCGAAAGCTACCGTGAGTTATAGGGAAATCATTTCGAATCGTTTCTACGTTATTTTAAAATGAACTTGTTCACTAGCTGGCCGAGCACTTTCACTTTCAAACATCCGTGAATAAAGTGAAAAACTTGAATGAAATATTTGAAAATTCCCATAAAGCATCACGGGCCGCACAAAATGCCATCGCGAACCATATGTGGCCAGCGGGCCGCGTGTTTAAGACCCCTGGTTTAGGCAAATCTACTTCAGCTTTACTTGCAGCAAAGCGGCAAATATTTCCTTTGAGGTCAGTGATTACGTCAGAACAACATTTCTGGAAAAGGTTTGTGCTGTAGTAGCAAAACGCGCTAGTTTTGACAAGTTTTACGGAAGGTTTGGGCAGTGCAAGACTAACTACAAAATGAAACTGAAACGAGTAGAAACATGCACTTCACGGCTCCGTTTTCTCCAGTAAATAATGACCTTGAGCCTGGACTAACTACGTATTCCACTTAATCACGAATTGGCTAACTTACCAAAATTAATACGAAAACATTTTTGCACAAGGAAAGACATCACACATGTGAGCAAGAGAAGGCATTGCTAGTCAAGTTTGTAGTATTCATTATTTTTGTTTCTTTTTCTTGTAGAAACATTTGTCTTTTTCATTTTTTTCGTATAAATTTGTTTCTTGTAAAGTTCTTCACTTCGATGGTTCGGCCATGGGTCCACAATTTCCCTGAAAAAGTTGGCGAAGCAAGTCCTGCTGGATACACCCACTGGAAAGCGGTCAAGTGGTCGACCAAAGACCAGGTGGCGTGATTACATCTCGGACAATGCTTGGTCCCTTCTTGGTGTAGAGGCAGCAGCAGAACTATTTATGGTTACTGAAAACCATGAGGTGTTTTGAGTTCTCCTGGAACTGCTGCCCCGCTCCCCAGTGGAAAAGGGTATGAAAAAGAAAGAATAAAAGGATTTTTGCATTTCTGAAAATGCTTTCTACTCTTTCAGTCATGTCAGTAGAAACAGTTGAACGTACTGTACCTTGCAAAGATGGCCACATGGGGCAAAGGTATAGAGTTGACCAAATGGTAATGAAAAATATTCGAAGATGTTCACCATTTCCAGCATTCTACGTTTAGTCGTTGGTATTCATTTTTTTTACGATTAGCTAACACAGCGTGGCTCAACTACTTCTGACCTACGGGCCACTTTACAAAAACGCGACGAAAAAACTCGTGGGCCACTTCCAATAAAATGATGTATCCTATATAACAACAGATTCAGGAAGACAAGTGAGTGCGTCATTGAAAGTGAGTGGGTCATTGAAACAATAGGAAATATCTATTTACTACAAATTTCTATCTGTGGAATGCCTGTGGCCGAGGCTTATCTGACACTATCGCACAGTGTTTCGCTTCTCATTCAATTTCTGTTTTCAGATTTGACTGCTTCATCATATAAATTGTACTCTCACATATTTTGCTGCCTAACTTCCAGAAGCTCCCTGCAGTCTCTAACACCCTTATTATTGCACATTTTTATTAAAGGATGTTATCCTTATTCTAAGTAAAATTACCTATTGCAGGGATGGGCAATTAACTCTTCAAGACAACTAACGCCGAGGCACCAAAAAAACACAGAGGTTATCTAGTCAGGTGCCCCAGCGGAGGGTTAGCAGAGGGCCATACCTTCTAATTTGATCGTAAAATAAAGAAATAAAACAAAATGGTACACAGAAAAGGTAGTACTCATTGCTCTTGTGCAAATGCACTTTATCCAGCGCAAGCAATTCAGTGAGACAAATGTACATTTACACGCTTTTCAACAAATTTCTGATTTGAAGACTTTTCCTGAATGCGTCAGCAGGCCATTGAAAACGCTGTGGCTGGCCACATGCTGCCCGCGAGACTGTAGTTGGACCACACTGAGCTAACACATCACAATCCACAATAAAGGTGGATACAAACATAATTGTAAAAAAAATAAAAATACCACACTGGTACAAAAGGTGATGCATCTTTATTCAGCTGATTGATAAAACCAATTAAATCGCACATCTCAGTGCTTTAGGTGAATCTTTGTGAGCTTGTCTCCAGCGCCGGATTAATAATAGTAGCAAATGCGGCAAGTGCTATGGGCCCTGCGGTTTTGGGGGCCCCGCGGTCCCTTGCGTTAAATTTCTTCTTGATTACAGCCTATTCAAGGGTGGATATTCGAATTTAGGTATTCGAGGCAAACGTTCAGAAAAGGACCCTATACTTGACACATGCTGTACAGAAACTTTATTCGTTGAAAACAAGCGAAATGTTTCATTTTGTCTGGGAATTTGCTTCTGCGTAAAAGTTCATTTCACATTGTAAGTTGTTTGAAGTCATGTGATTTTAAATTGTTTTTTGTCTACACATTGATATTGTTGAGGGGTCACTTTTGGCACATTTGCACGTAAACCTGCGACTCCTTACGATTCCAGCTCCGCAACCCTGGTTGAAAAATCCAGATCTCAAAGGTTAGTTACAGAAGGACACTGGGAATGAAGATTATAATTATAGTTTTGTAAATGCTGCCAAATAAACGTTAGAAATGCAAACAAATCCATGTTACTGGTATATAATAATTGTCACAGATGGCAAGGTATGGTAGACAGAAAGATTCACCTAATTTTGTGTCTACATGGGATTTTCTGTTTAAATCTGGGTTTTATCTCTAAATGTGGTCTATATAGGGTTTTTCAAATAATCTCATTGGCAACCCTGGATTTGGCGTCTATTCACTTGCCACTGGGTAGTGTACTTGGATTTTTCTTTTGCAAATGTCTGAAATGATTTGCGCATTTATTTAATCTCATGGTGATCAACTGCAGAAATAGAGAATGGTCATTTTCTAAACTTAAGATCGTAGAATGAACAAAGGAGTACCACCATTAGACAAAACAAGCTGAACAGCCTGATTATTAAATGTATGAGACGGGCATTTGCCCCCCGCTTGGAAATTGAAAACGGGCATTTGCCCCCGCTTGGAAATTAGGATTAAGAACCAAATATTTTTGGAAAACCCTGAAATCGGCATCTTAATTCCGATTAATTGATTTGGTTCTCCCAATGACAGTTTTATTGCCGGTATGAAACACACTGCACAAGAGTCAGGTTCACAGTAATAGTGGCATGCAGCGATGAACTTGCAGTTCACTCATGTCCCCTCCTTTGCCTGCAGAGGTGGGCTGCCAAAGTCGCGAGAGGATTGTTCGACTGCTGGTCTTTATTGCGTAGCAATAACATGGCAACAAATCTGCAAAGGTTCACTTTGTATTACGTTGGCAGGCGTTTTGTTGCATGAGACTGTTGCACGCAGACATCTTGGCAGGTAATGCAGCGAGACAGTGACATGCGAAAAGCCCGGCCCGACTTATAACTCTGAACCACGTACATTTATACTTTGTGAAAATAAGCATGAGTGAGTCTATAGCAATGCTTCCATAAGTTTGAAAAATCCATTATTATTAAAGCGAGTGTGACCAATATGCCTGAGTGCCAAACTACACATATGCAGGATTCTTTTCATGCAGTATAAAATTACGTGGCTTGTTACAGTAGAATTCATCTATGCAGGCTTGTGGGAATACATCTTAATCGTTAAGGTTTAGTTCTGACATCTGAGTGAATGCTGAGTGCAAAGCTATGTTTGCTGTGGCGAGTTTTCATAAATCATCTGGTCAATCTTTCAAAACCTAGGTGGTGTTCTAATTGTAGTAAGTTTGTCCGTAGCCGTGTCAACATACAGGTCTACTTAATTATCCGGTTTGAGCAGCAAGGTTTTGTTGATCGCTTTGGACAAGATCCCAGACGTTTGCAGCTCTTGTTTCTAAGTCAGGGTTTCTCAAACGGGGCCCTCGTCCCCCCTTGGGGGCCACGGAGCTGTTCTCTGGAGATCACGTGCAGAGGCCGAGAAGGGGCCACGAGCAGACGCAAAGGCCAAAACTAGCTATTTTTATTGATGAGCAGGGGCCACATGTGTTGAGTGTCTTTTGAAGCAGGCCGCGGCTCATGAAAGTTTGAGAACCATTGTTCTAAGTGATACTGACAAGTCTTGCTAGCTGATCCCGCAATCAGGGGGAGAACAACCGGGAAATACCCCCGAAATGTTTAAAAACATGTTAAATTGTTAGTTCAGTTGAATATATCAGCTGATGCGGCCGTGCTAGCTAAATAAAATAAAGTCATAATTTGTGTTTTCGTTGGAAACCCTGGCAATCCAATGCTTCTTTCTTTATAGATCATGGCAATGCTTACTTGAAAAGAAATGCCCTGCGTTGAATACCTGTAGATAGCGTACTGTGTGAATTGTCGTAATCCTAATAAACCTGGTTATTGCTGCCAACGAAGCGTTTTTTGTTATTGTTACCGTAACGTGCAGGCCCGTAACCAGCCTGGGACACAAGGAGGGGTGAAGAGTTTTCTGAGAGGGGCCCACATTTTTGTAGTGTCCAATAGTTTTAAACTATGTCCAACACATTTTTCCAGGGGGGAGGCAAAAATTTTCTAGGGGGTGCTTCCCTCCTGCGCTCCCCTGGTTCCGGGGCCTGGTAACGTGGGGCATTTTCTTTGGAGTGTAAAAAGGATAAAGCGTTTTGTGAACGTCCATTTGCGTTGCATCGTCAGAAATGTTCCCTGCGAGGTACGCAAACACTCTGAATCACCTAAACTGTTACGCAGTGAAATCTCATTCTCGCGTATTTCGAACATTCCAAAACAAATGAAACTGCCTCGCTGTTATGTGCCACATTTCTTGTTGGTTCCGTGGCGGTCCAGTGTTAAAGTTTGACCAGTTTTATCACTCAAGCTTCTTCTACAACAAGCTTAGACTTGTGTCCTCTTAAATGTACGTATGCGAAAGTGATTGATTCACGCAATATGGTCCTGTGAAGCATTGGGTTCATTGCAAATCGACATCGCATCCCCCACCAAATTAGCCTGTGTCCGCTACTGGCTCTGCACTGTACTTGTGAGCTGTACAGTGAAGTATTCCTTCTTGGTAAAAATATAACTATACACTTTATGAGTTTTTGGTGAAACTAAATGTAGCCCATCATGTCCACTTAGTTGCTTTTCAGGAACACGTTTTTCGTACATACGAAATTCAGTATGCCCAATGGCAGTCTGTTTAGTCACATGGATGACCATTCCTCACATAATTTATGATTTAACAGTGGTTCACCTGTTCAAATGTCTTTTTAACTAAGGGCCCCTCGCTGTTAATATGCTACAGGCCCCGCGCCACCAAAACCCGGCACTGCTTGTGTCATGCAACGAGACTAATAATTTTGCTGGACCTAGACTGCTTCTAACAGAAAGGTGAAAGGAATATAGTCGTTTAGCGAATATCCATTAAATGCTAGTTTGAAAGATTTGGTGAAAAGTAAATGGTTTTGTTACCTTGATTACACGTTCACACTTTTAAATATTCTTTTTGAGGGTAGTTCTGCATATTGTATATAGTTTTAGTGCCACGTATTTCTTTGCTCAGAAATATAATTTAGTTTTATGCAAAACCTATTGTCGCTCTTCATCGCTTTATTGCAACAGCGGAATTGCAGGTTTCAAACGAGCGGACACTTTGTTGACAGCGTTTAAGTTACGTGAAAAGATTTAAGCATATGCTACCAAAACGTTGAAAATGACCTTTTTCTAAACGCGAGTCAAATTTATAAACACAAACATGTTTTGCTGTGGAGGTCATGTCGATAGCTTGAAAAACATGTGCAACTGCTGGAATGCATCGCCTNGTTGAANCTGAAACTTAACTTACCTGTAATCAAAACAGTTTTTCCTGTAAGATCTTTCGCGTTTGAATAGACAGGACCACGATACACATGCTTTTGCCAATACCAAGCAAGCAAAACAATTATAACAGTTGAAATTTTCTTACGGGTGAGCAACTCCATCGCTACAGCAGCAACTTTTATGCCCTTTCAGGTGGCGCACTTTGAATGGCATCCCTGCAAGATCAGCATCAACATCTTGCTGTCACAGGAGGATTTCTTCTCACGTTAAAGCTTCCTAACAAATTGGCAGCGACGCGGCACAGCCTGTCAGGGTTCTCACGGTTTTGAAGGTCATTTTGAAAAAACATTTTAGTCTGCTGGTGTAACTAAAGTGCCCGATGCCGCAATGCATTTACTGGCCCACTGTTAAGCAGGAGTTGTACGGCAATCAAAAAAAAGATCAATCTTGTTTATTGTACAGTACTTCGGGCGCTATGTGTGTGCAAAAACTGTGCAATTTACTACTGTAGAAACAAGGCTAACACCACTTGGGTTAAACGCTTTGAGCTTCCTTTTTGTCAAGAAAACTTCTTGCAATTTTTAATTTTTAAAGTAAAAATAACGCTGGCGCTAGCCACACAAATATTGTGAAAACACCTCTTTCTTAAACAACGCTACGTGATATTCGGAAGCAAACGATAAAAATATTTTGTTTTGTAATTTTTTCGGGAAAGAGCATCGGACAACTCTTTCACTACCTGTTTCTACAAGGAATTTTGTACATGTCGACCATTGAGAAATTATTCGCCAGTAAATATTATTTTATTTAAGACAGCACGTAATGTATTTTAACCAAGATATCTTGTATGTTCGAATCATGCAATTCATTTTTTTATTGTTCAGCGCAATATTAAAAATGTCGGTCAGCATGGAAAGTAAAACGTGGGTCTTATGACATCTCTGTTTCAGATAGCCAACTTGACAAAGACTTGGCATTTAACGACATAGACTCATCCGTTCTTTTTTGTTTCCAATTGCACAAAAAAGCACTACGTACCTCCAACAAGCTACCATGTGTGTTCAACAAAGTAAAGTATGAAATTGATATGACAAAAGGCTGGAAAAGCTGGGTAAGTAACAAAAGGCTGCTGAAGTCAAATGCATTTGTTTATTCAGTAAACGTTTTTGGAACACTCCTTGTCACAACCAGCTCAACTCTTTCGTAGGTGCAGTGCTGCCTTCGGACGTTTGTTCAGCTAAACGTAAAACATTTACCAATTACAGTAAATGTTGTGTATAGGTAGGTTCGCACAAACCAAGTAAAGTTGACCTTTGATACGTGGGTGTCACTTCCAATCAGATTTGAGTACACCCCGAGATAAGAAAGTGCTAGCGNGGAGAGAGAATCAACGTTTCAGCGACACGGCATATTCTGATTTCCTTTTAGTAATGTTTAGTGACAGAAAAACGAAAAAGAAAAAACATTCTACGACAAACCGTTCTGTCGCTCGAGAAGAAAAAAGTTTTAGACAGTTGGTAGAGTCTTGATTTACTGTAAATTCCGAAAGAAATAATGCAGTATTACATTCACAATTAAAAGTCCTAGGTTTCCTGCAGTTTTTCGAGGAATCAGCCGCATGGAGTCTTCTTTCATGATTTCGCGAAGATTCAAAGTTGCACATAGCTGTGTTCAAGTAACTATTCTGCACATAGGCGATGACGTTGAATCAATGATTAGTTAAGTTCTTTATTAGAAAATCGATTTCGAGCAACACTGCACATCTTCAGTCCTGAAATCTACATGCAATGCTTGCAGGTGAAACGTTGAAACGCTAAAACAAGAGCAGAGAAAGCAAGCAAACGCAAAACTAAAATTAATAAACACTATGATGTGCCACTGCATATTTAATTATAAATACAGGAAGTCGCCTAAATTTTTGCAGGCGAATTTCAACTTTCAAATCAGGTGGAACCTTCAGGAGATCAAAACGTGTAAGTTTTGCGAATTGGGTCTTAAATTTTTTCCAAAGATTCCATGCACAATGCAAATGCCACGAAACGGTTCGGGACTTCACTAACTTTCAAAATAAGTAAACGACAAGCAATAGAACTCGCAGCGAACAGTTACGTAAATAAGAGGTGCAGGCGCGACGCCAAGTTTTCGTGGATGTGGGGGGCCAATATAAAAGCGGTGGACGCTGTCAGCGAAACCCTAAAAACTCATCACTCCTTTCCAGCGCGAGGGAATTGATTGCAATTGGTGGGCTCGTAACCCACCTCCCTGGCAAAAGCGATGAGGATGTTGCAGGTGCCATCAAGATACGAAATTAAATGGAATATTTCTTATCATACAATTGTCGCGCTGTCAGTCCCCTGCGTTTAAAGATATGCAGTAAACGGCATTCAAAATGACTAAAAAAGATTTTTAACATGTTCGAAAATGAAAATGGTTTAATAAATTTGAAAATAATTTTTCCATTAGTTATTGCAAAAATACAATCATTTTTTTGTGATTAATATGCGGAAACATTTCACGTAATAATGAGTGGTAAGCATACTGCAAGACAGGGGTGGCCAAACTGCGGCCCGACAAGTTTAATCCGGCCCAACAAATACTTTTCACATTGTTTTCAAGCATCACGTTTCCGACTGTGGATAGCAGTGCAACAACACTGGCTGGAAGTGAAAACAAAATGCTGTGATTTTATTGTTATTATTGTACTACATTGCATTTTTCAAACCTATTTTTGCATAGATACGTAAATCGCACTGTTTCGGGGCCTTCCAGTGACCAGGCAGTCGCAAACGCGGCCCTCGGGTCAAAAAGTTTTGCCATCCTTGTTTAATTCTAAGATAAAGAAAATTATTATCAAATTTATTTGATCATACTTCTGAAGTCCATTATTTTGTGATATTTCCAAAATTCTTCTCCATCTTGGTGATTTTGCGTAATTTTCCCTTTTTCTATTAAAATAGATCACCTTCTTCAACAAACAAATATTCAAGATTTCATCTTAAAAATGGAATACAACTATTCAGTTACAGTGAGGAGTCACAGTGACAAACCAAGTATTCAGTTACAGTGAGGAGTCACAGTGACAAACCAGCTCTTCAATCCAGTAAACGTTGCAGTGTTCCGAGACGCTCTCTGAGACCACTAAATTGCATGGCCGAGGGTATCTCATGATGTTACCGCTTCAAGCGCGCAATACACGCACTGTAATAAATAATATACTCCAGGAGGAAAGTTGTTGAATCTGTTATTTGCGACCAAATTGTTTCAGTTAGAGTTTATGCAAATGAATGCACAGCCAACTGGGGCAACTGGGCCATTTCTTTTAAGCAACTAAAGTAACTATTTGTGGTTCTAAATTGCTCCGCGAATAAAAAATTAAAAAATGTATTAGCGGAATTTATTTTCGAGGTAGGATAAGGATGTAAGACATACATTGCTGAAACACTGCATAGGTGTTGTAAAATCAACCTTTGCTTGTATTGCTGCGGTGCAATTTGTAACACAGATAGCATTAGAGCTTTAGTAACATTAAATTACTTGATTGCGTTTTTCTTCACATCATTTTATTTTGCACATTAGTAGTTCAAAAATAATTTGTTGTTTTTGGTGTTTCAGTTCTTTGAGGAACTTAGACTTGACTGAAAGTGTGATTAAAGTATACCTGTAAGTAATGGACGTCAATGCCTACTTGAAACGAATCAATTACCACGGTCCAATCGATAATACCTTTGAGACACTACAGAATCTGTGCGAGTGCCACAATAACACTGTCCCATTTGACACTCTTGACATGTATGGTGGAGAAAGAATAGAGCTGGAACTGCACAAAGTTTACGAAAAAATCGTTGNCAAAGGAAGAGGAGGTTTGNGTTATGAAGTCAACGGTCTGCTGCACTGGTTGTTGCAAAAGCTTGGATTTCNTTCTGAAATCATACAAGCACAGTGGTTTCAAATCGACACCTTCCTTCCCAAATTCGATCACATGCTATTGCTTGTGAGTCTTCATATTTTTTTGCGG
>JGI24158J21664_10001039_pt1 | contig 29417 bp, 11 predicted proteins | sample Ectturendosymbi3_FD_21664 | JGI IMG/M metagenome (IMG submission 21664)
CTGTGGCTTTACAATTATTGCTGAATGATAAGTACAAGCTTGAATCATTGCAAGAAGATGGGAGCAGAACCAGGCAGGAGATTCCTCAAACAGCCGGCTGCCAAGCTACAGCCTGTAATTGTTGTTTTCGATGAGGAGAGGCTAATCCCAGCCGCTGGTGCTTTCCACTGAAGTTGACATCAATTAAAAAACTTTGAGAGACAGGGGAATGACTTACGAATTGTTGCTTGAAACTTTTAGCATGGAAAAATTGCTGAATGATAAGTACAAGCTTGAATCATTGTAAGAAGATGGGAGCAGAACCAGGCAGGAGATTCCTCAGACAACCAGCTGCAAAGCTAGAGCCTGTAATTGTTGTACATTTTCTTTGTTGTTTTCTTACTAGGCGAAAATCCGCATCTTCAGAGCCCTTGATTGGCCTTCTAGCGTAAGAGGTTGGCAAGGTACGGCCAAAAAATCGATAGTAAATCAATTCCCTGCGGGATTAATCAACTAATTTGTTGTTTTCCTGCAAAAGCAGTCGCGTGGCTCTCGATGCAGAGCAAGCTGAGGCGATCGCCTTTTGCCGCTCGTGTCTCTCCAAACCCAAAGACAGGCGTACAAAGGAGTGCAATGAAACCGTTCTTTCTTGCTTGCTTCTCACTTTCTACCGAAGAATGCGTATTCCAAGACACCCATTTTCGCATTAAAATCTATCACAAACGACTGTGAACATCAAAGATATTACATTGTTTGACAGTACGGCATAGTACAATTTAGGATGGACTACTGATTGCAGTCTGAAACAGTTGAAATAATTTTTAGCTTTATACTAATTGGAAAAACTTGCTAAAAAGAGGCGTTAAAAGCTCAGCCTACAACCGACCTGCATTGTCGACATTTTCTGCAAAAGACTAGAGCTTCAAAAGCTACACGGGTTCCTGGTTTCAATCGATCTTCAACTTTGCTTTGAAAACATTTGCAATCTGACGGGTCAATTGCTTCTTCACTTTCAAGGCGGTTCAGTGGTAAGTGCAAAAACCTGCGATCTTCAACCACTTCACAAACCGCCTCACGCCCCAATACGCACGGAACATTCCCATCGAAGTTGTCTGAAATGCAATAAAAATTGCGACCCATTTACTACCGCCGGCCGCATGAATTGCCGAATGTCACGGGCGGGCGGCAAAAAATTCAAATGCATCTTATGATAAGAACACAGCGAAGTAAAAATGATGTCCTTTTGCACTTTTGCATGCAAGAAAGAACCACGACAGGTTTACTCTCTCTTCACTTATTATCTAGTTATCTGTTTATCTTGGAACTAAGTTGAGCAACGAAAAGTATGACATGGGCCAAATTAAATAGCCACGCGGTCCCCATGTGGCCCGCAATTCGCACGTCCCAAACCTTTGACTTAGATCTTGTTCTAATTTCAACATTTATGAAAAAGTCTCAGTCTCGAAATTTAAACAAATTCGCAGTCTTTAAAACTAAAGCATCGACAGCATTTGATCGAGAATAAGGCTGAACTCTAACGTCAGGAGAAAAAAACGTCAGTCCATTGTTGTTCTTTGAAAAGACATTCGTCGTTAAGTAGATAGCTTCAAAAAATCATTTTGGATAAATTTTGTCCTTGCTGGAGGCTAGTCAAATATCAGCTTGTAAGTTTTCCGCCGGAAAAAAAACTCGGCACCAATTAAATACGACATAAAACACATATGTGTAAGAGCAGGTAATTTTTTGGGGGTGCAAAGGATTTTTTGCTCGAATTTCCTCAAATTTGCCCGTAAAACGTTTACGCGACAAAATTTTCTCCCTACAGATTTTCGGTAGAGTAGCTGTTGATACATTATATTTTCCTCTATCATGTTGCCATTAACTTGAAAAAATAAAATTTGGTACTTGATATTTGGTTCCTAATAACCCAACTGAAAAAAGCACGCTAGGCTGTGCAAGAACATTGTCAGAAACCTGGTGGATCAGTATTCATGAGCATCTGCCTCACAGTTTTGAGGTTTTCGATTCACATTCTACCTGTTACTGTGAGCAAAGAACTTCACACCTAGCTGAGGTAGAGGCCTAAAGCTGCTTCCATCTCTGAAGACATATATGCGATGTTTGTGGCATGTACGATATTACTTACATTATAACTATGCCATAAGTTTCACAACATCGTCTATTCAACTGCACATATGTGCAACAAACAGGTGGCAAAATGTGTTGATCCAAACACTGTAGTTAGAATTAAAAGCAAAAGCTTTTCGGTAGTTGCCTGGCATGGTCTATACCAGGGGTTCCCAAACTTTTTGTGATAGATACCCAGTGGCGTACGCAGAAATCTTTCATGGGGTGGTATTTCATTCAGTGAAATATGGTGGTCATTTCTATTTCGTGTGCACTGTTAGTGACATTACAATTGGAAGTCATATTCATGTTTCCAAACCAATGTTTTGGCGGATTTTGTTGACACAATATGCATATTCTTCTACAGGCAATCTCGTTATTTCATGTGTCATTGCACTTAATATAAACTATCAGCGCTCCAAGTTGGGATAACGGAGGAAAAAAATACACTCAACGCTACGACACAGCATGTCACAACTGCAAAATATCAGGCTGCGTGGTAAAACAGGGGCGTAAAACGCACTCATCACTGCGCCAGAGCAATCTACAACTGCAACATCAGGCTCCGCTAAAGTCTCGTCGAATACGAAGTCGAGCATAGAAAGTGTGCGGCTGGACTGGCTGGCGCAAATTCCGGTTTGCAAGACCGAATCTTGCTAAACTACACAAGAATTGAGAATGCGCATGAAGTACGCAAGAAAACCTTCGTTTTAGTGCTATGTATATACAAGTCCAGCAAATTTTTACAATAGTTTTAATTTTTCCCTGTTGAGACATTATCAAATGCATGAATGTTTGTATGTGAACAACTGCTGTTTTTAAGCTCGTGCAACAGTTTTATCACGCTACAGAAACTGGTAATGTGGCCCAATGCGGTCAGCGCGTGCGCTGATCAGCCACAGCCGACAAAAAAGACAATTGTTTTGCATAAAGTGACCTATCGCGGAACACAATCTCAAACATGCGTAGTGGACGAAATGTTTGCAAAAAGTGGTGAGATGGTTCCTGGATGCAGGCGAAAACCCAGATTCCCACCAAAACCTAACTATTACTTTTTGGCCCATTTGCAATGTTCCTTGAAATTTGCATTCAAATTCATTCCGTGTTATTTGCATTAAGTCGACAAATTAACAAGCAAAAGTATGCGATAACAATTAATCCCCTTTGCGCAGGTTATAAAATTTTTGTAACTTATCAAAACTCAAGCGAGAGGTTTTAACTCCAACCCCCCTTGCGTACGCCCTTGACTATACCAGTAGCGTAGCCAGCCCAAAATTTGGGGGGTGCAAAATGTTTGATTTTAGGCGAATAACACTATTTTGTTTGGGATGCCGCCTCTCAAAGCACAAAATGACTATATGGCCCCGTACCGCCCCTGGCTACGCCTAATGACTATACCCCTTCATCATTTCGGCAGATGAGCATCTACCCCAAATTTCTTATGATAAAATATTTTATCATGACTAATCATAGATATATTTAAAGATAAGCATATAACGATTTTTGAAAACAATATTCACTGATATATGTACAACTATTTGCATACAAATAATATATAAATATATTTTCCCTTCTATGGCTAACCTTAAATGTTAATGTACCCCTTGTTGGGAACCCCTGGTCTATGCTAATACGAAGTAGGTGCCTTCAGGGTCGTAACGAGGTTAGATGGCGCCCGGGGCAAAAGCAAGTTTGGCGCCCCCATGTTTGACCTGAGATTTTTCGGGAGCAAATGTGCTGTTGAAGAAAGTACTTGCGACATTGTTGGAACTTTTCTGCGCCCTCTGCAGCGATTCGGCGCCCCACAGTGGTTCGGCGTCCGGGGGATTGCACCCCCTTGCCCCTCCTCTTTACACCTCTGCTTGCAGTATACTCGATTCCCTCAGTGTACAATTAAAGCATACAAATGAAATGCCTTCATTCGCCCAAACTTTCAAGTGAGTCAGTTACTCATCAACTCACACAAAATAAAATTTTGTGTTTTCTATGACACAATAAACTTTTATTTATATACTCAATAAAAAGGAAGTATAATTGTTTAGTATTAATATTGTTAAAAAATGTCGAAGCTTCTTTGCCCAAATGTTTTGAGATTTTTCTCAAATTTTTGACAAATCAAAAATTTTAAGGGTGCGCTTGTATTCCCTCCACCCCAGCTCCTACAACACTGTTAAAACAACATCTAAGCGGTGCGTTTTAATATCAGTCGCCAGAATTTAGTTGCACGAGACAGTAATTCCACCCAGTAATGGTACAAAAGATGGATATATTGTCAACAAGTGCGTAATCGGCCAAAGACATTAAGTTTGATTTAGGCCTATTCGTTCTCTCTCTTCCTCAAATAACGTGAGTATACAACTTTTCGGCCGGCCGCATGTGGTCCACGCCACGGGCCTTTGCCCACAAAGGGTATTTGCGAGTACTAACGAAACAGTTACATATAGGACCTATAAAGACTTGGAAAAACCTTAAATGTTTTCATTATTCACGATTTACTCTTTAGCATTTCAGTTGCAATTGTTGAGCAAACTCGAAATCATTGTCAAGAATATTTAAATTGCAGTACAGTTTATTTCCAACGTAAATTGGAACGTTGAAGTGCTTGTAATGTTTACAAAAATGCTAGTTACAACGTTAAGCTTCGATGGGCACTAAAATGTTGTCTTCTTTTTTAACTCAATACATTAATTTCAATTGAAAATAAACAAATCTCCACCCGTAAGCTCTACCACACTATTTTTTCATTGGTCAACAAAAACATAACGGTTTCTGGATAATTTTGGGCTGCTGCGTCCAAACCAGACATCCATGTCTTTGAATTGGCTTAATTTTTTGAATATCCATATTTTCGTCTGTTGAAAAGAGCAAAAATGTTAACTTTAGTACCTGCCAATTGTAAACACAAGTGTCAGTAACATGCGTTTCGGAAATATCTGTAGTAGTGTAGTATGCATTCCTTACTAGCTAACAGATACTCCAATAAGTCTTATTGTTATTATAGCATTCCATTACTTCAGCAATAAGATATTGAAAACATTATTTGAGATTTGATACTTCAGACTCCATTTTCCACAGCACAAGTTATTTAGCTGCAACCTAAGTACGTAGCTGTACTGTATCTTTAGCTTAACGAGTGATTTCCTGAATTCTCTGCACGCTGGACATCATCAGACGGTAAACCAGGTGATGGGAGTGAAACAGTAAGCTTACCATTCTGATAAGCTGCACTTTCTTGGCGTTGCTCACCGCGTGCAGTTTCACCAAGTGGTATACATATATACAAACCAAATTTGAAAAATTTGTGTATTTTCAAAGTGCTCGGTACATAAATTTTTGATTTGGTATATATGAAAAATTTGGTATATATTTGGCATATTTTTGTCGGAGGGTTTAGCTGAGACTTTAAACCAAATATTTGTTGTATTGTAAAGCGTAAACAGAGAAACCATAGTGGTAAAGCTACATAACAAAGTTTAGTGATTTTGCTTAACAAGGGAGTAAGCGTGTACTTTAAGCGGGCAACGAGAATGGAGGAAAGCTCAGAAGTTTTGAAAAAACTGCTCTTAGCTCTAGGTATGCGATTTTAGTCAGCCAGTGTCATCCAAAGGTTGGAAAGCTGCTTATGAGAGTAGCAGATCTAGAGAAGAGCGACTGACAGCGTTTGTACGACTTGCAATGTTTGAAAGCAGGATTCTGCTGGTGCTGCGCATCACCTCAGCAAACTGTGCAAAAAGAAAATTGCAAACCGCAAAGCAGCTATTATACAGCATAATAACACGGTAGACCACAAAAGAAATGAAAATCCAGTTGTAGGTGTTCGAAGGTTGAATTTTCCAGTGGATAGTAAATCTGTGACTGCTGAAGTTAAGAAAGCAGAAATCGAGCTTGCAACCTCTCTCTGCCACTGCTCAACAGCAACGGTTGATCATCTGGATCTAAGTGAAGTAGTTTAAAAAGGATGGAAAAAGCAGCATTAAATTTCAAGTTTTTTGTTGCAGATAAATTTGGTATTTATTTAGTATATTTTTAGAGCAAAAAACTACAAATATTGCCTAAACAGATCTTTTTATATCCGCTGTAAAAAGAGTTCGCAACCCTGACCACATGTACAGAGTACTGCAGCTAGAGTCAAGAATAGCACGAGGCTAGTTTGAACTTGAGCTCATGCTCACACAACTAAAGTTGGGAAAACATGAAAGTTTTGTAACTCAAGCAAGAATTTAGTGAAGGTTTGACAATATACTTGGTGAGGTTTGTCGCTGGTAGGATGTATTTCCCTGTGACTGAACTGACAACAGATGTCACATATTCGTTCAGCACTCACACGTACTTCGCGTTCTGAATTCAATATACATTTATTTAATATTTATGAGTTTATGAAGGAGCTGTCGCAATGATCCTAAGAAGTTTTGTTACATCTGTGGGAATAGATCTTCAAAGCCCAAAGGAAGTTTATCAATGATTTTGTAAAGAAGGTGCATCTTGGGTATTTTACGTGAATCTTGGTGACCAAGACAAGACGTGGACGGCTCGTATTGGTTGCAAAGCATATGCACAAAGCTTGAAAAAGTGGAATACGGATACACTTAAACATTTTCACGTTTGGTGTACCGATGGTTTGGAGAGAACCAAAAAGCCGTTTCAATGAGTGCTACTTCTTGTTGGTGCACCTCATGGGCTTATTCGTCACATGAAAAATACTTGGAATTACTCAGATTGAGAATGCTCGACGACCTGTGCCTCACTGTGAGAAAGTACCTATGCCTGTAGTTGGTGATTTACCCGAAAGATGCTGAGTTCCACGAAGAGGCAGAAAGCTCTGCAAGTGACAACGGTGGAAGTGTGTTTTAAAATTAGTTCCGAAATTCCATAGCCATTCAAACAGGAGAACACGAATGATCTGATCAGGGATCTCAGAAGCATCAGAAAATTTGGCATCTCGACTCAAAGACAAAAAGTGCCTTGGAAGCGGACCTTCAATAACATTTTTTCGTACGAGAGAAAAAGAAATACTTCCGTATGTTTGGCAACAAGAAGAACTAACTTACTGCAAAGACATCCAAGGGCTTCTGCTGAAAATGGGAGTGCCACGATTTACAGCTGAATAGTGGCGCTTATAGACAAGCACAGTCTACACGGAGTCTGCTGCTTGGCAATCGTTTGTGTTAGTCACGCAGAACTTCCTTGAAAACCGAAAAGCTAAACATTACCAAGAGTTAATAGAAGACAGGCTTTCCAAGTTCGAAGATGTAGGTGTGAAGATGAGTATCAAGGTTCAATATCTCTTCATCGACTTTGACCAATTTTCTGGAAACCTTGGCCAACTAAGCGAAGAGCATGGAGAAAGGTTACACCAAGTCCAATGCCCACATGATGACCGACAACTATTGGAGTTTCCAACGTGACTGCTTGGTCGAGTCACATTCCAGAAAGTCTTCTAAAAGAAAATCTGAAAACATCGAGTGATTCTTTTGTGTTAAATGATGGTTAAAGTGCTTTGACAGTTTACGAAATGTATTTTGATTGTTACTGAAAGTAGTGTTTGTGCTTTGACGTCTCCAGTTTTTGCATTACACATTACAATAACCTGTTTTTCACTGCAAATATTGCCTAATTTTCTGATATTTTGCTTGATTTTCACATGAAACATGACTTGCATGTGAAAGGCTTTTCTCGGTAACGATTACCATCTTTCGCCAAGGTGCAACAACAATGAAAGAATACTGTATGGACATGTTTGAAAAGATAGATACATCCTTATCAAACTTGTACCATAAAGACAAAACCCACGTTAAAATTTGCGTATGCTTAGCACTTTTTTTAAACAAAAGTATGGAATATGTCAAAAAAGTGAGCCAATTCGGAAAAAAACAATGTCATTTTCGAATTTAGCGACATCAAAATACCCTAAACCCGTTGAAATTTTATTGGCTCAAAATGTGTGTTGACAAATGATACGCTACGTCATACACTACTAAGGATCATTGCAAATCATCATGCTTTCAAACACACCACTACCTTCACTTATTGCTTTCGAACATTTCAAGTTTTCTTCAAGAAAGAAAATCCTTTTAACAAACAAGCGTAAAACTAAAAGGGTGGTGAAAAGCGTTTGCAACACGGCGTTTGCAAAAGCGTATTTTGTGCGTAGCGTAGCACAAAATATTTAAAATGCTAAACAAAGCAATTTCCATGGGGTGACTGCCTTCCACTTCGTACTACAGCGTCTCTAAATATCTTACACTGCAACGTACCACTGAGATTCCTTGCGTCCGACGCGGACATGGTTGCCAAGAGCACTCGTAGCAGCAATTCACCGTCTGCCACTTCAGGCAAGGAAGAGCATTCTTCTTTCAACCATTTCGGCTGATGATGGCGGCCAAAGTAAACCAGACGTTCAACTATAACAGCAGTCATTCTTGAGCTCATCTATATCGACGTTTGAAGTGGCGAACTATTCGCTCTCTGACTCTAACACGATATTCCTCATAGCCTTGGGCAGTCCAATTTTTTCTCAAACAGATGGGCTACGCACGTCCGTGATTGGTGGTAAGTGTGATCGAAACAAAAACAAGTGCTCATGAACAACTTCATGCAGTAATTACTTTAGGGCGCATGTCATTCGTTTCAAACCTAAGTACCTAAAAGTTTATAAACACTTGTCGCAGATCTCATATTCCAGATGTCACGTCTCGATATGGCCTAGCTGTTTATGCATACAAATTTTATTGTACATTTTCAGCAGGAGTATATTATACATATTTAGCACGTGGCAAGGCACCAAATGAGTGCCGCAAATAATAAGTTTCAAGGTATGATTGGAACTGAGTTGCCATTTTCCTAACTTCTGCTGAACCAACAGGTTAGTTTACTGTCAGCGAGAACAACTTCTATTGTGTTTTTCTCGTAGTTTTGCAAGTCCGGCAAGTTAATTACAAATGCGAGAGAAACCTATGTCCTGCGCTCACATATGAAAACTTTCCGCAGATCCGTTTAGTTATACGCAAACTATTCTCACAATTCACCTGGATTAAAAGCATTCTACAGTAGCTCGCTTGCATGTGCTGTAGTATTGTGCCTTCATCGGATGGCTTCCTACTAGCCTGTGTTGTGGAATACGTTTGAACAACGATTCTCACGTCACCGTGTCAAGTTGAAAACAAGCGCTTTCCTGGCCCTCACCGACTGCACCAGTGAGGAAATCCCTGTCTACACTGAAAGAAACCATTGTGAGGGCAATTCAGGAAACATACATCTACACTCCTAAAGACAATTCTGCCAGTCGCTGACTCATCCGTGCTGCTTTACTAAAAAGTGGCAACAGGTCAACAACTATCCCTGGTAACATTGTGAACAGCGTGATGGTGGAATCGCTGCCAAGCAATGTTGTAAGTAAAAAGTAATTGCACAGTGGGCAATGCAGCGTTGCACCTATCACATCTGATATCATTTTTCCTCAACGGCAACCGTATTTTCGTGCTTTTAGCTGTCATGAGCGAGCAGTTTGACGACCTTTCGCATGCTTCCTTTCTGCCGATTCGCTCGGTGCATGCAGCTTGCCCGTGTGAACAGACTGCACGATCACGTCTTGCTTGCTGATGTTTCGCGGTTCAGCTTGAGTTGCGTCACGCTGTGTCAACATGCGTGGAGGAATAACAGCGTCGTAATAACCACGTGAAACTAATTTTGTTCGGCGGTAAGTCGGTTTGACTAATATTTGCTTTGGCGTGAAAACCTGCTGGTCAATTTGTGGCGTGAAAACATTGATCGCATCTCGCATGTCGGAAACACTGTGAAACGATCTGCCGATAAACTACGAAGGCTATTCTGCAACAATTTTCTACGAATCAACTCAAGAACAATTCATTTCGTGCTTCTGTCATACTAAAACATTTAGGCTGACCGATGGAACGATTTATTTCTCAGTGTAGTTTTCAGCAAAGGGTAAGTAGAGATCAAAAAGCGAATCCATCTGTGCTCCTGCTTTCTTCGTTCAGCTATTTTTTTAATTGCGAAAGCTAAGTGTTTTTTCTAGTCAGTGGAACCAGGAGATCAATGGATCGAAGACCAGATGCTTTATGAAAAAAATCGCAAGACTTTTAATCCATAGCACATCAACTTCCTCCTTACCCTTAACTTTTCTATGTTGGTGCTACAAGTGAGTTGTTTTAAAATACTGCAGAAAGCTTGCCTCAAGCCAAAGAGACTTGTCTTTTACTCTATACAACTCCTCGCATAAGCTCCTGAAAAGTTCACAAGTTGATGTCCGCACGCTTCTTGCACTTCTCTATCCAGGGTTTCCCAAACGTTTTGCGCCAAGGACATTTGTGAATCTGCTCTTTTCTCGGACCCGATCTTATGTCGCATCAATTTTTTCGCTCTGCCAGCAGGGAAGGATAACATAAACCAGGCGCGTAACCAGGGGGGGGGGGCATTTGGGGAATTTGCTCCCCCGAAAATTTCAAAACAAAGCATAGCAATTTTGACATTAGCAGAAACTTTCAAAGAATAAAGATGAAATTTGGTATTTCAATCATTTATAAAAGCCTTATTTGAATTTTTCTTTGTCCTACTAGTTAATTATCTCCTTACAAGATTTAACTTCAGTCAGCCCATCTGATCGAAAATTTCGTAAATGTTTGCTTTTAACCACAAATATGCTGGAATTGTTAACTTTTTTATCAAGCAGTGGCACTACTAATGGGGTGGATGAACTTGATGATTCTTATACAAATAATCCATTCGTAGATTGATACAAGACAACGGAGGACATTCTCAACATTTTTCAAAAAGAATCGGTTTATGGACTTGATGATTATCAATTTTGAGATTGCCTCTTCACACCAATAAGTTGTGTAAAGGCTAAGAGTTTATGAATGGACAGATCAGAAATGACTAGGTATTCATTACTTGTTCTTATCAAAAAATGACATAAACTCTGTTTTGAAAATTCCAGTTGCAAATGTTTGTCGTTTAAAAACTCCACAAACTCATCCTGGGCATGGCAGGTGTACGTTCTCCTTAAATTTCAATTATGTATAGTGTGCGAAATTCCAAAGTTCTTCGTATGAAGCTTTCAACTTACTCTCAGACTGTTAACCAAGCTCCTAGACTAGAACTATAGTGCTAGACACAAGCGTACCCTCGTGTCGGAATGAATGCAACAAGGTCAGTATTGGTCAGTACGTCAAAACAATCATGACGTAAAAAACGCGCAACTTGCAATACTTACTTGATTATTAATATTTGATAGCTTAGGCAGACATCCTAGTAAATAACTGACAGCATGAAACACGGTATTCCCCTAAAAATGCAGTAGAATAGATTCACTGCACGCCTATTTTTAATTTTCTTGTAAAGTTTATAACAAAAATTTTATATGAATTGTCAAGCCAATTTATTTCGCGCCCCCAAAACTACAATTCGCGACCCCAGGTGGGGTCGCGACCCATAGTTTGAGAAGCCCAGATCTAGATAATGGACTTGATGAATTCGCTAAAACAAGACGAAAAGTTAGGCAGGTTTACTAGTAGCCTATACATCTGCCACACTAAAGCCAATGACTGCACTAGTTGAGTATGGAACCAGGTGTTGTATAAGGCTACTAATTTTTACTCTGTCCTCACCGTTTGGTCTTCATCATGATCAAAACTGAAAAGTTCTCATTTTCGAAAATGCTGCGAAGAGAACTTTACCTGTGACCGTTTGCTGAAAAGTCATACCACGGTTGAATAAGCACGATGACGTCATCAAATGAAATTTTATGAAAATCGCCCCCACCCCGAAATGAAGAGCGGGATGTGTCCCTGACACAAGCGATAAATAAATGGCACTAAATAACGTTTCATTATACAAAACTGAGAGCATCACCGGATCGGATGGTGTTGCCTCTCACTCGGGCCGTATACGAATACAATATCTCGTTGATGTTGTGTCAACAAGGCCGATGCTAGGTACTTTGGGCCCCCAAGCCTGGACTTTGGGGCCCCCAATATATAATATATTGCATTCAACACAGAATATTTATATAAACAGAAACGTCGATTTACTTTAACAGATGTTTATAAAAGCAGGTTTAAATGTAAATGTATGCCGATTACATAAGAATGGCTGCCTAATATCTCAAGTAAAAATTGGAAGATCTAACGAACTTATTGCGTGTTTGCCCTGATTTAGTTTTTCATCGTCTCACCCGTAAGATTTTGCTTGCAATTTACAGGAATGAAGATGCAATAATTACGTGAAATCGATTTCCTAGTAAAACACTTTGCAATTGGATTCGACGACGTCGCCCTTGTAGAGACTCATTGCCATTTTTCGATTTGACAAACTCCACGGTGATTGAGATGAATCGCTGCGTCGCTAAGCAGTATGTTTCGAGTTTTAAGGGTAATGTTCTAAAAAGAATGACGGTTCCAAGACCTTTATCAAAACGTTTTGAGGTCCTTAAAGCAATGGCTTGCCCCACCTTCTGCCGGTCTGAAAATATCTTCTGGTGCCAACACTGGGTTGAGTTCAAAAGTAGGAAGTTCTTTACAAAAATGAATACCATTTATACGATCTACCTCCAAAGCACTGACATTTTTCTTAACTTCGGCATAGTATAAAATAGGTTTCCTTGACATACTTTATTGTGGTTTTATAATGCTGCCTTTTGAGAAACAACGGAACGCAATTTGCACTGAACATTTCTAACAATGGCAAACAATAGAAAAATGTATGGCCATGGGCGCCGGAAGGATTTTTTCCAAGGGGAGAAATTTTGGATTTTTAGGTGCAGGCCAACCTTGGTGAAATTTCATTTACCAACTCCAAACTGAGAGAAACACATTTTTCTACTATGAAGTTAATAAGAAAATATTACATTTCGAAATCCAGGGTTCCAATGCTCGCCTGCGCCCCTTCCGACGACTATGTGTATGTTGTGTGGTCCTGTTTATGGTGCAGGATTTTTTTCAGGTCTTTCCAATTTAAAATCGACCACACGCTGACACTGAGTGTGAATGGATTGTCTTCGTCTGCTTAATTTGTTACGTTCTGTAATTCTGCTTGGTTTCAGACTCTTCTCAGCAAAAATAAAATACTATAGCTTGATGTAGGGCAGATACACTGATTTGCTTGTTGCACGCAATGCTGTTGATATAGTTTGCTTTAAAGCTCGCCACATTCCCATAGCAAGTGCCACTTACTGGAAAAGTACGTAACCAAATTTTGAGGATATTCGTTTTATAAACAGATGATTAAATTACGTATAAATTTGTTCACAATTTCACGATAAGCCATGCTTGGCTGTTAAAACGTTACAGTTTTTATCATCTTAAAGATGTGAGCAATTAACGGCTATACTAGAGAGCGCTTCATGTCCAATTGCATGCGAAAAACATCGACGAAATCACCGACGACTGGGCTCTGCATAGAATCGAATTACATTGATCTGCATAGGACCGACAAAAGAAAACGTGTTTATTAGCATCTTTCTCCAAAACAAAAATTCTAAATAGTGTAAACTAAAGTCTTAATTTTTTGATCAACCACGCGATATGCGGTAAAAGCAAAAATTAATCTCACTGTTTTTATCTTAATTTCCAAGTACCTTACACTTGCTAGTCATCACAGAGGATTTAGAATAGGTATAACCAAATGTTACTTCAACGAACAAGCGGTAAACATGGGCTTCGATCAAAAACGAAATTCTGTTCGATGCTTGCATTCATGTGATGCAAAGCTCTTGAACTTCTCTAGTGTTCGTGGTAGTAGTAGCATACAGTGTTGACTCATTCAATTGTTTTTCTTCGAACAACAGCAACGGTATATGTTTTAAATAGCGTTCTTTCTCGTTTCAGTAAAATGGGACATGTCCTGATTGATACATAATGAAATAACCTGCCTATATCGAGATATTTCAAGAGAACCTTGCAGGGTTTCACAAAAAATTTAATTAGATATCTAAGAGCACTCAAGCATAAAAACAACTCTGTTGCCCACTTGAGCATTTTGCAATCCGCGATTCGCATAATCGGCAAAAGTTACATTTTGTTTTGCTTTTGTAACTTTTTTAATTTTTGCAGTTGCTTGTAAAACCCTTGCGTAATTCCTGGTATGCTGTTCACACTTGTTAGCTTCTCAGTGAATTGCTTGCCACTCCTAATTATTTCAGGAAGCACCAGACAAATATGTCAGCGATGCTAAAGCTCAAGTAAGTTCACGGTGCGATACAACATCACTTTCCTCACCCTATCAAATCACCTTGTAACAAACGTAGCCTAGCTCACCACAATTTCAGCCATGCGGCAAGCTGCGGATAAAGCTCTCACTGCCAAATGACGCATTTGCCTTGAGGTTGTATAAAAAGCCTCGAGTGGTACAGTACTGAGCTCAGACGTGCGTGACAACGGTCACTTGAAGAAGAGATTGCACGCCGTTTTGTCGTGCAGAAGCATGTGCGTCACATCATCTCACGAATGAACCGCTGTTGGCGCTCTTCCCACCCAGAGACCTTCTCGATGCCCTGGACGTGGCACTGCTGCTTGTAACCCTGTTTCGCTGATTGGTACTCTTCCCTTCCAGCGATGGTTTCTGGTGCAGGTTATCGACCGATGCTCTGTCGTTGATGCTGGCAAGATCACTCACAGACGTTGTACGTTCAGACGTCAATGTCAATTTGTCACTGGGTGCCTCATGTGCCTGAATACAGACAAGTAGCGTATATTTTAATTTTGCAGAGTAGTAAACGCCCTGGGTTTTGAATGCCCATTTTTGCAGCCATTTGTAACCAATCTTTTTAAGCACAAAGCTGCTGTCTGTTGAAAAACAGTTGTTTAAAAAGACTTACGTTTTAGGAGCTTTCAAATTGTTTTAAGGAAAAAAAACAACAACAAATCAACAAAGCGGCTTTGCCAAAGCAATCAGATGTACATGGCGGTCAAAACAAAGGGTTTTAAGCTTTCAAGCTGACTAACTACATCTATTATGAAAGCAATGGATGTAAGTAAACGATCTATGTCCAACCGAAGTGCATTACAGGGACAAACTTTAAGTCACTCTCGTAATGAAAACCACATATGGAATGACAATTAAGCCTACGTTGCTCAGCAAACAAAATTTTAGCACCTACTGAAAGCATTCTAATCCCAAAAATGATTACGACTTTTTTGCACTTGTAATAACTCCAGAGCTGTGGTACCATAGACGAGTTTAAAGTATCAATGGAACAACAAAGTTGAACTCATTTTAGAGCCAGTGGAACAACAGGTGCATAAATCAGAAAACTAAACATGAGTTTTGCATCGAGGTGTCATTGGACAGATAGAAATCTGCCAGTACTTAATGCAGACGTGATAGAGCGGCACTGAGGAACACTTCATCAAAAACGTCAAATTTAAGAATGTCAAAATAAAGACAGGTTGTCATTATATTGTACATCCAAAACAACGAAACCTTCAACTTGGCCGCACAAAACCTTCGACTGTGCCGCATGCTGCCGCGGGTTGGACAGCTGATCGAGACGCATCGATCTATTTAAGAATCTCTTTTCAAGAACCAAAGTTCTTGCTTTGGCGATTGCGTCAAAAACACAGCATTTTTGCATTAAAGGGTGACAATAGAAGAAATTGCTTGTCAAACGCAAATTACAACAACAGTAAAGTGCAAGCTATCATGGAAATCGACTCTTGTCCGACGGCAATTTTTTATTTCATAAACTATCGTTAACTGTATGGGCTATTGGGCATCTCAACGACCTGTTATGCTTTGTGTATTTCTAACTCGCAGTTGGCTTAGTTCATAGATTGTCAGATCCACCATTCTTGCTTATATCATGCATTTGGAAGATAATTTTGGGTTGGTTAAGAATTCTTTTGCTGTGTGTGTTAATTCACTTAACAAGGTGAAGTAATGACAGCTTAAAACAAAAACTGGTCAACCTACAAAAACAGAGTATGAATGTTAACTTGTTAATTGACGGCCGCCGTTAGCGCGTTGTACCGGATTTCCTCACTGTAATTGTTTGGGAGGCTGGGTGACTCATTCAGTGGGCTGCTCACTCAGCCGCTTTGGTGTTGGAGTGGAGTTAGTTGGTTTTTGGCTTTGGTGGTGGTAGCTTCATGGACCTGTCACTGTAGTCTGGGCACTTTCTCTGATCTTGCTTGAGTCTTTCTCATTCATTTCACATGTAAGCTTTTGCTTACAAATTTGCTGGACTGAAGATGCGTCGCTGACGCGACATCGATTTCCTAGCAAAGCAATTTGCGATCACATTCAGTTTTGTCACCCTTGTGGTGTCTTGATGCAGAAATAGAGTAAGACAAGTGAACGATTCGTACGCCAATTTTTTCTGTCCCAAAAATAGCAAAAAAAATATACACAGTAATGGAATTGTTTCATTAACTCACCTGCACCGATAATGACACTGATTTGCCCTTCGGAGGAAACCACAAATAGCTGTCAGAGTACAACGAAAACAGCGCACGTATGTTCTTCTGCGCACTTTCAATTGCACTGCAAAGCAGCAACAAGAAAACATTGCTATTATTTGAAAACCAAAATCCTGCCGATACCTGTTTTGCAAGATCACTCCATATTATGAAAAGTAAGACAGTAACTAATCAATTAATACTTCTTCAACCACCAATGGCTTTAAATTTGCTCACTTTCCACCAGCATGATGATTGATCTGATAGGTACATCATGACCAAGAATAGTTGAAAATGATTTTTGGATTGATGAAAAATTTCCAAGCTGCATAACTTAGAATTGAAAGGTGATTGCAATTTTTTCAGGTTTTATCAAGCGCTATCACAACTCACCCAGATTTTTTACTCATCACTTGTCAAAAGTGCATCTTTAATTGATTTTTTTATATTTTTAGAGTGCAACTTTCCGTAGCTAAAAGCACCTACTGGCAAAAGATCAAAATGCACTTAGCTTCAAAATCGGATGTACGCCGCCTATTGAAGAAAATCCCTGTGCTTAGCAATACTGCGGAGTGATTTATAGTTGAATATTCTGTTAGGTTTTGACATCCAAATAGTCTCTTCGTGATGCTGCACTAAATCACTTAGATGGACCATAAGTCAATGCTTGCAGAAACCACAAACCTAAGGGTGGTAGAACATCAGCTCAAGGTTAGCTAAACTAAAGCAGAATCAATGTCAGTCAAAACTGTCAATAGTGACATCGTTTCGGAGCTGTCAATCGATTTTGGATAAGATAGGTTATTTTCGTAACAATATATTTTCGCAACAAATTTCTGACAACCACCCTTGTATGTTTTTAAATAATGACAGCCGCAATTAAGTGATTTAAACAAGCAAGAGCTGCCCTTCTCGCAAATCGTATTGACAAGACTTGACATCGAAATCTTTCACACGAAAGTGCGTCTAAATTGTTCCGCAGCGACTCAGGGAAGAGGTTGCTAGGAATGCGTACGCCTAATGATACTCATTACGCCTGTGTTTGGCTTGGGCTACGAAACCAAAGGGATGCTTCGTAATTCACTTCTTTTGAGGTAGTTGTTGAAACCATTGCTTGGCCGCACTAGATCTCGGGGCAGTTGTTGAGCAGCCTTATCATAGGCTAGCTGCTCGATGACAGAGATCTTGTCTGCGGTAAGCCCCTCGGTGTTCAGCTGGAGTATGTTGAGTCGTGGATTTCACTGAAAATTCACTGAAACTATAGTCGTATGTTTACAGCAGTGGCCGTGCTCGGAGATCTCACATGTATAAGCTGTACCATCACTTAAACTGTACCAGCACTTAAGTCAGTCATACGCCAAACGAAGGTCTTAGACATCAATATTTCACCTTTTAAATAGTCTGTATTTCAAAAAACTTCGATATTGAAAATGTGAATGGGAATACAAGGACACTAATGAGATGATGAATGTTTATACTGATGCACGATTTTTGTCTACACCTCTACCAAAACTTTCATATGCACTTTTGCGATATCGATGCTTCTATAGTGGGCTACTGTCATTTTGCCGGTTAGGAATTCAAAAACACAATGACTTTGCAGTTCATTATTTTTAATGAGATGTTTGCAAGTTGTTTTCAATTGTGTTTTAATGTTTTAATCAACACGTGAAGCGGCTTTTAAAAACGTTGAAGACAGTAATCGTAAGATTGTATCTGCTTGTGAAATGTTAGTTTGACGGTTTCAAGATTTTATCACGACGAACGAATTGCAAGAAAAGTTTTCCTTCAAAAGTCCTTGACCGATTTTTGAAGTGTTCGTGCAGTTTGTTTCTTAGCAATACTGTAGCGATATTCTGATAAAAGCATAAATGTCCAATAGGACTAACTTAAATACCAGTGTATCTGTGGATTTATACACATGCAAAATCCACGTGTTTGATAAAATCTTATTCCGATCTTAGTCTAAATCTGATCACGGAAGTAAAATCGTGAAAGAAGCAATTGGCCTTTCACTCTCACCTTGCTTGTTGGTAGGCATTGCTCGCAGACACATCGCTAACGTCGGAACTTGTAAACAAAGTGTCCAGCGACAAGTGCGATTGGGCAGGTGTTAGCTTTTCTGTTGGCTGGACAATCTCGTCTTCTGCTTTGACATGCGGCGCAGGCCGAGTCTTCGCTATCGACATTCGGCTTGTTCCAGAGAGTTGAGCCCTTGTGTGAGGACGAGCAGGTAGTTGCGGATCTTGATTTTCTGCTAGTGCTTCATAAGGCACTGCCGTGTACGGACGAGTGAGCCGCGTGCTGGGACGAGTGATTCTACGTTTTCGTTGGTCGTCGATTGCCTGTTTCAATTTCTCAATACTTTGTTTGTTGTTCTTAGACTGATCCCTGGCTGGAACTTTTACCAGCAGCAGAAAGTTGTTTTTGATCGGTGGTCTGTCGAATGACATTGGCAGATTTACGGAAGAGTTCGCGATCGCTTCGCGTCGCATTTTGCTGGAGGATAAAAGTTTGCTATTTGCAGCCATCGACAGCCGAAGTCCCATTTTGGATGACTTTCTAGTCGACGAAGAAACTTGTCTTTCGGCTAAAACCTCGCCATCTGCCGCTTGATTCAACGTTAATTCGGATGGGGCGTAGCTAACGTTGCTTTGTTCATCGGGTAACTGCCCCGTTAATAAAGTGCTCTCTGAGTAGACCGGAGAAGGCATTCGTTGCTGAGGTTTCTAAAAAAAATTAGTTAAGTCACTTAATTCCCAACTGTTCTCAATATGCTTCCAAAACCTCATGTTACAAAGGAATGTATTTCGTCTACATATTTACAGCGAAACATAATTTCGCTTGATATGTAACACTACATTAAAATATTTTCGCAACCCCAATTTAAGTGTAAGGGTGTCTTCGTGTGAAAATAGACACACGATAATTGATGCTAAGGCTGTTTGTTTATGATTCGCTTAGCTGAATGTTTAGTACTTTTACTCACCGTACAGTTTCACATACCTTCGAAGAAGCATAACTAGCTTTTGACAGAATGCTTGAAGGAGGCCTGCTGTGCCTCCCGTATGGATCCGGTTCGAAGAGAAGTCCTGAGAGTGCGGCCACCTGTTTTATTTTTGATCCCACTTCCGTCAACAATGTTTTACTTCCCTGGTCGCTAAATTCATTGTCACTGTCTGGCGAATTTTGCAATGTGACCAAGGGAATTGCTTCGTTAGGTCCAGCTTCACCATGTTTCCCTGGACCAGTGAGTCGTGAATCTTCTTTTGTTTCGACTTGGCCTGGTTGTTCTGATCGCTTTCTTGCCGCAAAACCTTTCTGATTCTTAAGTAGGGTTTTTTTCAGCCAATCTCCTGCGTTTCTGTGTTCCTTGTTGTCTCGAATTGTAGTGCACGCGTTTCCGTATCTTGATGCAAAAAGTGTTAGTTAAAGCAAACCGCAATTTTTGTGTTCAACAATAAAAGTCAAATCGAAACGGCAAAATCAGCAATATGATTGCATGCAGTTTGAAGAACAACAGCTATTCTAACTGTAATTTCTTTGCTACTAGTTTGCATTTAGTGACTAGCTTAGGAGGTTTAGACTTTGGTGAAGAGACCTTTTTGAAAAATTAAAACTTTTTTTAAAATTTGCACCAAGAAATTACTCGGAATTATCAAAGGAGTTAAATATTTCACTTTCTTGACACCTTCTATTAAACTTGAGTTGTTTGTGACGAGCCAGCAACAGCACTTCCTTTTCATTTTGTAAACAACTTTTCATATTTCGCCAGCTGATTTTGCGTACAAGGCAATATTTCCCGCTTAAAACCACATACGGTTGGAGAAGATGGACATATTCTCCAACCGATACTTTGTGGTGTTCATTGAAGAAAGCGTTCGCAATGTGCTGGTCACAATAAAGTGCTGGTGAAGCATTTTAAAAAGCTATACATCTTTGCAATAAAGCTAAAACATTTATACATTTATTCTAAAAGTTCCTTTCAAATTAATTTAAAATTTTGCAGCGTAAGCTATCGTACGAATATGTTGGTATTGCAACATCTCAGTTTTCAACCGCAAGCTGTGAAAATTTTTGCAAAAGATGTACTTCCCTAAATGAAGCGCCCTGCGGGCGTCATTCCATCAGAGCAAAACAGCGATGAAAAGTAAGCAGGTAGAGGCAAGCCGTAAAAAGTTCATAAAAGAAACTGAAACCTTTGCTTCCGAACCTGATCAAATCGTGAGCAATGTCATAGTTTTGACTTTTAATTGCGAAAAGAAGAGCAGTGAAGCCTTCGTTGTCTCTCAAGTCGATGTCCAGGTCAAATTTGGTGAGACGAAGTGCGAGAGTGCGGGCCGTGCGCTGATGGCCGTTCATGGCGCAAAGCATCAGCGGAGTTCGACCTGAAATGTCCTGTACAGCTCAGGCGACACCACTCACTCAGGCTGGTTTATAATAACCAACATACGTAGCCCCTAAAAAACTCAGTGTTCCATTAAAATATAAAAGCTTTAATTGCGTCAAAGTAACTCAGCTGAAGGTATTATTATCATACACGGACACGGTCGGTAACATTACAGATTAGCAGACCAAACGGACTCTCATTTTGATAGAAGCACGTCTGAAGACTAAAAAAGCTACCTTTCCAAGTCGTGTTGTCCGAAGTTCGCCAACAGGCATGCAAGCAGTGGTGTAGCGAGGCTAAGTGCCGCCCTTTCCACCCCTCAAATTTGCTTACAAGAATTTAAAATGAAAGAAGATCATGTTTCATACTGATTTAAGATATAAGGAATAATCAAACACGCACAAACTGCAATATGTTTTGTTTTTCATTGTCGATAATGAGTTTTGATTTATCGGATTGTCGCCACCTTTCTCATTATTACTCTTTCTATTTTTTCTGCTTTCTTTACGTATGCATTTATGAACCCGGCGTCATATTTTTTTCCCTGTTGGCTCTTAGTCTCCTGTAAGCCGCACCACTTGACTTTAATCGTTTACGCCAGGGTTTCTCAGCCACGGAAGAATTTTTGACAGGTCAGGGCCAGGTAATATTGAAACTGAGCACGTTTGACAAGTTGAGCTTTTTAACGAAAACTAATAACAGTCAGGCTCGGCCTTCGCATTGTTTGTAGCGAACGTTGTGTCACTAAAAGTTGTTCTTATTTCCGCTCTGTGCATGTGCAACGGTTGTCACAATGGAGAAGTTCTACAGTTGGTGGGTCGTGGACCTTGTCTTTGTTTACAGAACGAGCAAAAAAGTTAAGTGGTTTCGGCATACCTGCTTTACAGATGTAAACTTTTATATATGTTAATATTTTCGTTTAGTAGGCTATCCCCGTCTTCAACCAAAAAAGTATATATCCTGCATATAGCAGGCTATAATAACAAATTTAATATTATGATGTCAGTGATGTAAGAATGATTTATTGTTCACTTAACGCTTTAATAGTGGTTTAATTCTCTTAGAATATATAAAATGTTTCAAACGTTAACTCTGTCGGCACTTTCCTGGAGCCCCTTTGAGGTGCGGGACCCATTTTGATAAAATAGGTCAGATTGGCTTTAAAACCTTATCTAGTTAAGAAGCGCTCTGAACAACTTTATTCAGTACAGTCATTAACAAGTTGTGCAATTGTTTCGGTTAATGTCCCTTAGGATAAAAGTCTCCGGCACAATCATACCTAAACCTATCGTTTGTCCTTGCGTTAGGATTTCAGACTAAAGTTTCATGCCTCTAATTTATCAAAATGAGAGCAAACTTTTTGTAAGCTTTTCCTTGTTGCATTAACATTTTCTGTGACTGCAAATGTTAAGTGTACCTTTGAACAAAGGAGACTTCTACTAAAACCAAGTTGCAGCGCCGCACCCACCTGATATCTTCAAGGGTGGTGGAAATAGTTGTAACGTGGTGTAGTACTGTTTGCGTGGAGGGGGCGAAATCATGGTATCTTGTTGTTGTACCTAACAACTAAACATGTTTTTGAAATTTTCCGGGGGCGAAATTGCTCGGTTGCCTCATTGGTTGAGGGGCTGCCACGTTGCCTATCCTCCGGCAGTAATTCATTCTACTCGCAGTTCCAGCCTACAATCTGAGCTCTAAATTACCCACGCAAACCCACCAACAGCACCATCTCGCTTCAAGAACGTCATCTTCCGACACCATTGCGTCATACAGGAAAACAATAGTTCTATATACTAAACTGAGCAACGTTATCTTTGAAGAGTTCTTCACTTCAACTGCCAAATTTTAATGTTGATAAGCCCACTTAATGACTAGGCTGCAGCTTGTGGCATTTATTGAAAATATCCCATTGAAATTAAACATTAGCATGAGACGTGCCAAGAAATATTCTTCGCCAATTCCTAGGCGTCAGGTGATGAATAATGATAATGATGATGTGTATAATAATGATGTGACGTTGGGGCGTTGCTAAGGATCGAACGATAGGAGGAAAAGGGTTGAGCTAGCCTTGACTATTTACAGTGTTTTCATGCAGGGCCTGTTTTATCAGATTTTGAGTGGAGGGCCAATATCATCCTCGAATTACCGGACCAGTAATGTTTGCTCGGCTGCGGTCGAATGTCACAATTTCTGTCCTTTGTTCAAACAACTCATGACTGAGATGACGGAAATAGCTTTGGATGGAGGGGAAGGTGTAGGGACAGGGGGAAAACTGCCTCCAAAGCAAGTATGTTAAAAAAACTGATTTGAAGTCAAACACTTGCGTAATTTAGCACACTGGATGTGGCCTAGACTTTTGAGTGAACATTTAATTAATTTGCTTACTCCACAGCCACATTTCCTAGTTTTTTTTAGACTAGCCTACCAGTGTAGTCCTTCTAAACACAAAATACAGCTTCTTGAATTTTTAAAAATTTTTTTGAAAATAATGAAGAGTTTTAAACTGCTTTCAAAAATAAATATTTAATCAAAAAACGCCGCTCTCAGAAAGTGCCGCCCACGGCCCACAGCTCCCCCAGCCCCCGTGTGCTATGCCACTGCATGCAAGTAACCGCTTATAGGGCAGATTGGCCCTGTAGACTACTTCCTGACATCCGGCCAGTCGCTTTCTCCCATGTCTGTCAGGGCTTTGAATCGTTGCTCTGTGAAAGTTACTGCAGTCCAATAGCTGATTCGAGACGGTTCTACGCGAATCTAAGATATCTTCTTCAACCGTCTGTAGCTAAAACCGTTCGCATACTTAGTTTAACTTCCGTCATAAAGCATAGCAACTTACCATCTATATCTTGCTTGTTTAGTTCAACTGAACCCTCTTTCAGTAATGTTTCTACAACCGAGTTTGATCCTCTCTCAGCAGCATAGTGCAACGGCGAGCTGAAGTTATCGTCAATAGAATTAATATTTACTCCACTTTTAAGGAGAATCTGAAGAGCAAAAAATAACTCTTAACAGGCTTCGGTCTTCGAGAGTTCCTAAAACTGGCAACCACCACTTCAAGGGAGCGTTTTCTCGACACAATCATTCATCCCAACAAAAATGCCTGGTGCTGGCGAGGTCCCCGAAATTCGCTAATGCAAAAAAAACTTGAGATTTCACCCACAACGGAACACTTCGTTTTCAAATTTTTCGCTTTGACCAGCTAATTTTTGTTAGTTATCAAAAAAATACCCAATTCTTGAAAGCAGCATTAAGCACGAACAAACGTGGTCGTGCAAACTAACATCAACCCGCTGATGATGATGAGCCTGTCTTGTCACACAGCATCTTTCTAAAAATCTACGCAATCGTGGGCGATGTCGTTGTATGTGTATAGAGGTCCACTACAGAACATTCCCAAGGAAGCAAGGGTCGTTTGAATAAGTAGACAACTGTGGGACCGAGCAGTTTTGATTTTATCCCAGTTTATATGAAAATCGTAAGTGCTGATGAGACGAAATACATCCTCTGATAAGAAGATAGTGCCTGATTCTGGGCTGTGGAAGATTGCCTTTCGATCAATACTGTCTGACAAAAGTGTGATTCTTCCATTTAAAATCGTGAGTAAAGCTTGAACAAACACGTTTTTTCAAAGTCGTAAGCTTTTCCACCACCATCGACAAACAAATTACATTTCAACAAAGGCACGTGTTAGGCAATCAGCGTTCAACTGATCAAAACGTTTTGGTGCTACTATAGCGTGAGGTCTACCGCACTATAGTTTGAGATCTCCCTCCCGTTAGCACTATAGCGTGAGGTCTACCACTGCAATATAGGAAGAACGGTAAAAACATACATGTCAACAAAATTTCAATACATTTGTTCTACCGATGCACATATTGAACATCTTCCAAGAATGACACAAATAGACCATTGGAATTTTTTCTCATCACCTTCCAGCAAAAATGATCAAGATGAGAGTGGAACAGCTGACAATTAACACCTCGAATTCTCTTCAGTATTATCGCCCATAAATTCTTGGGCCTTACACCATGGGAACTGACGCGGTAGATCTCAAGCTGCACCTGGGTAGGCGACATACGGCGGTAGACCTCACGCTATAGTAGCACCAAAGTTTTTGTCTCAAATCAAGCTATGCAGTGAAAATGCATCTTATGAAATGAAGGATGGCAAGCTTGACGACTGTTCCCACGGAGTTGCACTGTACTTTTATCCACACTTATGGAAGTGTATGCGAGATACGTTCGTTGCCGAAATGTACATGTGCAAGCCAAACATGGGTGAAAAACGTGGGCAACGACTAACACAGCATGTAGCAAAATTTATTCTTTGACATGCTTTTTTAAAAAATAAGGCTTCAACTTCTCTCCCTTTCATTGCAAATATGGCCAGGGCTCTAAACGTGTTCGACAAGCGTCTTTCGTGAATTTTTGTTGTGAGATACTCAGATTAACGTCTACAGAAGGCAAATCGTTCTGCAAAATTAAGTTCCAGGCAAGGGGTGTACCCGAGGGGGAAAGGGAGGCAGAAGTCCCGGGCCTCGAATCACAGGGATCGCCGACAATTCCCAACAATGTCGCAAGTGCTTTCTTCAATACAGTAAATTTGCTCCCAGGAGGCGCAAAACTTGTTTCTTGCCCCGGGCGCTATCTAACCTCGGTACGCCCCTGGTTGCAGCCTCTATTGTGCCTTTTAACTAGCATTCTTGTACGAAATAACTCCAACCTTGACTATCTTGAAAGCTGACTCTTCACATGCCAATCTGGATGCTTTGATCAGTGGAGTGCGACTGAGATCCTTTCTGTCGCGGAACTCTGGATCAACTCCCAGTGATAACAGAAGACGAACCTGCCGATTTCCATGCAACTGTTTGCAAACTATTTTAACAAGGAAATTTTAAGCGAGCTAAAAATTTTCCTGTTATTTCCCAAACTTCGGCAACTACATGAACTAGGAGTTGAACATTTATCTATTGCACATATAAAACTAAAAGTTTTCTAGTGAGAAAAAATAAAAAACATGCTAAAATTAATGCTAATTTATTAATTTCTTTTGCTATTTTTGAAAAATGGAGTTCTAAAGAAAAAGACGGAGAAAAATTATCCATGGTGCGGTTTCTGAAGAAGTGATGAATAAAACAAAAATAATTTGCAAATTATTGGAAGAAATTCTTTACGCAGTGTATGCAAAGGCCTGTGATAGATTCCGGCACAATAGTTTTCACTGAGTTCCGATTAAGCGTTTAATTGTTTAAAACAAAAGGATGATTCGCATGTATGAGGGACCACTGCCATTGAGTGTAAGGGAGCATGCACGCGAAAAGAATTCAAATGCTGACTAAAAGAGCCCATACAACTCTTTTTCCACAATCTTATCAGTAATAAATCACGTACTTGTCAAGATATACTCGCTAGTACAATCGCCCTGACTTTTGAGACTACTTCTGCCTATGGGTCTCGCCAGTTTCAGGAATATCACTTGTACTGATCGTTTTATACGAGAAAACTATATCAAGAGAACCGGATAAGTGGTACTGTGGGTTGAGCACGCACGCTGGAGCTGGTAGGCTGGGTTGGATTTCCGGTCGGGTCACACCGCAGACCTGGAAAATGGTACCTGCGGCCTGCCCAGCCTCGTGCTCGACGCTAATTGGCTTGGGATCTTGCTCATCTACCTGGCAATTGACAATGTTTAACTTTTATTTTGCAAACCATGGTCATTTAACTTTAAATACCTGCATAAAGGTGAATAATTTTGCAGAATTAATGCCGAGATCAAACACCTGAACACGATTAACTGAAGAGACATGAATTGTGTAACTGCGCTTTTGCAACAGTCATGGCTTCGTCTGCCGAACCTCGGCATATGAGCATCTGTGGTTGCCAAAGATCGCTTTATAAATGATTTTATTGGATTTTCTCAACCTTTATGCTATGAAAAATGCACGACTGCAAACCAATCTGTGCATTTCGAGTCGTTTTCTCGAAGCTTTTTGATTTGTGCGAAACGGAGGGGAAGTTGCGTGGCAGCAGAAACTGCGCTTGAATAATGTTCTGTAATACTAAATTTAGCTGAGAACCGGCGTGTTTCTCAGGTATGCACAAGCACAAAAATACTTGAAGTGTAAACAACGCTATCATCTGGGCATTGTAAACACATCTTCGGTTGTCTATTTAAATCGCTNTATACCTCTAATTCTGACACAAGTTAGTTTTATTTCGTTGAAGAACCAACGCAGAAAGTTCTGATCAGTAGTAACCAGTGGCGGATTAAGGGGGGTGCTGACTGGGCTACAGCCAGGGGCCCCCAACATTTAGCGGACCCCCAATTCCTAAGTTAGTAAAAAAGTGTAATATGTGAACAATACACAATACGCTGTAACAGATACCATCGCCAATTGGAACTAATAAGTAGGCGCTCTGTGCTCACTCATTGGAATTGTTTCGTTGACATAAAAGTAGTTGATTCTTTGGCGTGTGGTCTGGCCGACACTCACTAACAAGTTAGTACTCCAAGGTCTAAAAAATTAAGCTATGCCATCTGCTGGTCTTACTTTGGTTTCCAATGTGCATGCGGTATTCACGTCATTTGAACATCGGTCCTGCAGACAACCCGGAAGGAAGTTGTGAAATTTGTTAAGTGGTGTCAAGTCTCTCAACAATGGTGAAGTAATTAGATTTTACAGTAGCTTAGAAAAATAAATCATGGTTTGATAAGGCAGGACTGCCAGAGTTGGTTATCCTCGTGTACTTTCATGTATTTGTGTGTTCTTTGTTACTGCGATGCATATTTGAAGTCTAGCGCGTTGCGTGTGGGAGTGGTGACCTTACACCAGTGGTTCCCAAACTTGTTCTGATCGGGTACAATTTGTGGGTTACGTACTGTCAACACGTACAGCTTTGTTCCAGGATAAGTCAATGTGCCAAATTTAATTCGAGCAAACGTTTAAAAAACCGGAATTGACGCACATGCAACGTGAAGAAAATGGCTGTGAGGAAGTCCATTTTTACATTTTTAGAAACCAACAAGGGTAGTAGTCTACACAAAAATTCAGGAATTTATCAACAGAACCCGACAGGCAAAAAACGTAGCTGTGAATGTATTTTTCTGTGAAGAAAAACAGAAAGTAGGTCTATTCGTGTACCACCTTGAAGGCCTACTGGTACGCGTACCACAGTTTGGGAACCACTGCCTTACACAATGCACAATGTCACCTGGTAGTTTAATACCTATTCTGGTGCTATTTACTTACAAGATGCAAGTTTGGACATTTTGGGACAGACTACTTTTATGTGAATCGCCATTATTTGGTACAATTCTTGATAACTGACTTAGAAGAGAATAAACGCAATTCTAAAAAGAAAAGTCGGCAGATATCGAGTTACTTAAACGTTAAGTGATAATAAGAATTAAACCATATCAAGCACGAATTAGTTCTGTTCTGTTTACATTTCGTTCAAGTAACTCTAAGCTTGCTGATGCTAAACTCAATGACTCATTCGATTTACGACTTTAGCAAGTCGTAAGATGTGCTTTTAGTGAAGATTTTTGTTGAGTGGCATTTTATATTCTAAGTGCAGTAGAAAAATAAAAACAATTCAGTAGTGCTATGTCTCATGAGTGAACGTAAAACCATACGCAATACGTGAAAGTGGGTTTCACAACAGTTATTGATAAGTGAGTGCGTGCTCTTGTTCTTACTAATGGTTTTGCTGACTTGTCATTGATTGTGAACAAAAAAATAAAATACTGAATTGCAATGAGTATTGAGTGCAATTCTTATTATTACAATATCAATTCAGGACATATCAAACTGGGCTAGTATGGTAGGTAAGGTTAGGTTAAATTTTGATTAGGTTAGTTTTAAGGTTAGCTTAGTGTTATTTTCGTTGGGAATCTGGTATGGAAAGCTGAATTTTCTGACAATAATTTTTGAAGAAAATTTTATCTACCTCAAAAATGTCATTTGGATATATATATACCAGAGTCCTGCGCGGGGCGGGTTAACCCGCGCGGGTTGCGGGTACCAGCATTTGTGGGGCGGGTGCGGGTTGAACTTGCTGCGGGGCGGGCGCGGGTTGAATTTGCTGCGGGTGCGGGGCGGGCGCGGGATTAGAAATTCTTCGTGCGGGGAAATGAGTGTTGAGCCAAAGCACATGAACTTAATCAGCTCAAAACTCGCAAAACACGTGGCTGTACTAAAGCTGTTTGCCAGCATTGCGCTTTGAACAGTAGGCTCGCAGCAGTTATAACATTATGATGTAACAACCCACTGTTGCGAAACATTGGCTCAGGCTCTTGCCTTGTGGTGGGCAATTGACCATTTTCCAATGCAACCGTCGTACGTGGTGAGTGAGGAATAGTCTAGCAGCCCTTGTAAATGGATAAGACAGCGCTTAACGCACAGCTAGTCACAAGTCACAACTGGACTGAAGCGTGTTTTTTATCACCTCAAATCTGTTGACTGCGGAAGATCAGATCTGTGGAAAAGTTTTGGTTGCCAATGAAAAAAA
>JGI24158J21664_10001040_pt1 | contig 29392 bp, 15 predicted proteins | sample Ectturendosymbi3_FD_21664 | JGI IMG/M metagenome (IMG submission 21664)
GTCTTGAAAAATACTGACAGCAGGAGAAACAAGACGCCAAATTCGGATTCAGCGGCCAAAAATTATCCAGAAAACATCCCAACCTCGACATAAAAAACTTTTTGTTGCGTAGTTATTCGAAAACTAGCCTACTACTGAAACGTTTCACGCATGCCGAATGCGATGTACAAGATCCCAGGTTTTTTAAGGCAATTGGTAGGTACCGGCATTGATTTATAGGGACCCGATTTCTCTGATTCTAGGGATCCGATTTTCAATTCTAGGGACCCGAATCGGGTCCCTAAATCACCCCAAAAAACCCTGAAGATCCTTTATATATTTATTGACAAGTTTGATGGACAAATGCGCATTTGATATGTTACTCAGTGGTATAAACTTTTGACCACAGTGGTCAACTGAAACAAAGGTCAAAAAAGAACCGCAGCGGGCGCTAATTGCTAATGCTATGAATACATTCGTCACGTGCGTGAAAGTTGGACATCAACGTATCGTCTCGAATCAATATTTTTAGGCACTGAACATCACGCAAAAGTATTACCGCATCCACAGTGATCTACATCTGGTATAACACCGACGTTTTCAAAGGCTGATACAGTTTCGTTCGACAAAATGTTACTGAAATCATTTCCAGGTATTGTGCGCCGTACAACAGAAACGACAGAGCTATTTGATTGGAAAATTTTTGCTTGCTGTGAACACGAACAACTTTTGTCATCAATATAATAGCTCTTGCAATGCTGTCAGTTGAAGTTTAGAAGAATCGTTGGCACAAAATTACAAAAGTATTGTAGAGGCAGAGTGATTTGACGCAAAGTCAACACAGTGACATTCAGATAACAATAACGAACGCATTTCTCCCGTTTTCGATGCACTCCCTGGGTGTTTTGCAACAATGCAGTTGACAACACGTTTTTTCAATTTTTAACTCTCGTATGCTGTTCCTCATAGGCCTTGGTATCTACGAATACGTGGAGACAAGTTAATTTGGGCGTAACAAGTATGACCAATTCAGCACAGCATTGCTTGCAAGTCCCCAAAACCTGCTATTGCCAAGCAAAACTATTGCCCAAAAGCTTAAAACTCGTATTATTCTTCACAGCTCATTGCAGTACATGAGTCACATCAACCAATGAGAAGAATTTGCCGGTTTACGAGACTCTGGAAATGGCGCGACACGAGCCTGCCGATTGTGAGTTTTGAAAAAATGGATTTCATTCATATAACTATTTTCGAATGTGAATAAAATAAAACATTCGATTGCAATTTAACTTTGATTACAATTATACGTTAATATCAGCACATAACGCCCATACACAGCTACAGAGCGGATTTTTAGTCAATGTTTCTGGTTTCACCACGTTATACAATATACAAGCCGCTTTGTAAACTCCAGGTGTGGTATTATAAGCCGAAACCACTGCCGTGCCTCGACCACCAGGTTCATTTCGCTGGCGCTATGAGCACTGAGAAGATGGGTACGAGAACAAGCACAGCACGGCGCTAATTATGTCAACTTATTGATATTGCATTGATCAAAGCCGCATCTCCCCGCCCAAAAACAGCAAACAAATCTCACCTAAAATAAAAACATTTGAATATCATGACAAATATTATGTTTACGAAATGAGTTTGCATGATGGTGATAACTGTCTGGTAAACAAAACTTTTGCAGCCTTTATGTTAGGGTCTAAACCACGCGGCCCGCGATACTTTTTGAACGCCAGCGAGTCATCATGCTTGTTTTGAACGATGGTACAGATGACTAGCAATGACTTGCCTATATCTCATGGTATACTTCTTTTTATTGGACATTTTTTCATGGAAAAAATCATAATGCGACCCTCGGGTTACTGCATAAGTAGTCATATGGCTCTCGGAGACACTTGCGACTGAGATCCCTGCCTAGGTTCGCTCCGATTTAGTGTTTAGTTTAATTCCAGCTCAACTGCAGTGCAAAACCCTTCTGCACAATAACGCTGCTTCAAATCAAAACACGACATAAGCAGTTAGAACTAGCTAAATAAAGTTTGCTGATCAGGAAGGATGCGTACACAGCTTCAAGCCGTGCGTGGTGGTTTTTGCGTGGAACAGAGAAATAGTTCTGCTAACTTTTTGTTTTCTGCACTTGAATATATCAATCTTTGTTGGCACCCGCTCAAATCTTGGAGGTTATAAAAACTTCCAGCAGCTCCTCAGCAAGACTTTACGAACTAGCGTCACTACCGATCCACAGCATTTGTTCGTTTACAAGTACAGTAAAGCATTATTTGACATGGCTAGACTTGCTTGTCTGTACGGTTTGTGAAAAGTAATCACCTGATGCATGTGCAACAAGTATACAGTGGCTGTGACGATAGCGATACGACGTTTCTTCAAGTACATGTACAACTTTAACGATGAATCAACTATTCAGGGTCCAAGTTCCAAAAGCAATTAAACATCTCGACTTTTTCAAATGATCTACATGGAATAATGCAATAAGTTGCGACCATGGAAAACCATGTGGGTCAATTCTGCTTGAGTAGCGTGCGGGTAGTAGCAATGCCTAATAGTACAAATAACCCGTTTCTCAATAAGCATTGTGGTTGGTTCGTGAAACACTGAAAACATTACCTCCGTCGAACCTAACAAATCAAATGAAGTAGCAACGAGACGGCGCGGGAAAGAAGGCAACCACCTAGGTACATCCGTTGCGGGGATCGATGAAAGTCTCTGCAACTGTACGTCACAATCCCACTGCAATCGCTGTAGAAAAGCAAAGCCTGTTTTTCTAACCTAACGTAATTGCGTAATGAGAGTGTCGTCAAGCATGGATTGCGGCGGTCCCGTCGGGCGGGCGCAGTTCAACTCTGTAGTAAGGAGAAAGAAGCACATCGCGCTTTTATGCATGCGCAAGTCGAGCTCAGTCACGACGTTCGCAGATGACCAAGTGCGGTCTGGGCGACTTCTCTAACAGACTGCCTTGCCAGGTAAGCCAATGAAAGTAACGCGTGCTTAGTACCAGTTACAAACGACAGAAAAGATTTTGCAAACTTGACTATAAGACAAATAAAATCGTCATCAAAAGACTGCTATCCATTGACGCAGTCACCCCGACATACTGCAAAAATGAGAAGTGCTACCAAAAAAGGGCCACCATGAAAAAATGTCTCAGTAGAACCCACACACGTTGAAACATTGACTATCGCAATGACAGTTTGCTTTTGCTGACTTAAATTGTTTAATATAAAGTTCTACGGAAGGGTTGTCATACGTCCGGAATTTCCAGGTTGTGTCCGGAAATAATTTTAAAAATAGTTTTAATGTCTGGAATTTTGACAGGTTCAGAGGATCTTATTGTTAGATTCTCTGAAAAATATGAATAGTCAGGATTGGGAAAGAAAAACATGCCTTTTGTACTTAATCGCTTGTAGCCTATTGTGTAACAATTCTGTGACACTTTTGCTCTGTGATAGTGATGTTGTTTTGTGGTGGATTGGGAGTTGTAAGAGCATACTGAAATATGCCGTATAGCGCTTGTTTATTGTCGTGAAAAGTAGCCATTGAGATTGTCAGGATTTTTGTGTCTTCAGATATGGTAACCCTCTACGGCTATCACCGCACAATCACAAATAATGCACTGATGTAATACTCCTAATTTCAGAACTTACAAGTACCAAACCAGTTAACTTTCTGGCTAATATCATTCTACGACCACCATCACCACGTCAAACAGGTCTTCGCTACGTCGGTGACAACTAACCAGCCTGAACTTGAAAGTCGCGACTGCGGCGTTGATAACTCAACCTCGAATAGTGATGAAGAACGCAATGGAAAGAACGTAGTTTCCTCACTTATAGAAATAGCGTCCTCACGGTTGCGACGAAGTAACGAATTTTGAAGTCGACAGATATAGGAACACCATAGATATTTCTATTCATTGTTGCTGCTCGCACTTGGTGAGTGAAAGTAGAAAGTTCCATTTCTTTGCAAGCCCTTAAACACAAATTATGACTATCTCGACAGTAAAACTCAATGATTACGGTCCATCAAAAATTTTAATTGTAAATGGGAGTGTTGGTTTAGCACTTAATGCTACAGACTTATTGATTGCTAAAGGACATCACGGATTGTTGCAAGAAACCCATTTCAAAATTATATTTTTGACAGACCACAACTGTACGAAAGCAACGCATTTGCGATAACCGAAATATAGTTAAGAAACCACAACTGCACACGAAATTTGAGCTCGGTTGTGTCTTCTTCACCTTATGTTTTTCAATCTAACCGGCTGGACAAATCCTCGCAACGTCACACAGAACAAAGCAGATTTCGACACATAAACAGTAACCCTACTCAACTGCCTCCGAAATATAGCCGAGGATTAATTTACACAAAAATTACTTGGCATAGGAGATCTCACAAGAAACGATATGCAGCGCGATATCTCGTCAGGTCGACCAATTGCACAGGCATTGTGAGACAAACAAACAAATGCAGTGAATGACTCCGGCTAATTTTTTTTCTTTATGCGGAGCATTTATTCTTTCTACGAAAACGCGACACATCCCTGTTCAACTTAAATATCCTGCCCCATGTGAAAGTTATCACTTTGCTTTGGTTTTTAAACCAAATAACATAGATGTGAAAAGTTTCATGTGTTTCTGTAAACAAATGACGTTAAATCATGTCAAAGGAACAATATGGAAACCGCTGGGGTCAAGTTCTACATACACTCAAAGCAAAGTTGCAGCAAGCACAAAGCAGTGGTGTAGCCAGCCCAAAAATTGGGGGGAACGTTTGATTTTAGGCGATTAACACTATTTTGTTTGGAAAACGCCTCTCAAAGCACAAAATGACTATGTTTTCCAAAAATGTGGGAGGGACCATGGCCCCTTTGCCCCCCTGGCTATGTCTATGGCACAAAGCACCATAACCGCATCACCATCGCATACCTCCACTACTTTGTTCCCTATAGAACAGTCTTTCAGTGGTTTCGAGAAATTTTCTACTTATTAAGCCAACCTACAATAATGAATCATTAAAAACGACCAATTGACGTTACAAACAGACACCGAAATTAATTTCAAGCAGTTTGAAGTTGGTGCCACTTCCAAACATGAGGTAAGTCTGCTTTATAACACTTCCATTCAAACTTTTGAATGACGCTGCGAGTTCTACTGGAGGCTACGATGGCAGCTGCATTGTGAAGATCCAGTTCAGCTAGCACTATCTGCACACAACGGCTAATCTTACCAGCATCGCCTGTAGCTAGTACTCTTGAATATGAACCAACATAGAACCAGTTACGCTGTTTTGCTTCACTTTGCACAAGCAAGCAACATTAGCACTATATCTTTTCAAACACGTGAATTTGGAGTTAGGTTTGAAAATACAAAGAATAGAGGTTGGGCACTTACAACCAAACACACCTTGCTTTGGCTTTGAAACGATGAGGTTGCTAAACTTACACTGAAACATCAAATCAGCTGAAGATATTTAATTGAAAGTCGGCCATCACAATAAAAGCTACACCGACCCTTCACTGAGATCAATTGTTCTGCAACTTGACTCTTTTAACCCTACTTGCAACGAAATCCCACTTGCAGTATAATTTTACACGACTGACCACAATAAGCATGTTCACAAGTGGATGCTGAGTCAACTCCTTATATGAAGATTCAGTCAAATCAGCAACTTAGATGGGGTGTTAAAAAACAACTGCAGATGAAATGAGCCATGCAAGGCTCCGCACGCACCATACAAGTGTGTCCTGAATAACACCGAAAACTTGTCTGATCTATTCTCAGTGCAGCGTCGCGTCACTCGCCGCGCCCATCACTTACGAGAGCTCGCAAATCGCTCGAGCGGAACGATACCTGCCGCCGATTACGTTTTCCATAAAATCTATCAAAATCTTAACAGCAGCCTCGGGCGATTGCAGTCACTGACGTTCATCTACAAATGTCGCATGAAGACCTGAGCGCTGTATTTGACAAACTGCTTCAACGAGCAACGTGCTGTGGGTAAAGCAACATCAAGGAAAGTGTCCGATTGCGCAGAAACTTATTACGAAGATCGGCAGCCCGATGACGCATTGTCCACTCCGATATGATAAATTAGGACAGACATATGCGCCCAAAATATGAAACCATTCGTTTCAACAGTTGAATTACCTTGCGTTTGACAGAAAAGCATTTGAAAAATTTCAATCTTGAAACTGCCTACCTTAATAAAGCCACAATTTATCGATCCAAACTCCATTGATTTTATATCAATACGCCACCTTCGATATGGCGTTCTCCAGCGTCGGAAATACAGTACAATGAGTTAATTGGTAGTGACAACATGCTGGCTTAACTTTAGTCACTACAGAAGGGTTACGAATTGGTCTCACCAAAAGCGCCGTACTTCCTACACACAAAACGACCATCTTTTTGTTATAAAAACAGCACTAACAGTATCTTTTTCTACTCTTGTAGCAAATTTTCCAATACCATATCAATCAGTATGTCAAAAGACGGTCTCTCTCCCTAATTCCCTTAGAGTTGCGGTCCCGCAATGCGACCTTTTAAATATGCATACCTCACTGAAAAGAACTGCTTTACCACTCCATTTTTGAAATAAGGCCCCAAGCGTTGACCTGCTTTTAATGATTTTGATTGCACAATAATCAGCACCTCTCATGGCGTCGGAAGACCAGACAACCTATTGTTCGCACGACTAACAACGAACGATTACCTTTACAACAGTGTAAAGGTGAACCAAACGCAGCACGACCTCGTCTTTCACCAGTGAGAGACGCAAACTTCGCATCTTTCAAAAATATCTCCAGCCGTGCAATCACTCGTCCTCACAATAATAGCGATTCGCCCAAAGCAACACAGGACGAAGTTTCAATCCTTTCTGAATGGCTTTCCATCACGACTGAAATCTCAGGGCTTCCTGCTGCTCTCGCCAGGACGTACCTACACTGAAACCAAAAGCTTCGGTCGCTGCCCGCTGGAGGAAAGTGTCCTGGTTTATGCGAAACAACGATAACAGGTTGATTTCTTCATGTCTCTGGATGTCGTACAGCTGCAGCACGAACTTCGCAGTGCACAGTCCACTTTGTTTGAAGAAACACTTCGAACGATTTGAAGGGGAAATTTTCACTCCTGTGCTGGAGCTGGCCAAAACGTCGAGTCGGCAGATTTTAAGCGGAGACAGAGCAAGGTTATATATTTCAGTCATTCCCTTTTCAAAATTCAAGGAACGACGGTTTAGATGTAATTATTGCGGCAAAATTATGGAGTTTCGCCAAACATGCTAAACAATTACGTAGGATAAAGGTGAATGTGGTAAATTTTCCAAAACACATGCGCAGACTGCATTTCTGTAAAATTTAGAACTTCGCGGAGTCAAACTCTGAAATATTGAAAATTGGCAGAAGGGATTAGGAGCATGTGTTCTTGCGTCGAAGCAGATGCGAGTGGAAAACAATACCCGTTCACCTCTACTTTGTTCATATAAACACTTGCAGCAGCGAATACGTGTCAAGCGCGGCTTGGGACCCACAGCCTTTCGTATAAGTAGGAAAATTTTTTGATTTATTACTGTAGAATAACAAGCATAAACACAAGTAAACCGTGCAATGAAACTTTTCATCAAAATCCTGTGGTTCTTGATAATGTAGCATTGTGCAGGTATGTTAATTGCCTTACATGATACTTGTTGACATATGTTGGCTTTTGCGTTCATTCGCTCAATGCAACAGCGTCGATCAGTGATCACGTGATACTGTTGGCGTAAGGATAACTTTGGTTTTTGAGTTATTGCAGTCGGTGTCAACCACAGCAGCAAGATTTCAGTTGGCTGAACTGACCACTTGTGGCGCACATTGGAACTACGAATACAAATGATAACGAACAGCAAGTAACTTCAGATTGTAGAGTAGGACGACAGGACATTGCTGGTATGGGGGGATAATAGCATGGACAATTTGAGCTTGCAAACGCGATTGGTTTTTAGTTGGCTGCGAAAAATGGACGCCTATTTCGAACTGATTAAGATGGCAATGCCTGTTGAATGAAGGCGTAAATATTGTTAAAAAAATTAGATCAAATGGTTAAGGCTAACACTTCGAACAGGGAAAGATACAACGCAGAACAAAATTTTTCTTCGTATTTTGTGTTACAGTTTCTGCGATACTGTGATTCCAAACGTACAAACCGCAATACTGTTAATAGTGTGGGAATAAAGCAGCTTTCTACAAACCAGGCGGATATTTAATTCATTACAACAGGAGCTTATAGAAGAGGAAGGCATTTGAAAAAGCTTCCTTTGCAGGGTAATTATTTAGATTAAAGTTTATTAAGTTCATATGAAAAGTGCGAACTTATAGAAAACGTTAACACAAACTGTTGAACACCTGTCGCAAGCGTTTTGTCCAAATTAAATTGAAGTCCGCAATAAAACTTTGCAGTTTTGCCCCATCATATCTTCACGTTTTACAGAAACATGAAAAAGGTACATGCACGAGTAAGTTTGCTTCTGGAGACTCGTTCATTGCACGGGATATTTTTTCCTCGTGTTAACATATGTTTTGCATAATAAACTATTGATTGTCATTTTCCCTTGTGCCACCACGCTACTAACGTCGACTTTCGCACATCCTGCAGCAACTCACGTAACGACGAAAAACGTGCGTTAGCAGTTTGCTACAGCCGTTCGTCATCGGTTCTTGCGGACCAGCAAAATTGAGAAGTCATATGAAGGATACCTCCCAGTTGAATCTGTCTCACTCATGTAGTTTTCAAAACATTTTCAACATTTTTTTTTTGTTTGTTTTTTTGAATGATAGGGCAAGGCGCCCGGCCATCGCCTGCTACAGCCAGAAGTTGCTTGTGACAATGCTGATTTTCACGTCTGTCTGACAGAAGCGAACCTCGAGAGGATCGACGAAACCCCATGCCTTTAGTCACAGTCTGTGTATTTTAGTGATCTTGCGTCACTGTAGATGGAATGTATCTAAAGTTGAGGACAGTACCTTGCGTCATTGTCAGTGGTTATCAGTGACGGCATTACCTTGCGTCATTGTCAGTGATTATCAGTGACGGCAGTATCTTGCGTCATTGTAGATGGAAATCGCATGTGCAAAGAGGCCAAAAGCAACGCTGCAAAAATAAGTACTTAGCAGCACCAGTATCGCGCTAAAGTGCAAACCACGTGCGCTCCGAAGTCAGTTGGTGAACGTCCTTGCGAAAAAAAACTTACAGGGATTTTTAAGAAAAATTAGCGAAGTCAATCGGGAAATATAAAACTACCGTCGCTGACGACGCTCATGTGCGAAAGACTCAACGTTTGGACGGAGATAGATCTCTGTGAAGTTAAGTGATATAAGATCGGAAAAATTGCCGTGAAACAGCAACCTGCACTTTATCTATGCACACGTAAATCTTGCCACAGTCCGTATTGATTTGTAAACTTAAAAAACTTGAAGAGAAGACAACAACAAAACAGATTTTCCTCTTATCGGCGCTCGCAAGTGATGGGTGGTGTTCTTATCGTGTCCACGGCATCCTTACTTTAGTTTGTTTTCCGAGAAATCATAGGCTGCTAAAAATCCTGCTATTTTAATTCTCTCCTGTTACTGAACTGCACCCTTTTCATAAACACATACTCGAGCAGTTACTGAAGACAGTTATTATGCTGAAATCAAGATGAATCACTGAACAATGCCAAGCTAGTCGTTTGTCGTCACTGAGACAACGCAGTTTAGAAACGTTATACTGTTTGGACGGGTAATTTTCTGAATTTTATGATAAATCACAGTGGAGCCTCCACTGAGAGCAGTTGGCTCGATTTTATTTATAACAAGTTGCGATTTGATCAAAGTAATCTGAGGATTAAATGAAAGCTTGTTTCCTTTAGCAAACAGTATACAGCGCTGATCGAGTTGATTTCCAAACAAGTCAGTGAGCTGCTAGCAAGGGTCGCCGCTGTATCTCCGGGTTGAACATCTCATACTCTGACCAACAAACAACCTGCGTTATTTCGGTAGGAATACAAAAATCCACTCGATACACCTTCCAAAACTTATCCACTTGTCATGTGATGACTCAAAAGCTGTTTCAGCCTTCTGCACTTCACAACACAATTTTAGCATGTTTAGCATTCTGAGATTGCAGCATCCCAGGAGCCCGCAAATACGTTTTGGCGCAACCCTAAAGAATAGTTCTAAATTCTCGCGATCCACAGATTTCGTGAGCATATAACTTCGTGGAAAATAATTATCCCTATTATAAGACTGCCCTACTGACAGTAGCAATTTTCTTGCACAAAACTGTATGAAACTTAGCACACAAAACAGTACATGATTGCTTTTATTCTTTCTAATGAGAATGGCATATTTAAAAAAGAGAATGGCATGTTTAAAACGTAAATTTAAATTATTTCGCGACCCGAAATGGAAGGTCCTGCGACCTACTATTTGCGGACCCCTGTCCCTAGCCAATCCTAGAAAAATGCTTTGCGTAGGACAACAATCATTCTTGCGGCAATGTTTTGATTCACGCCGGAAATCACGATTTAAAGCTCCAGTGAACTTAGCTTAGAAGCTTCTGCAACGTATTTCGTTAGGACAGTGAGAAAGCCACGAAACATCGTAACTGCGCCTTGCTCTACTCGTCCGACTTTCTCCGCTGGGGTCAGATGTACGATATTAGACGCTCAATTTAGAGATTAAACAAATCAAAATTGATGACTGCAGTTGCCTCAGGTGCTGCCTGTAACTGAACACGCTTATAATAAGACCTCCAATCTGAAATTAGTATCGATCCATCCAACCCTTCCACAACCGCTTTGGTAGATGATACAGATAGAGCGAAACGCAATAAAAAGTTCATTGTCTGCGCCTGAGTTTGCAACCGAAGTAAAAGCATGTTAAGCATCCCGGCTAAACTCCAGTGCACGCCAACACAAGTAAACTGCCTGGGAGCAGACCTTAATGTCGCTGCCTTCCATTCCGCATGCTTGTCCAGCCTTTCGGAAGCATCCTAAAATTTAATTCGATTGCGATGGCGCGCTTTCGATTTATGTACGACCAGCTGTAAGTGTTAGGTATGACGCACTACTGCGGGAGCCGGTACGCCATGTTCGCGCGTTAGCGTCAATACGATCTTACTGGCGCTGCAATGGTTGAAAAACACGTTTCGATTATACAATTACGTTATTTTCTCCATCTGGTTACGCAGCTAGAGCTGATTCCAAATGCAGTAATACGTACGTTTTCTAATTTTATTTAAGATTGCATCGCAGTGGATGCACATTGAGTCAGGCGAGCTTGCCAGATTAAAGAAAAACACGATTATTTAGAAAACACGTACCAACCTGCGTGAAATAAATGAATAAAAGATTCATCAAACAGCCAATTGCCGAGAAGAGCAGCGTTTGACACTTGGCATCAGCGTGCTGTGCACTGTCGGAAGAAATCGACCCCGCTACTGAACAGCGCGATGCGACGCATTGAGCGAGACAAATTATAAGCACAACTCGCACAAGTCCGGTCTGCATCGCCCGTACCAAGTGCCAGGATGTGACGAACGCTCCGGCTTTGGCACGATCGCACCTCGAATCGATTTTTTTGCAGTCAGCGAACAGTTCCGTTCGTTTGGATGGCGTGAATGCGCCAACCACCACAACCAAACAAACTGCAACACCGCTGGTTCGTGAAAACAAAAAACGCACTAAGCTCTGCGGTCAAAAAAACACCGAGCAGGACGTCTCAGGAGATTATAGCGCACTTTTTCCCACAATCAGATGAACTCAACCACCTTTTCGTCAATAACAAGGCAATTTGAAAATACCACGGAAATTAAGTAGCAAACAAAAGACTTCTGCACTTGGTTTTGATCACGCTTGGCTAATAATAAGCTGCTATCACGTCAATCCATCTTGATCAGGGTTTCTCAACTTGAGGGCCACGGAAGAATTTTTGACGGGTCACGGCCTAGTGTTATTGAAATTGAGTACGCTTTTCAAGTTGAACCTTTGATCGAAAACGTAGATGGCTCTTGAGTCCCAAGCGTCATAATACGCTTTCTTTCGTCATTATGTTAGAAATTGTTGTAACATGGAAATTTCCACATATGCAGTTACTAAAGTCATTTTGAGGCAGGCAGGCGGCTCGTGTTGCCATGTCAACACAATCTAGAAGCAGGCTTAGTGTGGAAGATGACTTGATCTATACATTATCCTGTATTGAACCCCGAATATCTACGCTTTCTAACAACAGGCGCAGCCTTCGAATTGATTGTAGCGCATGTTGCGTTATTAAAAGCTGTTTTCATTTGTTTTTATTTCTGCTCTGTGCATTTGCAACAGTTGTCGCACTGGAGAAGTTGTACAGTCGGTGGGTCACGAACCCTCTGCTTGTTTATTAATTGGGCCATATGCTTGAAAAGGTTGAGAACTACATGGAGCATGACTTAACACGACTCCATTGCGCAACATCCATCTTGGGTTCCCGGCAAACGCAAGCTTGAAATCCTGGATGCCAGCGTTTCAAATTAAATTAGGACCTGATTGCCATCATTCGTTTTTTTTGATCAACTTTTTTGTTGATCAACTTTTGTTGATGATCAACTTTTTTGAAGCGGACTGCCTATGCTTCTGACCACGGGTAAGCACGGCGGACGGTTGACAAAAGCTTAGGCGTGAACTTGGGTTCTAGAACATGTCATGACAAATCGAAGGTGTGGCAGAAGCACAGATCTTGGTAACATTTGCTCAAGACAGGGACCTCAAAGAGGCGGGCACATGTGGCCCGCGAAGGCACTTTCTGCGATCCGCGATGCTTTTCGGAAATTTTCAGATAATTAACGTTTGAGCTTGTTAGTTTTATTCACTGTTGTTTAATAGTGCTCGATCAGCGATTGAACAAGTTCCTTAACTAACGTAGAGACGGCCAGAAATGATTTGCCTATAACTCGATCACGATGCCTTGCGCAGGAAAAAAGATGTAAAGCCAGTTTCTAGTAAGGTTCAAGTACCGCCAGGAGCAACTCGAGTTTGAGACCCCTCCTCTAAGACAACCAAACGCCAAATTAGTCATGCGCAATTTTCTAATAACACAGCAAAAGATACCTAATCATAAGGGCAGAAATGAGCCATTTCAAAATATACACGTTCGACAGAGAGCTAATTTTTTGGCTTCTGCAACTAATTCTTCCATAAACACCTTCGTACAACAAAATAGTTTAAAGTGTTCTGTAGTAAATCCAAGCACTTGCGATGGAAACAAGCGACAGTGACTTTTCCTGTGGGCAGGGTGTTTTGAATGAACTATACAAAGAAAAACAGGCAATTTGATCTATGCAACCGTATAGCTTTCATCAGGCTCTGCTTTTGGCGGTTGGTTCCTGCGCAAAACATTCTCGCTACAACACAAAAAAACAGAACGTGCATGAATTTCAACTGCCACATGTCGCTAGGCCCCAAGTGAGAATGCAGTCTACAAATTATGTAGACTGTAGATCACATATGAGTGAGAAAAAACAAAAAGCTGTGCACAATGCTGGATCCATCCGCTGCAAGCAGTGAGCACCCGCATACTGCACCATTCACAGCTAGTTCACGAGGAAACACTCAATTTGCTCTTGGATCGGCAATTGCCGCCAGGAGCGGAAAAGCGACAAGTCGGCTCGAGCACTGGCCGAGTATCCAATTGCCAATCAACGCGATCGCTGCAAAACGACCTGGAGGCGAACTTCGGAATGGCAACCACACCACAAAAATTTGTCCACCCGTGCAGTCGTCAGGCAAGTTCCAGCGCGAATGGCGGTTTCGCGCTAAGAATAGCCGTGCCCCAGCACGGTAGTCGCTCGGGTCATTTGGCCGTCGCACACATGTCAATCACGTGAACAAAGCGGGCAAGGCAAGCTGGCCAATCATCTTACGTCAACACTCGTATGAAGCAGAGCTTCTCAGGTCATCCGGCATAAATTTGCGTAATTCGCGTACACTGTCATAAATTCGCGCAGAAGAGTCACACGACTCTTCGCAAACGCATGAAATTTGCACATGTCGGACGAGGGATACCACTTGCGAATCGCTCTGACAACAATAACTTCGAGAAACCAAGAGCAAGGCAGTTATTTCGATCCTTTTCTCCTGGAATGCAGTGATACCCAGGGCTGCATTCAGCTGATACCTTCGGAGGGGGGGCAAAATGACTGTAACTTGCTGTTGTACTTCAGCAATTACAAATGCTTTCGAAAATTTCGGCGGGGAGCAATTTCCCGGTTTCCCTCCTGGCCGTGGTTGCGAACCTGGTGATACCTCCAAGAAATGTAAAAGATGAGGGGGCCTCACACTAACATAAAACTCAAACAAAATCCGTAATTTGTAATTCTTCAATTCTATGGCTGGCAGCGTCACTCTGATACTTGTGAGCAACGTAGAAAGGTGAAGTTTGAATGCGGAAAAAAACATGCTGCACATTCTTAAAGTCCAATGTTGTTTGCAGCACGCACACCAGTGATAACAATTGATCCAAGCGGCAGACTGTTTCGCAAAAAGCCTCATTTGATTTTTCGCTTAGTCATGGCACACACCGTATCCATTTACAGTATTTTTCAGACGGTAGCTACGAGCACCATTTCAGCGAAGTAATACCTATTACGAAATAAAATATAGAAATGCCTTTATAAGCTCTGGTTTAAAAGGTAGTCCGAGTTGCCTCGCAAAGTGGCTTGTCGATAAAAAACAAGAACATTATTTTCGACACAATGCGTGGAAAACGCGAAATAAAAATGTCGCGTCCAAACTTTACTACGTGCGGAGTCAAGTTTACAACCGCACGAGGCTGACTATCAAACAACAGCACGCACCAGTAACCCATATGTCATATGTTTTGGTACCTGAATGCGACGTAGTAGATCCGCACAAGTGCAGAAAACGGCTGGCGATTGCAACCCGGAAGTGGCGGGAAAAAGACTTCACACTTGCGTCATTCCCTGCTGACGTGTAAGAATTTTGTCCAGGTAGCACCGACGGAACAGCAGTCGACGGTCCCAAGTGGATCTGCGTCAGGGCGGGAACCACCACTGGGACCGGTAGGGGAGGCAAGCGTGGGTTACTCAGAGACAAACAACGCGACGAACGGAGGCGGTTTGAGGCTGCAAGCAAAGTAGAACTTGAGGCTGGCACGCCAGCAAATGGTACAATGCACATACCAACTAGCGTGGTCACCAGTTACCAACAGAAAAAATGAGGGAAAAAGCAAACAAAGACATCAGTCGATTAGCAATACGAAACTTATTCAGCTGGAGTAGGGTCTTTATACTACGGCCCGGGGGCCAAATCCGACCTGCTAAGCCATTTCATCTAGCCCACGAGGACATTTTGTCAATAACGAAAAAACAATATTTTAACGAAAAATTTGATTTGGTAGAATGTAACACACCCCGGAACATCTCATTACGTAACGTAGTATGTGCGTCCCCTGAACTGTTGCGTAATAACTTATGTAGCCCTCTGACAAAAAACTTCGGAGACAGACCCCTGAGCTAGAGCGCCATCAATACTTCACGTCTGCTTTTGACTTCGAAAAAACACTTCCAATAGTTGTATTCATGTTCTGAAAGGCGAATGTTGTGGAAGACCTGCGTCCAAAAGTCAAAAGTTTTTTCGTTCGCATTAGAGTTACGGGATGGAGTAAATTGAACTTCACAAACCCAAACAGCATTGCGAAAACCAGCTGAGTGGCATCCTATTTTACTGGTAAATTAAACATGATTGAAAACTGCGACAAAAANCTATCACCCGCTCACAGCTCAGCACAGGCGACTCACTGTTGTATCCCAGCNCTCCTTGCGAGGCAGGTGCGGATGCATCACACAGCGGTCTGGGCACACGCGGAGACTGGTGATGATGGTGGTGGTCTTCCAGGGCTATTTCGTCCAAACCGGCGCTTTTGTGGTAGCGACTGAGTTTGTTCACCACTCTACACAAAATAGGAGTCGAGTCCGTTTAATTTAACCGCGTCATTTGCACTTAACGCTGCAACAGAGACGAGATGTTGATTCGAACTGCAACAAAGCGACTAAAATCGAAAGCATCACCGTGGCAACCAATGCGTTCTCCACAGGAATGGTCGCAATAATCTAGTTTTCGCACGCAGGGTATTTGATCAGGGTCGTTGTTTGCGTTCATGCAAGATCGCTTTAATTTATTTATGATATTGGTGAAGTGATTTCGGAAGCTTTATAACAAACAGCAAACAAAAGGTTTAATTCTTCCAAAGGTTCACTTAAAGCTGCAAGCAAGGCGTAGATCACAATGAAAACGTACGTTCAGGACGGTGAACAAGCAACTAAATTTCTGCAGAAAACAAGTTTTTAGCGCGGCATTTGCTGTTTAGACCTGTAAACCGGCATTACGCAGGAGTAATTGCAGATTCGCGCAATCGTTCGTTTGTTGTTTAAATCGGATTACTTGATTGGGCCGTTGTTCAGAGCTAAACGTGAGCAACTGCAATAATTTCCACGTTAAACCTACTCTGCAACAAGCCTCCACAAGCGAGAAGCAGCTAAATCGGCTCGCAAAGTGTTTTACAAGGAAATCGATTTCGCGTCATTCACGCATCGTCAGTTCTGTAAATTGCAAGCAAAAGCTTACGGTTGAAATGGTGAAGAACTGAAGCAAGAGTTAGAGCAAGAATGCGAACGGTTGTTTCAAACACACGCTATGACCATAATGCTGTTATCATCGAAGTCAAAAAGCACACGTAACGGCAATTATAGGACGGCTAGCTTCAAGCAACCGTTGTGATGAGTCACATAAACACTGTTCGGCGCACGGCTTGCTCATCTAAGCCTAGTCTGGCTTGCCTTTCGTTAAACGCCAAATTTCACTCTGAGCTTATACACTGACTGAGTGTCGGATCAAATCATGATATGTAGCAGTGGTGTAGGGTATTCGAGGAATCTTCCTGCCACGCTGTGCTTTCATAACTCTGCAAGTATTCTGACTGCACTGATCAACATTTAAGTTTCGAAGTACCGCAGAGAAAGATTCAATTTGAATAAGGATTGAAAATGCGTACTTGACGCGAAATCGATCTGCAGCAAAATGCTTTGCGAGCAGCTTCGACTGTTTTCATTTTATCTCTGCGGTACTTCGAGACTTGAGTGTAGCAGTGGTTTTTAGCCTCTTACGGTTATGCAGCTTTTCCTATCAGTGGAGGACGCCGGGTTTAACAGGCACGTATTATTCCAGTCAGATTGAGTGAGTGCCATACCGCAAATAAGACATCGCTTATGTTTAAAAGTTTTATTCCAGCACTTTCCATTGCTTTAGCAGTCCAAGATGCAATTTGCAAAAACTCAGGTGAAAAAACGGTTTTCTAAAAATAACGCCATTCCATATCCATCACTCCCATTACCGTCAGCACTTGTCGCACGATTTTCGCTTTGGTTTATTTTAAATCTGCGGTTGCAACATGTTTGATGCTCGCATCGAACATGTTTGTTATGCGGCACAGTTGCGAAATCGTGACCAATGGTCTCCAGATAACTCTGAACAATCGATGGGTGATGCTGTGACATGTCACTAACTTCCAGTTACCTCTAGTGTCCTGATCTCAGCCAAGAAATCCGACTCAGACAAAGAGAGAAAAAAATGTAAAAGTCCCGCGCTGAATAACTCGGACGCGGAGCGGAACGAAGTTACCGGATCCGCTTATGAAGGAATGCTCTTTACAAAAAGACAATAAGTTACCGGATCCAAAATTTATGTCATAAATGAATCAAGGAATGNTCCTTACAAAANGACAATAAGTTACCGGATCCTTTTAGGCTTCGTGTGGTATTCACGTGTTGCAAAATTTGTTNATGGAGAATTCTTTGAAATTTCTGACGATCCAAGCGTCCTTGGAATGTTCTCAGTGCGGAATACGGCAAAGGTTAATTGTGTAGCCAGAAGCAGTCATTACATAAACATTGAGACTAATGTAACACATCTCGAACGTAAGCCGAATTGCGACGACAGTGACATGCGGCTTGAGGATTTCCTGTCACAGCGTTGTTTCAATGCATTCCCTGGCGGGATACCTCAGAAAGAATGCACGCGTGAGAATGCAACGCGAAACAAATCGTCGTCGAATTATCTGAACGTCAGCATCACGAATTACACAGGATTGCTGCACGCATTTTCAATTTACGTATTTGCCATATTTGGCCAGTTACGGCTCGGGGAAAGAAAAATTAGGCGGTTTTGAACACGTACACACGGCGAAGAAGAAGAAATGATCCGCTGTCTTCACGCAGTCGGTGGACTACCGCACTTCGAGCCAAAGGTAAAGGACAGTTTCTTTTTCCTTCGGATGAAATGAGTCCGCACACGTTCGCGACTGACGCGGGTCAAACAGAGTTTTAAGGAAGCGAGCGCATCCTTTTCGCAAGAAGCCCACGCCTCGGCGTCAAAATTTGTGTCTGTGCGCGGCGGAAGTCGTTTGGGCGAGATATATCGCTGACAAACAAACGATAACGGACCGCAACAGAGGCTCGATCTATTTTTGATAGTCAACACGTTTGCCGAACTGCGCCCCTGTTTTCTTGTTCAAAATTCTCAGCAAGGGCAAACAAACGTACCCGGCTTTGTTGCTTTTCAGCTTTACTATTTTCCCCAGTCACGTTTGCTTGTGTTCCAACAAAATCGCAACGTTTCGAGGAATTAATTTCTCATTTCTCGATTTAACATTAAAGGCGAACAAATTCCATGTCGGAAAACACGACAAAATATCGCAGGGTGTTCGTGAAATCCGTTTGAGATTTTTTTTCTCTGCAGCACCAAACCTAAAGGTGAACTTTGTAAAACACGCAGTGATTAGTCGTGGGCCTTGTCAGACTAATTTATGTGTGACCTATCGCATACTGCCGTTCTGTACTAACAAATCGATGGCTTAACATTAAGCTAGTCACGTTTGAAATGATTTAAGTAGGTATTAACTTCCGAACCAGCAATTGAGCGTCTATTTCATTTGAAACAATTCCCCAGCATCCAGATCTGAGCATGTCGCTGCCACGATGTTCTACTTCGTTTCAATTCTTGGAGATGCACCCGAGTAGAAAGGTGCCGGTTAAAAGCAGGTTCTTCTAAGCCAGGGATGACCAACCTATGGCGCAGTCGATAATCTGAAGTGACGCCTTGCATCCCTGTTATCCTAATAATAAGATAGTNAATCTTTCCAATATATTTATCGATTTTTTTTCGTAGTAATCCCTTGTGAGTTGCTAGTTATCATCTTGAAACGAGCTGTTCACGATTTTCTGGAAGAGAAAATCGAAGCTTCTTGAGGAAGAGTTCTCGTATACGATAGCAACTGGCCATTTGATCTGGTTCTATTAATTGATGTTACTAACCACCTAATGGATCTACATCACCTGAATATGAAACTGCAGGGCAAGAACAACTTGTTTCCTAACATTAGCGAATGATATCACTGCATTCAAGTTGATGTTAAAACTGTTCATCTCGCAATTACAAAATGAAGATATGAGCCGTTTGCGGTATTTAAAGGAGCAGATCGAATGTGCTGCTGAAATTGGCAAACTAAGTGTATCATAAAGATCAAGTTACCGCAAGACTCATTGGAAGTCGCTTTCGTGATTTTGTTAAACAAGAAGACTTCATTTTGGGATTTACGAACCCATTTTCACTTAGTGAACAATAGATAATGAAAATGCCAAGTAACATACAAACGCGCCACATTTACTTTAAAATAAATTCAACATTGAAAACGAAATTTGATGTGTTTTTCAGTCAATGTTGCTTCTGACGTGATTAATTACTGGGATTACCTGTGAAAATTTCTGAAACCTAAGAAAATTCGCTTAGTTACAATGTCTTTTTGAAACGACGTACACAAACGAACAATCATTTTCGTCCATGAAATTGATTGAAAGCAAAACCAGGTCGCGCCTGACTGATTTAAATTTGTATTTTCTACTGTTCTCATTCAATAACAAAATTAACTCCAAACAATGAAAAATTGGTGAAATCAAAACAAACATAGAAGTCTCATTAAAAAGCAAGTAAATGTGCAGTTTATTTGCTGATTTACCAGATGCTTCATTTGCATTTCAGTATATTACCTGATAAAGCACTAATGACGTGAAATAACATCGTCACAAGAAATAGCCAACGGTATGGCGCATCGGTACTCGTCTTTGAAAACATTGGCATATGGCGAGCGAAGTTTGGCCAGCCCTGTTTTAACCTATGACTCATTCAATCGAGTTTTCATCAACATGCGGTGCAAGAGCGGTTCTTGACAGGCCACCTTCCGAAGACACAGGCTCACTGCACTGATGAGGAAATAGCGGTTTGCTAAAATATTGAAAAGACTTTGTGGCAAACACGCAGATTGCCGGGTTGCCGCCAGATAAAGTGATCGCAAGGTGCTGATACGCCGAAGCAGGGAACTGGCGGAGGCTGTGGTGAATCTGAATGGCGCGTTTGGTTGTTGGAAAATAACGGACCGATGGAAGTCTATACGCGTCAATCCTGCGACCAGACGCCCTACGAAGGAGGCGCGGTGAGTTATCGATTGGGTCGAAGCGTGGAAGACATCAAAGCTAGTTTGAAGAATTCGGCTTCGAATGCGAAACCACGACAACCCATATACCTTTCAGAGCCAAGGGAATATTTCAAAATACCAACTGATTGAAGCAGATCAACTTAAACGAGGTAACGAAGAGTTCCACGGCGAATATCAGAAGTTAAAAACGCTTTCCTAGGCGGGAGAAACAAGTCAGTTGACGGCGTTTGCGTGAACTGTTGCTGTTAAATTTCTGCAACTGTGCAGTTAGGTGCGTCGCACGCAGATAACAGACTTGGGCCGAACTTACAAACGCTGAGAAACTTCATGGGTGTGTGCTTCTCGCGCATCGACAATTGTCCAACTCACACAGCAGCCTTGCAATTATTCTATTCCTGGCAACCAAATGGGCGCAATTCGCCGGAATGCAGGTCCTATGAAAGGTAAGATTAGGATCGATTCTAACCGTCTGGTGGTTTCCAGCACTAGTTGGAGATTTGTTCTTTAGTAAGTACACGTTTAAGAAACGCAATATGCGACTTGCATCTCGGCTTGCTTTCCAATACAACAGCGAGTGACTTCGCCCAATGTTTTTAAGGTGGAAAGTGATGTCGAAATGCAAGCACTGGAATCGTGATTTTGCGTTCTTCAAAATAGTTTCAATCTCATTCGACACATTTTACACGTAAACAACCGTGGGACAAGCAACGCCACACAATAGATACGACAGCTATCGTTTGAATCGATTACCACGATGTCCACTATATATCCTGTAAGCGGTCTCAGAAACCGATGTTTTACGAATTCGACAGCAGAGAGCTGATTCACGCACATACCTGTCAGTCGTGTGAGTTCTAACGCAGGGTCTTCCCCCGTACGGCAGGATCGGGAAAAGGTGACATGTCCCACGAAGCGAACTGGCGACCAGCCATCGCCTGTCGCGACTAAACTGGAGGTCTTGAATCTGGAACGGTGTGAACAAGCACGTACTGAAGCATAGTCAATGTCACAAAGCTGACGCAAAAATTCCCTGGCACGTGTTCATTTTTACAAAACAACAAAGCACATAGGTGGCAAAGAACAATCTCATGCTACATCGGAGGATGTGATAACTGTGATATTGATTTGATGTCGTGCAACTTTCTGAAACAGACGCTTACATCAGATATTTTATCTTTACCGAAAATCACAAACCGCTGTAAGTGATTCCTTGCAACCTGAGGGTGAAAAAGCGTTCAAGCCAAGTCCGAGCACGTAAGAGTCAAAAATTGCTCTTGTTTTTTTTGTTTCGATTCTATAGTTCCAGTGCCATTAAATTTATGCGTTTGTTGAGTATGTCTGATCGTCTGCGAGCTATTCTTTTCCAGCTGTATAAAACACCAGCATCTTAGTGAAGTGAATATGAAGCCCGATTTAAGATATCACGCCTAAAGAAAAATGATTTTCAGCGCTTACTCTCTACATACATCAGTTCAGTCATTTACGGCCTCATACCAAGAAGACCTAAACAAATTCAGTAACGTACGTGGTTTTAAAATGAATAACAGCAGTGCTAAAAACTGAATGAGCTTTAAATTTTACAATGCCGACCTCAGAGCTCTTATGATCGTTTTACTGTTTCTGTATTGAAACTTCTCGTTGGAACAAGGTTTTATTCGAACCCGAAAGTGTAGCCATTGTGTGCGTTGAGCTTCAAATTAGTTTAAAGTTAAGATTGGAGGCAAAATTGCTGTTGGTGAAGCCATGCATGCCGTAACAAGACAACATTTGTAGAAAAGCGAATTTAAACGTAGAATTCGTCATTCGCTGGGACCTCCTTTCCACAAAATATGCCGATGTCGCAATTCGGGCCGAAAATAACGAGTATTGTGACACTTGCCTCGGCAGTTGTCTCTCCTCTTCTCAGGATGTACAAATGATGCACAGCAGCCAGCGTCGGGCCGCCTGGATGAGGGTAGATCGAGAAGACATGGAAAGCGTGCCCAGATACATCTGCTGTCGCCAAAAGACGACCCGACGGACATGAACGCATGCATGCTATAGGATGGTCGGCGTGCGCCCTGAAGTGCGCAACCACGAACGATGCGTCAGGCTCCGGTCCAATCTCTACTTCCATCTTGTGGCAACTTTTATCAAGAGTCCGTTCCTTGAAAAAAAGGCCACGTCAGAAAGGCAGGTTTGCCACACGCAGCGCCGGTGATCGGCGGCAGCATGAATATGCTGCATTTACAATTTCTTCGATTAGGTGCATGGCCGGGAAAAAAACTTATTGAGGCAAAATTTTCTAAAATTTTCTATGTGATCGAAAAGTTTCCTAAGAAACTAGCATATTACATAGTTCTGTAGCGTGGGTGATGCACACTATTTTGAAGCACGGCGTAGTGAACTGAATGGAAGTACAAAAATCTGTGGAGTCTTTTTCAGTAACCATTTTGGAACCTAACGGCTAAACCCGATTCCCTTTCAAAAATGCCACTGAAGTTTACTTTGAATAACAAGTTAACCAGTCTAGAAAAAATAAATTTTCCTCAAAAACTTTAGACGCTGGCAGATTTGGCGTGTCCAGTACATGTGTAACAATTGTGACAAAAAAGTCCCATCGTTTTGAAAAATCACGGACAAGCCTTTTTTCGTTACCTTGACAATACGCCCCGGGCCCGACAAAATTGATAGAAATAAAATGCTGGTAAGTTTTTTAAAAACACAACAAAACATATTCTTTTAAAATGAAACAAGTTTTTGTACAATAAAAACACTCTGCATGCATTTGGACATAGTGAAAGCTTTTGAGCTCATTAGCTGGTTTCATTCACAACTAAAAAATCGACTTAGTCTACATCGATCTAAAAAAATATTACTTTTGAGGCTGTTAATTACTAATGTTATTACCCGCTGCAAGTGAAGTCACGCACAAGTGCTTTCGCAATCCGAAACAACCAGTAAGTAGTGATTCTCGCCGATGCAATAAAAAGCGGCATGAGGTTGCAGAAAATCAGCATTAAGTGCAGTAACGAAGTGCACGTTTCACAACACCAAACGTCGCCGAGTATCGCAAGGAATTGGGCTACACGTGGGGGGAGATGAACATCAGATGCTCCAAAAACAATTTCTCACATTTGTACAGATGAAGACATTCGTCATTAAAAAATGTGCCTTTCCATGATACCCTGGTTTCATACACAAAAACAACGCCTCACGTTCTTATGGTTCTTCTCAGGTAAACTATCGTGTGTTTTTTAGGTAAACTGTTTGGCAATGATGAATTCCTGTGCAATTTTTTGTATTTCAAATTTGCCCATGCTGGTTGGTATTGCAACCCGTGCATTCGGGATGTGAGGACGCCGGAAGCGGTTTGATGTCATCTCCATTAGGTAATCGTTGCACTTCAGTTTAGGTTCGTTATTCTCGATTTTGTACACCTTTCGAGAATGCCACGAGTGGTCTTCAGGCGCCCATCTCCGCTTGTTTGCGCCGTGGGCCATGCAGTGAATAGTCAATGGCAGCACCGCGTGTGAACTGTCCCTTGCACCCACCCATCAACGCCGAGCACGAGGCTGTACAGGCCGTAAGTACCGTTTATCATGTCTTCGGCAAGACCCGACCGGGAATCGAACCAAACCTATCAATTTTGGTGGCGCGTGCTCAGTCAAGTGCACTACTTGTATGTGGGAAGTAAATCTGATTTAAGTGAAGTTATTTTCCAGCCTTTGTACTTCACCCATCGCTCAAAGCAAATTGAAGGTTCCTGAAATTTTCTTGCTTTGTGTCTTGCGTCGCCAGGTGTTAATTCACAAGACAAACTCTTAATCATCTGCATATTGCAACATACTTCTTGTAAAATATCCGTGTTATATCAAGAAAGATCTGCTTGGAATGGTTCGCTTAGCAGTTTTACCGACCATTACAAATGCCCTGACGTTTGCGAAAAAACAATTTGGGAAAAATAAAAAATTGGCCAAAATACGAAGCGAGAAGCAAAATCTACGGCCTGTCTAAACTTCATAGCCACAACATGCCAAAAACGTAATGTGTACGCAATGTGTGCAGTGAATTTGCTAACTACGCATGAAATTTGTTTACCAATAACATTTTGGAAACACTAACAACAACATTTTACAATGTTGAAGAATGACTTTTACATTGTGAAAGAAAACACCACAGGCTAAATGAAAGTTCATTGTTGACTGCAGCAGCCTCAAACCTGTTAAGTTTCAATCGAACCGAGTGTTAGGACGGTTTTATCGCGCGAAGTTCGCGATAAACATCTCCACATGCATGAGGATTACGGCGAAGAAATCAAGCGGAGCAACGCGCCAAGCAACCAAGATGAGTACCTCACGTGTCACGCTACGTCATCAACCGAAGCCGCCAGGGCATCCAGCGAACATGAACGTGCTAACATCGGTCATGGAAAAGAAACAAGTGCAGGAGACTCTCAGGCAGGGGTCTCAAACTCAAATTGCTCCGTGGGCCACATGAGGACGCACAAGGTAACCTGCGGGGCGCATTATGACGCTGACGCAACAATAGCGGTACCTGAACTTAATTTCACACCTTATTTCCTGCGAAAGGTATCACGAATTATAGGCAAATCATTTCTAGCCGTCTCTACGTTCGTATTAATCAATTCTAGCCGTCTAAGGAATTTGTTCACTCGCTAGCTGAGCACTTTTAAACACCGGTGAAAAAACTAACGTACATCTTATTAATTTCATTCATTTTCATGCTCGATTATCCTCTAGGGAGGGTTGCGGGGGAACATCCACAGGAGAACGGTCAACAGCAATTTGAGATAGTTCTGCTGGCTCCACACCAAGACGGGACCAAGCAAGGTCAGAGATGCAATTGCATCACGTAGGTCTTGGACGACATTTGGGTCGCCTTCCCGGGGGTTAGCCAGCAGGGCTTGCCTCACCAGTCTTTCGCTGGGCATTCTGGATACCTGGCCGAACTAATGTAGTTGTACTCTCTCAATTAGAAGTGGTTCGACATTTAGGGCACTGCGAATTTCACAGCTGCGCACTTTGTCGCGAAGTGTCACACCAGGGCCGTAACGAGGGAGGCACAATGCCCGGGGCGCCGAATCACTGGTGTGGGCACCAAAATGTCGCAAGTTTTTTATTCAATGCAGTACAATTACTTCATGCATACCAGTGGACAACGGTTCTTAACCCCGATTCTGTGGGCCACATTCGGCTCCCAGGCACCGTTTGTGCGGCCCTCAGCAGTCTTTTAATAAAACGTCTAATAGTTTGTGTAACAGACGTCGTTCTGCTGTAAAACCAAACGTGCCAATTAATTTGTGTTAAAAAATTAATTTGCGTTTAAAAAAATTTTGGTGAGACTCTCCAGCAAAATCGTAGGTATGGATTTGGTTCCCTTCCGCGAAAAGGTTGATAACCACTGATGTAGACTGAAAAGTAGCGGTGACAGCACACACCCTTGTCGGAGTCCAACGGTGAACGGTCGTAATTTAGCTCTCCCGACACGGACACAAACGTCTGAGCAGGAATGCAGTGACTTGGCCAGTAACAGGCGGCCGTCAACACAGTACTCGCGCAATACTCCACAAAGCTTGTCACAAGGAACCCGGTAGTATGCTATCTCGAGGTCGAAAAAGCATGTGAACATGGGAGTCGGAAGGATTTTTTCCAGGGGGGGGACAAAAGCGGTGAAATTTGTTTTTTACCCCTCAAAATTGAAAAAAAAATTTTAGCTAACAATTTCAAATCCAGGGAGCGAAGCCCCCCTGTTCCGACGCCCATGCATGTGAAGATGTCTTTAGCATACTCCCAAGATTTCTCAAAATTTTGCTGGAGAGTGAAATGTGGTCTGTAATGCTACGGTCGGGACGAAAACCGCATTGGGTATCACTCAGCTTTGATTCCATTATTTCGCGGCATCTTTTTACAAGGCACTTGGCAACGCAAATGTTGATTATTTGAAATTCCCAAAAACGCATCGCGGGCCGCGTGTTTGAGACCCCTGCTCTGGATAGTGTAGTCGTTAAGTATACAGTAAATGTTGCACAAACGTACTGCTTAAGATTGCATTTTCTAGATTTTGCCATAGAAAGTTTGTTCATGATACTGGTAGACAGGGTTGCGACCTTTCCAAAATATCCGACTCTCGACATTCCAAAATTTCCGACTCCTCAACATAAAGGGAATAAAAATATCGGAAATCGCAGTGCACAGCAAGAAATCTCTCTTTCAAGAAGTTTCGGAAGACATCGTACCATTTCAATAGGAATTCCCAATTTAGGAATGTGATGTAAAAAATGATCCAATCGGACATCCGGAGTCGGTCAAAAGAATCCGACTTCACACAAAAACCTCCGACTCCACAACCCTGCTGGTAGTGCACATTTCACATAGAATTTCATGCTCTTCAGAATCAGGCTGTTCAGCCCGTTTTGTCTAATGGTGCTCCTTTGTTCATTTTTGGAAAATGACCGTTTTCCTTGAGAGATAAATGCGCAAACCATTTTCCACATTTGTAAACGAAGATTTAGGGGCGGTACTTTAAGGATTGCTGCACCAATTAAGTCAGTATTCATTGTTCCTTTATCCATTTCGAATAGCGTGTCTTGGCCAGTGAGACCTGGCGGCAAGGACCGAGTTTAAGGGGGGCGGAATATCTTTTGTTCCCCATATTTTGTGGTTGTTTGGACAAAGAATTCTTCAAGTGCTAATACTAAAATTTTGTGTATTTAGTAAAGAAGCAAGTATCTAGTAGTCATTGTCAAGAACTAGCACAGCACTACAACTGCCATTACACCATGGGCGTAGCCAGTGTGGCACTTTGGCCATGGCCCGCAAAATATATGATTTCCATAATTTGCCTTCTCATATTGCCAGTTTGGAAAAAGGTCGTACTTCGGTTGAGTGAACAGGGTGACGTCATCGAAACAAGAACAATACTTGTCCCCCAAAGTTTTCTAGTAAACTCGGTCCCTGCCTGACGGAGCCCATCTCTCACCCCGTCCCCACTGCATTTCCTGTAGGTCTTCTGCACGCCGTGCGCCTTGTAAGAAGACCACAGTACCAGTTTACAAGGTCTTGGTAAGACCCGGTCGAGAGTCAAGCCACGGGCTGGCAATGACCAGACTTGGAAAACTCAATAATTCTAGTTCTCTAATTCGATTAGAGCGAAATGGCGGTCTAATTCGCTAATAGCTTCAGTGCTCTAATTTTGTTTCTAAACCTAGTTTCCGGTTTTGCCAAAAATGCTAATTTGTCCAAGGAAATTTTTAAACGAGAATGAGGATGCACCTTCGTGCAATGGAAGTCCAGCAAAATGATCACGAGTGCCACGCCGCCATCCCATCCCAGAAAAGCAAAAACAGTAAAAACTCGATAATTTCGTTTCTCATTCACAACTACAGTACAAACTATGTGTCCTTATCAATGATTATTATTTCATCACATTGCCTATCCACTCACACGCACAAATCACAATAGTTATTAGGTACCTACGACAGTCAGTGAACTTTGATGTTTTAGGGCAGGGGTGTGCAACTAGGATGTGCATTATGGAACATTTAGAGCAGGGGTCACCAACGTGATGCCCGCGGGCATAGGCGTAGCCAAGAGGTCATGCCCCCCCAGATTTCTATCATTTCTTGTCGTTTTGTGCTTTGAGAGGCGTTGTCCCTAACAAAATACAGTTGCCCACTTAAAGTCAAAAATATTTGTCCCCCCAAAAAATTTTCGGATTGGCTGTGCTACTGCCCGCAGACCTGTTTCAAAATAACATTAGCATGATCAGTGTCTTCACATTACGGAATACCTAATTGTTAATACTACAATAATTAAAGGACAGTTGAGCAAAATTTTTATTTCAGAAGTGCGTATCGCACTGGTAGCTCTTCGCATTAATCCACACGCAAGAAGTAGCTCTCAGCTTCAAGAAGGTTAGTGATCCCTGATTTAGAGGTTCCGGAATCTTTATTTCGAATCCAGAATATCGAATCCTGTTCCGGAATAATTTGTTAGGAGCAAAATGAACTGATCGCGCAGAGGTTTAGAACGCCGATCTGCAATCGCACGACCTTTTAATTAGCTCGTTACGTCACTACGCAGTGCCGTGAGCTTGTTGAGTTTTTCTTTCTCTTACTCAGAATGGCGAAGAGTGCCACTGCAAAATTTATTGAAATTATTTGTTTGGCCAACTTTGCAATTTTTCACGTTTATTTAATCCAAATTTATTTCGAATCTAAATATTCGAAAAAACTCTGATTTTTTATTCGAATACTGAAGGATTTGAATCCATAGGATTCGATATTCCATTATATGCACCCCCATGTGCAACAATGCAGCACTGCCGGACCAAATGGAGATAACCACATTGGTCCACGGCCCACAACTGCATGTGTCAAGGTGTTAGACAATGCGCTGACCACCCACGCAAGATTGGCAATACGCAATGCCTTAGAAGCTATTGAAGCAGACAGCAGACCATGCAAGTACACACATATGCATTGGTGTTTACATTATAATTATGTCAAGCAAAACCAGATTCTCACAAACTGTTTGAACANTGGAGTTACCNTAGGGCCAAGTTGAGCTTTGTAAGAACTTATTGTTTTCAGATTTGCATTGTCCAAAAGTACGGGTAATCATGCCTTNCATCTCCAGTAAGTACTTTGAGAAAGAATAAACCAACCATAAAATTTATGATGAGACAAGAATGAATGAAAATATGCAGTATTGACTCACATATTCTAATCGGTGTCCGTTCAAAACAGACCCGTTCAAAACAGACCATTCATAACAGACCACTCAAAACAGACCACGTTCATAACAGACCCGTTCATAACAGACCCGTTCA
>JGI24158J21664_10001041_pt1 | contig 29390 bp, 15 predicted proteins | sample Ectturendosymbi3_FD_21664 | JGI IMG/M metagenome (IMG submission 21664)
GTTGTTGAAATATGTCAGCAAGATATGCCAGGCGGGAAATAAAATGGTTATTATCGTGACTGGATACCATTTCGTTTTTTCCTTGATCGTTGAGAATTGATTTTAATTCTTATCCTGTTAAGTTGCATACTGCTCGATGCGTGCATCTGAGCCTACTATTATGCATACTAAATCTAGCCTGATATGTTTGGAAAGTTAAAACACACAGATAGATAGAAAGCTTGACAGAAAACCGGTTTACCGACATTGCGTCGTCAGCGATGTTTCAGGTTCACGAGGGGTGCTTCTCATCATCACTCAGTTAATTTAAACACACCAAAATGCGAAATGGCGCCATGGCCCACCTAAAAACCGCCTGTGGCCCACCGGTTGGGAACCGCTGAACTAGACGATCGTGGCAACAATTGACCTCCACTGGCAAATAGACAAAAAGTGTGCAGGATCTTACAGAAGACTGCCCCATCATTTCCACTTCATGAACTTATGTTCACAACAGGCAAGCGAGCGACGCCTCGCATATTTCACGATTAGCTTACGTACGAGGGAGTTAAAACATCCACAGGGAACGAATTTAAAAAATGCCACAGCAATACTGAAGGTAACCATACAGCTGTAGTGTTGCAGGTGCTGCGTTGGTGATTTCCATGCCCGCTGCACACACGAAAAACTTGTCAGCAAGTCAGACGCTTAGAAAGGGGTTCTGTGGGATGAGGCCAAAAACATCTTCAGAGGGGGGCTCAAACGTATTTCGCACAACGACAATAACCCACGCTCAAAACAACTGGTAAATCTTGAATAATGCGAAGCATTAACCATCGAAATGCTATTTTGCTGGTCGCATAGCTAGTAAAAGACTCTCCATAACCCAAGGCGGAAAATTCAGACCTGTGAAACAGTTCAATAGGTCCTACCTGTTTTACACACAGAAACAAAAAGCTTGTGTGTTGAGGACGAATGCTGAAAGTTTTGACAACCTTCAAGAACCTATGATACGACTGGTAAGCAGTGTTCCCTCTGAGAAAATTCTACACTGAGCAAATGTTTGTTTTGTTGCGCACGAACCGCGTGCAACTGCGCAACCATGCAGACACACAAACAGTGAAGCGTTCCCAACGATGAAAGGGCTATGCGATAATATATATATATATATACGTATACTAAATTTAGAAGATTGGAAGTGCGCAAGAATGAGATTTCACTGCGCAAATTGTCTGATGGTACTGCGCAATTGAGCACCTTAGAGGGAACACTGCTGGTAAGTTTTATTCACGTGAAGTTCTCTTGTTCAATTAAATAGGGAAATTGCACATTGATAAGTGTCATAATATTCTTACTGGTCAATCTGTGAATATTTGCCTACATGCCAATCGAGTGCAAGCTTACAGGCATCGGACAATACATGAAAGCTGGCAGTGATGTGATATTAGCCAATAGTAAAACTCGTCAGTGGCGAGGGACACAGCACTGGCACAAAGCGCTGGAATTTCTGACAAAATCATTAAAAACCGACGGACACCAGTGGTGTACGGGAGCCGGAGCGTAGGAGTGGACTCCGACCGGAGTCTTAATGAATTTCCAAAATATGAGTGGAGCCGGAGTTGATTTTTTCACTTAAAGCCGGAGTGGAGCCAGAGTCACTTTTTGAATACCTTATAGCATTCAAGTTGGAGGTTAAGCAAGCGTCGGAGTGGCAAACTTAAAAGTGTTTTGGAGTTGGAGCGGAGTATATTCAGACAAAGCAGGAGTGGAGTCGGAGTCAAAAGCTCAAGACTCCGTGCACCACTGACGGACGCCTCACAGCAACGCCGGAAAAAAAGCTTTCTACGAAATGTAACAAGCCCTGGTTTCTACGAAATGTAACAAGCCCTAAAGTTTCTACGAAATGTAACAAGCCCTGGTGCGTCCAAACGCTGTTTGTAGCGAAAATAAACCTCGACACATTGGATTCATTACCTGCCCAATGACGTTGTTGGACTTCTGGTTTTTCTTTTCAAAAACGCTCTTAATGCGACTGGCCTGCTGCTTGTCGGCGGTGTTGACCAGCTTCAGGTACTCTGCCACGTTTTCGTCCTTGGCCTCTTGCTCAGATTTGATCGCCTCGCTGTGCAATGTAAACGCGACCGGTGACATCGAACGAACACACTGCGCATCGGTAGCAAGGCGCTTGAGGTAGCAGCGCTGCTTGCGGTGGCACAAAATCGTGGTTCGCCATGGTCTGTTTTCAACTCCAACGATTGTGATTCACGTCACAGCGTTTACGAAAACTCAAGCATGAATTTACGAGTTGCAGTAGTTTCGCGAGGCAACGAAAAACCCCAACCATCACGCGAGACAGTTCAGATAAAGGTTCTTGATATTGAAAACAAAAACGCAAACTCAATCGTTTAAATAAAAGTGATGTTGGACGTTCCGAAAACTACTGTTTTCATTGTCAGCAAGCTTCAATTAATTAAATGCAGAATGTTAAACCACAAAACAAGCGGGTGGTGCAGCGTGCACCAATGTATTGATTTCAGCCAATGCACCATCAATCATGTCTGGGAACCTAATCAACACGAGAAAATCTGCCTTGCTGATCGCGGTTGACAGTACACTGATTGAGTCGATTTTTGCATACATGCCGCACCACCTGCAGGCCTTGCGGTGTAACGTTTCACGCTTTATTCTATCTGGCAATGAAAACAGTCCTTTTCTGCAAGCGTTTGCCGTTTATGCTATTAGTGTTGCAAGATCAAACTTTTTCACTGATGACACTACTCCGCTTTATTGCTTAGGCGGCATAGAAGCGTCGTACGAGTGGCGAAGTGCGTGGAAAATTCACACAATGAAGATAAATAAAGGCGGAATCAATAAAATTCATTGCAACCAAACTCTATCACGAGAAAGAGTTTACAGTTCGTAGGTCTGTAAATAAATCTTGTTTTGGGAAAGCCATCCTGAAGACGGGCTGCGAATTACCAACCTACAGTAAGCAACGAAGTTTTTGACACACAAAACTTGATCGGCGGTCGTAAGAGAACGGCTCTTTGCAAGGGCGCAACTGAAATATGCTCAGCTGCGTTGCGATATTTGCATGCTCAAAGCAAATTACAGTTGAGCTAAAAGTGCAAAACATCAGAGTTCCTCGCAAAAAGCCACGCTGACATCTGTAGTAAAAACTGACAAGCTAAGCAAGACACTAGCGGTGTAAAGGTTTTTCGGTTAAAGAAGGTCTTGTTAATTTTTGAAAGTTCAGCTTTAGAAATAGTAAAAAATAAAGGGGTCACAATCACGAGTCTGTGTAACACCTTTTTCTGGTCTTAAATGAAAACGCAAGGAATTTTAGTAAAGGTTGGGTTGTGCGAAGGTACTCTTGTCGGGGGAAATTGAAACCATCGACTGGCGTAAGAACGAGACAAAAGTATTTAAAAAACGGGAGTAGCACAAGCTGTCCACTCTGTCAAACATTTCCACGTATGTTTATGGCTGGAACCAAGAAAAACCTTTGAACCTTTTAGTTACTATCGTAGCGGAGGTACAAAAAGCCTGACAAAATCCAATGCATAATGCCCGCAATCGTTTATTGCGAATGAGATGAACGGCTGTCAATCGGATATTTACCACACACAGTCAGCTAGTTTCGAGACTACATGCTCATTGCACCTGGTTCTAGTAAAAAATAAGATCTCATCATCCGGTCAACATAACGATTGCAAAAGGACAGGTGTATTTAATGAAGCTGGGATTTAGGCATATGCAGTTGAGTTCACCACAACAGTGGTTCTTAACCTTTCTTTGGGCTATGGACCATCTTTTCAAAAAAATATCCGATGGATCAGTTTTCTATGCTGACACCTCATGAACAACTAGTCAAAATTGTATTGCACATAGGTCAGTGAACTCTGTGGCATGTTCAATCTTAGTGCTTAATAAAATAATTATCAGTCAAAGATTTTTGAAACTCTGTGTGGATCACTAGAAATTCCAGATGGACCACTGGTCTTTTTCTATTCATCCAACGATTCCGCAGATAAATGCACACAGAAAATGTCGTAAACAGTGTTTTTTCGGGGGTTTTCCAGCTTTCCGTGTGAGGTGAGTCTGTGCCTTATAAAGGACGTGTCTGGCATGACAGACAAGCGGTAAAAATTGACGAAAACAAATGGATCAGAAGTAAAACTTGAAGACCAGAGCAGCTTGGTTAGCAACTTTCAGAGAATTTAGACAAACAATAATGATCTTTCACAAGCTAACGAACACTGACTTTTTTATCAGTATCCAGTACTTGCCAGTATCGTGAAGCTCTGGCAATGCAGCAGCGATTCAGTATAAGCTTAACAACTGAGTGTCTTCTCAGCGTCGCTAGTGAAAGTGTATCTACCCATTACTGCCACGTGCATAAAACATACATTCTCACAGCTAAAGGCTTTTCACCTATGCAAAGAACTGCCTAGTGGGGCGATTTAATTGACGAGAGGCAAGGTAAAAAGATCAAACAGTGGGACGCACCATTGCGATTGCAAGGTGATGGTTTGCGCATAGCGTGAAACCTGTCAATCTTTACGGATGAACTCAGTAATTAGCCAGGTCGGTGGAGACAAATATCGCGCAACGAGAAAGCAAACCGTTGCGACATGAACTGCAAAGTAAACAACAGAAGCTAGCAGTCACAACGCACGCAAAGGCGAGAACGTGTAGTTTGACTACGATCACATAGTGCGTGAAAAAGCGGAACAAGTGCACTGTCAACATTACAGCGAGAGTTAAGCCAGGAAGACCTACTACTTGCCCGCCCCTTATGCAAACATGCAGACGGGATTAGCGTAATATTTCGCGTATTGAAACCCTAATAAAAGCACAGACACCCACCACGCAACGGTATTTTCAGCAATGACTGCACAATTGGTTTATGCAGTTCTACAACCGTGCACTTTAATTCAGCTACAAAATGCTCAGAACGCCAACGGCGGACCTGGGCCAGCTGTTGGGGATGGGCGAAGACGATAAATGTGGTAACATTTTTTATATTTAGGGGTGGCATTTTGGAAATGACGCGCTACTGCAAGTGGGCTGTAGTTGATCGGGGAAGCTACTTGTACCAAATAGTCCCCTGGATCTACCACTGTAGCACGTTTGTAAAGCCATTAAAACCGGGGTAATGACAAGCAAGCCGACAGAATCGTGAAAGCTTTTTGACATGTACCTTATCTTTAATATCTTATGTTGAATATGTTCCAACTCGACTGAAAGACGAGAGCGTTGGTCGTTGCCAGTCGGCGGAAAACCGTCAACAGTGTCAAAGGACGATGCGCTGATATTGGCCGAGCTGCCGTCTGCGCCCAACAAAAAACATTAAAATACCTGTTAAGAAGGTCGTTCGAGTTCCAAAACGATGCGTTATAATGCCTTGCCTTCGCTGATCAAAAATTTTAGAGAACCTCAACCAACAAGAAACCACACGGGAAAAAGTGCACAAGAAAGGACCTATTCTGAATGAAGAACTACTACGTTTTAAGACAGGGTTTCCCAAACCGGGATGCGTGACGCGTATCTGAAAGTCGAAACTACAGTAGGTTTGTTGAAATAAAAATATACGTCGTATAAGACCCAATCGATATAGGTGTTTCGAATAAAGCGCCTTGAATGATTGGTCATAACTAGGGCAACCAAAAGTCAATAAAGTCAAAAATTTTCTGCTTTTTTTAAAGTTTATGAAACGTCCACAAACGAAGTTTTACGCTGATACCATGAACCATTCCAAAGTTATTAGGTAAAAAAAAGTCAAAATTTTGCATCAGGTCAAAATTTCTTGTAGCACAGTTTTTATTCTTTATCGATATTTTTACTAAAGCTACAAAAACAGATTTTGATATGTTTTTGCAACTTTAGTTGCAATTCTGACATAATAAATGGCTTTGTGGTGACCTGCGACGTAATAATGTTGTTTTACCCACAACTGGATTGAATATTGAAGTAAGCTGTGCGCGGTAAGGCAAGAAACGTGATCTTACAGTACTTGATTTGGTAAATGCCCATAGTGTTTTAACTTTATAATACTCTCAGGTCTGACTCTACTGTAGTTATTGGGGTACTTATCAGCATATTATGCCCAAGGTTAGGCAACCAGATTATTTAAAAGTTAGAAGCATTCTGCATCAACATGCTTCTGAGTTTACCTCAACAGCCACCTAAGGGTGATTTATTTGGCAAATTCCGTGACTGCTAAGTAAGAAGTTACAAAAAACTATGGTGGAATCATATCGCCCCAGTGCAAAGTATCACGGAGGCTCGTTTCGTGAAGCTGAAAGTAGCCAGGCTTTTTTAAGAGATGCTATGTTTATATTCGAGACTTAGCCGAAAAGCTACATTTTGTTTCATTTCAACAGAATAAACATTTTTAATCTATCCGTTTGAATTCCAACACTGTATATGAATATGATTTGTATTCCACATTTCAATTGCAAACGCAGGAAATTGATGGGAAAGTCAAAATTTTAAGTTTTTAGGTCAAAAAATTGGTTGCCCAAGTCATAATTTTTTTCCCCGCACCATGTATCAATGCATGTGTTATCGCAATTCTCTTGACTGTGATACGTAGGCAACGTAGTGAAGTATAATTCGGGATCAGATCGTGTCACGCAAAGTTGGGGATTCGTGGAAACATTTGACATCCACAGGGGTTGGTAAGGGGTTAAAGTTACGCAACCATTTAATGGCTTCAATTGTTGTTAGTCAGATAAAAACGTTTCAGTTTCACACAGCAAAAAAATAGAACCAGATATCGTGTGATGCGATTACTGATAAAATGTGCGGAATTAAATTTAAAAAAAGATAAACATGAATAGTCAGTCACCAAATGCAGTAAAATTGTGATCACGCTAATGCTAGGCTTGCAAACCATTTATTGAAATGGATATAGGTGCGAGGGTTTCCGAGAGGAGAGCACCGGCATGAGGAACAATGGAAGAGTTCCTTGGTTCGGTCACAACACGATCATTCTGCGCTGAAGTCTGTTAGGAGAAACGATAAAATAATCATGTTGCTCTTCACAATTGATCAACAACAGCTACGATGTTTTAACGGGGAGATGCACAGCATTTCGACAAGGTTTGTAGAGGGTCAAATTGGAAACATTAAATTTTAGGACATTTCACATGGAACGAAACGGCTAAGCGGTACAGTTGGTTGAACGTGTGCCATCAAGCTGGTAGGCGGGGTTTGATTCCCAACCGCGTCAAAGCGAAGAGTTGAGAAATGGTACTTGTGGCCTGTCCAGCCTCAGCGTTAATGGGTGGGTGCAAGGAAACGGTTCACGTGCGGTGCTGCCACTGACTTGCCATCAAAGTAACTTTCACTACGAAAGTACATGGTGGAAGCAAGCGGGAACATATTCCGCAGACTCGTGATACTCCGAGAGGAGTACAGAAAGCGAGTATGAATAAAGCTGAACTGCACAGCTGGCCCTTTGCTAGGTACACCTACCGAGTTGGGCGCAGCTAAAAGTAGTTCCGTGTCAGCGTGACACCAAACATTGCAACATATTAATGACTAAGCTCAGCACTTAGCAGCACTCATATTTCCGCCACTGGCCGATGACAGCAGCTGGTCAGATGCGCAGTGGCAGTTAAAACAAACTTGAGAACTTAATACATCAAGTCACTCTGGTCTAAATACATCACATGACACAAAAGCGTGTTTGAACCAGACGCTGCTGAATTTCGGGGCCAAGCCACAAGCAAACTTGAGAGCTTAAAACAACAAGTCGCTTAAACCACGGAAATGTGTCAAAAGCAAACGCTGCGGAATTTCGGGTACAAGCGACTTTGCGTTTTTCAAAATAGCTTCGGTTCGGATGCGCAAGGTAATAAACAGCAAGCAGCAAATGAGTTCAAGAAGAAATACATGAACCAACATCCAGACTGGATATTTGTAATACCACACAGTCTCGTCATTACCATTAGCGACAAAACTGAAACAATGGCTGCAAGCCAAGGGTGGGTTTGCGTGGTGGTAACGGAAGAAAGGGCAAGAAACAAAACACGCGCGCATTGCAATAAGCCGGTGAAAACTTCAACCCTACTAATAAAGCAGAACAGAGTAAAACGTTGATGTCTAGTAAAGTCTTGCAAGAAACAATACTTTCATAACGCAACAGCAACACTTTCATTAAAGTCATTCGTAACGCAACAGCCAATACTTTTATTACGCAACAGCCAATACTTTCATTAAAAGTCATTCGTTGTTGCGTTATTGTTTCTTAATTAAATAGTTTTATGGAAAAAAACTACAGCACCTCAAGCAACAAACTACTGTACTGACGACTTGCCTTGTATTAAGCTGACCACTAAATGAATGCGCGAAATGTAAGTATAATCACCGAAGTTTGCTGTAGATCTCGACAGTTTGGATTCTACAGTAACTTTCACAAGATTAAAGCCATGGCGACTGACCAGACTCTTCAGGAAGGTTTTAGGAAAAGTACCAACAAGTGCATGTGGATCTCAAAGATAGGGACAAAAGTCTTGAGACCAACGTTTGTACTTTTCATTGATTTGCACATGCGGCATGGCAAGCAAGGCATTCTTTGAAACCATATTTTTTAAGAGAAATTACGCAACATTTATTAAATTCAAACCGTTCAGGCTACGTTGCTGGAGAATATTCTCCTTGATTTGTGGTTACAATTCAGAATCCGACAGCTACTACTAAGTGCACTTAAGCTTTTGCTTTCTAGCAATCACATTATTTGGTGGCTAATTTTTTGCGTAGATTTTGCACAACGGTAAGAAGTCACCAGAGCTAAACATAGCAAAACGAAGTTGTTCAAACATACTTTTACAATGTTACGTTGTAAAGCACAAACTTGCGAAAGATTGCGACATTGCATTATTCGAATGCTTTCAAATCAATACATCAGATAAGAATTAGTGGAGTTGTTGTAAAGGTGAAAGTTATTTCAAACACTGTACAATTATCAGATTACAACTGCGACCAGCATTGAGATCTTATCATTCGACAGCAAAGCGACATCAGCATCGAATTTTTCGTTGCCATGGTCAGCACACAGGTGGCCAGTGCGCACAACGCTGCACTGCGACGAAACCCTAAAACACTGAAAATCAGGCAATTGATTTATTGTTATCGAACTCTGCAATGAAATGCCCTGAAAACACTCAGGTTGATATCACAGCCAAAACAGTTAGAAATCCTAGAGATTTAATGGTTGACTATCAACTGCCGTGTAACATTAGGAAGCGAGCACCTGTCACAGCACATTTATCCTGTCAATGACAGAAAGTACTACACGCCCAACTGTGCTTGCATATTTGATGTCTCTCAAACAAATCCTGACGCAAAGAAGTTGTAACCCGAATAACCACCAGGTGGTATGTCTTCAAACACGCTCAACACAGCCCAATAAGCACATGCTGAGTTGTACAACACAGAATAATAAGCACACACCTATTGCTTTCCGCCCTGCTATTTGGTCAAGGCAAAAATGAAGCAAATTAACAAATCTGTCATCATTTAAATCCAATAACACCATGCTTCCAAAGATCATTCCAAGCCATGTTGGCACAAGGATATATTATGCTCAACTACTGGCAACAGGAAGGTGTGCTTGCCCTCAAATGGGGCTACAATGGGAAGATCTACTCTACAACACGTCATGCAAGAACAGATAATACAACACTTTTATACGCAACAGAACTACCTGCTTCCGCATTGCTTCGATTTTGCATATTCTACAGCTTATTGCTCCGGTGAACAACGCCCCACACAGGCTGCCATAGCACCTGTCAACCACGCATACGAACAGTACTGGCGATACTGCTCTCACTGGCAGAAGTGGCTGCTCTCAACTTTGGCGTAAACTACAGCGTGCCACGTCGTGTCGGCAAATCAAACGGTCAATGTTGCCTTGCTCACGGTCAGGGTACAAGGGGCAGTGAATGACGTAAGTCATTTACAGAAAATAAGTAGATGTGATACTGCGTTGTTGTTCTTTAATTGTGAGCACACTCCATTGCGTTGTCGTTGCAGTGAAGTTCAGCACAGGGTTGCCAAGTCCAAGTGAACAAAAAATGCCAATCCACTTGCAAAAAAATGCCAAATCGCTTCAAAAAATGCCGAAACAGGCTGAATGCTGTTGGTTTTGATATTACCAGATGAGTAATTTGGCAAAAACACAGTGGTGCTTGTGAACAAGTTGCTAATTATAGCATATGAAGCAACAGACAACTATTGTTTATAGAAACACAAATAGAATTAAACTAGAAACACTCCTATTCACTTTTCACTCTTTGATATACAAGGTGTTGTCCCTGAAGCCAGAGCTAGAACAAAATATGTTACCATTTACTTCTGCTTGAAAATGCTTAATAGAAAATAGGTTACCTACGAAATGCTGGAAACAATAAATCACAGTTCATGAAACTAAACATGCACCATCATGTCATAGTTTCCAATCACTTGATTCTTGAAACCAACCAAGCATTAGACATGTCATAATTCCACAAAATATCTACTACAAAAAAATCTACCAAATTTGGCTGTTCTGGTATGCATTTATATCAAAACTTGCCACATTCACATTGACTTAACTGTTCTTAAACCGGGGAAATCTGCCAAATTGGCTTTATCATGGTTTAAACTTATATGAAAATCTGGCAGCACTGTTATGTGCTTATATTAAATATTGCTAATGGCTGCACTGATATGCACTTATTACATACGTACAAGCATGAAGAATACCAATAATCTACAAATAAAAACACACACTGTACAGTGGATCCTTTCTTAAAAGAAACTTAAATACTGTACAGCACAACAGCTAACCTGATTTGCATAGACTTTTATGTTTCTTTTCCGAAAACCGCACAGACTACAATGCTTAAAACTGCCGCAGTTTTCGAAGTCTTGCCCAAAAAAGTATTACGTCTTTTACCCTATGACGTCACTTGGGTGGCAAAGCCGCTTGTGTCGTCAGAATGGGACCTTAGTAGAAAAGAGAGGCCTTTTGTCCTGAGAAAAAGTTATATAATTCCAAGCCGACAGCAGCAACTGAGCCAGAGGTTTCAAAAAATGCCAAACAATGTTTTTTCATGTCAACACCATCAAAAATGGCCAAACTATGACGTACATTCCAAACACCATTTTTTCATGCCAAACAACTTTAAAAAAGGCCAAATTTCTGCAATTTGGCCTTAAAAATGCCAACCTAGCAACCTTGGTTCAGCAGCGGAGATCACTTGCTGTTGACCTACGTGCCACAACGCGACGAAAAAGTGCTGAGCAAGTTAGTTTTCTGTAGGGTAAACTTTTGTAGATAGTCGTTAATCAACGACGTGTCTCCAAGCCACCTGATGAAAACGAAAACATTGACCAATATCTTGTCAAAAAAGCATTTCGTGGCCGTGAAATTTCAACTCAAGGAAGGTTGGAATGTCGACTTTAGGTGACCGCGAGATTTAAAGTGTGAGACAACTGATTGTTTGAAACAACGAACATCTTGCTAAACGTTTGCTAGCGAGGAGCGCTGGCGGACAACTCAAACCAAGATTTTTATTCAACCTGCAATTGGAATCGGGCTGGAAACGATTAATCCGAACCCACAGGTTAATCAAAAACCCGAATCAGACCCGACTGCGAAAAGTTCCTGTAACAGGGCAATTAAATTTACACCTAAGTAAATTTCAGCAATGAGTCGAATGTGAACGTGAAGTCTAGTCTAAACTGAACTAAGCAGAATACTTACTGCTAATTCATTTCAAGTTCCAGTAGTGCACGTCCGCCTTAGAGCAGGAGTGCACAACTAACCTTTTCGCTGTTGCCGGCCGCATTACTTTTATTTTAATGAATTACAGCCGCCAGTGAGTTTCAGATGCTTTTATTTTTTGAGTTGCTTCTGTTATGCTGCCACACGCCGAGTCCGTTTGGCCGTTTTTCTGCTCAGTATCCTCATACAGTAGACAAAAGAGTTTTTATAAAATGCACGGCAGACGGCAACCACAACTTACATTTTAAATTACATGTGTTCGGCGGACTTTTATCGAAGGCGCCAGTTTGTACACCACTGGCTTAGAGCAGGGGTCTCCAAACTAAGGTCCGCGGGCCAAATGCGGCCCGCGAAGCCGTTTTACCAATGATGAAAATAATATAATTATGAAAAATCTGTTGATTTGGTAGAATATAACATATTCCGAAATAGCCACATTACGTAAGACGTCCGGCCCTCGACATGTTCTGTATTAGCTCATGTGGCCCACGGACAAAAAAGTTTGGAGAACCCTGGCTTAGAGGCACAGGTGTTATGTCACTATTTCATAAAATAGTAAAAATGTGTGGCTGGCTTTCATGAACAGGGTACCAACATCGTTGTAGACACCTAAGCACCGCTGCGTGTTGCGTATTTGGAAGGAATGAGTGGCACAAACTGCACAAAGCGCAAAAACGTTTCTGCCAACTTCTAAAGCTTGTCACCAAGGGCGCCACGCTTCCCCTGCTCCTAGAGGCCTTTATGCTCAGGGGACAACTTCCACAACGCCTGACCACGCCCTTGATCACTTCTGCATATCCCATGTTTTCGCATTTTGATCAAATAATGTACCAGCATGCGTAGATGCAAACGGACTGAAGCACACCAAGGTGAAACACGTTTGGTAATTTGCAACATACATATAGCAGGATTTTTCAAGCCTTTTTTGGGACCCGATTCGGGTCCCTAGAATTTAAAATCGGATCCCTCGAATCATAGAAAATTATCATCGGGTCCCTACAGTCAGAGAAAATCGGGTCCCTAGAATCAGAGAAATCGGGTCCCAACAGATCCATACCGGGTACCTAACATTTTCCTTAAAAAACCCCTGCATATAGCAACAACTTATCGTCTCAAAGCGCGAATCAAGCCTGACTAGACCTCGTTTGTCGTATCTCGGTCCGAACTAGACCCGAAACGCTCTGTCAGACGACCAAAGACCCGCGTTACACCTCACATGCCGCAAAACAGCAGAATGAGATACTTGGCCACGGTAAGTCCACTACTTTACAGTGTTAAACAAAACTATCAGTTGTAAGGAATCGCACTGACCGTTGCTTTCCACTGGAACTCCTCATCGGCGTTAACATAACCTTTTGACTGAAACAACTTGAACGCATTTGCAGAAACTGGTTTCAACAGCTTAGATAAAGACGGTTGTGGAGATCGAACCCGGTCTTCCGAAAGTATGGTTTTCGTTTGAACTGAGGCATCACTGTCTGTCTTATCCTTATTTGGCCAATACGGGGCGGACAACGTGATCTCAGGGGGAGAAAACAAACGTTTCTTTATCTTTCGCCCGTTTGCTGGTGAGCTTCTAGCAGTGGCTCGACTGTCAAATTCGAGAGATCTCGAGCGTGAAGCGGTTTCGTGAGTGCCACTGTCAACTTCATGGATGTCCACCTCCTCGATTGGGGTAGTCGGCAAACTTCCCGACTTTCCCGCGCTGCATGTCACGGGGTCTTGCACGGGTAGATTGTTCTTGTCCGGAGAAACACTACCTGGCAAACGAAGGCGGAACGCACTCGACTTCGGACTTCGGGCACGCTTTTTAAACAAAGACACCGAGCGAGGAATGATTGACGAGGGCGTGCGTTTAGTCTTGTTGCGTTTCAGCTGTGAACTGTGCATCTGGGCGAAATCTTCAAAAGTTTGTTCAGCTGCTTGCAAATCAGCGTTGGTCTCACTAAGACTTGAATCGCTTTCCAAATCACTCCATTCCGGTTCACAAGCATTTGCATTCTCTTCTATTATTTCGTTGCAGGGTTCAAAGCTGTCACAGTTGGGCTTCACAGCTGCAAAGTTTGGTGAAGTTAAAGTTGGCTGCGCGGTTGCGTCAACTTCACCAGACACGGCAGTCAGCGTGATTGAATTTAACGTTGGTTCAACATTTCCTTCCACTTCCGCCATAATGTTCGCTCAGTAAAACGAGAACGATCAGTTGCCTAGCAATACTGCAGGATTAACTTATAGATATTACATATATAAGCGTCGCGGCTGCGCACTGAAAAGTAAAACCGCTTTAAACTGGATAAAAACCAACGCTGCACCGAGGAAAGGGTAGGAAGTCGCGGTCCACAAGTGGTGAATTGTTCCGAACAGTTCTATGCTTCACATCCAAATACTAAGAAAATGTCTTTTCGTTTGCAATAACCGTACGTGAGAGGTTTCTTTTCACCACCAGCTCAACAGCACGCAGACGATTTTCGAATAGTTGATACCATTTGAGTTGAAACTGCCCAGTCCGGGTTGAAACTATAAGCTTGAAAATCAAAAGGCACAGAACTGATTCTGTCCAGTTACTGCGCATCGTACAATTAGCGCAACAAANTATTCCTTNCTGACACGTCGCTCGAGGAAATAACAACAAAGCTTTCAAACGGCCACCTTTTTTACAATGGTGCAACTAGGTCTTCCCTACACGTTCATAATGCCACAGCTGTCTTACACTGGTCTGCTTCCGCAATGTTTGCGCCGCACGCAGAGCTGCAAGCGCGTCACGGCAACACACACCACATCACATCCGACATACGGGAAGCATACACAGCTAAACGAGATTTGAGATATGCACACGGCCACGGTTGCAGTGGAACGAGCTTAGCTAAATTTTTTGTATACGCAAGCGATCGATGCGCACCAACCCTCAAGAGAAAGACGCGCAACGGAAAAATCAGCCACATTAAAACAAGCTGACTATTCCTGTCATGGCAACGAGCCGCTGAAGAACCGTGACCAAGCCGAGCGCACAGCTACGAGAAACACAGTCAAGCCTTCACATAGATTGGGGAATAACAGCTCTTTATTCGAGCAAATGTCAAAGCAACTTTAAAAATGCAGAAATTGGCCCGATATGCCAACTACCAAAGCTATAAAATTGGCAAATGTTTTCTAACGCGTTAATCAACAGTGAGTCAATTATTTCCGTGTTTAGGATGTTGTGCACTCTTGCTGCCGAAATCTGTCAAACGTTGCATGACAGTGCATCACTGCTACTTCCCCAAGGAAGTGGCACCATTACCGACAGCAAAGAAGAACTGAACTTCTTGATATAACTTTTCCTAAATCGGAACTAAAAAATTTGTCAGACACAGGTTCTCCCTATTTTTAAGGTAAGAACATGACAAAAATCAGATTTAATAACAGATTTAGCAGCTCAATATCAGACCTCAGCATTTACAAATCTCGCGCTTGCAGCATTACGTTTTATTAATATTAATTTTTGTCCCGAGTAATCGGGGCTTCAGTGTTTTTGGAATATTCCCGTCGCATAAGCATAACATCCAAGTGACCAATGCAAATCGCGGCGGAATCGTTCAAACCCTGTGGTGGCAAACACTTAAAGTTTGCAAAAATCTTGTACCGATATCTACCACGTCACCAAGCCAACCTGGCAATCTTTGTTATGGATTGCCCAACACATTACTGCAATACATTGATAGAAAAGCGACTGTGCGCACGTTGCCCACATATCAATGCCTTCCAACGGTTAAGAACGTTACTACCGAATCTAGATAAGTTTTTTTCGCGAAAGAAAACAAATGAACTGAAAACCACGTGGCGCTTTTGGACCGAACATCGAGACATCGGTGTCCGTAAGGTTTTTGGTGAAACTCACCGAACTGTCCATCCGGCAACTAGACTTTTAAATGTTTCTAACGGTGTTCATCGCGAAGCTGTCGGTGCTGGCACTGAATTTCACACAATGAATAGCACAAGCTACAACGAAGTTAAAGCAGGAATAGTGCTGCACAAAAATAAATTCAGCCTGAACGCGTTCTGCCAAGACATACTACTAATTGGAGCCTTTAGAATAGTGCTCCGAGATGTTGTGCGCTTTCATTCCTTGCGTCTGCGGCCTAAGAAAACATTTCCTCACCCGCAGCGTCACCTTAACTGCTGCGTTTGTTGAACCGATGGAGTCACGAGGTTTCGAAGTGCATAAAGACGTAAGCTTTAGGTGGTGCAGTAAAGCTTAAAAACTGCGCCATACAAAAACTTACATCCGATGTTCGGAAAGATACTTTACTTGTTAAGATCTACTACAGTAATGCTGTTAGACGCACCAGTAAAATACATTCATCAAGTTTGTCTTCGACGTGGCAGCGAAGTGCGAAGTGTACTGTAATCAACACCACTTAATTAAAAAATGTGTCAGTATGAGGGGATTCGGTCAAATTTTGGGGTACTTACCTTTTAAAAAAATCCAACTGTTTCATCGTTTGTTTTATAGAGAACCCACACGCCAAAAATATACTCGTGAAACACAAAAATCCAGTCCAAAACAACAACAACAAAAATTTGGGAAGATGTTTGTGATTTACTAAACAAATCGTTAATTTCTCTCGCAAGTAATTTTCAGTTATTCTCTAAACGAAAGTTTCTACTGAAGTTCACCAACGACAGGCAACGATAAAAATATTTTGCCAAGCTGTCACAGAGCTTACTTCGAGGAAGTTGGTGTAATCTTAATGATGCTGAAAGCGACTAGCGTATTACCAAACTATTATGTTTTACGATAGATGTGACTAATAACTCCTAGGTTAACATAACGTGAAATGAATGCACAAAAAGATTAACTTTTAGACTTATAAACAAGGAATGTAATGCAGTGGCAAAAATGGACAAATTTCTAGTATCAAGTAAAGCAAACGCAAAAACAACGTCTAACTACCTTTTTACATTTAAACTACTCATAACTTGATCTTCAGCAAAAGCCAAACCTTACTGATCGGTCAGTAACAATTAAAAGCTCATGAGTTTGTTGCAAGCTTTCAAGGAATCAGCCAACCGGGCTCTGCTTTCATGACTTTGCGGCGATTCAGACTTGCATGTCTGTTTTCAAGTAACTAGTCCGCAAAAAGGCGAGGAAGTCTAATTAGTCAGCAATTTTTTTAATACGATGTCGATGTCACGTGCCACTACACATCCTCGGTCCCGAAATCTGTAAGCAGTGCTCATGGGTCAAAAGTTTAAAGGCTAAAGCAAGAGGAAAGCAAGCAAACTTAAGACTAAAATAAGTAAATCAAAACCCAAACTGCGGAACGTAAAAAACTAGAAAAACGTTGTTCTCGCATAATTGCTTTCACCGAAACTGAAAAATAATCTGCCGCCAATTACCGAACAAGAAACCAAACTGACGACGAAATCACGCCGCGCTGATTTAAAATGGACTGCGTGGCGTCAGTCCACCAATGTGAGTCATCGCGGCGCGATTCCGTCAATGTGGGCTCGTTCAGGTTTGTTGCTCGGTAATTGGCGTCAAGCAGATAGTTTTCCAGTTTTAGTGAAAGCAATTATTTGAGAACGACGTGTTTTCCAGTCTTTTTACTTCACTTTAGCCTTGAGTTTGCTTGCATTCTCTCCTCTTGCTTTAACCCTTTAACATTTCACTCTTATGCATTGCCTGCATATTTCATGGCTGAGGGTGCGTACTAGGGTAGATTAAATTTTTATTAAAAAATTTCACACATTGCACGTGGTTCAGAGACATAGATACTATTTTGCACTTTTTAGTGCCGTGGCCTTATTTCCAGCTCGCACAAAAACTTCGAAATTGTAGATAAAAAAACAATTTCAGCATCTTTCTGCGGAGGGGTGCTGTTAAAATTTTTTGAGTTGGTGCTGAGTTTCGTATTGACATCTCCCATCACTGACTGCAAGAAATAGTAGTGCTACCTTTGCAAAGCACCGCCTTGTCCAAATTATAATCTTTTATGTACAGTACACGATGGCTTCATGCAAAAACACACGTTACATTACGGTCCAACAGCATTAGGCTACTGGCAAATGTTTGTGGCAACGCCACACAAAAACGTAACAATGTTATATAAGAATATACCCAGGACACCTTGTTCATAATACGAATGTGGTATACGATTGTTTCGGTTACACCCCCTGACTTATTCGTTTCAAGAACTGGTGTTTTTTGCTGTATTTAAAATACGGTTTAGAATTGTCGTCTTCTTTCGTAATCAATTTGTGTTTCGGCTGCTTATGTAACAATAGAAACAGTCCGTTTGACCCTTTTCTACGGCGTGGTATGCCATCGAACGCAAAGACTTCTCATCTGCCCTTGTCGCAATCATCAATGTGTGCATCAGAAGTGGGGTCTGGGCAGCGCATGATTTTGATGTACGGACTGCAAAGGCCCCTTGTTTCATGTGAATTATTTTTTGCTTTGAACTGACAAGATGACTGAAAATTACACACGCACACACCGAGACGGAATCATGTATTGTTCAAAGGAGACCATTTGTGTGGAGGCCCGTGTGCGGGTTCACAAAAAGCACACGCTTAAATCCGGCAGTGGAGGCGGGAATGTTATTTCNTGTTTTCCAATCAATCAAATCAATCACAGATTGTAGTGGGCAGCTATAGATGTAGCCAAGCCCGAGCGGCATGTGCGCAAAGCCTCGCACTGTGGCAGCAAGCAACAATAGAGATCATACGCCGCAATCACTCCCGTTCGTGGTGAATCACACATTCAACGCAACGCCAACGGAGAGGTTGCAACAACCCGTTGTTATATGATCCACGTAGTGTTGCAACCTCTCGGTTAGCGTGGCGTTGAAATTCCGATTCACCACGAACGAGATGTGCGCGAAGAATAGCACCCATATACAAGTGGCGCGAACAAGCAATAACAGAGTGAGGGATCTCTATTGTTGCTTGTTGCCACAGTGTGAAGCTTTGCGCGCTTGCCGCTTAGGTTTTCCGATCGCAACAGTGGACACTACCGGGCTTATTTTCAACACTACCCTACCATGCTCTTCTCGTATGTCACCAGTTCTTGTGCAAACTTTCCTTCCATCAAACCCAATGCAATGCAAACAAAACCTGGACTTTTCATCTTTACTGCATCACGTTTTCCACACTAACCCGCACCTTCACCCTGTCACTTTCCTTCGATCTAGCTTATACGGTAGCTCAAAAATCTGTGGAAAACTTGTGCTTTTCCAATCACATTTGACAAGTTCAATCTATCAATGCAATATACATTGAGCGAAAACATTTCGCGTTTTGTGGATATTACCTGTAGGTTTACGTATTATACGATATAGGAAAATTTCAAATAAAATGTGCGATTGTGAAACAGACTGTACAGAAGTGGTTAACTCCTTGTTGGAATCAGCGTCCGGACGTGAACTAAAGGCATAATGTGAAATTTTCAATTTCAATACTTTTTTAAATGTTTTGACCCTAATGCGCATTGTTGCGTGAAATCGATTTCCTACTGCCAATTTCATCTCATTGATCATACTTCGTCGCCTTTGTGAAGACTAGTTGCTGGTTTGTTTACCAAAGACTCTTGGTCTTGGAAGTTATAACAATACGGATGACTTTTATACGAAATTCGACATTTGTTTTGGGTTGCCTGACATACAACCTCGCCACCATCAATTTTTATACAATTACCAGTGAAGTATAGATTCCTTTAAACAAGTGTACTTGTTGAAAGAGTAACAAAAAATTTAGCACTCGTAAAGACTTGGAAGGTTTCCAGGCTTTGCGCCTAATGTTTGTAAAAGTTTGTTAAAAACTCAATGTGAATTTAACAAGACTGTTCATTGATGCATCACACCTAATTACATTATCTCAAAATGCTAGCCAACAGGTTTACGAACCAGTTCCAACTGGTATATATGTGCCGACAATTTAACCGTTCCAACCGGTTTATTCCGGCAATTTTTCGAAAACCATGAACAGAACGAAACCGCAATCGCTTTGCGAAAGAAAACCCATTAACCGAGTCGCAACTGCTACTGATTCGACACCATACTGAAAAGGCAGCTAAGTCGAATGAGTGATGCGAGGCGCTAAACCTCAGCGTAAAAAGCTGCGGATTTCCATACGATTACCTCAGCCAAAAATGAAATGAAACCAGTGTAGTGCTTTGAACACAGAACAAAGGGAGTAACAAATGTAAATTTTTCCACGTTTTATGTTTTCTAGTATTAACTTCACCACTGCTTCAGTACCAGCGTTTTATTACTCTTAGTGTTGAGTGCGTCACCTGTAATTGCAACACGAGCCCTTTCCATGAGAGCCAGATGTCATAATGGAAAGCGGCCAATGTTCAATAGCCGGTGCTGATATTCTTTCGCACAATAGAAGACGCAAGTGAAGATTTTGTTTGAATTTGCCACAACCACACATCGAAAAATATGTAAAATTAAGCATTCGCATTATCAGACCACCGTATTCAAGTTCATGACAGTTGTAGCAAACAAATAAGATCTTATTTTTGGTTTCCACTACCGTAGTTGACGTGCAGCACTATTAAATCCAAACATAACTTCACGATTATGACATGATATATAATGCCTCTAACGTTTCATCAGTGGTTTCCATCGCATCTGATACTGTTGCGATCAGAAAGCCCGAGCGGGATGTGAGCAAAACTTCGCACTGTGGCAGCAAGCAACAATAGAATTCATATGCCATGATCACTCTATTATTGCTTGTTCGCGCCACATATATGTATCGTAGTGTTGTTCTTCGCGCACATTCCGTTCGTGGTGAATCACACATTCAACGCAACGTCAACGGAGAGGTTGCAACAATACAAAGTGCTTGCACCATGAGGTCGAAAAAACCGAGAAACGCTGACAATATAAAACAGGCTACGCAATTTACAGCCCAGTAGCGGCGGTCAGCAGTTTTCAGGCACTGTCATGCGCTCCCGACGAGTGCCAGCTGCGAGGCAACCTTTACTGCCCGCTGGTGGAAACAGACTGCAGAAAAAATGTGCGCGAATATTAACCCACGTTCAAACCAATGGTGAACAGAGTCCGGATTTGAGTCCAATCCTGCCGGATATTAAGAAGTTATTTTGAATTCGGGTGAGATTGGATATCGTTTCCCTTTCAACCGGATCCGGATTGTCCAAATGAAATAATCTTATGGCCATGAAAAGAACTTGATATTGATGCGATCGGAAAGTCCGAGCAGCAAGTGCGCAAAGCTTCGCACTGTGGCAGCAAGCAAAAATAGAGTTCACATGCCATGATCACTTTATTATTGCTTGTTCGCGCCACATATATATGGTGTTGTTCTTCGCGCACATCCCGTTCGTGGTGAATCACACATTCAATCCAACGCCAACGGAGAGGTTGCAGCAATACGAAATAATAATAAGTTGTATGAGGAAAATTATATTTTAAATCATATTAGTAAAAATCTACTTTTCTAATTTCTCCCGGTAACATGTAATGTTCCCTGCCGCTCGGGATCCTAACTTTCAGACTGAGGACATCTTAAGCAACATGCCGGTAGGAGTTTGTATGAAGATGAGCATGATTTTATTGGTTTACTATGACGCAATCCGTTATTTGTAGATTATATGTAAATGTTGGTATATATTAAGGAATTATCAAAATATTTTTCAGCGTTGGATGCAGCACACCAGTTTCTGTCTCAACAGCGCAGCTCACTAGCCTAACTCAAAGTGGCCCAACTTAAAAACTATATTGAAATCTTGACCATGTTGTTGTAGGTTCAGATAAACCTAAACTTAGAATGAAAACTTGCGAAGTGTTTGAATTTAATGAAAGCGCCAAGGCTGCTTTTTCTAAGCCTAGCAGTACCAGAAGTTCAAAAGAGATTCAGATGAAAAAGGGGTTTAGGTGCACATTCATTACATTGTTTCAATAAAGGATTTCATTGGAAATTACATTATGGTGCTTGTTTTGTCACTGTTAAATAAACGTACATTAGCTGTTGGCATTGCTTGGAGTCCAGCAGGTACACGAATTTAGGCTAATTGTGTCATTTGATTTAATTATCTCCATTAGTGAGAAGAGCACATGAGAATTACGTGCAACTAAACATCCGCAACCGTGTAGAAAAATAATTGTATACTTCTTTTCAAGCTATATCACAAACTGATTGTAGTGGGCAGCGGTAGATGTAGCCATGACATTCAAGACAAACTATATTGGCTAATGTGCAACGGAGCGAGCGTTTTCGGATTTGGATATGATATCGGAGTACATAATTTTGACTTTTCGGATATGGTTTGGATATTGGAGTTAATGAAAAAATTTCCGGTTGGATCAGGATTGCAAAATTTCCATATCCGTGCACCACTGGTTCAAACCCGTCGTGTCCCACGGAAATTAATTGGCTCCTTGAGCGGGTGGCCAGTGCATATCTTGTCGAAACATCTTGCACTCAACGTTGTTGGTATTTTATACGCAACAAAGTCATAAAAATAACTTCAAAAACCCTGTTTTTTCATGCTCTGGGAGCCAGAGCAAGCAAAGGTTTGTAGTCTTTACCAAAAATGCCGCAGTTTGGCTGAGTGACAAGAGCCCAGCGCAACAGTGCTGGCTTGTTGTAACCTATAACTAACGCAACGCGTAGATTGGTAATTTACGGTAAGTTTTTATTGGCCAGTATGGCGTGGGTGGCCAGAACGTGAAGTGAAGATTCAGGTTGAACAAAACGCCGTTGTACGTTGTCGTTTACCTTCAAGAAAAAATCAAAGCCTGAAAAGGTTTGTATTCGATCAAAATTGAAGTTTCTTGCATTTACATCCCATTGAATATAGTTGAGGCAACAATTTATGCACTACATTGCTTAGTTTTCATCGAAATTTAGAAGATTCAACGTGCTTAAATTGCTCGCTACTTGTTGAAGCAAGCCACAATCAACAGTAGTGGTTTCTAACCGCAATGCTAAAAATAATTCTTAGAGAATCCGTTGAAAACTGGTGAATCCTCCGCCACTGCAACAACGTCATAAGGTCACTAACCTAATAAAAAGGGCAAGTTTTTGCAACTTTTTTTACAGCTTCTAACATACTCAGAATATATGTAGTTTGATGTTGTAAGCTCGTTCCAGGAATTTTATATTGCAACTTTTTTCTTTTTTACATGCAACTTTTTACTGCAACTTTTAAATATTGTGCAAGATGTAGAAGTGTGATTTAAAAACATGCTTTAAAACTATTTCAAGATAGTTCTGTTCTCTTTTATGACCGATTCAAACTGAATAGTGACCTAAAAGCAATTGTAGAAATGACCTGGCCAAGCAAGCATCAGTCCAGAACTGTATGACAAATTGTCAAATTGCAAAGAAACTTCCATGCAGTATGGAGCGAAGTTTTAGCATGCTACGTAAACTGTTGGCAAAAGATCGCCATTTCTCCCCAGATAATGTTTGGAAATTATTCAGCATTGCATTTAAAAAATCGCTTGCGTATATCACGGTCGTTTAAATTGCTTGTGCATAAATGCAACTTTTGTTAAAAATGTATGCAAAATTCTCACGATTTTATTCCAACAACATCTTGTTCTACTAATGAAAGCCTATTTTTCCAGGGGTGTCAATGAAACGCAGTTGGAATAGTTGCTGTGCAAAAAGATAAAGAAAAAAACGAATCAACTGCTAACCTACCACGACATCATCCGAGAACGCCGTAGCTGAGCCTTTGATGTCATAGCCAGTTTGTGCACAGGAAGAATTCGATGACGATCTGCAATAGACGCGCAAACGCGCATTTTGAAAAATATAGACAGAAACTACGTTTGGATTGGTCTCGATCGGCCGAGCGTAACACATGAACACAATCAACTACTGTTCATCAAATATATATATATATATATATGGTACACCTCATGAAACGTATGTTATGCGTTGCTGGGAAATAAAGTGCAACCATGAGCGGCGCAGGTGTTGACAAACGAACACACAGGTACACGCAAATCAGAATACCAACGCATCCAAATCGGACAGTTGAAAATTTGAGAGAACGAACATAAATAGTCATTGCTAGTGTCGGTTTATCGTTTGTTTGAGAAAGCGTGATCGTCGAACATGGATCGAATGGGTGCAGAGAAAGACCTTTTCATTTCCAGCCAACGTAACAACATCAGAAACTTTGGCAACAAGTTTTTCTTCACTTTCCACCATACAAATATTTTGACAAAATAAGCAAGCGGTGCTTGTTTTTATCCTAGATTAAAAAGCATGGCACACTCCAATGCACGTGGTCCGTGCACAAGATTTGTGGGCCACGGTCCGCTAGCAAAGCCTAATAAAAGTTACGGACCCCTCAACAAGAAACGTTGCAATAAAATTCCAAATTAGGTTTCGTTCATCGTATTAGTAATCGACATGTCTGCAAAGCCTATTAACCCTTTAAATCACATTCACGGACCCCAGTTTAAGAAATCCGGGTGTGGAGCAATAAAAGTATGCGGAAGACTGTAGACGCTGTTCAATCGCTCGCAGATTTCCTGCTATAGCTGGAATGAGACTTTGTCAAGTAAATATAAAAAAAAACAAAAAAAAACAGGAAGCCAACAGCTGTTGCAAAACAAGCTTCAGAGGAGCAGATACGCTTTTCCAACACTAGTTCAAAATCTGAACAAAACTGCAAAAACCTTCTTGCAGTGGAGTTTCGTGAACTCACCCAAATATTCTACATGTGTGTGCGCGAAACTGAATAACAATCCCACGTATAACCTACTGCATCAAATTTCAACTGACTTCTACAACTTTTATGCACATGGAATAAAAACAAAAACAGAACTCAACCATTTCGGTTGTTGTACTGTAATAGAAAAATACGTTAACTGCATGGTATTACGCGGTAGTTTTACACCAAACGCAAACCTATCGTAAGCAAAATGCCTTAAAGCTGAAAAATCAAGCTACAGAGAAACCGCATAGCAGAATATTTTTGCTAAGATTATGTATATTGTTTGTTGCAAAAAGTGCGCTTTCAGGATAGTGTGCTATCAGCATGCGTGTTTTAAGCCTGTGGCCGTAATTGATGCTGCAAGCTGTTCCAATATACATCACATTCCTGCAAGCGGAATCGTCGCAGTAGAAGTACTTTCTGAGGACCAACGCACAATACCAGAAAGTAACCACACGTCTGGATCTACAGCGCTACGTCAACATTCGATGGTCACCATTTTCCAAGAACCCAGTCTCCACAGTAAAGCCTAACTTGCAAGCCGGTGGGAAAAGTCAACGGCCCCTCTCCTGAAAACGAGGCGATGGTGCAAACTCATGCAACCATTACAGCCGACAGAGGCAAAAGGGGGCACAGTCACCACAAATGGAAGTCGAGATGGGAGCGAAAACTATAATACATGAACGGGATTGCAGCAATAATTATAGCCACAGGCACAACCACGCACGTTCAAAGTTTCAGCACTTCTCATTTGCAACAACGAAGATCGAACGTATTTGTTTAAATGGGAACCTTTCTTGTTGTGGCTCACACTAAACTTAAGGAATGCATGCAATGCAGGAGCACTGATCCACTTTAATAACTTACATTCGGACGACAATAGAAACAACGTGGCACAAACAAATTTTGCCGAAATTTGGGAATTACGTGTTGCGTAAAACACGAACTTGCATGAAGTCTACAGGTATTCGGATATACATAAACTGAATGTGCTAGTTTTCATATTTTCCTTCAATTCAGGCTTCTTGTCTTAGATAGCACGAATTTGACAACATAACCAATACTGGAATCGAGACTTCCACCCGCGACAAAGACACACACATTTATAACTGCATTTCAATACCTTGACGAGTTAGCTGCATATTTCATATTTCAAAAACCCAACGCCACACATGAAACAGATCACACGCTGACCTTGGTCGGTGACCTTTGCTGGGTTCTGCGCCGACGGAGGCGCTTCCAATTGACAAACGACCCTGCAAGCAGTGATTTCACATGTACAAATTACTGGGAATTCTGCTGTTTTATCCGTACCAAAATCCACGGTACCCACTCAGGGAAGAAAAAGACAATAGTAACGGTATTTTGATGGTACAAAATTGGCTTTGAAAAAAAACAAGCACAACGCAAAACGTTTGGCAATGCTTCTCATTGTAAACGTGAGACTATGAGCAGCTTTTCATGCGTTCAAGACGAAACGAAGCATCACTAAAGACTGGTTAGCTTATGATCCGGACAAACATTTGCTAAAAATCTAATTGGAAGCTTAGACTGAAACAACAATATGTGGTCTTTAAAGTAGGAGGTGAACTTCTAATTTCTTTATCTCGGACAATATCAGATAAGCCTGAAAACTACAAATTAAAGATAAAGATATTGGACAATAATCAAATGCCTGGGCGTCAAGGTCCAATCTGCACTTTTGTGATGAAATATTTGCATAAACCGCGTTTAAGCATCAACCGCTTGACTGCTGTTTATGCAACTAAAACCTTCACCGTGCCGTGAAGAGTAGCCAAGGTTGGTAGAAACATATCCCTTAGGAGTTTATAGAAATTTAACATCTAAGATCATCACTAAGACTGACACTCCGCTAACATGTTGAAAGAGTAGTGCTGAAATAAACGACAGAAAATGCGTTCAAAAATTGATGAAACTTTTCCTATGTGTCACAGTAATGAAGCAGTCTTAAATTCACGTTAACAGTGAACCATCGCTTGCCAGCCACTACTTTTCAATGCAAAGACCAAGATGAAATAAACAAATTCGAGCCCTAGTGTTTTTTCAGTTATTTACATGCCATTTATGATGCACTCAAAGCCCCAAGAAACAGAAATTCAAAGCGTTAGGTAAACCTCTAAACCAGCGGTTCCCGGACCCCTGGGGGTACGAAACAAAATTATCGGGGGTCCGATACGGGTTTTTCGAGGGTGAGAGTTTGTATGTTCTTGGAAGTTCTCTTCTAAAGATCGGAGATTTATGATAGCTCGCAAGTGCTATTACTCAGAAGAGCATTAAACAGCCTAATTATTCCAGCTAATGTTAATAATTAAACAATTTAAATTGCTGGATATGTGCATTGCTATTTCTGCTTCACGCTGCGGTTACCACGCAGTAGATGGCCGGTGATACTGTTCTACGCGCATTGTGACTTTGAATTGTGCAAATATGGCGGGATTGATGTTCGATGCTACAGAACTCGAAAGTTTCTGAGGTCCAACAAGCAAAGTTACCAGGAATTGCGTACAAACGCCCTGTCTATTCGAGTGTCTTTGCAACAACATGTTTGTGGAAATGTGGATTTTCCTCTTTAAATGCTTTGAAAAACACATATGGGAACAGTTTGAACACCTCGAACAATTTGCGTGTGATTCTGAGTGAATGTGTGCCAAGGTATGAGCCAGGGTTGTTGTAGAAAAAATCCGAAAACCCACCCAGTTTTTTTTTAAAAAAGCCCACTTAAAAAAATAAAACCCACCAAAAAAACGCTCTTTACTTTTCCTTTGAAAAATCTATTAAGATGTAAAAATGCTGGACACTCGTACAGTTCACTATAATATTTTTTAATCAAACAAAACGAACAGAAATAAAACTTGAAGGACTTGAAAAAAAGAGAAGAATAAATCGAACAGTTTTAGTAAATTTTAATGGTCATCTTCTTCAGCTCTGCACAATCGGTATATTTTAACCATTCTTCTGCCCTCTCTGCATCAAAACTTTTCCTGACTTTGGACCATACCAACCATATGGTGAAAAAATGCACTCTATACATGCTGAACTAGTAGGGCATGCACATAAACTTGACATGAAACTGCAGAGTTTGTGTGGGAATGGTTTATCTCTGTTTGCTGTGCGCATGCTTGCCAAGCCTTACCAGTTAGGATTGAACTGACCAACAACACTTTGTGAAAGCAAAGATGGGGTACATTTCTTTACCCTCAATTTTGAATGCCATAATAGGTATAACAAGATATTATTGTGTAATTCTGAAATGGTGATATTGCATGATGCAATGAAAACAATTCAGAATGGGGTTTTTCCGTTTTCCTCAAAAAAAGAACGAAATTTGTGTCTTTTTAAAAAACCACAAACATGTTTTTTTTTAACCAAAAAAAGGTGGGTTGTTTTTTTAAAAAACCCGGGTTTTTCTCAACCCTGGTTCAGCGGATAATATCAGAGAAGCAGCAACAAAACAGTCGCTAGGTTTTTTACTGATGAGCAGTAAGATATTAAAGTTAAACAGTGCGACTGAGTGTTTTCTGTTGTGCTGTCAGCAGTCTTATGCATTGTGAGTAGCAATTTAAAAAAATGAAGATTACTGCAAAATCGGATTGTTTATGTGATTTCTGCGCGTTTTTTTAAATGAGGGGTGCAAACGTCACTTAATTTTAATTTAAAGAGTGCCAGCTTCGAAAAAGGTTGGGAACCTATGCTCTAAATTCTGAATATTTTTCAAACAAATTTTATAACGAATTGACAAAAATGTTATAAATTACAACAAACACAATAGAGTCTACGGATTTTTGTCACGAAATTCGCACTTACGAATGAGATGTGTGTTTTATAGGGAAAAAACATTAGTGTTACGAGCCACATTTTTTGAAAGGTGGTGGATGAATTCTGACGTAGGGTTGCTTCTACTACAGGAAAGATGAGCACACTGCCACGTGCTGGTAGCAAACGGTCACGCAACGTTAGGAAAAAAGAGCAGTGGAAGATGTAATTCAGTTACGCATCGATGGATGTACGTTTTGGAGCACAATGCAAAAAACATCTGCAGAACTGTCTTAAGCGGTAAAGAACAAAATTTGAATAAACAAATGGCTGAATTTAAAATTCCAATACTTTTTCAACACTTGGTGTATATTTTAGCCAAATTCAATGCTTTTTCAAGGTCTTAAACTGATTTCAAAATTCAATACTTTCAATACCACGTGGGAACCCTGTATATAACATCGAGAGAAATAAAGGCAATCTTAGGACAGTACCTGTGGAGAATTGCTTCTGAGGTCTTTGCTGAGTTTTTTGAAACTGTGCACCCGCTTCATTTTGTTATCTCCATGAAAACCTCCAATTTGTTTCAGAACCTGAAATCATACACGCCATATTTTTGACACATTGCTTTCCACTAACAATATGCCACTATTTCATTTCTGGGCAGGTTAAAAAATGATCGCCCAGCTTTTCTGAAAATGACAAAAACTTAAGCATTTAATCTTGTGAATCTTAGAGAAATCACACTTTGTTTTTCACTAAAAGCCATGATCAACAAAAAGTAAATTCATTAACAACACTGGTTTTTGGAAAAAATACTGTGCATTCTAGACAGGATATGAGCTGGCTGTCTTGATCTGATCTACCAGAAAATGAATATTGATTCTACAGCTGATGGGTATTTGTAAAACTGCATCCAATCAGTAACACATGTATCCCAGCAGACTAATTCACACAAGTATCGACAGCTCAGCAACTACGTATGCTGCAACGCCCAGGTATTTCACTACTTAAGTGTCATGGTGCAGACAGCATCAAATCAAAAATTTTGACACAAGCTTATTTGCAAATTTTTCATGTTGATTAAGCTGAATTTTTTGCAGAAGCCTATTGCTGAAAAAAGATGCAGTTTGACTGCTTGTGTGCCAGTATTGCATATTAACAATGTAAAAA
>JGI24158J21664_10001042_pt1 | contig 29383 bp, 20 predicted proteins | sample Ectturendosymbi3_FD_21664 | JGI IMG/M metagenome (IMG submission 21664)
ACTAAAAATTTTTTTGAAGCTAAAAGGCTGACCTTACAAGAGCCTCATAAACCAGTCACTGCTAAGAAAATCTGCGTTTGGGAGCGGTCTAACGAAGACACTTTTCCTCTGGAGATAACACACGTGAGCGATGACGTATGCCAGAGAGAACCCGCGCGATTTAAACAGAGCGTAACAGTTCATGAAAAATCAAGAAAGTTTTTCTTTACTTGTTTTCAAGTGTCAACATTTCGCCTGTAAGATTGCTGAATTCCTAATCTTCAATTGTTTTTCTCATTTCATTTTTTATTAACATGTAATTTCATTTTTCTGTCCTTTGATGTTTTGTTCTTTTTATTTCATTTGTGTTTCTTCGTGATTTGAGTCACAAATAGCTTCGTGATCTGCGTGACAAAAAACTTATCTATATCAGGCTTATGATGAGTCTTTTTTCCAATCGATACAGCTTAAAAGTTATAGCTTTTCAGTTGTTTGTTGCCTAAACTTTTCCTCTGTTCTTGCTCCTTTAACCGATAGCAGAGTTGTGCTCGTATATCTTTTACTGGACTCAGAATTTCCAATACATGTTTTTACAATTTCCTTCTTTAGAGTTTTTCCAGAAAAAAGCGCTTCATACAAGACGTGTGACGGCGAAATCAACACTGCTATTTGTACACTGCTCTGAGCAAGAGCACCAAGAGTAGCTTCCTTTATTAATCTGTTTGCAGCAAATCTAGTAATATACGTAAGCCTACAGATTCCTACTCATTGTGCTGCCTTAGAAACTGTATATTGAGAGCAACAATTTGAAAGGCAACGCAATCAATATTACTTGTTTATCAAAAGGCGTGTGTTGAACAGTGCTGTCTAAGCAGGTTTTAGCCATAAAGGTTTCAAATGTTTCCTTCATCCCTGTCATCCTTGCTGGACTGCCAAACAAACGGTGTTGGGTGTTTCCTAGTTAGCGGAAACACGGCACGTTGCGATCACGTTTTTGCATACATCTAATGCTGACTATATAGTAGCCAGCATGTGACCTAATAAGAGAAAATCTGTTCGAGTTTCTTGCTCCTCGCAAAAGCAAAGTTACATATAGCCTACTTCGGTTTTAATATTCCAAGGAGCCCACTGAAGACGAATTTGATAGAATTATTTGGACAAGGTAACAAACGTTTCACACGAAATACCATTTCAGCTCCACACGAAAATGCTGCCTTATCGACAAGGAAATGTCTCGGCGAAGCTAAATGAAAACGCTGTTCGCACATGCACTCAGGCCCTGGTCGGTTTTTGGTGAATGGTGCACACTTACGAAAGACTGAAAAAAAATCCGTTTTTTGTGTGGAACTGGGGACATCAACTGCTACTGGGGCTCTTCACACTGCAAATGCACTGTACTACAGAAAAAACGACAATGTGACTTCCGCAATTGGTGAAAAACTGAGGAAAATTGGTCAAAGCAAAAAATTCGCTGCTGGTCTCAACTTTTTCGTTCACCCTTGTGATAGTCACACACCACAATCCGCACAAAATCTTCAAGCACTGTCAGAAAAGTCCAAATAATCTTTCCATTTTTACAAAATTTTTTAAGTTTTCCAAGCATTGCAGAACAAAATGTACTTTCCTTCACCATTCCTGCACCAGAGCTATATTTTGCATCTAATCAAGATGGGAAAACTATGAAAAATATCTGCACCTAAAGTGGAGCTAAACCTTCCTCATACTCCCTCCGCTTACTCCAATACATGCTTCAACTGGCTACTCCTCACGTCGCTTACATTACCAACTAAAATATGTTTGTTCCTTGGGGTGTTTTGACTGCTTATCGTTCCTTTATCATCGCAAGATCCCTCACTCAACAATTCTGGTCAACAAAACTTAATATCTTGCAAGGACTTTGAAATTTAATTTAGGCTAATTTTTGGGTGATGAATCTTGTGTTCAGATTTGTTCTATCACATCAGGATTTTGCGCTAGCTTTATGTAGCAGATGCTAAGGAACGTCAGTACGGAGCCGCCCCATAATTATTGAACGGGTGGAGTTATTGTCTTGGATATTAATAGTCTTTTTTGGATATGATTTTTATACCAAGTTCTAAGATCAACATAAAAAAATTTAAAGTTGTATGTATACCTTTCTCGTGATTCATAACCTATGACAGATGATCAAACGTTCAGTTCCATCATTTTAAAAGCCAAGATTTCAAACACGCAACCTATTTATCTAAAATCACCAGAAAAATATTACGCCAATTTTTCAAAAGCAAGTAACTCAGTGGTTGTCCGAAAGCCTATACAATTTTACGTTAACTCTTTTGAAAGTTTTACCCTGAACGTTCATCTATCAAACATTCATTTCCACACCCGCTTTTCCTCTCGGGAGGGGCGGTGGGCAGCAACCCTGGGACTCGAAATACCTGACGGTTTTCAGCAATCACTGATGGTCTGCTGGCTTCATACCAAGACCGTTGCACTGTTCCTTACCATTTCTGACCCTGGTTGTCAACCTGTGCGAGCACAGGCAAGTCATAACGTTCTATAACGGCCTATTGGAACGGAATAACCCGAAAAAAACATTACGACAAACTTTGTTTTATTTTCCTCGTGCTTGCGCTTAAAAAACAACCCAAGAAATTCGCCTTTTTTAGTTCAACGGCAAGAAAATGTCTGCAAAACAAAAGACACCTAATGCGAGACCCAATAACGAACTTACGCAGCACTGGCTTTTGTTAAGATCTGCGAATAATCAACAATGTGTGGTTGGTACAGTCGCAGCCAGTTGATATAATTCGGGAGGCAAAGCTTAAAATATCCCTGAAAAAAACAATTAAAAACTGAAAAGCTGTCCGAAATTCAACGCTTTTGGAAATAATTGAAAAAACGGTCAGCTTGTTTCCATGCTTGTAGCCATGGTTTCACCATTATTTGGAAGCCAAACCTCCCTGCTCTCTGACAACATACCTTTCAGAAAGCGATCGAAAACATGAAGCGAACAAGCAGCACAATCAATATCAATACAAGTATAAATTCCGACAGCGCCTGTCATTCGACCTCTCATTGTGACAGTGCCTCTCTAGAAGCGTAGACCAACCACAAGGAGGCTAAGTTCAACCAGCGCACTCTGGCCGCGTGCACTGTTCGACAGTTGGATCACGAAGTGCGGCGCCAGCGCAGCAATAATAAACAGGAAGCGAAAATGGAAATACCATTATGACGCAACAGGTTCTGTGTCTTCGAAAAAACACCACAGCTTTTACGAGCTCGAAGTGCAATCTTAGTGAAACTTCTCTTTACGATGTTTGATTGATGGAAAACTTTCTCAAATCCAATTTTTGCCGAACGACGAACACCACAACAAACAGCAAATATTCGAGTGCGCGAAATACAATAAAATCTTCAAAAAACAAAGAAAACGAGCAAAACGAACTTAAAAAAAGAAGATGAACAACAAATTCGTGGTGAAATGAGAAAACGCCAGGAACCAAACAGTCGCCAAATTCGCGATCAAGCGTACGAGGTAACAGGAATGTTTACGAATTATCCATAGCCCCTGTCGCTTGTATTTCCACAGCCTGCGCGAACGGAAGCCAATGAGCAGCCTGGCAAAACAGCCGGTGAAACGACATTTACAGCAGGCAATGAAACCACACAATTAGGCAGCGCCGAAACTGCGTTACGCCCAAAAGTGTTTGGTCCCTTGCAGAAAAAATTTGCGCCTGACCAACCGCTGGCATTGCACACGTTTTTTTAACATTCCGTTGAGATTGCTTCGGCAACGACATTCCAGAACATTCGGCATGCGGAACTGACGTCACAGATGGCTCGCGACGGAAAGCATTATAAAGTGCAGTTGGAGCTTTTAATAAATTTTAAAAGTACAAGGGCAGCAAATCGCGATCCTTTTACAGAAAAGAAAGCAATTTTCAGACAGGATAAGGTCAGAGTTTCAAGCCGCAGTAAACCTAGTATTGATCACAAAGTCCAAGCTGCGCAAATGCATGCGATCATTCGATCATGTCCTACGATTACGACCAAGTTCTGAGGCAAAATAACAATGGAAATGAGTCGCAAAACTTGAATCAGAAGCACATGTTCCCTGAAGTGTTTAATGCATCAGTTTGCGGACCACGAGAAGTGGTAATATGACGACACGTGTTTTCAAACAAGCGCAGAGCGTTTGATGGAGACTGAAGAGAAGTACAGTACATTATTGCAATCAAAAAAGTGAACCAAGATTGAAAGGACTAGCCCATCAATTTGACTACAAACAATTTCCGATTCGCAACTGGATCGCCTTTTCAATGCAGGAATCCACAGTTCGGTCTCTGGCGGTCCTATTTGGATGAGTTCTTCCCTGTTAAGCGTAGCTTGCCTTGAAGCTCACTTATTAACAGCTTCGCCGCGTTAAGTTCATGACGTAGGCGTTCGTTTTCCGAAAGAAGACGAGCGTTTTCGAGAGCCAAAGGACCCTGCACAGAGCAAACGTATGTTAGCTACACCATGAGGCAAGGGACACGGAAAACTAAAACTGACTTTCATCTTAGCGTGCGGTATGGGCATCCTGCGTTTAAGCAAACAAAAGAACCTAAAGAGCAGCTTAGCTCATACAAAAGTCTGACAGAAAACGTTCATTTTCAGAAAAGAACAGAAAGGAAGTTATAATTAAAATTATTTTGCATTCACTGTGAAACTGATTCTCGACGAAACCTAATCATAGCAGGAGCAATCTGCTATGTGTGCTTAAGTCTACTGCGTTGCGTGTGGCAGTGCAGACGTTACAACAAACATTACAGCAAGTCACTTTTCAGACGGCTCAAGATTTAAGTTTCTCAAACATGGCTGCAAACATCGAAACAAAAAACTTACATTACTGCTGCTGGTGGACTTTCGTTTGTCGAGAGAACTCTCTGCGCTGGAACTTCCACTGGAAGTCGCCGCCGGGTATGAAAACCGCGTGCCTGCACCGACCCGGTCGACGTGTATGGGCGTGGCGGGGTTCGACGTGGCAGCAGACCCCAGGGTGGAGCAACTACACCCGCTCAGTCCACTGTCCCGTCTCTCTGCAGTACTCCGGTCGTCCGAGGGCAGATCGTCCATGGACGAGCCACTGCCCGGCGGTGACTGGGTCTGGCGGTCGACCGTGGTAGCCTTGCTTCTGTCGCAAGCGCGCTTGTCGGCCATTTCGGCGACGGGGGGGCATCGACTTTCATCCTCGTCGTCGCCGGAACTGATTAGTCTCGAAGGCGATTTTACGACGGCCTGTTCCTTGCCGTGCAAAAACGAAGAAATTTTCGACGGCGAGCCGGGTTCGGTCGCAACGGGTTCGCAAGTTTGCGTTTCCGCGTCTTGGGCGAGTACGGCCCGTTTTACCGAGTTGCGCTTCTTTAAAATGTTGAAATTGTGCATTTTCCTGTGCAGAGGTACATTTTTACTGGTGAGGATCGGCGACGAGGACTTTCGTATCGGGGGCGGGGTCTTCGACGCCATCTTGGAGCGGCGAGGTTCTCCCAAGATGCCCTTGATTTGCACGTTCACGTCCGCCGCCGCTAGTGACGTCGAGCGTTTCATTAACGCCGTTTTGCTGTTTGACCTCACGTCGGGTTCGAAGGCTTCGTCCTCGGTGAGGGTGGGAGCGGAGGAGCAGACCAGATCTGCGTAAAAGCGTGATGTCTTTAACGTAATTTTCAAACCTCTGAATTTAACAATCGCTATCGGAAAATTTCCAGAGCAAGTTTATACCACTGATTTTCTGCGCAAGTTCAAACAAACAAGCAAAATTGAGGAACCTTGACAAGTTTTTTGTCGAAAGAGGAAAAAAGAATGATAGACAAAATCGTGTTTGATGGTTGTCTCTGAGCAGCGTTCGTGCCACAACTCACAATTTTGGCGTCTAATCCGATCAAAAACATGTTTTCTTACAGTTCACACTTACTATGCAGCAATACGACTTTCCAGTTGCAAGCAGTCTGACGTTAAAACTTTTCGACATAGTACGGCGCAAGAGGTCCGCACCTTCGGAGTTACGTGCGGTAATCTGCATGTTCGCTGAAAAAGCTTTGAAGGCAGCCTTTGATGCGAAAAGCAGTCAATAGGTATTTTGCGTTTTGCCGAAGGCTTTCATGCAAAGTCACAATTAAGCCACATGTCTACTAAGTGCTAAAGAATTGAGAAACAACGATTGAAGATTACGTAGCTGGTAGGAGTGAATTAACCTATAAGAAGCTGGGTACCGTAAAAAAACGCTCAGGCCTTCATTGATTCGCCGGTTTTCCTACAGCCAATGCTGCTTTATTAAAACCAATGAAGTCTTTAAGGTTTCACAGCCGGGTTGGAACCACGGAAAGAGCAAAACAATCATCACCAGGATCAAGAAATGATTTTAATGCCGTGTTTCACCAGGGTTTTTAGAAAACTTTCCACGACACTTATGTCCTATTCTACTTTTGGAAGATCACAGCCGAGTTGAACCATGTGAGTTAGCGCGAAAAGGGACTTCCTCGGCGGAGTTTCCGCAAAAACCAGACAACACGCAATAGCAATTTACTCCAGATCAGTGGTGATCCATCGAACCGTCTGCTGTTAGTTAAACAAGCACAAGAGCCACACGTTCGTTGTACGGCATATAGGTCATGGGTAAGACTGCAGGTCTACAGCGGCTCGTAAGGCGAACAGCATCAACAACCAGGTCAATTTTAGTTATATTTCCATTGCATTACTCTGTTGCTCTGTACGAACGCGAAAAGTCTGCTGCAAAAAGGTAAAACCTGCGTGGAGTTAATCTGGCTTGCACTTTCTGTAAGGAGAAAAGCACAAGAACATCAAAGTGCGAATCGAGGCGCGGACCACTCTTTCCAGCCCATTTCCTAAATAAGCGACAGATGTTTGTCGGTTCAACGAACGTTGCGTAGCAGACGCGTCGATTCCCGGTCACTCGCAACACTTTGCTCATGACCGCCTTGGTCTTGCAGAAAAACAAGACACGAAGTAATAATACTTGTTTGTCGCGCAATAATTCCGACTCATTGCAGACAAGCAAAAAAGCGCTGGCAAACAAAATTTTTCTCATTTCAGATCGGTGATCGCGCACGCTCACAGCAAGAGGCCTAGAAATAAGCAGCATGTGACAAGGTTCAGGCAAAATGCCATTTTCTTTGCCAACGACCTACGACAAGCAAGCAGGTTTCGACGCTATATGGAGCACAGGCGTGACACGTTAATAGGCAGAGGCTGCGAGATGGCGTGCTGACCAGTGCTACGATTCAACGAAAAATTAGTTTGCATAACTTCCTCAGCGCGAACTCGTGTCTGGATGTTTATGGCAATAGCACAAGAACGTTTCGGAAAACGAGCAAGCGTTTTTTGTACCCTTGTGTCCTACCACCGTGCACTTCGTTTGACTTTTCTACACATACCAATCTTGGCTTCAAAACAGAAACTGCGTTTAACTTGATAAGAAAACGGGAACCAGGGCATACACCATGCTCATTTAATACCTCTATACCAGGGGTCTCCAGACTACGGCCCGCGAAGANATTATTTTGTCTGCAATGAAAAATAATATATTTTCGAAAAATTTGTTGATTTGGTAGAATGCAACATATCCGGAAACATCACATTGCGTAAGGTGTCTGGCCCTCGAATTGTTGTGTAATAACTTATGAGCCCCTCGGATAAAAAAGTTTGGAGACCCCTGCTCTCCACCAAGCGCCTAGTTGTAAATAAGCTACATTAAAAGCGTGTCTTGAAGAGCAGTGAATCTAACAACATAACTTAATTGTCAACCACGAATACTATTCTAAAAACACCTACAACATTTAACTGTCTCACTTGATTTTCACCGGAGTCGATTTAATTGCACCAGTTGACAAAAAGCAACCATTTTAAGAAGTTTTTGCTGCAATAACACTTCTTTCACAAATGACATGGCCACACACGTGTGAAAATCGAATTTTGTTTTACCTGTCTTGTTTTTGCAACTGACAACGTATCACATACAGTGCGAGACATTTTGCATTTTAGTGTCAATGCGACCGCAGTCCCACGCCCCAGACCAGCAACGAACAAACGCAACCGCCACGCTCCAATCCACCGCGCAATCGCGAAAAGCGCGCAATGCATTTCTGCAAAGCATCGCAGTTCAGCTTACCACCATTCGCTGAGAGGTCTGATTCCGACGACACCGAGGACTTTTCCCTCAAACCACCTTTCTCAGCTTTCTTCGCCAACGGTGCCTGGCCACTTGCTGAAGTTCCGTTTCGGGGAGGCTTCGGGCGGCACTCCTGAACGATGCGCTCTTTGCAGTGCTTGTGACAGTTGATACCGCAATCTGTCGAAAGCAAGTCGATTGTTCAGCGGGCGTCTGAACACCCCAACGATAAATTTAGGTTGTTTCGACAATATTACAATGTTCAAAAAGGGCACTGTAGTTTTTCGTGGCAACGCAAACTGACGAATTTCCACCTTCAACTTACATAACAACCCAATGATTTAATTATTAAGGTACAAAGTACTTTTGCAATCAATACGTTGTTTGAGTAACAACCAGCGACACCTATATTTGAAAAGTTGGACTTTTGTGATGCGATTTTCGAAGGGTGCTCCCGACGTCAACACTCATTGGATCAGCTTATCATTTAGCTACTGTAGTTCGCACTTCTTGCTAGTATCGATTTCGGTCTTCGGTTGTAATGTAGAATACGCCCATAGTCTTCCCTTCAAATAACGGCCGTGTCATTCTTCAAGCATGATCACTGTTAGGAATAAGTGGCAATGCCTGTCCCGACAAACCACGGTTACTACAAAATGTTACAATTCAACCATTCCTGCGTTCAAAGCATAACAGTGGTAATGGATTGATCAATGCCACACCAAAGCAGGTATGATCCAGCATTCAAAGAGAGTCAAGCAGTACTTTTCAGTAACACTTTTATAGTCATAACTTTTTTCAAAGAAAAAATAATTAGCGAGACGGAACTAACTTAACGACGCTGCCCATTGGTTTTGTTTTTTTCAGATTTATTCAAAAGCTGTTATCTTAACTGTCAGTGTTGTCGCAATTCCTCTGACGTGCTGTTCATTGGTTTCACTATTGAAAGTTGCTGTGTTTCTCCAAGTAGCAGCTCTTCTCAAACCTGACCTATTGAGCTTCAAACAAATTCTAGCTGGAAACCTCCAGAAGAGCAATTTATGCTGAAACTATTCACTCATCTGTGGCGTCGTGCTAGATTTTCGCAACTGTCGCTGGTTCAGCTAAGTAAGCACGACAGCAAGATTTATCACAGCTGCTTCAGTGCCACCTGTAGTCTCCAATCAACAGCCATAACAACACCAGCAAGCCTTATCCAACACAGAGGCTATTTGGGAACACACCGCTGTCAGAGTTCGAAGTCTATTGTGAATCGGGTAGCTGATGCTCTGCTTCCTTCCCTACTGTGGTTGCATTGTAACGCTTGTCTTGACAAACAACACCAGCAATGCGTTCACGTCAATTTTTCACCAGCAAAAGCATTGCTCAGCTAAAACCAAGGATTGTCAAAATATCACTAACGCTGCTCATTGCCACAAGGAAGCAGTCGCATTACAGCGCAAGCATGCAACACGTGGAATTTCTGCTTCTTCCACCAAAATGTACACAGCCCTGCAGTGGTGCCTGACTTCCGGCAACGCTCGTTCTGATTATTCTGAAAAGCTGCAGGTTTGCTGTCACTTGTAAAACAAACGTTACTGCTTCTGCAACGCCGGCATGCAATTATTGTAACACTTCACCATCGTGTGTGAACCTCGCACAGCTTGAGGCAGTAGGGTCGTTCTGCAAGTCTGGGACATTTACATCATCAATAAACGTGCAGGACGTCACAAAGCGTTTCACGCTGCAACATCCGCTTTGTTTCTTCAATATATGTGAGCTCTGACGACCCACGCGAGATCAGCAGCCTGTAGTGACTGGTGAGCGTCGCAGCAGCAGACTGTGTCAAAACATCCGCTTAGTGTGAACACGACAGAGAATCCTAAAACGTCGACTGGCATGAAATTGCCTTTAACGAGCGAGGCAGTTGGCCATGCCCGAACGGGTGCCTGGCGTATTTCGGAGTGAAAAGTCCAATGGCGCATGTATTGAAAAGTGGCCCTCGAAAAAAGGACTGAAACGCGTATCTGCTGTGAACCACTACGCCGAAAAAAAGACGATCCGCAGCCTTCAATATTTAAAATTACTTCAGGAAAAATGGTCCTCAACATTGAATTCTGTGCCCTTCATCTTCAAGTCGAGAAAGCATATTCAGCGGACGAAACGACAATGGCAGTGGATTCGAACTCACCACAGATAAGGGTGAGCGCAGTGGCACCGCCAACGTAAATGATGTAAGTTTTTTTTACTTTGGTGCAGGGATGTAGTGCTAACAAAAAAAGGTGTGGGAACGCCGTTCTCACCCCCCTACACCCTTGTTTTCGTGACGGCAATTGGCGGCAGGCCGTAGCCTGAAACTTGTTTCTTGCCGGGGCGGTTGAGATGAATAAATGCTCTTGCCCAAGCAGCGCTACGGTGATTCACTGTGGCCGTGGATCGAACACACAAACTACCAGTTGAGAAGCAGACATTCTACTACTGAGCTATTGCCGCTCCATGATGCAATTTCATCATGTAATTTCACAAATCGCCCATTGTTTGATGCGATTACTGAGCACTCCGTGATATGCACAATTAAATATTAACAAAATACAACAACACACGGGGTCTAAGCAAAGGTAGCCGAGCATCGACCGCTGCCTGATACGAAAACAGATTTAAAGCGCCCCGAACCAATTACACCCGCTGAACGATTTATCGATTAAATGAAAGAGGAACCGTTTGAAGCTGATGTCAAACAGTTTTCCTCCCAAGACGCAGCATCTAAGAGCGACTTCGCTACAAACAATAAACCGCGCGAAAGATCTGAGTTCGCTTCGCTGACCGTAAACGTGACACTGCATGCGACCAGTTGAAGCCTTTGCGGAGGTTCAAATTCAGGGGTGACGAACCAAATGCAGCCCACATGGGCATTTAATATGGCCCGAATCAGAATTTTCGTTACCCAAAAGTTAGAACATCGCGTCAGAACGACATTCCAAGATAAGCAAATACTTAGACAGTAAGCCAAGAGAAGTCTCTCTCGCTTCTCAGTTTTCTCTCCTTATTTTCCTTAGGAAGGTAAACGCATAATTTTAAGATGAAATTAATGTTTCTGCAGCTAACCTGCAATATTATACAATTCATACGAGCCGTGATAGTAAATAGGTTCCCCAACCCTGGTTTGAACGGTGGTGGCGGGATGTTTTGTCGTGGAGCAGCATCCTGTCGTGGTCATCTTTGCTATAACCAAATTACGCAAACGAAAGCAAATCTTGACAGCTTAGTCACTGCGCTATGCCTGTTTTCAAACGTCACTGATGTTTGATGCATAGGAAAGCGCGTTCTGCGATGACAGTCGAACAATCGGCAGGCGTTTTGCAATCTTTGATACACCTCGCAACGTGAAAGTTGTGGTAACATGTGCATAGCCAAAGAGAAATACTTCGCTTGCAGTATAACACCTTCCTGCCCCCTATTTTTGGAACGCGGCTTCAGACGTATAGTTCTAATGGCACAAGTAGGCACGCCATTTCATTAATCGATACTTGACAGCCAGTTTCGCCGCTTAGGGCATGTACAACAGGCCCCACGTCCCAACAAACGCGCTTTGAGTATCTGCCACTGACGTGCGACGCACCGAAGGCAAAAAAGCGGTGCACCCACCTCAGCTAATATTGTAAGTTGAATAGTAGGCCTACTGTGACCTGCCATGAGACTTCACACACGCACCCATGCTGTGAACAACGCGTGTTTCCTTCGTGTCCAGACTTCATATATTGGCAGCAACCCAGCTACAAGCGCATCTCGAGACTGTAACCTGCTTTGCTTGAAGCAGTCGATCTTCTTCACCGAATTGTGCAACATGGCCAGCAATTTATCTAGGCTTTTGCCACGAACGCACAACAGATGCACGCTTATCAAGTCTTGAACAACAACATTTCAGACACAGAAGGACAGCAACAACACACTTGCAAATTGAACGCGTTTCTTTCTGAAGGAATGCAGCCCAGCGAGATCTGTGTTTACGCTTCCGACCTCGCTCTTATTCTCTCCTCTTTATTTGTCCTTTTTTTGCACTGTTCTCACTCTGCACAGGCTTAGAAGTCAATAAAACACCGCAAACTTGCGGCGAAAACGAAGTAATTATACGTTAGATGAACTGCAAGTATGAGGATAGCTAAATATAAGTAGAAACGGCGCGCACAGCGCATATGTTGGATATGCTGTAAGTAGGGGGGGTGGAGAGAACGCGCTGCCATGAAAAACATGTTTTGCTGCAGTCAAGACAGTTGGAAATTTTTCGTGCTGAATTTCACCAAAAACAAAATAACTGTCAAACTTTGTGTGCCTCATGGTGGAGAACGTTGTTCCTTCTTTAAAATATTTGACAGAACGGCGCTACCCCAACTAAGCCACTGCATGTATGCACGGCATGGAACAAATTGAGGTTGGAAATGCAACAATATTTCTCTCCTAGCGACTGGTGGCCCCTCAAGAAGACATTTGCGCTCGAAAACCTCAGAACCAAAAGAACTTACCCTTGCATTTCCATCCTTGCTTGACAAGACCCCAGAGCTGTAAAGAGAAGCAAGCATATCAGCGCGTGTTTGCGAAAACACATTTGTCACATTCGAACAGGGGCGGAAGGCAGCACGTCCGCTTGTTGAGAAGTGCGCTCACATACATCATAACGCAAAGCGGAACTGCGACTGAATAATGCTGGTGCGTGCCCTGGAACTTTCACCACATAGTCATCGCGTGGCAACAACGAAATGTCCTGAGTTATAATGAACGCAAAGAAAATGTAGAAAACGGACCAGGTCTTAAAAACGTCCTCGAACAACTTTCGCTGCTCGTGCAAACAAATTCCAGCGTGCTTTCTTTTAACAATGGCATTAAGTGACATTTGTGCCATGCATGCTTTATGCAAACAAGCACTTCAAAAGCAATTCCACTGGCATGTTGAAGAGATTCTGCACATCACTATCAAGTCGTCGCCCGACGAGTTTCCTCACCAGTTTTTCGCAATCCTCGCAAAACGTCAAATGGAAGTATGTTGTTTCGACGAAGTCGTGTTTGAAGTTTTGAGTGAATTCGTTACGCCTGGTCGAGCTGATCTTTAAAAAGTAGTCCAGCATCTCGGAAAAGCTGATACGTCCGTCTCTGCGAATGAACAAAATAATTTAAAACAGTTTTTCGAAGGGAACAACGACGCGCTGTGGGATGTATTCAGTAAGGTTTACAGTCATTGTATGCTCGTCTCTTTTCAAATTAACATTCTAATCAAACTTCTTCGTTTCTGTCTGATGCAGCTTTTAAAATGCTTTTTTGGCACATACGACATGATCCTAAAATGATCGTGAACTTGCTTTGTATTGTGTTTGTGTTTTAAACACCAGTACTCCAAGTACCGATAGTTAAGCACTTTTCCAGTCTCAAACCGCCTCTGAAGTTTGGTTAATTCTCAAGAGCCTTTTCATTTAAAGCACGAGCTTTGTTCATCAGGCAAAAATCAGAGATTGCAAGAATCAACAAAAATGGGAGGAGTAATACTGAAACGCGTATGACCATCTTTAAGCTCACTAGCACCGCCATAGGTGAGTTTTTCTATATTTCTTGAAAACGTTACAGAATGCGACAAACAATGACAAATATATTAATCGTAACATGAAAGCCACGAGTTTAAAAGAATCATTTTAGACGTTTCGAAAATGATCATATCCGAAACGTTCAACATTAATTCAGCTTAATCTGAGTTTTCTACGTTGCTTTTTTTTAAGATTATACAAAATTTCCACGTTTTACTCGATGATAAACGGCAAAGGAAAAGCAAGGAGCCAGACACCAGTTTACTCAGGCCCGTGCAAAGGTCGCTTTTTTCGGTATCAGGTGCGCACGACGCTGAGTGGAGCGATCGCTAGAAAACTCGAACAAAGAGCGGAACTCGATCGAATCACAATTAATAATGAAAACCTAATTTTGTAAAACGCGAAAGCGGAGGTGCGCGATTCATTTGCATACTGCCGTGCAACTTTGGAAGCGTTTGAAACAGAAGAGGCGTTACGTAAGAAGTGCGGCAAGCTCCTTCTGTCTCTGCCGAGGCTTAAGTACCGTATGCTTTGAACAGCATTGTGAAGCCCGGTTCATCAGATCGGTGGAGTTTGGACACTTGGAATTGATAGCAGGTGCAGTGGGCAGTGTACGGAGTGAAACCAGGCGCAACCTTTGGTTTGCGATCAAACGGCATCGAGATATGAAAGTGCACACTTCACTTACTGGTCTTTGTCGACTGTTGCGAAGGAGTCGATTCCCGGAAAGTTTTGAATGAAGGATCCGAACTCCGCTTCAGAGATAAAGCCGTCTCCGTTCATGTCGTACGCTTTGAAAACGCTCTGTGAGAGAAAGTTCCAGTTGAAAAGAAGCTGCCGTCGAATTTTTGCAAGACCCACTTTTTCAACATTTAGCGAAACGCACGCTTGTTCCAGACAATGTCTTGTTCTTTTGAAGACGCATCCAAAAGAACCCCAACGCTGCCAGTTTTATGTTGAAACGAAACTGGCAACACTTGAAACCGAACCTGCGGCATTCGAGCTGCAGAGTTGTTAAACCAAGCGGACGCGGATTTGCGAGGAGCAAACATACAAGGTGTAGGGTCACGGCTTCATGTTGCCAGTGGATCGATGAAACCGTTTTATTGTTTGAAAAGAGGCCAGTGAAAGTGCGCTGGCGATCACGAGCAAATTTAAAAGGATGCACAGAAGGTTGGGTGATAAGCTGGGTACAAGCAACACAAACAACCTTGCCAAGCTTATAACACAAGATTTGAGCTTTTGCAGCGCAACAGCGGAGGCTTTGTGCATTAAAAGACTCACCGATACCATGGCGGTGACGTGCTGCGTGATGGTTTCGCGGTCGAGCTGACAGGTGTAGCTCGCGAACTCCGCAAAGCCCATGTTGATAAACCGAGAAGGCGACGGAGCCTAAAGCAACAAACATCAGCTTCAGAAGACTTTGTATGTTGCTCATGACACGATACAACGGATTGCGTCTCGACGCCCGAACAAAAAAATTACTAGTCGGGCGCATGGCAGCGGAAGGTTAAGTCTGCCATCTGCTTTGGTGCGGTGGACTCGCAGTTTCGGGTCCATGTTTGGCGAGAGGCACCCAACGACCCCGGTATTTATCTCACGGTGTTAGGCAGATGTTTCAGACAGAAGCTCGGCAAATGACTATCTGCTTGTTGCTTGAAATAACTGACCGCAGGGATACGTGCTGTGACAACAAAGCAAGCAAAGGCTTACAAATTACATGGGCATCTTGTATTGCAGTACGCGACAACAACCGCACCACGAGGTCAGATCAGTTGCTAATGGCATATGTTTTCGCCTAAGGAAACACATGCATGCTTTTAGATGGTAAGCAATTGCGAAAGAATAATCGGAAGCAGCATTGGTGCATGTACTTGACTTCAAAAGATGCCGCTTGTGCAATGCGTAAGAGGTCCCCGTGGAAGAGCTAGTTTCACAACGAGTACAGTTTCAATCTTCCCGTGAAAAGATTTATCTAAAGTGCATTGATATTAATGGAAAATTAATGCTTATAACCTCTGAAACAACACCACGTCTCATGAACGAAATGGCATCCTTGTAAAAACGTTTCTGCTCAGGGAATGCTTTTTTTCCAAAAACAAAAAACGCAGCATTTTATTCCAAACTAAAAGCAAAGAAATGAAATGACTTGCTGTTTCAAAAGCTCAATTTCGAGGAACCTCTTTAGGCTACTCATATACGCCCTCGAGTCAGACACCTGTTTCTGGGCAATGCTATTTGCTCACCGCTGAGGATGTGCTGTGTTTAATTTCCCTCGGTTCGCGGACGACAGACAACTGGTAGATTTCCTCTTCACTGTAGTTAAGGTAAAGCGACACTCGCAGTGTATTGACCAAGTCCCGGTTGACTTCAAATGGGAACGGGTAGCGCTGGAGCCCAATCAGTTCCTGCACAACAAAATAACGCAGATCGTCCAGCAAAGTCTTGATAAATTGCTGTGCAGATGCGCAGGGGATTTGGTCATTCACAAAGGAAGATCGCGAAACCCGCGTTTAGCAAATAAAGTTAAAAGCACGACAAATGCTGTTTGTTTCTTGATGATTATCAGCAACAAATGACGTTTGCCACGAATGCAAACGACGCCATTGCTTGAGTCTTCTTGCGACACGCCTTGGGTGCTTCACGCTGGGATCCCACAAAAATGACTCAGCTTTCCACGCGGTTGAATTTTCTAATTCAACATCTGGGTTCTAAGCGTTGGCGGAAAGAATGAAAAATATCAAAAAAAGTACGGTTCGTTGCTTGAAATGACGTTACGAGTCATCTACTGAACGCTCAGTCTTCCGCAAATTAAGTTTCACAAATCAAACAAGCGCCAAGCAAACTCACCTGAAATATTCCACCGATCATCATCATTTTTCGAACGTTTATCTGCTCGTCGCCAACGCGGTCGGGGTAAGCAGCGTGGAGCGCTATCAGGTCTTTTAAGAGAACACCGCTGCAACCCAAAGTATGTTTAGGTAGATCGTTGTGCAAACGATTGCCTAAACCAGTAGTTCTTAACCGGGGGGTACGCCTCCCCAGGGGGCGCAAAACAATTTCCAGGGGGGCGAAAGCCTTTACGCGTTCTACAACACGGAAAGTTTGAACGGGAAGATGTTCTTTCTAAGTTACTTGCTTAAAGTCACGGGGTTTGAAGCAAGGGACAAGTAATTAAGGGAGGCGTGGAAGCAAAAGGTTAAGAACCACTGGTGTAAACGAAAATGCGCTCAGCTTCTTGGGGCCTTTGCAGTCAAACACATGCTTGTTGAACTGGACGCAAAGAAATGCTGCTCACGTGAGATGCAACCACGGGGATGTTGCCAGGGCAATGGGGATGTGTTTGTAGCCAGTTGCGGCGACCATCGGGAGGATCGAAAAGTTGGATAAACAAATTAGAAATTACCTGCCTCGCTACGTCACTGTGGTTGATTCTCCTTACGAGAAAATATTCCTGTTGTTAATTTTAGGATAAAGACCGGTTGAAAATTGCGGTTTCACGCGGCCGAGCGGAAATCCAACATAAAAAACCTAAATTAGTACAAAAGCGACGGTTTGTCCGGAGTCAACTACCACACCAATTAGCTTCCACATTTAAGTGACTTACATGACAGGTATTTTGAATTCGTTGGTGATTTGCGCGTACGCTCTTCTGTAGCAACAGTAGTTGGACTTCGAATCAAGGAGTTCGACCAATTCATCAAGGGCCTGCAAGCAGTAGTCGACAAGACCAATTGAACTTAGTCATAGGATGGAATAACCTTTGTTTTTCAACAGGTGGCAGGAATTGGTATTAGGTTTACAATGTCAAAGAACAAAGGAATAAAAGCGAAAGCCTGCCCAGGGATGTATAAGCAACGGTTTTTCGCAATCCGTGGAAAAATTGGCGGGGTTTTGCGTACAACAGTTAAGCGATTCAACAATTGAAGTATTCATCCTGGCAATTGACTTTCTATTTCCATCGTAACCCTTCCTACAGTCCACACAGTTCACCATTTTTAGCGTTTACTCACCTTGACTGTGTCCTTCGGAACTAAAGCCATAGTTTTCTTCAAGCGCGCAATCGCAGTATGGGTCAGGGCACCAACTATTGCCATTAAAGTGTTGAAGTTTCGCATAGAGTGCAGTTTCTTCAAAGAGCAAAGCAAAATACTTGTCCTCATTATTTACATCATGCCTTCATTGCCAACTTCACCATGGTAGCACACTAGCTAGGGCTTTGCAATAATGAGTACGTTACATATTGCGCAAAAAACAGTGAAATAATTACTGCCAAATGCATAGCAGAGAACGCTCGCACACTGCGCAGCTATGCCCTGCCGTGCACAACAAAAATCGAAATTACAACCAGAACCACAATTGACACACCAAAGTAAGCACATAAAATCATAACAGTTGTTTGGCTCTATATTCAACATTAGGATATAGTCGCAAAAACCAAGCAGACAAGCCACGCATTAAAGCTAACTTATAACAGCCGATAATAAACATTACAGGTAACTAAAACCGTCACGTGTGAAAAGTGGAACTGACGACACATGCACTGGGGCGTGCAGGATCGTTTCTTTTACAAACATACACAAGCTTCAGTCCAAGGAAAAAACTGAAATATGCTAGAAGCGAGTTTTGTACCTTGGCGATCTCCACAAATTTGACGAAGGCTCCCGCTCTTTCCTGAGGCTTCACATGATCGAGCACCATGCATTGCACCCAATGTGTGATGTTGTTGAAAAGGAAAACTGCCCGCTCCAACTTCAGATTGTCCTTTATGACACCGTGCACAGCATAATTGTGGAAATCTGGCATCTGCATCATTGAAGTAAGACTTAGTTTTTTGAAACTTACTGATTTCGATGACGAGTAAAGGTGATGTTGGCGTTTCGTGATAAATATAACATTCAAAAGCGAGCATCCAGTACAAAAGGATGTCACTCACCTGGCAGAGTAAACATGTTTCACCTAATTTTCTTTTACAGCTGTCAATCAGTATTCGTAAAGTTTGAACAATGAAATACAAATAGTGAAAGATTTGTGGTCAAGTGGGTACGATAACAGTTTTTAGCTAAACGCTGATCTTCACAACCTATGAACTGTGGAGAATAAGGACTAGACTAGGCCATACAAGAGCTCGACCGGTAAGACTGTTTTGGACCGATACCAGTATTTTTTATTTTTCATTGCCGATAGCCGATATTTTTGCGTTCCTCAAACCGCGGTNAAAAGACATTACAATGCATATTTTACACCGACTCACAAGGGAATAAGTCACAACTGANGAAATACATGAAAATGTTTGCAATTTTGCAAAATAATGATTCAATTAACAAAATTTAATAATTTTAAGTTACAGTTCAAGAAGCACAGTTTTTAAGCATTTTCTTGCAATGAACATTTTTGTTATCATACGGAAACCCAACAGTTCCGAAAACTCGATATTTGGGTACTGAGGTTAGAGGCACTCGTAGTGCCGATATACACATGCGGAATTTAGCCGATACAATGAACCGGCATCAATGTCATATCGGCCGATGTTTCGGTCTCGAGTTGTAGTCCAAGCTCATTCACGTGATTAGTCCCGCTGGTTTCGCATATACCACTCTCGTGCACGTTCAATCACTTATTTAGCAGAAGCCCATGCTTGCAAGTGGAGTTTCTTCAACACTCGCATGGCATAGAACGTCAAAGCGCACGGCTACTATAAGCTGCACAATATTTCCAACTGAACTGACTGTGTTGAAACACGGAAACATTGACACCTTACAGTGGTCGCACGGGAAAAAGTTAATGGAAACTAGTTTCGAAACTGAAACAAGCAGCACAATGTAACCACTTGCGCAGCTACGCAGCACGCCATGCTAAGCCTTCCCAGCACGTTTGCGGAAATTATGACTGTTTTTCTCCATAAAGCATTTTGAACAAAAAATCTGTGGGAACAATTACATTGCCTTCCTCGTCAACTCAATCCGAGACATACCTCTGAATGTTAGCAGTTACAAAGCCTTGTAATCGAGCCCAAAGAATAACACAATGGCAGGTATGAACAAAGTGTGTGTCTTTAAAGTATTTTATGGGAGTGTGCCAAAAATATGAAATATGCTTTTTCAGAGTGTGTCATCTCAAATGGCCATACCAACCTAAATGCAACTTATTTGTCTACATAGCTGCCGTTTCATATGCTGTTCATTCAGACCTCGTGGCTCACATAAAGCGCAATAAATAAACTTGAAAGCTGAAACAGAAAGTGGTTGAGTGACGAATCGACTCATTTGAAAGCAAACAAAATGTTTAACACACGCCCTACACATTTGACGACATAATTGAAATGAATTTTAAGTGTTGTTTCCGCAGCAGATATACTAATGGTGTGCTTCAGCCTTGATTAGCGTCAAGCCCAATAGTAAAACATAACTTTGTGCCACATGCTCACGATGTCTCTTATTCACGGCGAGACAGGAAGTGCTACTACAGTTTGATGATCAAGGTTTGAGCAAACTCACAAAAGCAAAGATGAAATACATTGATTAGTTTGTATCCCTGCTTCCAACTGCTTCGAAATCGATGTGTGAACAAACTTTTCATATTTTTGCTTTGCTTCTACTGACCAAGCCATGCTCGAACGCATTTTTAATGAAGATCATTCTTGATATGTGATAAAAATAAAATATGAAACAGTCTCTGTCCAGTGGTAAAGAAGAGGTGGAATCAGTTTCATGGCTTACTACCTTCGTTCACAGTGGAGGTGACCTCATGTAAGATAATGTCAAAAACGATCATAAACTACAGTACAACCACATTTTAATGCATTGTGTAAGCAACGCTGCTGTTGGAGATACATTCAGTGAAGGCAATTGCTGCAACCTGCAAGTAAAGACTACGACCTTCCAGCATGCATATGATTTCTGTAGATCTCGTTCAGAAGTCCATGTAATTCCATTTCGATAACTTTATTGCCCTATGAAAATCCCTACCATACCAGTTACTGCCTACCCGAAAACGGAGACATGCTAATGAGGAGGCATACCCACACATTTGAAGTGGCCAAACGCCACGGCAAGTAAAAACACATTTTCTACTCAAGAAGAATACGTGTCAACACTTACAGTGAGACGTCTGAAGCTTTTGTATTCCAAGTAAGATATGTGAATGGCTAGCTCTTCCGGTTCGAGATGGGTGAATACAAGAGACACCTTGCGTCGTTTTCGATTGACTTGATTTGGCCTAATCGACATATGGGCGGCCGACATCCACTTGTAGGAGTCTCTGTGCAAAGACGGTGAACAACTTGCAGATCGAAACACTGGCATCACGTCAGCAAACGACAGCCTTAGTATCTTCTTGAGGTCGGAAATGCCACGATCTTACGGTAAGAACAATTGCAAGAACTTCGTTACGACAAGAACTGCTTCCAGACGGCTGCGATTAANTTTAGGTAACAAATCTCACATCACGTTGATCTATTACTACTATGAGCTTCCTTTTATTTTTACGAGTTGCACCTGAGTCGCTTCAGACCACTGTAAGAAACAAATAAAGTCGTGTCAGGAAAAGTATGTTTGCTCGTAACAAACAAACCAGGGCTTTGATGAGCTCAAATTATCCACTTTATTGTGGTGGCGATGTTTATCGCGGTGGAAATGTTCTTGAGTGCAAAACCATGTTGATTGTCTTGTGCGTTTGCTAAGCTTCAACTCGCAACTTTCATTGTTCTTGAAAATCGCAACTATCTGCGATGCTACTTGTCCAACACCCAGTCATTATTAACCTAAACAATTCACTTAAACTAAACAAGGCAGAAGCACGCGTACCTGATGAATTATTCTGAAGTTAATCCAAAATGTTACCCTAGACGGCTCGGCACGTAGATGTCAACTGCACAGTGTGTAGCCTAAGCCATCTTGTCACCAACACGCCTTTCTTTGCTTCCTGCCCTCATGTTGCCATACACAACCTTCAGCCTGCTGTTCCATGGAAGGACAGCATTTGACTGAACCTTCATTGCTGTCCAGGTTATGTCGCAAAAACAAGCAAAGCGCCCTGCGGTTCGACAACTGTTGTCTTGCAGCTAGTGTTTCAAGCGAATAGCTGCACAAAAATAACAAGGATTGCCTCGTAGCAACCAAGAGTGCGAATCCTACCGTCTGCTGCCTTTTCTGTTTCTCGGAACGTGCAAAGGCATGACTACTAAGAGGCTGTCCTGCTGTCTTTTAACGATTGCGACAAAAACAGACCGAAGAGATCACGACTGCGGTAGTGCAACCCATCTGGCACGTCACGCGCTGCTCTGGTTAATAACCGGTGTGAAAACTGTCTGTTGTTTGGAGGGCAAAATGTTTACAGGCAGACGAAATGCGCAGTTTCGCTCATGTGGTTCAGTAAGCGACGTCCCAATTTGCAGATTAATGCAGCCGACCGTTATAAATCACATCAGATTGACGTGTGCGCTTTGGCAGGGCAAGTCAGCAGTGCGCGCGCGGTGTTTGTTGCAAGCTATGAGCGTTTCGCAATTCTCTCTAACCGTATATGCCGAATAACGGAGCCACATTGCGTCAGCGAATCGCCTGCATCCGCTGGTTAGGCAATAAAACCACATCGGTAACGCAACCCATAAATAAATTGCAAACAAAGTGATGTTAATCGTACAACTGTAAGCAGCAATGCAAAGTAGTCCTTAAGTGTTTTGCAATAATAATTCATCAGATGCTAGCTAGGTTTTTCTCCAGAAAAAAACGAAAAAATGTAACGAAAAGAATTTTAGGGGTAGAATCGTGTCATCATTTAGCGGTTCGGAAATTACATTTAATAACAATGGTTTGTTAAGTCAAAAATATCCGCCATGCCTTTGGCCTCTTTGTTAAATTTAATGTGTAGTTACAACAATGCGAGTAATTGTGAAATCGCTGGTAGCTTGCACGTTTCTGGATGCGCCCTCGTATGCGCCGGCTCCAAAATAGATCTCTAATGAAAATGGTCTCGCAACCTTTCATTCTGTGGAGAAGATTAACATATGTGTACACAGCTTTCGATAATTCTGCGCGCGGAAGTTTTGCTTTGTACCAGTTAATTTCAATTATTAATCCACTTCGCCAGCAATGCGCAGATGAGAGCGAAGGCAGAACAGAATAAGCTCAGATTGATTTCGGTAGATGACTGTTACCAGCGAAACGTAGCGAGATACAATCGTTTTAATAACATCTCTGCCATTGCGATGTCATGTACTGTTTAAACTAACATGTAGCGTCAGAGCTATTACGGCTTCCCCATCAGCCTGTACAGCACTTCCGAGAACATACATTGCTACGCCTGGAACTTGTCAACAACATATCGCAGCCCGAAACCACAAACTTGGCCCGTTACGAGTTGTCACATTGTCTAATTTCTCTTTAATGATTCAGATGCCTGTTTTAAATACTTGATTAGGGCCCCTTTCAAGTCTTTATTATAGAAAATATCTTTATTTAACAGATTTTCGACTCATGTTTCAGAAGCTGAGTCGAACTCGTTGCGCTTCACAACTTTTCCGTTACCATGAAGAATTGACTTTGTTCTTCATGTGCTAGCTTACCCATCACAGCGCTAACAAATTTCGTTGTAACCTTGACAGCGGATGTCACATTTCCATGACATTCGAGAACGATTTGGCAATCCATCACATCACCCTATGCTTATCGCTGCAGCACTTGAATCATCGATGGTTTCTTGCGCAATTCGTGTTTTTTCGTCGCACACAGTGCCTTGTCTTAATTCGGCAAGATAAAACCGGAAGTGATTGCAAAATGCATACTTCGCTTATGAGGACCTCCACAACAGGATCAGGCATATCATTGGCGGTGCAGCGGGCTACGCGTATGAACTCGCCGAGATTTTATCAAGAGAAATGCAACTTCCAAACATTAGTCAGTGCACTGACGTTTCACAGATCGCGATATACTGCAATTGCAGGCGTTTCTGGTAGACAGCGCGTTTACAGGATTTTCAATAACGTTCCGTTTTTACTCTCACAAAGGACGATTTTTATTGCTAATTTTTTTCTTCAGCTGGCGCTTCTACGAAGGAAAAGCTTCATTTGAGCGGACAAACTTGTAAGCTAGTACAGGTAAGGCGCTTCGAGCCATACTTGTTGGCCAGGTCGATGTGGGTCGTGTCCACATCGGGATCAGTCGACGCCCTTTCCTGGAGCTGCTCCAAGCTTCGAACGAGCTTAGCGTCGAGATCAAACATATGAGGAAACTCGTGCAACCAAAATCTGCAATTGAGTAATGAACACGTCAATTGCTCATTCCGCTTCGAGACTTTTGAACTGACAAAAAGACATCCGTCTGCATTTAGGTAAACCATGAGAAAGTTGCTTGTCACACTTGAAAAAATCTCCAAGTTAGATTTGATCACAACAACTTTTCATTTACTGTAATTGAAAGTAGTAGAATGGTATAGAGTGCCACAAACCGCAACCATTTGGACGAATCGATAGAACTACAAAACTTGCCTGATTGCAAAAAATATGGACTTCTTCAAATCAGATGACGTGTTTTCATCTTCATACGTGCAAAAAGACACAGAAACAGTTAAGAAAAATTTCCCCAAAATAGACAACGCTACTTTAAACACTTGAGTCATTGCCTAAACCAGCGCAGTGGAAAGCAAATGCTTCCGGGTTCTGTGGTTACGACATCATATGAAAAACTTGCATTGCCGATGCAGCCGCAGCGTCTGGCATAGCTGCGAAAACAATGGTGCAGCTCTGGTTAAGGTAAGTTGTATCGGGTTGCATGCTGTCATTGCATGGACTGATTGGCGGAATTTCCACAGAACAATTACTGGCCATTAGTGAACAAAGGATGCTGTTGCTAATTAGCATATTTGCAGTGAAAAGCCAGCAAGAGGTGGAGGTCACACCTGGCGCTGTTCCGATAAACAAGGAATTTAACCTTCTCGTATTTCGCTGACATTTGCAGCATTGGCTGCAATCTTTACGTCGGAGCAGGACAGAAAACAATTTTTTGAACCTGATTTTCAAATTAAGTTCCTCATTCTTGAAAATAAAAATTGAAAGCTCTTGGTTTGCTGCAAGCTTTCGAGGAATCAGCCTGCTAGGCTCTGAATTCATCTTTTTGCGATGATTCAAGCTTGCACATATCTATATTCAAGTAACTACTATCCACAAGGGATATAGACAAGGAATCAATTAGAAAATGTTTTAATAGGAACTCAATTACATTGCTAAACATTCTCACTAATGCGTAACGCTACACATTCTCACTTCTCAGGCCTACTTGCAAAACCTTATTCAAATAGTTTCCTGGAAACGATATCCTGGAGGGCGAGAATCGTTGGTGTTTAAGTAAAATTGTGTCTTTTGTGAATAACAAGGAAACAAAAGGTCTTCAGCCTATGACAATACTGGAACGATGCTGTCAAAATATGAAACGTCATCACTTGGACTGCAATCTGCAATACCTTTTCATGTATGAGTTTTGCCTGGTAACTTGACAGAGGGCACCGTATCGCTCTGGAAACTTATAAAAATAAATTTACCCTTCTACCAATCAAACTAGTGAGCAGGCCCTTAACCAGCTTGAGACACCAGGGGTGGCGAAGAGTTTTCTGAGAGGGGCCCAAATTTTTCAAACTATGTCCAATAATTTTCAATTATGCCGAACATATTTTTCCAGGGGGGGCGAAAAGTTTTGCAGGGGTGGTTCCCCCCTTGCACCCCCCTGGTTACGGGCCTGCTAGTGAGCAACCATGAACATAACACTTTGTTAGTGCCACTCCACAACTGGCTAAGTTGAAGCAATGCTCGATAGCAGGGATCAACCAAGAGACAAGCAGCACGACGTTAAGGGGATGCGCCACAGAGCTGTTCCCGTATTGGGGCACTGATGGACATGGCTGCCTGTCGCCAATAAAACATGACGCCAGCGATTTTTCTCTGCAAACGAAGATTCGGAACATAGACAGCGCACAAATTACGATGGTAAACATAGATTAGGATAAAGGGCATCGATGCTGCTGTGGGGCAAAAACATTTGTTTTTTTAACAGGTGTAGTACTGCTGCAAATGTTCGAAAAATACTAACTTATATCGTACCGGTAACCACTTTAGCTCAACCGTAGTTTGAACCCCAGTTTTAAAATTTCGCTAACAGGCTAGCGACAACAAGCTGATTTCCAACGGCGTGGGCTCATGTTGGTATTGATACAGGTGTAACAGCTGGGGGCAGGGGCAGATGCCTAACAAATGGAATTGAAAAAAGCGTTTTATTGGAAAAAATCGTAACTTCCTTTATGTCCTAACGGGTAACGAGTAATATCAAATCAACAAAGCAATTGGCGCTTGAAATTATGAAGTACTTTGTTGGCCGATAGGTACTGGCTGCCAAGATTATGCGCTGGTAATTTTTAAACCCTGGTGGTTCGTAATTACAGAAATTGTCAAATCAGAGGAAAAATTAGTGCAATTTGGAGCAAAATTGGAAAAAAAAAATTATCTTCAGCTAAAACGTTGACTTTTGGGAAAAATTTTCTGTTATGCCAACATGCATTTTGTTGGACAAACATTCTGAATCAACTTCGCATGTGCATCCTGAAGTTCTATTTCAAAAACCTTTTAGGAATGATTGCTTTCAAGCACAGAACAAAAAGCAGTAGCGTACGAAAACACTTTGCAATAAAAGTGCAAGGAAATGCAGAGAGCGCGGCTACTCCGTATCAAGCGCACACGAAAAGCAATTAATCTTGGTGCTCCAAGATATTTCGTTACTGGTCGATTTAATTCGTGTCAAGATTGACAGGAGACCTTTTGCAAGACCTTAAACTAATCTATGCTATCGATTTGACCGACAGCACAAGCCGGGGTTAAAACCTTCTAGATGGTGATCAGAAGATGGTCTTGACTGCAGTGGTCGCGTTTATCGTAAACATGTTAAATAGCGGGTGGTTTGCGCAGCATGGAGGATTATCTTTCCCGGAATATCACTGACTGCAAATCAGGTCTTTTGCTGGTCATTACATCCAAGGATTTTGTTCGAGTTAGCCCCCTCAAGCGACCTTGTTGACGATATTTGTGCATATTACTGCATGTAGAACCTATGGCGTGGAGATGACGTCATTTTTTGCGAAAAATAATAGCTACATCTGATCGTGAAGGTCCGCCTTGAAAATTTAATGAGAGACAAGGGTGCTCGCCATCAATAAAATGCGTGCAAAATAAGAATTTGTGCTAACTGTCACTAAACTCACTAAGCATAAGCTTTGATTGCGGTTGATCGGTAGATTATCGCTAATGTTTGACAATCCTGTCCTAGCTAATCTAACAACTTGCTAGAACTTAGTCGTTTGCAACAAATTTCCTCTCTCTTGAAGCTCATCATCGTTTAAACAGCTTTGCAGTATGAATCAGTGCAATCAAAAACCTGGCATTTTTTTAAACAGGCCATCGAAGTTGGTGAATACCGTGAATAACAACTTCGCAAAATGTTTCCAACTATGTCTTTTTGAAAGCATTGCTGCAATTCGCAACGCTCGACGCACAACGCTTAAACAACAACAAAAGAAACAAAAGGATATAGTTGAGTGAATAGAACAATGAGCTGCTCCGACGTCATAAACCAGTTATGAGTGAGAAGAAGAATCCTGGGGAATTCTTCATTGCTGCAGTTTCCAGCAGCATCTGGTCAGACAGAAAAAGCAGAACCATAGCCCACAGCACTACCTGCGGTTCGGATATCTATTAATAAAATGGGTACTACGCGGCGCTCCATCCTGTTGGCCGAACCAGACACGAGGCGGTGTTTCGCNNTACGAGAATTTCTCTTCGCGCTGAAGAGCGGATCCCGACAGCGCCATGGCAGGGCCCATGCATGACCATACCACTTGTGGCCTTTCGTGTTAAGAATGCAAGACAACTTACCACGAAAAACCACAAGCGATATGGTCGACTAAACACGAAAAAATAAACAGTATAGGGGTCTGACGGTCGGGTAGGTCAACATCTTAATTTGTTGTTTAATTTTAGGTATGACTTTGCGGTACATTTACTTGCACCTGCATAGCTATTTATGATTTGATTTTCTTGGTCCATCTAATTGGGGCATAAAAATGCCTGTGGTTTGGGTTCGAAATACCAATCCATCACAAAAACTGAACTTAAATTTAAATTTATGCGGTGAACTGAAAGTTACAGATGCAGAAATTAGGTTGTCATTCCTGAAACGTTACCGTAACGAATGTTGTTGTGCATGGGTCTCACCTATAACAAAGCTTCACAGAATCCGGTCATGAGCAGACAATAACGCAAACTAGAGCGAACAGTGTTACGCAAGATTGCATGTTTCGTTCAACAACTGCTCCCTGCAAAATGTGCACTCACCGAAGCATTCCGCGCATCTTCGCACCAGCGATTCGACGCTGGCCGGGTGAGTGTCTTCGTCACGTGACGTTCCGTGATCGGTGACGTTGCCATTCATCTGCCGATGCACCACACCAACTGTACCAGGCTGCATACCGTGGTTGACGTGAGTACCTGGGTCGCGAAGCTGTCTGTATTTTGAACCGGCGAACGTGTCTCCGCTTGGGTGCGGCGCTGAGGGCATCAAAAAATGTTCTTGGTGCTTGTTCAAGTTTGAGGAACTGCGCATGCGCAAAACGCTGATGACTGTGTCGCGGAACCTGCGGCGGGATTTGTCCACNTGTCGGTTGATGCGCCGGNCTTCCTCCGCTTTCTGCGATGTCGCANCAACTGCAGGACTANGGGGGTGCGGCGCAGCAACAGAATCCACAGGTGCAGGTGAAAATCGGTGGGATTCTCTGCTCTGGCGAAAGAAGTGCTGGATTGACTGGCTGCGTGGTCGGGAGGCTAACGCGTGGGAAGGCGGGGGCGGTGGTGAACAGGAGCAATTCTGCAAAAACAAGTTTGCCGTTGCAAGCCACGCTGAAAGCACATCTGCATTCACGTACACAGTTGTGCATCTCGAACAGCAACATGCAGTCACAGAAGGTGCCAGCGTTTACAGGTGGCATTCTATAGCAGGCTGACCGTTGTCGTAAAACGCCTAAATTTTGTCATTCGCGGACTCGAAACGTATTGATCAGAATCCTAAATATTACAGCGAAACACGGAAGTGTTTCACGGATTTGGCAAAAAGTGTAATGCAAATAAAATTGGAAAATTGTGTCTGCATCCAGTTCTGCAAATAATCACCAATTAATCCTGAAAATTACCAATTCGAAATAAAACACCGGATTTTTAACCAGCTAGAACATAATTTTACTGCAGCTTGTTTGAATATCCAAATATCTCACATGTCTAAACTATATTGAGACGCCGGTAAATACAGCGGACGACATTATTATAAGGTAAAGATGCGCTTGGCTAGCAAGCAACTAAGTTTCGCGCTTTTTCCCACCAAGTTTCCAAATGTTCTCAGAAAAACAGCGCTTGATGCAAGACTTAAGTGTCGAATGCTATAAAGCAGGGTCTCCAAATTACGGCCCGCAGGCCAAATCCGGCCGGTGAAGCCATTTCATCCGGCCACAGTGACATTTTGTCAATAACAAAAATATAAGAGTTACCGTCAGGGGTGACCCACTCAGGCTCATCACATGTTTTGCATGTTACCGTATTTTCCGGGGTATAAGTCTATCCGGGAGATAAGTCGACCTAAATTTCTGGGCCTAAAAACTAGACTTTCAAGCTATACTCGCCGTATAA
>JGI24158J21664_10001043_pt1 | contig 29375 bp, 21 predicted proteins | sample Ectturendosymbi3_FD_21664 | JGI IMG/M metagenome (IMG submission 21664)
TGGCGAGGATGGTTGAGTTGATGCCCCCCCCCCGGTTCCAGCCAGCTGCCCGTGGCATTTGATCATGGAAATATAAATTATAATTTTCAAAATAAAAAAGTAAAACAGTACAAGTATTGCAATTGAGGCGGGGCCCCTAGACATGGCTGGGGCCCCCCCGGCCGGGGGGTGCGGGGGGCGGTTCCCACGGCCCTGATACCAGGGCCTATACTATAAGAGTGCGGCGCACACTCAATCAAACTGATAGTGGCGTGACTTGTTCCAGATCATAAGATCAAGTGAAAATCATAAAAAAGGTTGAAAGACAGTCAGGGCTGAGAAAAACCCGTTTTTTTGAAAAAAACAACCTACGTGTTTATTTGTTGTTTTTTTTTAAATAAACATATTTTTGTTCTTTTTTTTGAAAAAAAATCCATTCTGAATTGTTTTCATTGCATCGTGAAATATCACCAGTTTCAGAATTACACAATAATAACTTGTTATAGCCTACGTATTATGGCGTTCAAATTTGAGGGCAAAGAATACCCCATCTTTGTTTTCGCAAAGTGTTGTTGGTCAATGGTAAGGCTTGGCATGAACGCGCACACCAACCAGAGAAAAGCCACTCCCTAACAAACTCTGCAGTTTCATGTCAAGTTTATGTACATGCCCAGCTAGTTCAGCATCTATATACCGTATTTTTTCAACATATGATTTGGCATGGTCCAACATCAGAAACAGTTTGGATGGAGAGAGGGCAGAAAAATGATTAAATTATACCGATTTTACAGCGGTGAAGAAGATAACCAGTAGAATTTACTCAAACTGTTTGAATTATTCTTCTCTTTTTTTCAAGTCCAAATTTTTTGCCGTACGCTTGTTTCATTAAAAAAATGTACAGTTAACTGTACTAGTGTGCTGCTTATTTTGTATTTTACTTCACAGTACATTTTTCACAGGAAAAGTAGAGTGGGATTTTTGTTGGGTTTTATTGTTTTTTTTAAGTGGGCTTCTCAAAAAAAACTGGTTGTTTTTTTGGTTGGGTCCAATTACATCAACACTGAAGATAATTATGGACGCTTAACTGAATTTCTGAGCCAAATTTCAAAACGGTCCTAACTATCTCATTTGATTTTATGATGCATCACTAGACCCTCGTTTCGTTTTTTTGTGCTAATACAGTCGGGCACCTGTGTTTGCAATATGTGCTTCGTCATTGATTGGCATTTCAGGCGGATTGATCATATCGGCTCACCAGGGGCGGACCCAGACATTTTCATTTGGGAGGGCCACTGGAGGGGCCAGTTTTGCAACAAGGGGAGCTGTCAATGGTCTGTGTAGGACTTTCAAAAAGAGACCTGAAATATTTTGGGGGGCCAGGCAAAATTTTGGGAGGGCAGTGGCCTCCCCTGGCACCTCCCTAGCTCCGCCCCTGCGGCTTACACAAGCCCGTATCTTTTCTTTCCCCTTAGTAATTGCACATATAACAGCCACACAATAAAAAACGAAAATGTTCTTGGGTACTTCATGCGCATTCTCAATTCTTGTGTAGTTAAGCAAGTTTCAAACTGTCAACCCTGGGTGTCCGCCATCCCAACCGCATACCTTCTGATCGATTGCTATACGACGAGACATTCGCGCAGCCTTGTATTTTTGCAGTTGTAAACTGCCCTGACGTAGCACTGAGCGTGTTGTTCTCCCGTGTTTTAACACGTTGGCGGATATTTTTACAGGCATAAACTGCTGTGTCTTAGGAGACCGCTATAATTTATGTTCATTGCAGTGACACAATGTAGCCTACAACAACGAGCAAAGAGTGCACGTAGAATAATATGCACAGGAAAGCCGGAGAATGGAGGCATTTCCCAAACTGCCCTTTCAAAAGAGGGGCAACGGGCGCGGAGGTGCCTTTTCATCACAGGTGTAGGAGCTGGCAAAATTTTGGCATGCCAAGGATTTGTCCGAATTTCCCCAAACTTTCTTGAAGTTTTTTGTGCAACTTTTGCCTACAAATTTTCTCCCACAAAGATGTGGCGGCCTGGAGATGGCGCCACATGTAAATCAATGGTCACCGTTAGATGGTGCCCATAAACAACGAGTCACTGTGATAGTCACCGTAAGCGAATTATCGTAATTACTTATCCCTATATAATGATAGTGCGACCTAGTCGTAGTAGAGTGCACTCGTCGAGAAAGCTCTATTGTTGCTGGTTGCTTTCCTGTTAGTTAAAGCCCCGACTTGCCATCTTTCCCTTGTGCTTACCTCAGTAGTTCAAGGCGTTGCAGTCAACTGCAAAAAAGACCATGAAGCCTCATTGGCGTAACTTCTAGTAAAAGGTCTGCATGTGTTTTTATGCAAACCTTGGGCGCCATTTTTACGCTTATTTTCAGGGCTTTTGCCCAGATTTTCAGCAAATCAAAACTTTTTGATATGCACTTGCAACCCCTGCTCCAACACCACTGCTTTTCATAACAGTAGCATAGGTAATTTCTTCGTTTAGCAAAATCGACTTGAAACAAATTTATTGCTGCTATTCCGGTACCCAGAAAATTGATAATGGTTTTCTATAATTTGTTATTAGCTTTGAGGTCAACATTGTTCATGAACAGAAGCAAACATTATTTGTAACGATTTTTTATAAGTTTCCATTGCGCTCAACTGTTTTACTGCCGCTCCCCCTTCCCTACAGAACCGTCGCGAGAACGTTTTCAGCAGGGGGACTTCACGTTTGCTCGTGGGGGCTTGACATTCGAAAATTTGATAAACTTCGCCAATTTATAGTGCTTCATAACCCAATTTAGGAGGGCTTGGAGCTTTGTTTGGAGGGGCTAAGCCCACTAAAGCCTCCTGGGGCGTCGGGACTGCTTCTCTACCGCTGCTCCAGCGTCCCTGAATATGCACGTTGTGTCAAAACACTTCGCCAAAACGTCGTTTGCAAATGTGCATATGACGTTATATTGTGACGCCACAGAGCTTATCCAGTAACATTGACCACCACACGCCACTGCTCAATACCAGAATTTGGTGGAGGCATCCAATCAAGCAGTCGCCCCGGGCATCACCAGACCTCTGCACGCCACTGCCACCCCCGTTTCCCTACTTATAAAAATGTAGGGAGGCAATTCTCGCGCCATGCCACCGCTCTCCGGCGTCCCTGGAGACCACAGTACAACCATGATTTGTTTCGTGTAGAAATGCAACTGGCTTTGCTGCAATGTTTGTTGTCATGTACTCGGAAACAGACAGCGTAGAATTTAAAGATGCAAGTTTATGACATTAGAAAGTTACATTTTCAGGCAAATCTCTGCGAAGTTTTGCTGAAGCCAAAAGCAGCACTATTGTGGAGACTTAGTTTTAGGATGGGCAGTTGTGCAAAAGACTGCCTTCAAGATTTCAATCGAAACGTTGGAGGAGTATTGACTTAGCTATATATTGATCTATAGCTCAAAGTCTTGTGCAAACAAGCTTTTCTTTTGATTAACAGAAATGTCAATTCATAGCCTATCGGAATTAAATTCTTGGCTAATCCTGAATGTTGACATTACGCATTGTCAAGTTCGTGACTTTTACTTTAACAGCAGATGCCATTATATATGATCATGCTGCACGTTTGTCAAAGTTTGGATGCTGATCACGTTGCTGAATTATAGTAGCCTACCGTGTGTCCGTGTCCAGTAACAAATTTACGCATATTAATTTGAAAATCATCCGTAAGGATAGCCTAAAGCAAAGCGTGATCAGTGTTGCTTTCAAAACACTTCTGAAAAACAATACTGGGATCTGTATTTATACAACTTCATTTCTGTATCGACCTGGTGGCTATATTGGTTTCACACCAAGCTGTCCTACAATGTGGGGGTGTGAGGCCCACATTTTACAACAAAATTGCGTCTATGAGTCTATGTACGAAGACATTGAAAATTTCTAGTCGGGTACCATGCCTGGTTTTGGAGAGATGATGGCGCCTGAAGTTACTGTGAGCAATAATGATTATGCTACTTCAGACAAAGAACTTTTACTGGGATGTTTTAAAATATCAAAATCGGCACGTGGAAGTTGCGACCAATTTAACAAAACATAGCAACAAAACCAGTGAAGAAGGAAGAAATCATCAAGATGGCAAACCACATGCAAAGCATTGCTTTGCTACCAAATCCAACATTGAGTTGCCACAACTTCCTATAAAATTGTTGCGACTGGCTCTGGGCTCTGGGGTTTGTTTTGCTAACACCGTGCTTGTACGAACATATTTTTGCAAAACTCACGCCTTTTGGTTGATTTTCATTTTGCAAGCAACAGGTATGACAACGCTCGCGTTAAGATAAATATATGGTCAGCATTCAGCCAACGGATGTGAGAACCAGTGTTCCCTGTACGAACATTTTACACTGAGCAAATGTTTGTTTTAGTGCGCATGCAATTGCGTAATCGCGCAGGGCGCAGCCAATGAAGCGTTTCAAGCGCTGAAAGAGTCGCGCACCATGCAGATTTTATGAAAATATATTTATAGCAATTTTATTGATCACAATCATAACAGATGCTCAAATTGTTCACCCTCCGCATTAAAAACATAAAAAAACAAACAAATTATTATATGGTGAAAAAAAAACAAAATCATTATAAGGTGCGCTACTTCTGGGACACCCTGTATGTATATACTACATTAAATTTGAAATGTTGCAAGCGCACAAGAATGAGATTTTACTCCACAAATGGTCTTATGGTACTGCGCATTTGCACACCTTAGAAAGAACAGTGATGGTAACTCCAAGAGCTTTGGAAAACTTTGCTGAAAAAGATATTTTTAATGAAAGAAAAGCCTGACAAATTGCGGGCCAAGAGAATTCTTTGAGATCTTGTAGACATGGACAGGGCCGGTAAAATTTCAGACTACAGAAATAAGGTAAAGTCGGTCACCCCCATTTCAGACATAAGTAGAAGGTAAGGTTAAGATCGATATATGCTGCGAACAAATTGTTAAGAAATGGCAGTCTGCGAGGGTGTGGTGACCAACACAGCATTGATTAAATCTATTGACAAAAAGAACTCATCGGTTGCGCATTAATCCCTGGAAAAAATACGATTCATTCAACGAGGAACGAAGACTTTAAAATTTCAAAAATTGTTCCAGGCTTTGCGTACTGCTTCGATGTGGGTCAATTCCGCAGAAAGTTGCGCATTGTATCCGCACAACTCAACAGTGCTATCGGCAAAATGTCCTGTCTCAGTCCGATTACCCTTGTGAATGAATCTTCAACGTAAATACAATTGAAGCGTGCTTCCACAGGTTCTATCTTTGGCGACACCGCGTGTTTGTTTTGGGTTGCCATGAACAAAAGTGGAAAAAACAGCTTGAGAATGAGATGTTTCTTTGTTCCTAAATGCAGCCTTATGCTTTCAACAATTCCACCAGAGTGTCCCGATGCAGCCTTGGTTTGTGCTTTGCCTTTAATCTGCGTTGCTGCTCAGCATGGGCGTCCAGCATTTTCTGCTTTCGACTCCAGTCACCAGGATACTGCAAATGCAAAGGAGAAAGCTGGTAATTTGCCTTCAGCCAATTCTCAACGAGTTTCTCGTGCGAAGATACTCACAGAATTTGCCAGAACGTTCTTCTTCATAGCAGGTCGCCTGCGGACAAAACCAGCAGTTAACGCCAGAAGAAAAGGACCCAGTCACGTGTTTATTTCAGCAGTTGTTACGTTTCTCGGGCGATGACTCGGTTCGTTCCAATCACGGCTTGGATAGGAGTTGCGTGAAGCTGCGACGGATAGACATCGCGAATCTTCAGGCACATCTGCCGGGCGACGCCCGCGGCTTTGTCAGTCGGACAAACTGAACAAAAACAAACCTTGTTTCGCAGGCGTTGACTTCGTCATTAGCAGCAAGCGACGAGGGTTTTTGGCTTGCAAGCAGTTTTGCATTTTCTACATTTGCATGGGAGTAGTTTCTGCAAACGCTACTACAAAACACAGTGCTTGTCAAAACCGCGCAAGACAGGATGTGGGTCACCGCAAAAAACAGCGAAACTGCTGATTCTGTGATTTCGCCTGATGTTTTGCTGGGGGAGTCTGCCTGTCGTGCCGCCTCTACCGCGCCGTCTCCAACCATTGAACGTAACGACTAGCGTACGCGGAGTGATCATGGCATGTGAACTCTAGTGTTGGTTGCCGCCACAGTGCGAAGCTTTGCGCATGTGCCGCTCGGGATTTCCGATCGCAACAACAATAGCAGCTTTACGAGCTTCTGAACCAGCAGCGAAAGGTACGACGATCAAATCTTAGCACGACAACCAGTCCTAACAACGTAGCGCATTGGTTGAAAAAAACAGGCATGCACAGGTCGTGAATTGCAACTCGATTTGCCTGGGGATAAAGGCAGTGTGGGAACAGGAAAGAAGAGCTGTGGTGCAAGAGAAACTGCTTCTCGCACTCATTGTTTGATTAGACTTTTCACAATGCTATTACACAAAAATGGAATACAGAAGAAATTTTCCTTAACGAAAATTCCAAAGAGAACAAGGCGCTCTTGGGAGAACTACAGCTGCAATAATGCACCAATGAATTAATGAAATTTCCAGCAGGTGTACAACAATTACCGGGAAGCAGCTAAGAAATCGCAATACATTCCCCTCTAAATTAGAGCAACAATTGTGGAGGTAGCAATAAAAATCCTTATTTTCCGACAGCAACTTTTTTAGCTGACACGATTTGTGTTGATTTATCGTAAAAAACACCTCGAGGTCTTACACGCTAAAAAACATAACTGCTATTTTTAGCTCAAGCTGCGACACGTTGGGATCCGCTTCAAGGCTGTTTCTTTTTATTTTGCAAAAACAAACAACTCAGCGAAATCGTTCAGCATTTGTGAGATCGACAGCGTAGCGAGCGCTTCAGTCCAATTTTACTATCGCAACTTCAAAACCTGTACCTTTAGTCAGTTCTTCTACTTCAATGCCGTTGACAAGAAATCGTATTTTCATCAGATCTGTTGGTTCGTACTTCACTTCGTCGTAATCGAAACTAAAAATACCGTATTTTGAAGTGTTGCGAGATTTCTGATCATTGACACGAATCGCTACCATACCTGGCATAACCCGACGATATTGACTTCAAATTGTCGTAAAAATCAACTATTATTTCGCTGAGCGGAAGTTTGTAGACCATCATGATTCGCGCATCACCAATAGCCTGGCTGTCCAAAAGCACGCCGTCGTGCGTCTGCAAGATCATCCAATAAAACTACAAAAACAGTCGCGCAAGAGTGGATTGTTCTCACACACTTCAATCAACGGTCGTGGTCTCACAGCAGTGATCCGAAGGTACCGCTGAACAGCGTCCACGTCATCGTTTAACGCACAGAGTGCATTTACCTTCTGGAGGTACATTTAAGGTTAGCAATAGAAGGGATAGAAGGAAAAATATGTTTTTATATTATTTATTTACAAATATTTGTACATATATCAGTGAATATAATTTTCAAAAATTATTACGGTTATTGTTAAACGTATCTATGATTAGTCATGATAAAATATTTCCTCATACGAAATTTTAGGGGTACATGCTTAACTGTCGAAATGCTGAAGGGATACATGTTCAGGGAAAGGTTTTCGACTGTCTGCATTTATATCTCACAAAAGCTGCAGCACAAAAAGGCGAAGGCATCTGCCAAACGGCACGAAAAACTTGACCGAACAGAGTCTGCCGAACAAGCATGTCATTTGCTATCTCGTGTAATGTACCGCGCTGCTAATTACCTCCGGGCCTTACGGGACCCCACGGCCCTTAAAAACACAAAGCAGAGAGTTGGCATTTCCCCCCTGAGAGCACATTCGTCACCCACTCAAGAAAGAAGCCATCAAAAATGTAACATATTCATTGATCTCTATCTAAAGAATCTTCAAAGCTAAGAAAACGGCAGCCCTTCTTAAAGCTTGCATACACGAAAGGAATTGCGCCGTCCTTGTCCTTCACCTTTGCTAGAATGTGGCCAATGCGCCGCTTGGCCAGAGATTTCGCCCTACAACAATCGCCAGGATTCAGCAACATTACTTGCGTCTGCCACGAACCGTGCATAGCTCTCGCACATCCTCCGCAAACTTCTTCGGCATAAATATGGTGCCAACCACTACAGGCTGCAGGTAGGTCTCGACGTGGCTTGGGTCGGGAAAATCAGACGGTAGTTTGATATCAAGGACAGTTCCTTCTTTCGTACCGCGCTTTGCATTGATCTTCAGAACAGCTGAAAAACAGAAGCAGTGAGGAAGAGCAGAGTAGTGCGGAAGTTAGAAATGTCGTAGCTAGAGCAGCGTTATGCTGTTTTCTTTCAAATAAACACGCAATAAATGTCACCTTGTAACCGCAGCAACCGGTTGATAACGTATATTTATGTTAAACGCAGCCAATCCTCGTTTCACACTCTCGGTGAACGCAACGAGGCAGTTGCAAAACGCTAGGCAACTGACGGCTCCATCGCCGGTATTTTTAACGGCGATCCTTTCTGCTCCGATATTTCACTGCACACAAACACGCGACCATTAACACCACCAGGAAGTGCACCAGAGATCTTTTCAGGAACATAACCAGGTTGCATCATTGCGCGCCTTTAAGTTCGCTCAAGACAGACAAGACGAGCCTTCTCACTGTAACCCGGGTGAAAAAATCTAACATAGTTTTTGCGAAAATCCTGCACATTTCGGAAAAACTGGACTGTTTGTTATTTCGGCAAGACGTGCTCGTGCGAACGAGAAACACGCAGCAGATAATCAAGCACAAAATATAGCGACGTGCAGTGGCGAAAATGCCACACGGTTTTTGAAAACAGCGAACGTCACCGGGGGGATGAACGACTGGAAAACGGGCGCGAAAGTATAAGACAATAACAGGAATGTAGAACTCAACAACGAAAATGCCAAGGCTACCTTTGTATGGAACCGATGGTGGAGTAACAACGATTTGAGCGTCATATTCTTGCTGAAGTCTCTGCCAGAAAACTTCCATATGCAACAATCCTAAAAATCCCAACCGAAATCCATCGCCTGTAACGATCTCAAAGTTGAACAAAACCAACAGTCCAAACTTTTTTATATAATCAATCACATAAAAACTGTTGAAGGAACCAATCAACCGCGTTCAACAAAACTTAGGTTTACAAGTTTGTTTGTTCTGCATCGTGGTCCCAAATGAACAAACGACACAAAATCTACAAGCAGAACACGTCGAGGCATGAGGACATAGACAGCAATGAACAACTTCAGCCAGCAAATGCTGTTGAGGTAAACCCCGTATGTTTTACGAAACCACTACTTTAAACGTACATGCATTGCTTCAAATTAATGTACAGAACTAAACCCATTGTCAGCAGCAGGACCTGATGTGATGATCGTTTGAAATTTTACTGAAAGCGTCATTTCTTAGGATAGTGTCGCGAAGGCCATAAATAAATGGAAGTTACGGTGCTATGGACACCGTAAATTAGACCCATCTTTTTCAGTTAATGATATGTGTGAATTGCTGCCATGTTGGTCTTCGACACTACATTGCTTGAACCAACGAAAATGATGCTACAGTTTAGGAACAAAGTGTTTCGAATGATGAATAAACATGGCATAGAAAAAACAGAGCAATCAGCCCATGAAAACCTTTGAGTTTCTTCGTGAACGGCAATCCTTTTCAACCCAGCATTAGACCGCCGCTCCCCCCAAAAGCTGCTACACCATAGTATAACAGCTTGTTGGAAAGGTTTTTGCATTTTTTCAGCGTTTTGCATCAGAATCTATGAACTTTTTTTGCCTGGTCAACGAAGGGATTTTCTGGAAAAAGCACCAAAACTCTTGCGAAACGTTGTTATGACGGGCGAGTATTAGCACCGCTTTATTCAACGGGTTTGCTGTTTCTCTTGGCTTGCAACACAGGCCGCCATCTTCGTTTGAGCGCCACCAACTGCATAACAGGCGGAACACGAAACACTCGGCACGTCATCCAACATCACTGTGTTTGAAACAAGCACAGGACGAAGTTTTGCGCATGTATACCCACAAAGTTACCTAGCACGTAACTGCTGCAGTTTTCCACCGAGACACTTCTGTCGTTCAAAGCAAGACGGTTTAACGCGGACTGTAGAACGGCGTAATCTTTTTGCAGCGTCGGGTACACAGAGCCGAAAACCACAGGTTTCGATCTTTCCAATCTCGATATGGGATCGACGGGATGATTGACATGAAAAATTGTGTCGCCCAGTTGCGCCTCCTTCGTGCTTTTCATTCCACACGAAATGTAACCAACTTGACCTGAAAAACGATTTGCCGAAAGGTTTGCATCAACACAAACACGCGCTGACGCAACGGAAATTCACATTCGGCGCGTCAACCGTTCGTTTCACACGTCCCATTCATGACTTTAAGAAGTATCTATTGACGTACATATAGCGCTCACAGTGAAAACATGATACATTACCTCTTCTAAGAAAACACACGTAGCGGTCTTCTAGTTTCTCTCGCCTCAAAAATTGCTCTTAACGCAGACGTCTGCAATGAATCACAACACGCCACAAGCACGATTCCTGCCGCACTTTTACCGGAACGAAAACATCCGTAACAAAAATCTTTATTTTTCTCTGTATACGAGCAATGAAATGATGAACAACACGCTGGTGCTTGAGTAGATGAAAGCGGTAATGTCTGAGAAGATTTATTGTTTACAGCAAGTCAAGTTTAAATTCAGCTGACGTAGAGCAGCAACCAAATCGATGTACGAGCACCATTTGCAAGCTATTGTTCAGCGCCTCTTTAAAACCAGCCTGGCAGTTCCATGTCCAGGTCGGAGTGAGCATTGAAGACCAAAGTCTTCACCAAAAACGACCAACGGCAGGAATCGATCTGTCGTTTCATACCCGCGAATAAAACGCCCGTTTCCTCCTTGTCTGGATGAAGAATGCCCAATTCTTTTACTTTGTAAGTCGGCTTGTTCCTATCCTGGTTGCTCAGGTGGGTCGTGATCCTGTCACCCGTAGCAATCTTTCCATCCAGCACAGCAACGTACAACAGAACTCCTCGATGTGCCTCGTACATAGAATCAAAAAGCAACGCTTTCAAGTGATTTCCAGGCTTGCAAGTGTTCGTCTTGTTGTCAGCGGGTGATGGCAGTCTGTCAACGATTGCCTGTGCACAGTTGGTTACTTGTCGAAACAAGTGACTCCACACAGTAGTAAAAGCTCTACCCGAGAAACAGCTTGGGTGCATCTGACCAGTAACAACGAAGAAAAATTATATTTCAGAAATTTCTAATCTGATAAACGCATAATTGAGCACAAAACAAATTTTGCTATTTCTCAGCTTCGTAAACTTATCTCTTCAGTCTTACTTTCAATACAGATGATACATTGATTCCATTTTTTGCAGAAATCGCAATGGCTTCATCAGGATCAATTCCAAATATAGATTCCATTTCACTGACGACCCGGCCGACGTCAGCTGCCGGCAGATCGATTTTGTTCAAAACCGGAATGACTCGCAGATCGTGCTGATGATAAACAGCTGTTAACCGTTTGCCGCACAACGTTCACGCGGGTTCATCGACGCTGCGCGAGCGCGACTCTTTCATAACTAAATCTCAGGTAGGATTCTCATGTACTCACTTCCAGGGCAAGGTAGAAGTTGGCCAGCGTCTGCGCTTGCACCCCCTGGCTGGCGTCGACCACCAGCACGACCCCCTGGCACGCCACCAGGGATCGCGAAACTTCAAAAGCAAAATCGACGTGGCCCTGTAGTCGAAAGGAGATAAGACTAATCAGCGCTCCGCGACATGCTAAGCGAAAAACCACAACCAAGCCTCATTACAGGCGTATCGATGAGATTCAAGAGATATTCGACTCCATTTTCCTCGTAGACGATCGACGCCGTTTGAGCTTTGACAGTGATTCCACGTTCTCGCTCAACTTGAAGCGTGTCCAAGACTTGTTTATTATGCTTCGCGGTGGAGATCGTTTGCGTGGCTGAAAAATAATCGAGCCTATCGAAATCCTGAAAACGCGGAACGAAGCAAGGATAAAAACAGGCAGATAACTAGAATGAACGGATGCAAAGCTTTCGACCGTGTCACTGCGATACGAAACAAACACTATGGTCTTTTCTGCGATGTTACAGAGGTAAGTTATTACTAAAAACATACTAAAACTTTTTAGTTTTTGCTTCACACGAACCCAACCGTAAAGGCCCTTTGCTTGACCGCGAAAGTCGTTGGTAAGAAGTACATCATCATGAAGAGCTTGGTTTTGTGAGTAGCCGCCTTGAAGTTCACCGCTCAGCGGGTGAGCCGTTAACAATGGAGTATACCACGATTGTGTTGCTGACAGGGCCTCAGAGAAATTGTACCAGGGGGTACGAAGACCGATACTGGGGCTCCTAGCTTCTGGGGCCTTCGGAAAAACTTGGATAGCTTGTTTGTGCAGTAATTAGAATATATATAAAACAGCTGCCATGCCAAGAGTTAGAAATAGATCAATTCTTATACCAGCAAACTGGCTACAATAGTAATTTGCGGATTGATCACAGAAAAATTTAGCGCACGTAATTTCATCCCCCCGGGACCGGTACAACGTAACTCTTGTACCCCCTGCCATAGGCCCTGGCTGCTGATCTAGTACTGTATCCAACAATCCGCACAGACTGATGCTGCCTGTTTGGCTTGATGCGCCAGATCAATGGCGTGCGTCGCGAAACTCATGTGCGCAGGAACTCGCCAATTTTTTACCTTCCAGCAACCGGTCGGCCAATGTGCTTTTTCCGTGATCGATGTGGGCAATGATCGCGAAATTGCGGATCCTTTCAGCAGAAAATTTACTGAGGTCGACTGAGCTCACTGGAGTTTTACCAGACAATCGCCTGCTGGTGCTGAGCTGACGCCGCTGCTGACGCCTTGCGCCGCTTCGCAACAAGCGGGCTTTGCACAATTCACGCAAAGCGACGTTCAGAAAAAAAGGTCGAGTCATCTTCACTCGATTGCGCGTACACGTAACAACATTTTGACAAAACTGACCTGAAAAATATGCACAGATCATTTAGAAAAGACACACAAAAACGCTGAATAATTAACACAGCGCAAACAAAAGAAATTGAACAGGATATTCTGTATAAGAGCAAGCAAAAGACATGGCAAAACGCTCTTTGCGCGACATGGCTGTACCAGTTTATGCCAAAGATTTTTTACTTGGTCAAATCAGGCAGAGGGGACATGATTTGACAACATCCAACTTTTACCAAACACACGACAATCGGAAGAGTTCTACGATGCCAACGCTTCCAGATGTTAAAAGATGCCCAAAAATAGATATACTGGCCCAATATTGATAAAAAGCTTGACAGAGTTGATATCGATGAATATTGCACAAAAAGACAACACCAGCGAAGATGCAGTTTAAGTATACAACTTGGTAGAACAAATCAAGAAGCTTTGTAGATGCACTTGATAAACTAAAAATGTTTTCATTGTGATCACAAAAATACATCCAAAAAGCTTTGCAAAAATATCTACAAGCATAGAGTAAAACGACAAAAACGTAAGTTGTGCCACTGGAAGCGTTGGCTTCGATTTGATTCGTGGTCTTGTTCTCAAGAAAAGATAAGAGTGAAACTACGAACATCCAGTGATCTATGCATACGCTTTTACTTTGCTGAACGATTGAAATAAACGTTTGTTTTATGAAGATGAAAAATTCTGATATGCGCTCTTTGACGAAGATCGCTTAAATATTTATAGAAGGCTTAGCTGTCAATGCTACACGTCACTTGAACTCATTGTATCAGTAAAGTACAGAAGAAATGCACGGACAAAAATAACTACGAAAGTTCGTTGACAACCGCGCAATGGCTACATTTTCGCGAAGTTTCCATCGGGCAGAAAATACATAGAACGACGCATGTTGCAGCAATCTGGGACGCGTGCGTTTACAATACACATTGGGCAGTTAAAATACACAAAAAAGCAAATCAGTAAAACCAACATGCTGATGCTATCAAGTACGACTGGCAGCTGCCCAATGAAAGTGAAAAAGCACTACAAAACTCGAGGCAAGCGAAAATTCAAAGCACCGACCAGTAACGCAAATCTCGAGCTTTACTATAAGGTATGGAGGCGTTGACATTTTTTGTGCTTAATACTGCTCAGTAACAGGATTTGACCGCGCGTGGAAAGCGACGACCGATTCGGCGCCGCTGAAAACAAGTAATTAAAGATGACATCGTAACACATGATGAACTACAGGAACCAACGACCAAAGGCAGGTAACTGCGATTCGTACGAAGTTTAGCAATTATAAGTTGCGACAATGATTCTAAGAAGCCTCGATTGCGCTGAAACGGAAAACTGCAGTTTTAATGACAGCCAGCAACTTTGCCGCTTTCAGCATGACATTTTAACCAAAAAACACAAAAATGGTATTCATTCCTTATTTGTACAATGCTTTCAATGCTCGGTCAAAATTGGAGTTTTTTTGGGAATCAGTTAACCTAATGGAGATAGACGGCGCGTAACACTATCGTTGTCTCAGCAAAAAAGCCTAGAAAAGGGTTGAACCATAGCTTGGCCGCAGCATCATATCACAGTGCTTTTGTAATGAAACCATGCCTACGGCTAAGACACGGAAACGTCACATGGCAAAGTTGGGTGCTTTGCTAATTCCTCATCCACAGTCTGCTGCGATGGTTCTTTCAAATCTTGTTGGAACAGCGACTGAATAGTGCCGTGCACGGAATGCTGTTCCTCGGTGAGATTCCTGCGCAGTATCGAACGTCGCAATTAACTTGAGTTTAGGTTTTACCGAAAGTCGCCCCAACGCTTGAGTGTTTCTTGGTACAAATATGGCGAGTTCTACAGCATTCACAACAGCTAACACCGCAGCTGTTCGCCAATCAAGAAAGTTTATTGCTTAGGTTGGCTTGTAACGAAGTTTGAAGTAGACCCTTCAGAAATGCCGCAACGTTATTGCCAACAAAAAAATGCCACACGCTTTGTTTTTGACTTGCCTAGTGTCGATATAGTATCATCGGAGAAAAAGCATGTTTTAAGCCAGCTATACAGATTTATGCAGAAAATTCGTGTAAAATATTGATATATAAGGTTCTTCAGAAAAGCATGGCACTAAAGGCAATGTAACATTTGCAGAATCACTGCGTATGTTTGCTTGCGTATTCCCCTCACGCGACCTTTCACCTTCGCTGGTGAACGAAACTTGAGTAATTGCCGGGCCGTGTTTTTGGCTTTTGCCTCGTTCCACATTCCTGGCCACGGAGTTGTGTTGTTCATTTAGTAGCGGAGAACCCGAGCGCAGCTCCTATTCTGCGCATTACAGGGACCGAGAAGGTTGGCACGTTAGGGAAAGACATAAGGTCTTTACGTCTCCCCAGCACAAGGCTGCCACAGTATAACCTGTTCGAATACAGTTGCAACGTGCATTATCCGAATTTTATGGTTCTGTTAATGTGGGCCCAAGTTAAGTGTCAGGAAGCTGCAGGCAAGCTGATTTCCTTCCAACCCTTGGCCTTTATGGCTTCGTTTAAGACCAATTCGTTAACTATAAAAACAAGCTACTTTGATCTATCCAAAACGTTAGACCAGTGGTTCTCAACCTTTTCGCTGAAGAGAGCCAAATCCAGACATACGACTTTGTTAGAGAGCCGCACCAAAAAAATTTTAACACCAGTCAATAGACATGTTCTGTTTTATAGCAGAATGAAGTATGTTACACAATATATCAGAGGTTTTATTGAAAGACTGGTGAGGGCCGCATAAAGGGTGCTTGGGGGCCACATGCGGCTCTCAGAATCGTGGCTGAGAACCACTGAGTTAGACGATCAACACTATATCATCTGTCGGGGGGGCCTATTCGTGAAAATAAATGCAAACGCTGGTTTTCCTAACTAATCATGCGCAATGACGGACGGGATGCGGTAAGGAAAAAAGGCAATCAACAATTTTGGTCTTCACTTCGATGCTATTGCATTCTGTGAAAATAATTCCTCGAAAAAGGATGTAAATTAACAACCATCTTGTGGCATCCGCAAAACGGAAGCAGGTCGAAGATGGAAGAGTTCTACATCACAGACTAGCATTTCAGTCAGTCAACCACGACAGTCACCTTGGCCCAGGAAAACTCTACAAATCAGCAAGCTATTTTGTCGAGTTTACTCGCATAACGCATCGATCTAGCGCTGCTTATTGCATTAAGCTTCCAATGTCACTGCTTAGTGAAAGCTGCCTAGAAGCAAGCTTAAGCTATAGATTTTCCGAGCTCTTGCGGTAGACTATGTACCTAATCAAACAAATGAAAGCGAACACAGAGGCGTCTTCAGACCAGACGGATGGGACGCATCGTTGCACAAAATACCACGTGGCAAATTACAGCATGTATTATCTACACATTACGTTGCAAGGTTTGCAGCTTGAAACATACCATAGTGGGACGCGATGGAATGCAACACTACCGCTAACAGCAAGATAGTTATGCCAGCACTTACCCGTCCCATTTTGCAATGAAGTGATCGAGAATTAGAGCAATGAAAAGGTTGACGCAAACAACAGCAGAAATCAGCCACCAGGTCACGAAATAAAGTTGCGACCACGGATTAACTTCTTTTTTAAAAGCTTGAAGGAACACTCCCCAGTTGTTAACCACCATCACATCCCACAGCACAACCTATCAAGCAATACAAAATAAAATTAATTTAAAAATCTATGGAGAAAAGTTTGACTGAAAGACACATCGTTTCGCTATAATTTCAGCAAGCAACTGATTTGCCGGAGAAGTTATGGTCTTGCAGCAATTTAGACATTTCTCTGGTTGTGGTTATCATAAAGTTTTTCTAAAAAATCCGTTTGCGACCAGTACACTCTAAACGACATTCCAAAAACACTCTATGATCATTATATTTTTTATTAAGTTTCGTTTTGACTAAACATTTAAACCACCCCACCATTCGATTAACTTACCCCCCACCATTCGACTAACTTACCAGGGAGGCCGCAAAATCATCGAAGTTGTTTGCCCAGTATTCCAACTGTTCATACGTCCCGCATTTGTACGCAGCAGGAGGGGCGAGTGTTGCGGCTGGAACGTTGTCTGAATTGGAAGAAATCAGATGGCGTTCGTCTTTAATTTTAACAGTAACAACGTTGCGTAACCGCAGAAGCTGGTATTCAACGCAAATGCAACTTCTCAGCACAAAAATAATAGACGTACAACGGCAATAAAAGCAGTATGACATGTTTCAGTACAGTGCATGGCCACTATGCAGACGAAGCGCCGAATCATGTCAGAGCAAAACTGTGGTGTTAAGTTCAATCTCTTTGTTTCTTTTTTATTAGTTCGTGATAGTTGTGCGTGATTTCCGGACGCGGTCGGTTTCGAGTAAGACAGATACGCGGTTGTACGAGAATGCTACTGAGCATCCCTTCAGATTATGGTACAGGCCTTTCCCGCCAGTCCAGACGGGGAAAAATGACTGGTGCTTTGTTTCAACGGAGCAGGTCCGATCAAGAAACGAACCGTTCGGCTTTAAAATCGATTACTTGTTCGGTTGATCGGCTCAGATTAAGTTTCAGCAACGACACTGCAAGCAACTTCCGACGACTAGTGCTGACATCGAAGTCGCAAAGATCAATGAAACTTTACCAGTGCTGTCAGTGCGACAGAAAAGCATCATTTCGTTTGCGATTCCTGTGAGAAGCCACCGTTAACACAGTTATGTCGACAAAACAGTTACCGTACAAAATAGAAATAAACTCCAGCAAGTGAAACCATCGAACTGGGTCCAAATTCCTGTTGCTTATTTGCGCTTTAGCGAGGATTGCGATCCCCGAAATGATGAAGGGGAAGCAACCGATGACGTGCGGACAAGACAGATGATAGTGATGCACAAGTACATTCTTTCTTGTAGATCATACAAGTAGAACAGCCCTTCCTGACACTCTCAATCGAGTATGAGTGGAAAACGATTGGCCTTCTTTGCAGAAAATTTTATATATTTCGATCTGTAGCGTTCAATTCGTAAGTCCGAACTGACCAAGCCGGGAAAATACAGGGAAACACTGCAGCACGATGCATCTCACCAGACATCATTTCTTAAGTTACGTTGAATCCTGATCACCCACTAAAACGACGATTTTAAAAGGTCTCTCTTATTCAGCGAGTCCGAAACTACTGGTGCAATTTCGTAGTTGAGTTTCGGAATTAGGTGATCCTGCTTTCAGAGCCCGATGGCTTATTAGTGACGCAACTTTCAACACGAAACCACACAAGTGCGCAACTGAACCAAGTCATCTTACTGTTCTAGCTTCTTCACGATAAACCTGAAACACACAGAGCACAAGCGACACGTATAAACAACATACCCGCAATTTGTGCGCGACTTACCTTTCCAATCAAACGGTAAATTTGGTGGAGGAGAAATAGCGCCTTCAAAAAGCATCATTCCCAGGATAGCAAACACATAATAAATTATAATAATTATGCCGGCGAACGATCGCAGACTTCGAATGATCTCAAGCATCGCTCCAGTGACAAGGGCCATAGGTCGAAAGTTGGGTATGATCCGCAGCAGCCGCACTAGGACCAGGATGTTAACGATCCGAGCACAGTCCCAAAGCGACAGGCCGGCAGTTGTAGCGTGGCTTTGACTGAAAAACAAGTCACGCCATCGTTGAAACTATTGCTTGTTGGTGGCACGTCTTGCACAAACGCAAAACAGTTGACGCGGACAAGCTTGGCAGCCGCGTGGCTGTCTGTGTTGACTGAGCAAATAGCGAGAGTTTTGTGTACAAAACGTTTACAACAAGTCGCATGCAACCAGAGACAAAACCAGGTGACACAAAACGAAATTGTGCTGTTCGACAAACACAGAAAACGCTATTAAACTCAGGCGGGTTTCAGCAATTCAAGCGAATGCTTCTGCATGGCAGAAAGTGTATGTATATATTTCCAACTTTCACGTTGCAGCGCCCAACCACGATTTTTTTCACGCCAAAAATCGTATCTTAGGACAACGCAGTGACATACCAAGTTTTAAATGCTAATTGATTTGCATATTCAAATTAGTTCAAGAACATGACAATCATACATTTTTCGGGATGTGATAAAGCCTGAACTAACCGGAGAAAAAAGAAGTCAATTCGGTTTAGATCAAAACGTCTGCAGCCAGATCTAAATGATAATAGCGATAATAATTTTGGATATTTTCTGCACGTAACTCAGAATACTATTCGCAAAGTTCGCAAACGGCAAATTTTTCACGTGTTTGATTTGTGAACTGTTGACATATCAAAAATAGGTGGAGAATAGTTCCCTCTAATTTCAGGCTCATCGCGAGCGCAGCTCGTAGCAAAAATTCTTTAAAATGTTAATTCAGCGTTGTTTTTGGCGAACGGTTGAAAGGTAACTGCCTGATGTAACTTCTCCAACTTCTCGTTATAACGACAAAGCTGAATTTGACTTCGCACGCCTAACGACTTTACGAACCAGCCTCATCGCTCCCAGTCCAATGCGTTCGCGGCGACGCTACGTTTGTGTCATTCAGACGTACTCACCACGACGTGATCAGTGCGAGAAATAGCTGACAAAGTTGTTCAAGTATTGTTTAGTAAATTGTTAACATGAACGATAATGATTTAGTAAAACACATTTTCAGTTTCGGTATTGTATAATGTCTTCACATCCACACGCAACTAAGTAGTACTTTAAATGCACACATGGCACTAACAAGGAACACACAGATAAATGAAAGAACACGGACACAGATATGAGGCGGTAACAGAAAAGCATATGCTTAATGGCGCTAACACGATTACTTTGCTGAAACACTAGATATGTGGCACTGGTAAAGAGTACACGCATGGATGGCGCCAACACAATTGTTATAATGTTTAGCACCGCAGCATAGTGCTAGTGCTGTGATATGTTTCAAGTTCATAAAATGTATAGGGCGAGTGGGAGGGTGCGAAGGACCAGGGGCCATTTGAGCTGCAGACCTCCCTGGGCGAAGCTACTTGGAGTGTAAAGAGAACAGTTGGTTAATAGAAATAAGTGAAAGTATGTTGCTCTGAGTTTAAGGTTCAATATGCGCAATGCGTTTATATGATAAATGGAAGCAAAATGGGATGCAGGCAATTTCAATCCGCCAGAAGAAATTGGTTTGGTTCAACTTGGCCACAAAAACTTAACTGCAGGTTCCGCATATGTTGTAAATATTCGTGACACCTAATGATGGAAATGCGTCACGACAGTTATGGATTAGTGCACCGATATAAAACATTAATTGCACTGCTTAGCACACCATTAGCAACATCCTTTAAGTATATGAGCTATAGCTGCTAGGGTAAACTTTTTCACTTTAATTTCCAAAAGAACAAACGCTAATGACTTACGGGTTTAACAGTAAACTAATTTGTCCTTTGTATTTGGCCTTGCAGCAACAATGCGCAATACAGTGCTAAACTACTTCAGTACACAAGATGTAGTTCCTGTATGACAAAAGTTCATATTGCGGTTCTATGACATATAAAGGGAAGACAAATTCTTATTCGTTACTTTGTTGAAGGAGTTTTACTCTGAAAATGTAACCAAACCAAATACCAAATTCGTAACCAAATTTGTACGCAATGTCAAAATCAAGATTGGGTTGGAACGCCTAATGTAATGTTTAAATGTGAAGTCACAAATAGCCAAATTTGTTCGTTGTTACGAAGGTCATATGTTGCGGAAAGACAAAATGTGAACATCTCTATAAATCCCGCCCGCAAAGAAACAAAAAAATCACTTGTGGGGTCAATTCTCAGTGAAAATACTCTCGAGTTTCCGACCGCGTTTTGACTTCGAGGTAATAAAAAGTGTTCGAGGTAATAAAAACCCGTTTCTTTCAGAACAAAGCAAAGGCTGGGAAAACTTTTTGGAGAGAAACCGGTGAACTTCTGAAATTCTCAATTAGAAATGTTAGCACGGTTGTAGCTCTTTGTGATCGTAAGTCATAAGCAAATGCATTTTAAAATCCGGAACCAAAAATTCATAGCATTATCGTATTGTGTCAAGAAAAATAACCTGAACAACTGGCATGCATTTTACGTGGCATTTGGACGGACTATGTTAATGGAAAAAAACATTATTCTGGTGAAACGATAAAGATTGGATGCGCAGGGAAAGCTTTTCAGCACGCCAACATGAATCAAAGCTTGAACATCTGAATTTCAGTAATCATAAAGTTAATTATGGTTCAGGTCAACATTTACGACTGATTTTAGAAGACAATTCACATCCAGTAGATCTATCTAGATTTCCTGCAACTTTTTGCGAAAATGATCATTATTAGTCAAATCATTGTTCCTGGCCATTTGCCGAGAAAGAACAAACTACAGAAAGCGCTGGCTGAAGCAAAAACGGTATACTTCGACATTTCATCCACCTGGACAGCATTTAGTATACTTAGTATACTACACAACTGTGAAAGATTAGCAAAGCGACCAACCTGTTTCCATACTGAATGAGCTGTACTATTTCTAGGGTAATAAGAGCAAAGGAAATGACGCCGTCATACAAACAGTGCCACTTCACAAAATACGTTTTTCCCATTGACAGTATCTTCAAAACTTGTTCAACGAAGTAGTAGCCTGCATGAAAGAATCGATAAAATTTACTGAAATAAAATGGTAAACCGCAGTATGGCGCAAAGTGCTGTATGTCATCTAAACCAGGGTTTCCCAAGCTTTTTGGGCCACGAACCCCCACCTTAATGTCGCATCAATTTCCCCCCAATCAACACGGAAGGACAATGCAAAACGAAAAATACATGATACTGAATAACGTTTTATTGTATAAAAGTGACATTAATGGAACTGACGGGGTTGCTTCTTACTACACAATTTATCGATTCTCGAAGTTATTTCTGACAGGCAAACTCGAAGGCAAAGTCCACGGTGAATTCTGGAGATGCATTTGCCTTCATATTTGTATGAGCTGTCATTGCTGTCTCACACACAATGTTTGTGGTAAACGGCAATAAAGTTTTAGCTGCCTCTTGTAAGAGCAATGAATATTGGTTCTCGAAACTTAACCAGAAAGATGAAAGAACTGTCTAAAACTCATTGGTCATGGTCATGGTCAACACACAGATTGCTGCCAAGGAAGTTATAACGGGTTTAGGGTATTTTCAACATCGATCTCAAAAACTAGAGCCAATTCAAAGAAGCGGATGTCATTTCTAGACTCAGCAGCCCTAAATCGCCCAGAAACCACAAAAATATCTTTGGCACTCGAAACGATTTTTTGTTGGCCAGTGAATCAGTAACTTCGATCAGAAGACAATTCGGCTAATTCTTCGATGTATGATCGCAAAAGCTTATGAAATCATTTCAGTCACGAATATCTGCGTAATTTTTTGTGACAGTGGACTTACTGCACAATGCATATGCTCGACTTCTTATTTTTTGTCACTTCACGGACTTCCAGTGCAGTCGTCGCGGGGGGTTCGAGGGCCCCAGTTAGGGGAAACCCTGATCTAAAGTACAGCCTTAAAGTAAAATAGCAAACAATCCGGAAGGAATCAACAAAATAAACATTCAATGCAAAATGTCTTACCTACAAAGACATAGTTCATTATGTTTAGACGGCTAAAAGCAGTTCGAAATGCTTCTTCGTAATGAATGGCTATTTCTACAGTCATCAAAATGGCGTTGGCCACCACCATCACGTTGCCAATGAAATTGAAACATTTATGCAGCACAAACCGCTGAATAAGTTGTAAACATGGCGAGTTCCACACAGGGACTGCAAAAGAATGTGTTGAAAATGTTATAATCATTTCGACTTCATCATATGGGCGTAATCTGTAAGAGAACTGTCAATTTTTGTTCATATAACGAAGACATTGAGGGCCCAATAGAGGCTCCTAACATAGAGAGTCTATTTGAATGCGAGATTTCGAGTTCTATCACAAACCTTTATGCAGTTGTAATGAAACGATGACCATCTCATCTAGATGCTCGTTCCACCAGACACCTTGTTGGCGCTATATCGCGTCAATGCAGCTTGGAAACAGATTTCACGAAAAATGTCAGCTGTCCGGTTAAAAGTTTGATCCCAAATCAGAGTTGGAAAAATCATGATTTATTACAGTTCTAACTGATTAAATTAAAATGGATTTGGGTAGAGGTTGACTGCATCATTTTTAAGGGAGAACTATCGCAAGCGGGTCATTTTTTCAAAACCTTATGAAAAGCAGAATTTCCCCTAACAGGAGACAGCATCGTATGTTTACGACTGCCTTTTCAACATCCATGTCATTGCAATGTCTTATCAAGAAAAACTGGAAAAAACTCTCGTGGAATATTTTTGTGTGCACAGGGTGTTCCAAAAATTTGTATCAATATGCAATCTATCAACTTGGCCCCTTTTTTCAAATGATCTCAATTTGAATAGTATGCGAAGCAACTATACTCAAAAAGTTATGGTTTATGTGTCATGCATTTATATTCAGATACACAGAAATTGCATTCACTTTAACAGAAAAGGCATTTGGTATGTTACAGTACGCTTGAACACGGTCGAGCACGATTATACAGGATACAAGCGAGTTAGACGTGCATTGTCTTGAGCGCAGCGGTCTCCGCACACTGGCAAATGAGGTAAAAAACTCGGCAACCCAAGAGTTTGATTTTGTTTTGTTTGTCACAATTAATTAAGTTACGGAAAGCTTTTTCTAATTTGTGATATCATTTGAAGGTGTTTTTTGCAAAGTGTCCAGAAACGCATTGTATTCACATACCACGATTATTTACTCCGTTCCATCGACTTGCACATACAGTTAACATCAACAACGCTCGGTGCAAGGGTGACAAATCACAACAAATTGTGCACAGCATGCAGAGCAGAGCCACTAACCACTGTGACGAGCACTCCACGGAAGAGGCAGAGACATATCTACGTTTTGAAACAAGCCGCAAAATTTCTTTTGATCGAGATATTGAATTCCCTCTCGAGAAAGTCTGTTCAAAGCTTGGCTGACAAGTCGATGTTGAAAAGCAGTCATAGATGCCTCGTCGACGACTTTTCCAACCACAGCAATAGATACACTGCATAATAAATTGTAAGAAAGCAATCTCGTATCAAGTAACGTAAGCATGTTTCGACATAAGCAGCCAGGTTACCAACCATGGTGTCTGTGCTCCTTCGTTTGTCATGGCGTTGGTTTTGCAAAGACAACGAAATGCTGCAGACAATGCAACGCAGCGGCGAAAATAACTCGTCTGCAAAAGCAAGGGTTGTTGCCGCTGGTCCTTCTTTGCTGCATATCAAAATTCAAAAAACATGACAAATAAATCCTACCTGCATTGAACCTTTAAAGTATCCCCGAAATTGATTGTAGATAATTGCAGTCAACAAGTTGAAGATAAGAAATGTTCCAATCAAGGAAAAAACGATGAAATAGACAGCGTACAATCTAAACAAACACGCAACTTAACATGAATAAACCACTTTCTAAAAGTTATTTATGTTACACAAACAGCCAATGATTCTATTAAAACGAATTTTAATTGCGCACCTATTTTCAGAGTAGGATGGCATCATGATATCAGGATTGTTTGCTGTAGTTAGCAACACCACCAAAGACATCAGTGCAGTACCAAATGAACTGAAATATTCCTTCCATTCCGTGCTGTTGAATACGCTATCTCCGGTTGTGCCATTATCGCTCTGCATTTTAATAAACATGAAAAGAAATAAAAAAATAAAATGAATTAATACCTATCGTTAAACAATATTATCCGTGACCATTGAATAGATAGAAAATATATAGATGGTAAGTTGTTGTCAGAAATTAACCATAACATATCTGCAAGCTTACTTTAGGAAACAACAGCATCCCCAGCATGCTGAAGAAATACAGGTGCAGGAACAGAAGCGTAAGAACTGACGCTATCTCTGGCAATGTGTTCCACATAGCTTTTAGTGTCTTTTTAAGCATCGTTGTGTTTTGCACAAGGAAGTATGGACGGAATAGCCGACGAATGCGAATTCTATTCAAAATAACGATATTTCAAGCAATTTGCGGTAGATTAACACATAAAATTCGGTGCTTCAAGTACCCCAAAAGTAGCGATACAAGTTAGTTAAGTTTATCATCAACACATTCCTGCGATACCAATTGTTCATTTTAATTGCGCGTAACTAGCCTGAAAATAAGCATAATATGTCTGAATGAATGACCTCAATAGTCCGTGATAATAACGTTCATAATTCTGATTGTCTCATTACACTCATAATACGATAATGTACATAACGCCCAACTGTTCTTCACAGGTATTCAATCAAACTACTGTATTATTAACAGCTTTACCTCCTTGGAAATCAGCTTTTTGCATTTCAAGTTAGGTTGGTAACATGCAATTATACAAACACGAATTTTGTAACTCGAAAAGTTAAGGTGCATTGCAGAGCCTTCTCTGGCTAGATGGACCTTCACTAAAGGCGGATTCAAAAGCGTGAATCATTCACCGAACTAAGTCTGTTTTCACAATCTCTGAAGCCAAAGATGTAATTGAGGAAAAAATCAGAGCATTCAATTTAAATTTCAGACATTTGCTTTGGATTTTACGAATTTTGAACGGTGGTTTGTCTGATTCGGAGATAAGAGACTCTCCAAAAGAAAATACACAGTAAATGCAAGCGCAAAATTTCTCACATTGTAAGGGAGTAAACAAGCGGCAGTATCGAACTTGATGAGGTCCAGAGCTAATGCAACACCACTCGCATGTCATATTTTAAACAACTTGCATGCATGCCCAATATCTAGGAGGTATTACACTAGAATAAGTGGTTTTCAACCTGGGTTCGCAATCTTTTTCGGAGGGGTCTTAAATAGGGATGGACAGGCTCTTGAGTAATGTCTACTCGTGTTGCAACCTCTCGGTTGGCATTGCGTTGAATAAGTGATTCACCACAAACGGGATGTGCGCGAAGAATAACACCCATATATATGTGGCACGAACAAGCAATAACAGAGTGATCGTGGCGCGTGATCTCTATTGTTGCTTGCTGCCACACTGTGAAGCTTAGCGCACTTGCCGCTCGGGCTTTCCGATCGCAACACCAGAAACCAGTCCTAACATCTAATGCCATTGGACGACGAAAGGCACGGACAGGGTCTTTAGGTTATACTGGGCTGCTATAACGGGTCGCGATACAAAAAAGCTTGGAAACCACTGCACTAGTGAAGAGTGTTGACTCTACATGAAACACTTCTATTTTTATGCTCTTTTCAATCGCATCGAATTCCGCGAGACTCGGATGGATGATTTGCTTTAAGTCAGCGACGTTCAGGGGTCAGCAACCAACGGCCCAAAGATCGGACGTGGTCCGCCCAGTTGTTTTGACCGACCCACGAACGAATAACAAAATGAATTGCAGCGTAAAAGTGAGAACCTGTTGGAAATATTATACTGGAAGCACGCACCCAAGCCCAAACCCGCGATCGCCCTGTCAACAAACCGCAATCGGATTCACCGGTTGAATAAATGAGGACGATCGCACGACACACAGAACCGGGAGCAGACATATAAAGTAGTTTGACGGACGTCTGTAGCGGATTGAAATATTTCTATATCGCAGTTAATGAGAGTACAAGTGTATGTGATACCGCTCAGCTTGCAATGTTCTTGCGCAGCGTAACTTAACAGGTTTCATGTTAAGAGCAATTTATTAAGTTAATTCCTATGAAGGGCACCCTTTCCAGAGTAGATCTCTTTGAGGCTTTGAAGAAAGTGCTACAGTAAATAAAATTTTATATTTCCACACACCCGCCCTGCAAATGCGGGTACCCGCAACTTGTGCGGGCTAACCCGCTCCATACAGGACTGTAATGCGAGACAGGGCTGTGGAGCCCGGAGCCCAAGCAATTTTGGATAGCTAGAGCCGGAGCCAAAAACTTTTAGATGGTGGAGCCGGAGCCTAACATTTGGGTTCTGCTTCCACAGATACAGCTTCCTGGAGCAAGCGAGTTGTACAAAATACAATGTTTTTTCCGTTTTTAATGGACCAAATCGTTCTGGAACCGGAGCCAAAAACTTCTAGCTAGAGCCTGAACTTTGAATTTCAGCTCCACTGCCCTGATGCCAGGTAACCAACATGGCCTCCACTGTCCACTGTATTTTCATATTGATTTGAGCTGATATAAACACATTAAGTCAATACGGCACAGTGACGGCTAGTGGATGCATGATTCGGTCCGTAAACGCAGGAAGGTTTCTGTCCCCTCTATCAGAGCCAAAACAACTTTTCGATCAACAAGGCACAGCAATTTGGCATTTGAGACAGTAGAAAAGTATTTGCTTGTCCATTCTTGATTAAATACTCGGACCTCGCTTTCAACCTTTCTGCTTAAGTTTCAACATTGTGATGTGACTCACTGAATATTAGCTAAACCAGACAATCACTGAGTACACGCAGTAACGGCAGCTAATAAACGACATGCATTAACTACAGGTAAGAACAATTGATGACGTAATAATGCTTATGTTGATCGTTACATCACCAATGTTGAACTAAGCGTGAAGTTGTGCAATTTTTATGAAAATCAATGTTCATACGTATCGCTTGAAGATACAAGAATTAATTGCTATTAGTTTGAGGTGCACAAACAAACATTACTCAATTACTGTTCACGGCAGCAATGAGTTTAGATATATTAGTTGAACCACAGAATGTCTTCAAATCATCTGGCAGACTGCACCAAAGGCTTTTGCAGGTCGATGCTGCACAGGCCTGGTGTAAAACAACAGGTAATAGTAATGTCAGAGGGAAGATAATTTGTAAAATAAAAAAAATTCAACCAGTAAGTCTAATTTTCAAATGGCCAGGAAGGAGATCATGGCCATTCTCTATATCAAAATAATACTTAGCTCTTGCCCATTAAAAAATTAAATGGTCTAACTATCACATGATCAATATGACCTGGAAACAGAAGTTGGACAGAAAGCTTAAACATATAATGTAGAAATTCGAATGGGCGTCTTTAGAATTTTGGAATTTCATGAATCTATGCTGATTCAGAAAAACTAACTTCATGGCCAATCAACACAAAACAGAACCTAGATCACAAAACACCAATTTGCATCTTCCACTGGATGCATTCAGCCAAAAAAATGTTAATACAGCAATACACTGCAGGCCTCCTTATCCAGATCTTTCCTTGAAATTAAAATAAGCAAAATTTTAGCTTTCATGTTCTTATAAACTTAATATTTCAATACTGCCAATAAATATTTCAATACATAGTTAAACTATGTCTGTGTAATAGACATTTTGCATTCATACTCTTGTTGTTCTGATCTGGTCACTTGCAAAACTATCAAGGAACTTTGATTTACCGTATTTTTTGGACCATAAGGCGCAGTATCAGAAATTGAATACTACTTGTTCTTTTATTATACGCAAGGCGAACTGGATTATAAGACGCATCAGATGAAGCAAAACTTTGATAAGACAAATTGTATTTAACTCTTTCACAATAACGCCCAAGTGCTGGAGTCATCACTGGGAGTTTGATCTGTCATTACATAGGAGGGAATTTAATCTGTCACACATGATTAATCTGCTAGACACGAATAGAATAAAAGTTGTGCGCGTGTTTGATTCGGTGTGTGCCACTGTAGTCAGGACCCTCGCAGAGTAATACAATCTGTGGTATGTACTAGCTTCGAACCACATACGCTGCTAATTGCATTTGCTGTTGGCTTATTACGTAACACATAATGCGTTGTTTTTTGTCTGTTAACAAAAAAATCATAACTAGCAGTTAATTAAATAGCATCAATTATCACATACAATTGGTTCTAGATGATAAAGCACAACCAGATTCATACATTATGCGCACTTTTGATTTGTGAGAAAATTAAAAGATTTTAAGTGCACCTCATGGTCTGAAAAATACATACTCCAAAAAATTGAATTAACGCTTTAGGCAGGGGCGCATCTAGCCTGGAAAAAAGGGGTCTGTCGCGGAAGGGCAGCTTTTGATATTACTTTTCACCATAAAACCACATTTTCTTTTAAGACTAGAAATCGACCGATGAATTTTGCAATTTTGCCAAATTTTGGAAACCCAAGTTGTTACTTCGTCCCTTTCTTATGATGGGCAGCCCTCCGACTGCAGCAAGCAGTGGGCAATACTCATACCACTCCACAATTGTCCCCATAAACCACTCTATGACGTAACATTCAATCACAGGTTTTTGCGAGCGCGATAAGCAGATTATTGCCTGCAAACAAATTAGGGCAATTACCGTATTTTTCGGACCATAAGGCGCACTTAAAACCCTTTAAGTTTCTCAAAAATCGAAAGTGCGCCTTATAATGCGGTGCGCCT